>Ga0070661_100000010_pt1 | contig 175777 bp, 162 predicted proteins | sample KBSC43metaG_FD_64663 | JGI IMG/M metagenome (GOLD analysis project Ga0070661, IMG submission 64663) | Corn rhizosphere microbial communities from Kellogg Biological Station, Michigan, USA - KBS C4-3 metaG | ecosystem: Host-associated > Plants > Roots > Rhizosphere > Soil ... | reverse complement strand
TCAGCGGCCTGTGTAATGCATCTTATAAGATAACAAGATCGGGATAATGGGTGTGCCGGGACATTCGGCAGACCTCGGTCGTGACGACGGAAACGATCACCGTCGATTACTATTCGAAAGCTAAGATCGATTTGCGGGACCCGAAGCTGAGGTCGAGGGTCCTCGGCGCCGTGCCGGGAGCCTAAACGTTCACCCACATTCTCGGCGGCGCGTCGGAGGAAGCGCCGCCGAAATGCCCTTTCGGATGCCCGGGGCCATCTCACTCCTCGTCGATATCCGGAGGATCGTGATTGGGACGAGGCCGAGGCTGGCAAGCGAGCGTTGGACGCACTAGATCAGCCGCGAGCGTCGGGAGTTTCATCATGGGTTATCGGATGGTCGTGGTCGGAGCGACCGGCAATGTCGGGCGCGAGATGCTGAACATCCTCGCCGAGCGCGAATTCCCGGCCGACGAGGTCGCCGCGGTCGCCTCGCCGCGCTCGACCGGAAACGTGATCGACTTCGGCGATTCCGGGCGCGAGCTCAAGGTCCGCAATATCGAGCATTTCGATTTTGCCGGCTGGGACATGGCGCTGTTCGCGGCCGGCTCGGAAGTGTCGAAGCTTCACGCCCCCCGAGCGGCCGCCGCCGGCTGCACCGTCATCGACAACAGCTCCTTCTACCGGATGGACCCGGACGTGCCGCTGATCGTGCCGGAAGTGAACGCCCAGGCCATCGACGGATACCGCCGCAAGAACATCATCGCCAATCCGAACTGCTCGACCGCTCAGATGGTCGTGGCCTTGAAGCCGCTTCACGACGCCGCCGGAATCCGCCGCGTGGTGGTGTCCACCTACCAGTCGGTGTCCGGCGCCGGAAAGGCGGGGATGGACGAATTGTTCGAGCAGAGCCGCAACATCTTCGTCGGCGATCCCAACGCGCCGTCGCACTTCACCAAGCAGATCGCCTTCAACGTCATCCCCCACATCGACGCCTTCCTCGACGACGGCTCGACCAAGGAGGAGTGGAAGATGGTGGTCGAGACCAAGAAGATCCTTGATCCGAAGATCAAGGTGACGGCGACCTGCGTCCGCGTGCCCGTCTTCGTCGGCCATTCGGAATCGATCAACATTGAGTTCGAGCGCGAGATTTCCGCCGAGGAGGCGCAGAACATCCTTCGCGAAGCGCCCGGCGTGATGCTCGTCGATAAGCGCGAGGACGGCGGCTACGTGACGCCGGTCGAGGCGGTCGGCGAATATGCCACCTACATCAGCCGGGTGCGCGAGGATTCGACCGTCGAGAACGGCCTCAACCTGTGGTGCGTCTCCGACAACCTGCGCAAAGGGGCGGCGCTCAACGCGGTGCAGATCGCCGAGCTGCTCGGCCGGAAGCACCTTCGCAAGGCCGCTTGAGAGGGTGATAGCATAATGCTATCATGTGCCTATGGCTGACGCTCTGATTAGGAACGTGGATAGCGAGCTGCTCGCCGACTATCGCGCGGAGGCACTGGCCAACGGTCGTTCCCTCCAGGCGGAACTGCAGGAAGGGCTGAAGCGCGGCCGTCCCCACCGTCGCTTGTCTAAAGATGAGCTTCTTGAGCTTTCGAAAAGTCTGACCGAGCGGGCGCCGCTCACCAGCGATAGCACTGTCGCCATCCGGTGGGACCGCGACACCGATGGCGGCCGTCACTTCGGCAAGCCGGAGCGTCGTGCCGATCGTCCTTGATGCCAGCGTCGCGCTCAAGCTCGTCACAAACGAGCCGGGCACGGCGGAGGCGCAGGCTCTGCTGCGCCGCGATGAGGAGCGTCTCGCCCCCGATTGGATGATGACGGAAGCCGCGAGCGGTCTCGTCGAGAAGATACGCCGGAACGAACTCGATCAAGCGGGTGCGCAGACCGCCTTCGCGGCGCTGCCTTCGTTCATCGATCGCTTCTTAGCCACACGGCCGATGCTGCCGCGCGCGATGGTCCTGGCGGCCGAATTGAACCACCCGCTTTACGATTGCGTCTACCTTCAGGCCGCCATTGAAGAAGACTGCGTCGTCGTCACGGCCGACGACGGAATGGTGGCGGCCGCGAAACGCGGAGGCTTTGCGGAGCGAACGGAGAAGCTTCAATGGACAAAATGACCGGCGGCTGCGCCTGCGGCCGCGTCCGTTTCACCGCTCAAGTGGCGGACGACGAGGCCTATCTGTGCCACTGCCGGATGTGCCAAAAGGCCACCGGCTCGGTCTCGATCGCCTTCAAGAACGTCAAGAAGGCGGACGTGACCTGGGAGCGGGAGCCGGACTGGTACGCCTCCTCGCCGATCGCCAGCCGGCCCTATTGCCGGGACTGCGGCACCTCGCTCGGCTTCGCCTTCCCGGACAGCGAGAATATGGACGTGACCGTCGCATCGTTCGACGATCCGTCGCGTTTCGTTCCAAAGCATCATTTCGGCGCGGAGAGCATTCACCGCGCCTGGCTGAACACCGAAGGCCTGCCGGAGAAGCGCACGGATGAATACCAGCCCCTCATCGACAAGTGGATCCAGGGCACTGGCAGCTTCCCCGGCTGACCTTCGCTTCGTCGTGCCGGACTTGGTCCGGCATCCACCTTCTTTTGCACGCGCTCGGAAGAAAGAAAGGTGGACTCCGGATCGGGTCCGGGGTGACGCAGAGTGACTGTCGCCGAAAACGCCTTCGCCGCGTCCGACGGTGCCCGTCTCGTCTGGTACGAACTGGGGGAGGGGAGTCCCGTGCTTCTCCTCCACGGCCTCTTCTCCAACGCGCGGACGAACTGGCTAAGGTTCGGCCATGCCGCCGCCATCGCCGAGGCGGGCTTTCGGGCGATCATGCCGGACCTTCGCGCCCATGGGGCGAGCGCGGCGCCGCACGATCCCGCCTCCTATCCACCCGACGTCCTCGCCCGCGACGGGCTCGAGCTGATCGCCCATCTCGACCTTACCGACTATGATCTGGGCGGCTACTCGCTCGGCGCTCGAACCGCCGTCCGGATGGCGATCCTCGGGGCGCGGCCGAGGCGGCTGGTGATCGGCGGCATGGGCCTTCGCGGCCTGCTCGAGACCGGCCGGCGCTCGGGCCACTTCCGCCACGTGCTGGAAGGGATGGGGACTCACCCGCGCGGGTCGCCCGAATGGCTTGCCGAAGCCTTCCTCAAGACCACCGGCGGCGATCCCGAGGCGATGCTTCCCCTGCTCGGAAGCTTCGTCGACTCGAGCGAGGCGGAGCTGCGGTCGATCGCGGCCGAGACGCTCGTCGTTTCCGGCGCGGAGGATCACGACAACGGCTCCGCTCGGGAGGTCGCGGACTTGCTTTCGAACGCCCGCTACGCCGAAGTCCCCGGCAACCACATGAGCGCCGTCACCAAGCCCGAATTCGGCCGGGCGATCGCGGACTTCCTCGCCGCTTGACGCTTCCCGGGACGCGGGCGCAAGGGGCCTTTCATAAGAGAAAAAGCCGAGGATGACCCGCCCATGAAATCCACCGTCTCAGCGCTCGCGCTCGCCTTCTGCCTCGCCGCGTGCACCACGGCCGCCGCCGACAACGGACCGACCATGGCCATGGGCACGGCTCCGATGGCCGAGCCGCCCGCCGCGCCCGCCGCGCCCGCCGCCGCGCCGACCGTCGCCGAAGCGGTCGCCTTCGTCGCCCAGGCGGAAAAGGAGCTCGGCGATTACTCGCTGATCAACAACCGCGCGCAGTGGGTGAACAACACCCACATCACCGACGACACCGACGCGCTCGCCGCCTATTTCGGAACGATCGGGACCGAGATGGGGGTCCGCTACGCCAAGGGCGCGGCGCGCTTCAACGACGTCGCCGGACTCGATTACGACACCCGCCGGAAGCTCGACATCCTTCGCAACGGACTCGTCCTGCCGGCGCCGGGAACGCCCGGCGCCGCGGCCGAGCTGAACGAGATCGCGACCCGCCTCAACTCCACCTACGGCAAGGGCAAGGGCACCTATCGCGGCCAGCCGATGAACGGCAACGACCTCGAGGAGAAGATGGGCACCTCCCGCAACCCGGAGGAATTGAAGGAGATGTGGACGAGCTGGCACCAGAATGTCGGCCGTCCGATGCGCGCCGATTACGTCCGCATGGTCGAGATCGCCAACCAGGGCGCGAAGGAGCTCGGCTATGCCGACACTGGCGCGATGTGGCGCTCGGGCTACGACATGCCGGCCGACGAGTTCGCCGCGCTGACCGACAAATTGTGGGCCCAGGTCAAGCCGCTCTACGACCAGCTCCACTGCTACACGCGCGCGAAATTGAACTCGAAATACGGCGATTCGGTGCAGCCCAAGACGGGGCCGATCCGGGCCGACCTGCTCGGCAACATGTGGGCCCAGGAATGGGGCAATATCTACGACGTCGTCGCGCCCAAGGGCGCCGGCGACATCGGCTACGACCTTACCGACCTGCTCGCCGCGAAGAAGTACGATCCGGTCAGGATGGTGAAGACGGGCGAGGGCTTCTACACCTCCCTCGGCTTTCCGGCGCTTCCGCAATCCTTCTGGGAGCGCTCGCAGATCACCCGCCCGCGCGACCGCGAGGTCGTCTGCCACGCCTCGGCCTGGGACGTCGACAACAAGGACGATCTGCGCATCAAGATGTGCACCAAGGTGAATGCCGACGACTTCGTCACCATCCACCACGAGCTCGGCCACAATTTCTACCAGCGCGCCTACAACCAGCAGCCCTACCTGTACGAGAACGGCGCCAACGACGGCTTCCACGAGGCGATCGGCGATTTCGTGGCGCTCTCCGTCACGCCCGATTATCTCGTCGGCCTGGATCTCCTTCCGCAGTCGAAGGTTCCGCCGCCCAGCAAGGACATCGGCCTCCTGCTTCGCCAGGCGATGGACAAGGTCGCGTTCCTTCCGTTCGGGCTGCTCGTCGACAAATGGCGCTGGGGCGTGTTCAGCGGCGAGATCGCGCCGACCGCCTATAACAAGGGCTGGACCGACCTTCGCCTGCGATATCAGGGGATCGTCCCGCCGGTTCCGCGCAGCGAGGCGGATTTCGATCCGGGCGCCAAATACCACATCCCCGGCAACACCCCTTACGCCCGCTACTTCCTGGCGCGGATCCTCCAGTTCCAATTCTACCAGGCGGCGTGCAAGCAGGCGGGCTGGACGGGGCCGCTCCACCGTTGCAACTTCCGCGGCAACAAGGAAGTCGGCCAGCGGCTGAACGCGATGCTGGCGATGGGCGCCTCCAAGCCCTGGCCGGACGCCCTGGAAGCCTTCACCGGCACCCGCGAGATGTCGGGCGAGGCCCTGCTCGAATATTTCCGCCCGCTCATGTCGTGGCTGCAGGAGCAGAACCGGGGACGGCAGTGCGGCTGGTAGGGATTTCGGCGGCGTCGTGCCTTGCCGCCGCCGCCGCCGCTCCGGCGATTGCCGACAGCGCTCGGCCCGAGCTGGGCCCGGGCGAAGTGCTGCTCGAAACCACCGCCCAAGGCTCCGTGTCGACCCCCGCCACGAAGGTGACGGTGACGATCCCCTTCAGCGCGAAAGGCGCGACGGCAGCGGAGGCGAGGCGCGCTCTCGACGTCCTGGGCGAGCGGCTGATCGCGGCGGCGCGAGCGGCCGGTCTCGCGGCCGCGGACCTTCGGATAAGCCAATCCGCCGGTGGAGTGGGGTTCGTCGGCAACGAGGCCGAGGCACCCGCCTGGAGTGTTTCCGCGCCCGGCGCCGCCGGACCGGATTCCCATGTGGCCGCCGCGTCGCTAATCGTCCTCCTGCACGATCCGGCGCTTTACGACCGCCTTCGGGCGGCGCTGGAAGGGGCAGGGGCCGACACTGTGCCGTCGCCCGATTACGAGCTTGTCGACGACATGCCGGCAAGGCGCTCCGCCAAGGCCGTGGCGCTCGCCAAGGCGAAGGGCGAAGCGGACGCTTATGCCGCCGCGCTTGGAATGCGCGTCTCCCGACTGCTTCGGGTTAGCGAGCGGGCCGGGTTCGACATGACCGATCCCGCGGACATACTGAATTACATGAGGACAATGCGCGCCGGCCGCGGGGGAACCGACGAGCGCGGCGTCAAGACCACCGTCCGCCTCGCCGTCGATTACGCCTTGGTCCCGCGCTAGCTTCCGTCCATCCCGATCTCGGGATCGGGGTCGGCGGCCTCCGACGCCACGGGCGCGGAATTGCACTCCCTCGCGGTGATCGCCGACTTCAGCACCTGGTTGAGCGGCTTGCCGTCTTCCGCCCCGTTTCGGCGGGCGAGGGCTCGGGCGCCCATATAGCCCGCCGCGGCGGCGGCCGCCGCGCCTCCGGCGATCGCGGCGGCGGCGAACGGACGCTTCTGCATTTCCTCGGCCAGCCGGAGCGCGGCGGATTTGCGCGCGCCGTCCTTCGCCTTGGTTTCATCGGCCATACGACGCTCTCTCCAGGACCCTGCCAGCGACGACAACGCCCCAGCGGCGGACACGTTGCCTGACCGGCTCGGCGATCTCCTAGAGACGCTCGATCATGTAGTCGGCGCTGGAGACGTGGAAGGCCCCGGGCTCCTCGATGTTGAGCTGCTCGACCACTCCGTCGTTCACGACCGCCGACCAGCGCTGCCCGCGAATGCCCATTCCGAACTTCGAGACGTCCGAGGTTAGCCCGATCGCCTTGGCGAAATCGCCATTGCCGTCGGCGAGCATGGTGACCTTGCCGCTCGCTCCGGCCTGCTCTCCCCACGCCTGCATGACGAAGGCGTCGTTGACGGCGACGCAGGCGACTTCGTCGACGCCCTTGGCCTTGAGGTCGTCGGCCTTCTCGACGAATCCGGGCAGGTGGCGCGCCGAGCAGGTCGGCGTGAACGCGCCGGGAACCGAGAAGAGGGCGATTCGCCGGCCCCCGAAGAACTCCTCGCTGTCGACCGGCTGCGGCCCGTCGGGCGTGGCCTTGACGAGCACGGACTTGGGAAGGCGGTCGCCGACATTGATGGTCATGGATTGGCTCCTCTTGTTCGAGGGCGCTCTAGCAACTGTGGTCCGCCCGGGCAAAGCGTAACCCGGAGGTCCGCGATCGTCCCATCCTGCGACTGCTCGGCGAACGCCGAGTCCGGCTCCGAACGGAGGCTTCCAAGCGGACCAAGCTGTGGTAAAAGGCCCGCTAACCAAGGGTGAGGCCGGTGCGTGGGGCGCTCGGCCTCGAGAGATGGGAACGGGGCGAACATGCTCGCAATGACGTTGAAGGAAGAGCGGCAGGTCGCCGAGGCGCTGTCGCCGAAGGTGGCGTGGCCCACTCTTCGCCTCGCGATTCTGCTTCCGCTGGCGCAGGCGGCGCTCATCGCCTCGGCTCTGACCGGCTACGCGCCGCTTTGGCTGGTCGTCCTGCCGCTCGGCTATATCCACTTCGCCTACTATACTCTGGTTCACGAGAGCATCCACGGCAACGTCGTTCGCGCCACCCGCCACGCCTGGGTCCACCAATTGCTCGGCTGGTGGGGCGCGCTCAACATGATGACGAGCTACCCGGCGCTGCGCCGGATCCACCTCCTCCACCACCAGCACACCAACACCGACGACGATCCCGACTACAATCTGTGCCACGGGCCGCTGTGGAAGAGCGTCGGGCGGGTCGTCGCGCTCCGCACGCTCCTCCTCCTTCCGCTGCCGATCGTCCGGCTGGTCCCGGCGGCGGCCTATACGATCAAGCAGGCCCGGCTGAAGCCCGAGGAGATGCGACTCCACGCCATCACCGTCACCGCCCTTCAGCTGGCTTTCTGGGTGGCGGTCGCGCTTGGCTTCGGGAAGATCGCCTTCTTCCTCTATTGGGTGCCGATGATGATCGGCCTGGTTCTGCTCAACGTCTTCTTCCAGTGGCTGCCCCACGTCCCGTTCGACAAGAGCGACCGCTACGGCAAGGCGCGGGTCTACCTTCCGCTCGCCCACCGGGTTCTGCTCGGCCAGAACCTCCATCTCGGCCACCACCTCTGGCCGTCGGTGCCGTGGTTCCACTACCGCCGCCTGAACGACAGCCTCCGACCGCAGTTCGAGAGCGCCGGGGCGCGGCTCGACACCTACCTTCCGGCGGCCACCTGATCCGCCGGCGCGGCGACCGTACTGGCGGCGCCCGCGCCGCGCTCCTATAGGCGGGCGCATGGAAGAGCCCCGATTCCTCAGCGGCCAGCTCCTGCTCGCCATGCCCGGCATCGGCGACCCGCGCTTCGAGAAGGCCGTCATCGCGATGTGCGTCCATGACGAGAACGGAGCGCTTGGGATCGGCCTCGGCCGGATCGTCCCGCGGATCAGCTTCCACGACCTCCTGAAGCAGCTCGACATCGATCCCGGCGTCGCTCCGGACGTCGCGATCCATGTCGGCGGGCCGGTCGAGCCGCAGCGCGGCTTCCTCCTCCACTCGCCCGACTGGGGCGGTCAGGAAAGCGTCCATGTCGGCAAACGCTGGGTGCTGAGCGCGACCCTCGACATCCTCCGCGCCATCGCCGAGGGGCGGGGGCCGACCCGCTGGATCGCCGCTTTGGGCTATGCCGGCTGGGGCGCGGGCCAGCTCGAGCAGGAGCTTTGCGGCAACGGCTGGTTCTCGACGCCCGGCAACGACGCGCTTCTCTACGACTGCGACGTCAATTCGCGCTGGACCGCGGCGTTCAAGAGCGCGGGGATCGATCCCAGGCTCCTGACGGCGGACTTCGGAACGGCGTAACGCCTCGTCGCCCCAGCGAAGGCTGGGGCCCCGGGGGGCGATGAACGCCGAGTCTTTCACCCCCTGGGGTCCCAGCCTTCGCAGGGACGACGGATCAGAGCTTCAACCGCGCTCGAATCTCATCGTCCACCTTGCCGGTCAGCCCGGGCACCTCGTCGAGCTGCCGCAGGTCCTGGAACCCGCCGCGTTCCTCGCGGTAGCGGACGATCTCGTGGCCGTGGCCCTTGAGGCCCTCGACGCCGTCGATCTCCTCCTTCGTCGCCTTGTTGATGTCGATCACGTCCTCCATCACAGGTCCGGAAGCGCCTGGTTCGCCTCGCCCCATCCCTTGAGCGCGCGCGACGCCGCCCGCTCGAGCAGCTCGGCGGAATCGCGCACCGTGAAACGGCCTCCGCTCTCGAGGTCGTCGAGCTCGTCCCAGGCGATCGGCGCGGCCACCGTGGCGCCGTCCCGGGCCCTGGCGGAGAAGGGCATGATCGCCGTCGCTCCGCGCTGGTTGCGCAGATAGTCGAGGAAGATCCGTCCCTTGCGGTGGACCTTGGCGAGATTGGCGGTGAACCGGTCCGGCTCCGCCGTGGCCAGGGCGACGGCGAAGCGCTGGGCGAAATCCTTGACCTCGGGCCATTCGGCTTCGGGGAGGAGCGGAACGACGACGTGGAGCCCCTTGCCCCCGGTGACCATCGGGAAGCTCTGGAGGCCCATGTCGGCGAGATATTTGTGAAGGTCGCGCGCCGTCCGCTTGACCTGGTCGAAGCCGAGCCCCTCGTCCGGATCGATGTCGAAGACCAGCCGGTCGGGCTTCTCGATGTCGGCGACCGGCGAGCCCCAGCCGTGGAACTCGATCGTTCCCATCTGGACGCAGGCGATCAGCCCGGCGACGTCCTCGACATAGACATAGTCGACGACCTCGCCCTTCTTCTCCTCGATCTCGACCTGAAGCACCTGGGGGCCGAAGGTCGCGGTGTTGTGCTTCTGGAAGAAGCATTTCTTCGCCCGTCCCTGCGGGCAGCGCACCAGGCTCAGCGGCCGCCGCGCCGCCCAGGGCAGCATCAGCGCTCCGACGGCGCGATAATAATCGACCAGTTCCTGCTTGGTGATCCCGCTTTCCGGCCAGAGCACCCGGTCGGGATTGCTGATCTTGATCCCGTCCTCGGCCGGCGGCGGCGCCGCCCGCTCGACCCGCTGCGGAAGCTCGCGCACCACCTCGCGCGCCGGCTTGTCGCCGCGCAGGCCTAGGAAGCTCGGGTGTCGGACGACCCCTTCGGCGGTGAACTCGGTGAACGCCACCTCGCAGACCAGCTTCGGCTTCACCCAATGGGCGCCGCGCGCGTTGGGGCGCGGAACCTCGGTCGGCGCCTTGTCGGCCGCGATCTTCTCCATCCTGCCGAGCAGATCGTGCATGACCGGAATCGAGAAGCCGGTGCCGACCTTGCCGACATAGCGAAGGCCGTCCTTGTCGTTGACCGCGAGCAGAAGCGATCGGAAGCCGCGCCCGGTCTTGTCGCTGGGGGTCCAGCCGACGATGACGAATTCCTGACGCTGGATGCACTTCACCTTCAGCCAGCATTTCGTCCGCGTGCCGCGATAGGGCGAGTCCGCCTTCTTCGAGATGATGCCTTCCTGGCCGGCGTCGCACATCGCCTGGAGAAGCGCGTCGCCGTTGCCGACGATGTGATCGGCGTAGAGCAGGGCGGGCGGCTTGCCCGGCCCGAGCAAGGTGGCGAGGCGCGCCTTGCGCTCGATGTTGGGAAGCTTCGCCACGTCGTCGCCGTCAATTTCGAGGGCATCGAAGACGAACAGGGTCAGGCCCCGGCCGCCCTCGCTTATCGCCTGCTGGAGGGCCGAGAAGCTCGACCGGCCCGAGTCGTCGAGCTTGACGATCTCTCCGTCGAGCAGCGCCGAGCCGACTTCCAGCTCGCGCGCCGCCGCGACGATCTCCGGGAACTTGTCCGACCAGTCGAGGCCGGAGCGGGTGTAGACCTTGGCCTCGCCGCCGCCGATCGCGAGCAGGCAGCGATAGCCGTCATATTTCATCTCGTGGATCCAGCCCGTTCCGGGCGGCACATAGTCGACCAGGGTCGCCTTCTGCGGCTCGCGGAAGGCGGGCATCTTCAATCCTCCCCGGGACGGGGAGGGGGACCGCGCGCCCCTGGCGCGTGGTGGAGGGGCTGCTCCGGCCTTCGTGCCAGCCCCTCCACCAGACTTCTTCTGGTCCCCCTCCCCGTCCCGGGGAGGAGCGTTAAGCCCGGCCGTCCAAGTCTTCAGTTCCTTGGCCTTCTTGCCGGCTTCGATCTCCTGCATGGTCCGGCCGGTCTTGATCGACGTGAGGTAGCGCTCGGTGAGGCCCATCGAGCCGCCCGCCTGGTCGTCGGTGACCTTCTTGAGCATCCAATTCTCGTTGCGCTCGCCGGGCCGGCCCTTGAGGCGGAACATCACCCATTCGCCCTTCATCCGCTCGCCTTCGAGGGTGAAGTGGAGATGGCCCTCCTCGATCGTCTTCCTGGGGTCCTTGCCCGGAGCCGGGATCCAGGTGCCGCGGTCCCACAGCATCACCGTCCCGCCGCCATATTCGCCCTTGGGGATCGTCCCTTCGAACGTCGCGTAGGAGAGCGGATGGTCCTCGGTGCGGACGGCAAGCCGCTTGTCGGCCGGGTTGAGGCTGGGGCCGTTCGGCACAGCCCAGCTCTTCAGCGTCCCGTCGAGCTCCAGCCGGAAGTCGAAATGCAGCCGCCGGGCGTCGTGCTTCTGGACCATGAATCCATTGCCCTCGCCCCAGCTAAGCTGGTCGTAGGTACCGGCGGGCTCGGCCGTCTTCGAGAAGTCCCGCTTCTGGTTGTAGCGGGCAAGGGGATCGGGGGCTTTACGCGCCATCTACATCCTCCCCGGAACGGGGAGGGGGACCATGCGAAGCATGGTGGAGGGGGCTCCGTGCCACCCACCGCCCCCCCTCCACCGCGCTTCGCGCGGTCCCCCTCCCCGTTCCGGGGAGGACAAGAGCCTCACGCCCTTTTCCTCGCCGGCGCCGCCTTGGCGGGCGCCTTATTGGCCGGAGCCTTCTTCGCCGCCGGCTTCTTCGCCGCGCCGCCGGCCGCCGCTTCCTTGCCGGCCTTTTCCGCGGGCCGCTCGATCGAGCGCTTGAGCGCGGCCATCAGGTCGATGACGTTGCCGCCCCGCGCCGGAGCCGAATCTTCCTCCGGCTTGATCGTCGCGCCCTTGCGCTTGCGCTCGATCAAATCGTGGAGCGCCTCGATGTAGCGGTCGTGGAACTTGGACGCGTCGAACTCGGCGGTCTTCTTGTCGATCAGAGTCTCGGCGAGGTCGAGCAGCTCCTCGTCGGGCTTGCCTTCGCCGATGTCGCGGAAATAGTCGCGCGCCTTGTTGACCTCGTCGGCGTAGCGCAGCGTCTCGAGAACGATGCCCCGGCCGCACGGCTTGATGCTGACCAGATATTCGCGGCCGCGCAGGGCGAGCTGGCCGATGCCCATCTTTCGGGTCCGGCGAAGCGCCTCGCGGAGCACGATGAACGCCTCCTCGGCGAGGTCGTCCGCCGGGACGACGAAATAGGGCTTCTCGAAATAGAGGACGTCGACCTCGTCGTAATCGACGAACTGGGTGAGCTCGAGCGTCTTCTTGGATTCGAGCTTCACCGCGTCGAGCTCCTCGTCCTCGACGACGACGTAGGAGCCTTTCTCATACTGATAGCCGCGGACGATCTCCTCCGGGTCGACCGCCCCGATTCCGGGCACGACCTTCTCATATTTGATGCGTTTGCCGGTCGGCTCGTGGATCTGGTTGAAGGCGATCTGGGCGCCGCTCTTGGTGGCGGAGAAGATCTCGACTGGAATCGAGACCAGGGCGAGCCTGATCTGTCCCTTCCAATAGGCGCGCGCGGCCATTTGCATTTGCTCCGAATTCGATTCGTTTCCGGTTCAAACCGTGGAGGGGGCGAGGGGGTTCCGAGTCGGATGGATGGGCCGCGAACTCCCCGTCGCTGGGACGACGGAAGGCTAGACCGGTATCTCGGTCGTGTACTTCACCTGCCGGAGCGCGAAGTTGCTCGCCGCGTTGGCGACGCTCGGATGGGCGAGGACTCCGCGCATCACGAATCGGTCATAGTCGGCGACGTCGCGGACCGCGATGCGCAGCAGATAGTCCCATTCGCCGGACATGGCGTAGCATTCGACGATCTCCTCGCGCGAGCGGATGAATTCCTCGAAATCGGAGCGAGCTTCCATCGTCTGCTTGGTCATCCGCACCTGGCACAGGACGTTGACCGATCGCCCGAGCGCCTCGGAATCGGCGAGTCGGACCGCCTTGCCGAGCACTCCGTCCTTCTCGAGCGCGCGAACCCGCCGCCAGACCGAGGCGGCCGAGGCGCCGACCCGTTCCGCGAGCGCGGCGTGGCTAAGGCCCGCGTCGCGCTGAAGCTCGCGGACGATCCTCCGGTCGACGGCGTCGAGGCGCTCATTCTGATCCACTTTTGCAATGATAGTGAAACGCCTGTTCCACTTCCAGCGCCAAAAGCTGGAATTTAGATACATATCGTGAAGTATGGCGCGATAGAGTGGCGATCCGCGTTATAGGTTGGTGCGCGCGACAGGAGGGACGATGGCGAGCGGTGCCCGTGACAAGCCGAGGCTGTTCGACCGGCTCGAGCCGCAGAAATCGGATTCCCTCCTCCAGCTGATCGCGCTGTGCGATGCCGATCCGCGCGCGGACAAGATCGACGTCGGAGTCGGAGTCTATCGCGACTCCGCGGGCGGAACCCCGATCCTTCGCTCCGTCAAGGCGGCCGAGAAGATCCTCTGGGAGACCCAGGAGACCAAGGCCTATCTGGGTTCGGCGGGCGACTCCCGGTTCACCGCGCTCATCCGGCCGATCGTGTTCGGCGAGGCGCTTGCGAAGGACGCGCGGATCGTCGGCCTCCAGACTCCGGGCGGCTGCGGCGCGCTGCGGCTCGGCGCCGATCTCGTCTCGCGCGCAAACCCCAAGGCGAAGATCCATGTCGGCCAGCCGACCTGGCCCAATCACGGCCCGCTGATCGAATGCTCCGGTGTCGAGATGGTGCCCTATCCCTATTACGATCCCGAGGCCCGGGTCGTATTGTTCGACCGGATGATGGACGCGCTCGGCCGGGCCGAGGCGGGCGACCTCCTCCTCCTCCACGGCTGCTGCCACAATCCGAGCGGCGCCGACCTCTCGGCCGGCCAGTGGCGCGAGGTCGCCGATCTCGTCGCGGCGCGCGGCCTCATCCCCTATGTCGACCTTGCCTACCAGGGGCTCGGCAACGGGCTGGAGTCCGACGCCGCCGGAACCCGGCTGGTCGTCGAGGCGGCCGAGCAGGCGCTGGTCGCGCAGAGCTGCGACAAGAATTTCGGCGTCTATCGCGAGCGGACCGGAAACCTGTTCGTCAAGGCGGCGAGCGAGCGGACGGCGGAAATCGTCTACGGCAACCTCCTCACCCTCTCGCGCACCATGTGGTCGATGCCCCCCGATCACGGCGCGGCGATCGCCCGGATCGTGCTCGACACGCCGGAACTTCGCGCCGACTGGAACGCGGAGCTCAAGGAGATGTGCGCCCGGATCCGCGCCTTGCGCGCGCGCCTTTCCGCCTATGACGAGCGGCTCGCCTATATAGACGGGCAGAACGGCATGTTCTCCATCCTTCCGCTCAAGGAGAAGCAGGTGCTCGAGCTTCGCGAGGAGAAGGGCATCTATCTGGCGAACAGCGGCCGCTTCAACGTCGTCGGCCTGTCCGACGACAATGTCGACCTGTTCGCCTCGGCGGTGGTGGAGAAGATGGATGGCTGACCAGGCCGTCGTGGAAGCCGGATCCGAAGCCGCGGCGCCCGCCGCGGCTCCGGACCCCGATTTCGACTGGAAGCGGATCGCCTATCTCGTCCAGGTCAGCCGGGCGATGGACAGGCTCGAGGAGGAGCGGCTCGTCCCCGAGCGCAAGGTGCTCTACCAGTTCAGCGCGCGCGGCCACGACCTGGCCCAGGTCCTGCTCGGCAGCCGGCTGACCCACCGCCGCGACGCGACCTGCGGCTATTACCGCTCTCGGCCCTTGCTCCTCTCCTTGGGAGTGCCGGTCGAGGACGCGCTGGCGTCCGGAATGGGGCGGGAAGGCGGCTATTCGGACGGCCGCGACATCGGAGTGGTGTTCAACTATCCCAACCCCGCCGGCGCCCCGGCTTTGCCCATGTCGGGCGGCGTGGGGGCGCAATATACGCCGACCGCGGGCTGGGCGCAGGCGATCGAATATTATCGCGATGTCCTCGGCGACCGCTCCTACGACGAGGCGGTGGCGGTGGTGCTCGGCGGCGACGCCTCCTGCGCCACCGGCGGCTTCTGGGCCTCGCTGACCATCGCCACCACCCAGAAGCTTCCGATGCTCTTCTACGTCGAGGACAATCAGTTCGGGATCTCGGTGCCCTGCACCTTCCAGACGCCCGGCGCGGACATTTCGAAGAACCTCGCAAGCTTCACCAACCTCGCCATCTTCGCCGGCGACGGGACCGATCCGGCCGAGGCGGCGGCGCTCGTCGCCCGCGCCGTCGCCCACGTCCGGGCCCGCAAGGGGCCGGCGCTCCTCCACTTGAAGGTGCCGCGCCTCCAGGGCCACAGCTTCCAGGACACCCAGGCCTACAAAAGCGAGGAGACGGTCCGCGAGGAGTGGAGCCGCGACCCCCTGCCCAAGCTCAAGGCGCATCTCGTCGGCGCGGTGATGGACGAGTCGGAGTGGGAGGCGATCCAGGCCGAGGCGGAGGCCGCGGTCGAGCAGGCCCGCGCCGCGGCGGAGGCGCGCGGAGTCTCACAGCCCGAGCGGGTGATGGACAACGTCTTCTACGAAGGCGAGATGCAGGCCTATGGCGGCCAGTGGACCCACGGCTACCGCGTTCCGCGCGGCCATGACGAGCCCAAGCCGGAGGGCCAGCGGATCAACATGGTGACGGCGATCCGCCGCACCCTCGATCACGAGCTGTCGATCAACCCGCGCGTTCTGCTGTTCGGCGAGGATATCGGCCCCAAGGGCGGAGTCCATGCCGTCACCCTCGGCCTTCAGGAGCGGTACGGCGAAGGCCGGGTGTTCGACACCAGCTTGAACGAGGAAGGGATTATCGGCCGGGCGGTCGGAATGGCGCTGGCCGGGCTGATGCCGGTACCGGAAATCCAGTTCCGCAAATATGCCGAGCCGGCGACCGAGCAGATCAACGATTGCGGCACGATGCGCTGGCGCACCGCCAACCGCTTCGCCGCTCCGATGGTGCTGCGGATCCCCGGCGGCTTCTTCAAGTGCGGCGATCCCTGGCACAGCCAGACCAACGAGGTTCAGTTCGTTCACAATCCGGGCTGGCTGGTCGCCGTTCCGTCCAATGCCGAGGACGCGGTCGGACTGCTCCGCTCGGGCCTTAGGGGCAATGATCCGGTCATCTTCTTCGAGCATCGCGCGATGCTCGACGACAGCTGGGCCCGCCGTCCCTATCCGGGCGACGACTATGTCCTCCCGTTCGGCCGAGCCAGGAAGGTGCGCGAGGGGGACGACATCACGATCGTCACCTGGGGCGCCATGGTGCCGCGCTGCGAGGAAGCGGCGAAGGAGGTCTCGGCCGACGTCATCGACCTTCGAACCCTCGTCCCGTGGGACCGCGAGATGGTCCTGGAAAGCGTCCGCCGAACCCGCCGCTGCCTGATCGTGCACGAGGATCTGAAGACCGGCGGCTTCGGCGCGGAAATCGCCGCGGTGGTGGCCGACGAGGCCTTTCTCGACCTCGACGCGCCGGTCGCGCGGGTGACGATGCCGGACATCCCGAGCCCGCACAATCCGGTGCTGCTCAACTGGGCGGTGCCGAGCGTCGAGCGCATTCGCTCGAAGATCGAAGAATTGGTGAGCTTCTGATGATGAAGGCGCGGCGGAGCGGCGGCTTCATCGTCATCCCGGCGAAGGCCGTGATCTCGTCGAGGCAAAGGCTCGGCGCTACTCTCCAAGACCCCGGCCCTCGCCGGGGTGACGACCTCCTTCGGAGCCTGTCATGATCGACGTCGTCGTTCCGCTCGAGCAGGAGGGCACCCAGGCCGTCGTCCGCGCGTGGCTCAAGCAGGTCGGAGACCGGGTCGAGGTCAACGATCCGCTCGTCGAGCTTGAGACCGACAAGGTCGCGATGGAGGTGCCCGCGCCCCAGTCGGGGGTGCTTCGCGAGATCCTTCTCGACACGGGGGCGGATGCGGTGCCCGGCGCAGTGCTCGGGCGCATCGCCGCGGTGGCGGAGGTGATCGACCACGAACCTCCCGTCGTCCCGACGAAGGCCGGGGCCCCAGCGGGTGAAGAACGCCGGAGCTCTTCACCCACCGGGGCCCCGGCCTTCGCCGGGGCGACGGAAATGCGCCTTTCCCCGTCGGTCAAGCGCGCCCTTCTCCAGCACGACATCGACCCCTCGAAGATCGACGGCACCGGCCGCGACGGGCGGATCACCCGCGCCGACGTCGATCGGGCCGTCGAGGCCGCGACCCGGGTCGAACCCGTCATCCCCGCGAAGGCCGGGAGCTCCGCGAGACCCGCCGCGACCGGTCGATCCGAGGCCCCGGCCTTCGCCGGGGCGACGGCTGGCGAGGTCCGCTCCCACTCCGTCCCGCACGATCGGATGCGCCTCAAGATCGCCGAGAACATGCTCAACTCGGTGACCCAGGCGCCCCACGTCACCGCGATGTTCGAGGCGGACTTCTCGGCGATCATGCGCCACCGCGAGCGCCACAAGGAGGCGTTCGCCAGGAAGGGCGTCAAGCTCACCTACACCGCCTACATCGTTGCCGCCGCGGCCGAGGCGATGAAGGCCGCTCCGGCGATCAACAGCCGCTGGCACGACGACCGGCTCGAGCTGTTCGACGACCTCAATATCGGGGTCGGAACGGCGCTCGGCGAGAAGGGGCTGATCGTCCCGGTGCTCCGCAAGGTCCAGACCCTGAACCTGAAGGGCATCGCCGCCGGACTAGACGAGCTGATCGAGAAGGCGAGGGCCGAGCGGCTCACCGGGCGCGACGTTTCCGGCGGAACCTTCACCATCTCCAACCACGGGGTGTCCGGCTCGCTCTTCGCCACCCCGATCATCATCAGCCAGTCCCAGTCCGCGATCCTCGGGGTCGGCAAGCTGGAGAAAAGGGTCGTCGTCCGAGAGGTCGACGGCGTGGATACGATTCAGATCCGCCCGATGGCCTACGTCTCGCTCACCATCGACCACCGAGTCGTCGACGGCCACCAGACCAACGCCTGGCTGACCCGTTTTGTGGAGGTGCTGGAAGGGTGGTCGGTGGACTGATCCCGTCGCCCGGCCGTGGGCCGGGACGTCGTGGAGTGAAGAAACCTTCCGTCGCCCCAGCTAAGCTGGGGCCCCAGGGGGTGAAGAACACCGCGCTTTTCACCCCCTGGGGCCCCGGCCTCCGCTGGGGCGAAGTTTACTCGAACAAAGCCTTGAGCTCGCCCTTCAAGATCTTCCCGTTGGCGTTCCTCGGCAGCGGATCGGGCAGGAACGCCACCCGCACCGGCGTCTTGAACACCGCCAGCCGCGCCCGCACCCAGGCCTTCAGCTCCTCCTCGCTCGCCTCCGTAGCCGGCGCGAGCTGGACCACGGCCGCCGGCTCCTCGCCGAGCGTCTTGTGGGGAAGGCCGATCAGCGCCGCGTCGATGACGGCGGGGTGCTCGAAGAGGACGTTCTCCACCTCTATGGAATAGATGTTCTCGCCGCCCCTGATCACCATGTCCTTGGCCCGGTCGACGATGTAGAGGAAGCCGTCCGCGTCTAGCCGCGCCAGGTCGCCGGTGCGCACCCAGCCGTCGACGAACGTCTCCGCCGTCGCCTCGGGCTTGTTCCAATAGCCCTGGACGATCTGCGGCCCCTTCGCCCACAGCTCGCCGACCTCCCCGACCGGAAGCGCGCGCGCGCCGTCGGGACTCATGATCTTGAGCTCGGCGACGGGGACCGCCGGACCGGCGCTGTCGGGGCGGGCGAGATAATCCTCGCCGGCATGGCTGGTGACCGTCGCCATCGTCTCGGTCATCCCCCAGCCGTTGCCGGGAAGGGCGCCGAACTCGGCATGGATCCGGCGGACCAGCTCGGGCGCGGAAGGGGCTCCGCCGTAGCTGATCATCTCGAGGCTGGAGAGGTCGAAGCGGGCGCGCTCCGGATGCTCGAGTATCTGCCAGGCGATGGTCGGAACGCCGCCGGTGACGTTGACCCGCTCGCGCTCGATGATCTCCAGAGCCTCGAGCGCATCCCACTTCCTGACATAGATGGTCGTATTGCCGACCGCCATCGATCCCATCAGGCTGGCGCTGCAGGCGGTGACGTGGAAAAGCGGGATCACCATCAGCCCCACCTTCGGCGAAGGCGCCGCCGGCTCGTCGCCGCGGCGAAGGGCCGCGCGGGCGAGAGCGAAGCCGACCGAGAGGATATTGGTCGTCAGGTTGCGGTGCGAGCCGAGCGCCCCCTTCGGCCTGCCGGTCGTCCCGCTGGTGTAGAAGATGGTCGCCGGATCGTCGGGATGGATCGCCGCCTCCGGAAGATCGCCGTCCGGAAGGGCTTCGTACTCGGTGGGCGAGCCGATAATGTCCTCGAGCGCCGAGCCGGCCCCCACCGCGGCCGCTCGCGACACGATGATTTCGGCGAGGTCCGGCAGGTTCGTCCGGTACGGCTCGATCCGATGCCAGCGCGGAGCGTCGGAGATCAGCAGCTTCGCTCCGGAATCGGCGAGGCCATATTCCAGCTCGGCCCCCGCCCACCAGGCGTTGAGCGGCACGGCGATGGCGCCGATCGCGGTGGCCGCGAAGAAGGCGACCGGCCATTCCGGAAGGTTCGCCATGGCGATCGCGACCCGGTCGCCCTTGCCGACGCCGCGCCGGCGAAGCTCCCCGGCGAGGGCGGCGATCGCCCGATACTGCCCCTCGTAGCTGACTCGCTCCCCCTCGTAGACGCTGGCGATGCGCGCGCCGTGCATCCGCGACAGGCGGGTCAGGAAGGCGAGGTCGGGCGGCGCGTTCTTCCACACCCGCGTCGGGATGCCGCGGATCGAGACCTCCTCCATCTCGAAGCGCGCGCCGGGCGCGGTAAGCCGGGCCGTCGCCTCCTCCAGAGTCATCCGCGGCCAGCCAGGGGGCAGCTCGAAGCCGTCGATCACCGGTCTCTCCCGTTTGCGCGCGACCCTATGGTCAAGCAGGCGGCGGCTCAAGGGCCGGAACCTCGCGGCGCGGCGGCGATTGGCCCCGCATACGCCGAGGAGACGCAAATGGCCGACGACGCGCCGCCGCTGAGCGAGGCTCAGGAGAAGGAGGTCGAGGAGCGCAGCGCCCCGGAGGCCAAGATCGTCCACGCCGCCGTGTCTCGCCAGGGCGAGGACGAGCTTTCCCGTCCGCTCGGCTCGCTCTTCTGGTCCGGGCTCGCCGCGGGGATCGCGATGATGGCGTCGGTGGCGGCGCAGGGATCGTTCCACCAACGCCTCCCCGACGCGCCCTGGCGCGAGCTGATCGGGGGGCTCGGCTATTCGCTCGGCTTCATGATCGTCATCCTAGGCCGGATGCAGCTCTTCACCGAGCAGACCATGGTCGCCGTCCTTCCGCTCGCCCGCGATACGACCGCGCGCAATTTCGGCCGGGTGGGGCGGCTCTGGTCGACAGTCTTCGCCGGCAACCTCGTCGGCGCCGCCGCGATCTCCGCCGCCGGCTACTACTTCCACCTGCAGTCGCCGGAGCTAACCGGAGCGATGGTCGAGGTCTCGTCCAAGCTGCTCGACAAGACTCCGCTCCAGCTGTTCGCGCAGGCGATACCGGCCGGCTTCCTGATCGCCTCGGTCGCCTGGATCCGCACCGCCACCGACGATTCGGGCTTCTGGATCGTGCTGGTCATCACCTACGCGATCGCGATCGGCGGCTTCACCCATGTCATCGCCGGAGCGGTCGAGGCATTCCTCCTGCTCTGGGCCGGAAAGGCGGGGATCGGCTGGGTGTTCGCCGGATTCCTGCTTCCGGCGCTGGCCGGGAACATCGCCGGCGGCACCGGCCTGTTCGCGATGCTCGCCCACGCCCAGGTGAAGCAGGAGATCTGAAATGGCGCCGGGCGCTTCCAACCGCCGCCGCGGCTCGCCATAAGCGGCGCATGGAATCGCGATCCATACCGCTGACCCCGGGGGAGCCGGTTCCGTGGTTCCGCGGCCGCGTCGTCGGCGGCCGTCCCAATTACGTCTTCGACACCGTCGCCGGCCGCTACATCCTGCTCCTCTTCATGCCGGACTCGGCCGATCCGGCTGCGGCCGAGGCCCTGTCCCTGGTCGATCGCGCGCGCGACCTGTTCGACGACGTCCGGGCCTGCTTCTTCGGGGTCACGCCCGATCCGGCGGACGAGACGGAGGGGCGGGTCGCCCAGCGGCTTCCCGGAATCCGCTTCTTCATCGACCCGGACCGCGACATCACCCGGGGCCTTGGCGCGGAGGGGCGGCCGCACTGGCTTCTCGTCGATCCGATGCTTCGAACCGTCGGCGCCTTCGCGATCGGCGACGGCGAACGGGCCCTTCAGGTGCTGCGCGCGCTGACCGCCGCGCCGGTCGTGCCCGATTGGGCGCCGGTGCTGATGGCGCCGAACATCCTCGAGCCGGCGCTCTGCCAACGCCTGATCGCCCTCTACGAATCGAAGGGAGGCGAGGCCTCGGGCTTCATGCGCGAGATCGACGGCAAGACGACTCTTCTCATGGACCCCGAGCACAAGATGCGGCGCGACTGCATGGTCGAGGATCCCCAATTGGTCGAGATGCTCAAGGCGCGGGTGATGCTCAAGCTGCTTCCGATGGTGAAGCGCGCCTTCCAGTTCGAGGCGACCCGGATGGAGCGCTATCTGGTGGGCTGCTACGAAGCGGGCGCCGGCCACTTCCGCCCGCACCGCGACAACACCACCAAGGGCACCGCCCACCGCCGCTTCGCCGTCACCGTCAACCTCAACCCAGGCGACTATGAGGGCGGCGACCTGCGCTTTCCGGAATACGGCCCCCGCGCCTACCGCGCCCCGCTCGGCGGAGCGGTGGTCTTCTCCTGCTCGCTTCTCCACGAGGCGACCCCGGTGACCCGGGGAAAGCGCTACGCCTTCCTCCCCTTCCTCTACGACGACGCGGCCGCTCGGCAGCGGGAGGCGAACAACGCCCATCTCGCCGAGGGGCTCGGAGCCTACAAAGGCGGCGCGACGGCGCCCTGATCCGCCCCGTGGAAGAGCCATGGGGAGGGGGACCATGCGAAGCATGGTGGAGGGGCTTCGCGCACTCCGGCAGCCCCTCCACCGGCTTTCAGCCGGTCCCCCTCCCAATCGCTTCGCGACGGGGAGGATCAGGGCTCACTTCTTCGCCGGCGGCACCAGCGCGATCTCGTAGAGCTTGCTCCAATTCTTGCCGGTGACGAACAGCCGGTCCTTCGCGGCGTCGTAGGCGATTCCGTTCAAGACCGCGTCGGGGTCGCCGTTCATGTTCTCGGCGACCAGGTCGGACAGGTCGATCCAGCTCTTCACCCGGCCGCTCCTGGGATCGATCCGGGCGATCCGCGTCGACATCCAGACGTTGGCGAAGATCTCGCCCTTCACCCATTCGAGCTCGTTGAGGCGCTCGACCGGCTGGCCGTCGCCGGTCACGTCGATCCGCTTCGTCTCCTTGAGCGTCGCCGGGTCGAGGGTGCGAAGTTGTGCCGTCCCGTCGCTCATCCAGATCTGCTTGCCGTCCCGGGTCAGGCCCCAGCCTTCGCCGGAATAGCTCCACTGGCCCTTCGGCCGGAAGTCGGCGCGGTTCCAGCGAAAGCCGGTCCCGCCCTGCCAGGTCAGGCTGACGATGTCCGCACCCCAATCGACGATGCCCTCGCCGAAATATTGCGGCGCGATGCTGACCGAGCGGAGCACCTTGCCGTCCTCGAGCCGGACCTCGCGGATCGTCGACTGGCGGTTGAGGCCGGTGCTCTCGTAGAGCTTGCCGTCCATGAAGAAGAGGCCTTCGGTGAAGGCGGTCGGATCGTGCGGATAGGCCTTCACCACCCGATAGGTGTAGACCGGGGCCTCGCGCGGCTCCGAGGCGGCGCAGGCGGGGAGGGCGAGGAGCGCCGCGATCAGGGCGGAGCGGATCACGGCCGGTTCATCGTGAGGAGGTCGTAGGTCGCGACCACCTCGTCCTTCTGGTTGAAGATATAGACCGCCCAGCGCACTTCGCCTTTCTCCTCGTCCCTCACGCTCTTCGACTTCACCGTCAGCTCCACCCGCATCGAATCGCCCGGATAGAGCGGAGTCTGGAAGCGCAGATTCTCCAGTCCCGTATTCGCCAGCACCGGCCCCGGCGACGGCTCGACGAACAGGCCGGCGGCGAAGGAGAGGATCAGGTAGCCGTGCGCCACCCGGCCCTCGAAGATCGGGCTCGCCTTGGCCGCCTCCTCGTCCATATGGGCATAGAAAGTGTCGCCGGTGAAGTGGGCGAAATGCTCCACGTCCTCGAGCGTCACCGTCCGGCTCGCCGTCCTGAAGGTCTCGCCGATCTCGAGCTCGCCGATCCGCTTCCTGAACGGGTGGACTCCGCCCTCGGGCTTCGCGGCGCCGGGGAGCCATTGCTTGACGATGGCCGATAGCACCGCCGGCGATCCCTGCAGGGCGGTGCGCTGCATGTAGTGGGCGACCCCGCGAACCCCGCCCATCTCCTCGCCGCCGCCGGCCCGGCCGGGGCCGCCGTGGACGAGGACCGGGAGGGGAGAGCCGTGGCCGGTCGATTCCCTGGCGCTGGACCGGTCGAGGATCAGCATCCGCCCGTGATAGGCGCCCGCGCCGAGCACGAAGTCCTCCGCCACCCCGGGATCGAAGGTGAAAAGCGACAGGGCGAGGCTTCCCATGCCTCGGTTGGCGAGGGCGATGGCGTCGTCGAGATCCTTGTACGGCATGATCGTCGACACCGGCCCGAACGCCTCGATGTCGTGGACGGCGTTCGTGTTCCAGGGGTCGTCGGTGCGAAGCAATATGGGCTGCATGAAGCAGCCGTTCCCGACGGGGTCGGCAAGAGGGTCTCCGGAGACGATCCTGGCGTCGCCCTCGACCAGCCTCTGGACCGCGTCGCGCACTCCGATCACCTGCGCCCGGCTGGCGAGCGCGCCCATCGTCACGCCGTCCTCGCGCGGGTTCCCGATGCGGGCCTTGCCAAGCCGTTCGGTCAGCGCCGCCTGGAGCGCGTCGAGATGCTCGGCCGGCGCCATGGCGCGGCGGATGGCGGTGCATTTCTGCCCCGCCTTGACCGTCATCTCGCGCGCCACCTCCTTGACGAACAGGTCGAACTCGGGCGTTCCGGGCGCCGCGTCGGGTCCGAGGATGGAAGCGTTGAGGCTGTCGCGTTCGGCGATGAAGCGGACGCTTTCGCGCGCGATCACCGGGTGCGACTGGAGCTTCATCGCGGTGTGCGCCGAGCCGGTGAAGCTGACCACGTCCTGCAGCGTGAGATGGTCGAACAGGTCGCCGACCCCGCCCATCACCAGCTGGAGCGCGCCGGGCGGAAGAACGTCCGCGTCGATCATGATCCGGAACGCCGCCTCGGCGAGATAGCCGGTCGCCGAGGCCGGCTTGACGATCGCCGGAACCCCGGCGAGCAGCGTCGGCCCGAGCTTCTCGAGCATCCCCCAGACCGGGAAGTTGAAGGCGTTGATGTGCACCGCGACGCCCTGCAGGGGCGTGTAGACGTGCTGGCCGACGAACGTTCCGCCCTTCGACAGCGGCTCCATCGCGCCGTCGATCAGGACCCGCCCGTTGGGCAGCTCGCGCCGCCCCTTGGACGAGAAGGAGAAAAGCGTCCCGGCGCCGCCCTCGATGTCGATCCAGCCGTCCGTCCGGGTCGCGCCGGTCTCGTAGTTGAGCTCGTAAAGCTCCTCCTTGCGCGCCATGATCGCGTTGGCGAGGTCCTTGAGCATCCACGCCCGCTCGTGGAAGGTGAGCTTGCGGAGCGCCGGCCCGCCGACCGTGCGGGCGTGGCGGAGCATCGCCGCGAAATCGAGCCCCTCGCTGCCGGTGACCGCGATCGTCTCGCCGCTGACCGCGCTCTCGACCGGCGCGAGCGATCCCGAAGGCGCCTCGTACCAGCGGTCTTCGGCATAATTGAGCAACGTCTGAGTTTTCATCGGGTCACCTGATTCCGAACGAGTTGCGAGTCCCGCGCCTACCGCCCCGTGAAAATGGGCTTCCGTTTTTCCATGAACGCAGACACGCCCTCGCGATAGTCGCTGGTGAAGCCCAGCTCGCGCATGGCGTCGCGCTGAAGGTCCAGTTCCTCGTCCAGGCCGTGCCCCCAGCTTTCGCGGATCATCTTCTTGATCCGCGCGAGCCCCAGCGTCGGCGCGCCGGCGAAGCGCTCCGCCAGGGCATCCACTTCCGAGTCGAGCGCTTCGTCGTCGACCGCCTTCCAGATCAGCCCCCATTCCGCCGCTTTCTCGGCGGGGAGCGGCTCGGCGGTCAGGGCCAGGCCGAGCGCGCGGGCCTGGCCGACCAGGCGCGGCAGAACCCAGGTCCCGCCGCTGTCCGGGATCAGCCCGATCGCGGCGAAGGACTGGATGAATTTCGCCGACTTCGCCGCCACGACGATGTCGCAGGCAAGCGCGATGTTCGCGCCGGCTCCGGCCGCGACTCCGTTCACCCGCGCGATGACCGGGAAGGGCAGGGACGTCAGCCTCCGGATCAGCGGATTGTAATAGCTTTCGACCGAATCGCCGAGGTCCACCGACTTGCCCGGCGCGACGGCACGGTCGCCCAGGTCCTGACCGGCGCAGAAGCCGCGGCCGGCGCCGGTCAGCACCAGCACCCGCGCGCCCTCCAGCCGAGCCAGCGCGTCGGCCACTTCCTCGTGCATCGTGACGGTGAAGCTGTTGAGCCGGTCGGGGCGGTTGAGGGTGAGGCGCGCGACGCCGCCTTCGAGTGAGAAGAGGAGGGTCTCGTAGTCCATGAGCTTCGCCGTAGCACTCCCCCTCCCCGGTGGGGAGAGGGCAGTGGGAGGGGGTTCCGAGCGCGTCGCCTCGGCGGGGAAGCCGAACCCCCTCACCCTAACCCTCTCCCCGCGGGGGAGAGGGAGTGATAGGGCCGGTGCATGTCCTCACCCGATCTCCTCGCTTCCAAAGTCGCCCGAGCGATGCTGGCGGCGGAAGGAACGGGACCCGCCTGGAACCTCGAGATCGAGGAGGCCCGCGAGGGCTATGCGCGCGTCCGGATGACCCTTCGAGCCGACATGCTGAACGGCCACGGCACCGGTCATGGCGGAATGATCTTCGCGCTCGCCGACAGCGCCTTCGCTTATGCCTGCAACAGCCGCAATGTCCGGACCGTGGCGGCACAGGCTTCGATCGCCTTCCTCGGGCCGGCCCAGGCGGGAGACGTGCTCATTGCCGAAGCGCGCGAGCAGGCGCTTGCCGGCCGCTCGGGCGTCTACCATGTGTCGGTTCGCACCGCGGACGGCCGCGCCGTCGCCGAGTTCACCGGCGTTTCCCGGGCGATCGGCGGCGACGTGGTGGAGGACGCTCCGGAACCTCTGCCGTCACCCCGGACTTGATCCGGGGTCCACCTTCTTTAGGGGGCTGAAGAGAAGAAAGATGGATCCCGGATCAAGCCGGGATGACGGGAGTCACCATGACCGAAGCCTTCATCTGCGACGCGGTTCGAACCCCGATCGGCCGCTACGGCGGGAGCCTCGCCCATGTCCGCGCCGACGATCTCGCCGCAATTCCGATCCGGGCGCTGATGGCGCGCAACCCCGAAGTCGATTGGGAGCAGCTGGACGACGTCATCCTCGGCTGCGCCAACCAGGCCGGCGAGGACAATCGCAACCTCGCGCGGATGGCGGGGCTGCTCGCCGGGCTTCCGCACCAGTCGGGCGGAGTGACCCTGAACCGGCTGTGCGGCTCGGGAATGGACGCGGTCGCCATGGCGGCGCGGGTCATCCGCGGAAGCGAGGCCGACATGGTGATCGCCGGCGGCTCGGAAAGCATGAGCCGCGCGCCCTTCGTCATGGCCAAGGCGACCAGCGCCTTCGACCGCAATGCCGAGATGTACGACACCACGATCGGCTGGCGCTTCGTCAATCCGAAGATGAAGGATGCCTATGGTGACGACACCATGCCGTCGACCGCCGAGAACGTCGCTCAAGAATTTCAGGTAAGCCGCGAGGATCAGGACCTTTTCGCCGTCCGCAGCCAGCAGAAGGCGAGCGCCGCGCAGGACAATGGCCGGCTCGCCGCCGAGATCGTCCCGGTCTCGGTCCCGCAGCGCAAGGGCGATGCGCTGATCGTCGACCGCGACGAGCATCCGAGGCTGACCAGCGTCGAGGCGCTCGCCAGGCTTAGGCCCATCGTCCGCGGCGACGGGACGGTGACCGCCGGCAATGCCTCCGGAGTGAACGACGGCGCCGCCGCCATGGTGGTCGCCTCCGAAGAGGCCGCACGCCGCAACGGCCTTACGCCCCGCGCCCGGTTCGTCGGCGGCGCCGTCGCCGGCGTCCCACCGCGGATCATGGGCATCGGGCCCGCGCCGGCTTCCGAGAAACTGTTGAAGCGTCTCGGGCTAAGCATCTCGGATATGGACGTAATCGAGATCAACGAAGCGTTTGCCGCCCAGGCGCTTCCGGTCCTTCGCCAGCTCGGCCTTCCCGACGATGCGAGCCACGTGAACCCCAATGGCGGCGCCATCGCGCTCGGCCATCCGCTCGGGATGTCGGGCGCGCGCCTCCTCATGACCGCCGCCGAGGAGCTCCACCGCCGCGGCGGCCGCTACGCCCTGTGCGCCATGTGCATCGGCGTCGGCCAGGGCATCGCGACCGTCATCGAGCGGGTGTGATGACTTGACTGGAGGAGCCCCGTTCGTTATCTGTTCCGGGGCTCGTTGGGGGTGTGAAGATCCCCGTCCCAGTCTGCCGCGGAGGCGTTGGCGATTCCCGCGCGACGGTGTCAATCTTGTGTGACTTTGTGAATTTCATCCCCCGGGTCGCCGGCGGTTTTCGTGCGTTGGTTGCCGCAAAAGGCGCCTCCTGTTAGGGGCCGCGCAGGAGAAGCAGATGTACACGACCGAGCTCAGCAAGACGAAGCAGGTCCAGAACCTGGAAGATCCCGACAAGCTGGCAACGTTCGAGGCCCGGGTCGCCGCGGACGAGTTCATCGAGCCCAAGGACTGGATGCCGGAGGCTTACCGGCGGACTTTGACCCGCCAGATCTCGCAGCACGCCCACAGCGAGATCGTCGGAATGCTTCCCGAGGGCAATTGGATCGGCCGGGCGCCGTCGCTTCGCCGCAAGGCGATCCTCCTCGCCAAGGTGCAGGACGAGGCCGGGCACGGCCTCTACCTCTACAGCGCCGCCGAGACCCTCGGCACGAGCCGCGAGGCGATGATCGAGGCGCTCCACTCGGGCAAGGCGAAGTACAGCACGATCTTCAACTATCCGACCCTCACCTGGGCCGACATCGGAGCGATCGGCTGGCTGGTCGACGGCGCCGCGATCATGAACCAGGTGCCGCTCCAGCGCACCTCCTACGGTCCCTATGCGCGGGCGATGGTCCGGGTCTGCAAGGAGGAGAGCTTCCACCAGCGTCAGGGCTATGAGATCTGCATGGCGATGATGGCCGGAACGGCCGACCAGCGGCGGATGATGCAGGACGCGCTCAACCGCTGGTGGTGGCCGTCGCTGATGATGTTCGGACCGCCGGACGCCGACAGTCCGAACACCGCCCAGTCGATGCGCTGGCGGATCAAGCGCGACACCAATGACGAGCTTCGCCAGAAGTTCGTCGACATCACCGTCCCGCAGGCGGAGGCGATCGGCCTTACGGTCCCCGATCCCGCGCTCAAGTGGAACGAGGAAAGCGGCCACTACGATTTCGGCGCCGTCGACTGGGAGGAATTCTACGCGGTCGTCCGGGGCGAAGGGCCGGTGGCTCGGGAGCGCATCACCGCCCGCCGAAAGGCCTGGGAGGACGGCGCCTGGGTGCGCGAGGCGGCGGCCGCCTATGCGGAGAAGCATGCGCGAAAGCAGGAGGCGGCATGATGTCCTCCCCAATCCTCCCCGGAACGGGGAGGGGGACGATGCGAAGCATGGTGGAGGGGCTGCTCCGGCCTGGGTGCCGGCCCCTCCGTCGCGTTTCACGCGCCACCTCCCCGTTCCGGGGAGGATCGCCGCGATGAACGACTGGCCGCTCTGGGAAGTCTTCGTCCGGTCGAAGGGCGGGATGGCGCATCGCCATGTCGGCTCGGTCCACGCGCCCGACCCGCAGATCGCCCTTCGCCACGCCCGCGACACCTATACGCGGCGGATGGAGGGGGTGAGCCTTTGGGTGGTCCCCTCGGCCTCGATCATCGCTTCCGATCCGGGCGATGACGCCGCCATGTTCGATCCCGCCGCCGACAAGGTCTATCGCCACCCGACCTTCTACGACATCCCCGACGGCATCACGCACATCTGATGCCGTCGCTTCCCCCCATCCGTCCCGAGGACGAGATCCGCGCCGCGAAGGACGATCCGAGCGGAGCGTTCGACCCGCGCGGCGAGCCCGAGGGCGGAGCGCTTTTCGAATATCTCCTCCGGCTCGGCGACGACAGCCTGGTGCTCGGCCAGCGCCTCGGCGAATGGTGCGGTCACGCGCCGTCGGTCGAGGTCGACCTGAGCCTCGCCAACATGGCGCTCGACCTGATCGGCCAGGCGACCTTCTTCCTCGATTTCGCCGGCGAGGTGGAAGGGAAGGGGAGGGACGGCGACTCGCTCGCCTTTCGCCGCGACGTCCTCGATTTCCGCAATTGCTGGCTGGTCGAGCAGCCCAATGGCGATTTCGCGCAGACGATGGCCCGGCAGCTCCTCTTCTCCACCTGGCAGAAACTGCTCTTCGGCCGCCTCGTCGCCTCGCGGGAGCCGAGGATCGCCGCGATCGCCGAGAAGGCGGTCAAGGAAGTGACCTATCACCAGGAGCTTTCGGCGGAGTGGGTGATCCGCCTCGGCGACGGAACCGGCGAGAGCCGCCGGCGAATGCAGGACGGCCTCGAGTGGATGTGGCGCTTCGTCCCCGAGCTGTTCGAGATGGACCCGCTCGCCGCCTTCATGGCCGAGCGCGGCCTCGGCGCCGACCTTGCCGCGCTTCGCGGCGACTATGACGCGGCGGTGCGCGCCGCGGTCGACGAGGCAGGCTTGGCCCTGCCCGCCGACCAGCGCCCGATCCTCGGCGGCCGCCGAGGCCATCATAGCGAGCATCTCGGCCACCTCCTCGCCGTCATGCAATTCCTCCCCCGCACCTATCCGGACGCGACATGGTGAGGGCGGCGCCCAATCTCCCCTCCCGCTCGCGGGAGGGGCCGGGGGAGGGGCTGTCGAGCCTTCGATCCCGCGGACAGGCCCTCCCCCGACCCCTCCCGCAAGCGGGAGGGGAGGCGGTCTGGGCGGTACTTCGCCAAGTCCCCGACCCCGAAATCCCCGTCATCTCCGTCGTCGACCTCGGCATCGTCCGCTCCGTCGAGCCGGACCGAGTCGTCATCACCCCGACCTACACCGGCTGCCCGGCCGCGCAGGTGATCGAGCGTGATATCCGCGATGCGCTGGACGCCGCCGGCTATCGCCAGGTGCGGGTCGAGACGGCGCTCTCCCCGGCCTGGACGACCGACTGGATCACTCCGGAAGGGCGCGACAAGCTTCGCGCCTACGGGATCGCTCCGCCGACCCGGGGAAAGGTGGAGTGTCCGCAATGCCGCTCGGCCCACACCGAAGAGATCAGCCGCTTCGGCTCGACCCCGTGCAAGTCGCTGTGGCGCTGCCGCGACTGCGCCGAGCCCTTCGACCTGTTCAAATGCCACTGATTTCCACCATCGTCATGCCGGCGACGGGAAGGGCCGGCCCGTGAGCGTCAACTTCCACGGTCTCACGGTCGCCGAGATCGTCGAGGAGACGGCCGATGCCCGGTCGATCCGCTTCGAGGTGCCGGAGGAACTGCGCGAGGCCTTCCGATTCCGCCCCGGCCAGCACCTCACGCTTCGCGCCGAGATCGACGGCGAGGACGTGCGTCGCAACTATTCGCTGTGCGTCGCGCCGCAGGAAGGCGAGCTCAAGGTCACCGTCAAGCGCATCGCCGGCGGGCTATTCTCGACCTGGGCGAACGAGCGGCTGAGGCCGGGCGACCGGATCGAGGTGATGGAGCCCCACGGCAGCTTCACCCGCGACTTCCGGGCCGACAGCGCCAACCATTATGTCGCCTTCGCCGGCGGCTCGGGTATCACGCCCATATTGTCGCTGATCAAGGCGGCGATGATCGAGGAGCCCGAAAGCCGCTTCACCCTCATCTACGGGAATCGCGACAGCCAGTCGGTAATCTTCCTCGAGGAACTGGCGCGGCTCAAGAACCGCTACATGAGCCGGCTCGAGATCCACCATTTCCTCGCCGAGGAATCCGAGGATATCGACCTGTTCAACGGAATGCTCGACCGGGAAAAGTGCGACGAAGTACTGGAGTCGCTGGTCGATCCGGCCGGAGCCGCCGCCTTCTTCATCTGCGGCCCCGGGCCGATGATGGACTCCGCCGAGGCGGCTCTGAAGGGCCGAGGAGTCGAGCCCGCCCGGATCCAGATCGAACGCTTCACCGCCGATCGGCCGCCCGAGGCGCTCCAGGCGCAGCTCGAGGCGATGTCGCGCGGCGCGCAGGGTCTGACCATTCTGGTCACCCTCGACGGGCGGAAGCGGCGCGTGCCGTTCAGCGCGGAGGCCGGCAACATCCTCGATTCGGCCCGCCTCTCCGGACTTCCCGCGCCCTTCGCCTGCAAGGCCGGGGTCTGCGCCACCTGCCGCGCCCGGGTCGTTTCAGGCGAAGTCGAGATGGCCGCCCGCTACGGCCTCACCGACGAGGAAGTCGCGAGCGGCTACATCCTCACCTGCCAGTCCGTCCCGAGAGGCGAGGGACTGGAAGTCGATTACGACGCCTGACGATCAAATCCTCTCCGCAGGGGGAGGGGACCAGCCGATGGCTGGTGGAGCGTTATCAGCCTCTCCGAACACGCCGACACCCCTTCGTCGGCCCCGCGGGCCGCCACCTCCCCTCGAGGGGAGGATCGCCGGATTACCGCCCGCCGCTCTCCGCCGTGCGGAAGCGGGCCATGTCATAGCCTTGCGCGTTGTCGTGGAAGGAGATGACGGCCCGGACCGTCCGCTGCATCGCCGCCATGCGCTGGACCAGCGGCGCGGAGGTGCGGCGGATCATCACCGCCATGGCGTAGCTGCGGCCGTCGGGGCCGGTGATCACGCCGATGTCGTTATAGCCCGCCTGCTCGCGGCCGAGCACCTGGCCGGTCCCGGTCTTGTGGGACAGGCTCCAGCCCGGCTGGAGCCCGCCCTTCAGCCGCTGCGGCCCGGTCTTGGTGTGCGACATGATCCCGAGCAGCCGCTCGGTCGAGGCCGGCGAGAGAAGCTCGCCGCGCTTCAGCCGGGCGAGGGCGGTGACGATCCCGACCGGGGTCGCGCCGTCCATCGGGCTGGCGATGTAGCGCTCGAACGCCGCTCGCCGCGCCGAGGCGGGGAGAGCGTCGCGAGCCTTGTAGAAGCCGCCGTTGGTCGCCCAGGATTGCTGCCATTGCACGCCGGCGATTCCGCTTTGAAGCAGCCGCTCGCCCGGTCCGAAGCGGATTCCCTCGATCCCCTTGCTCCGGAGAAACTCGCGGACCGCCGACGGGCCTCCGGCGCGCCACAATATGGCGTCGTTGCACGTATTGTCGCTCTGCTGAAGAGCCCGGGTCATCAGCTCGCCGATCGAGGTCGTGTAGCCGTTGGGGCCGATCTGGGCGGCGATCGGCTGGTGGAAGAGGGTGAGGTCGGCCTTGGTCAGGGTCACCGGCGCGGTAAGGCTCAACTCCCCCCGGTCCGCCTTGGAGAGCGCCGTCAGGGCGACCCAGAACTTGCTGACGCTCTGCTGCGGGAAATAAGTGTCGCCGTCGAAGGCGGTGGTCCAGCCCGTCTCGACGTCGCGGACGGCGATCCCGATGTCGCCGTCGAAGCTTTCCGCGATGGCCCGCACCTGGGCGGCGAGCGCCCGCTGCGCCGGAGTCTCTTCCAACCCATAGCCCAGCGGCGGTACCGGCTGCGCCGTCGCACCCGACAAGGGCAGGGAGACCGCCGCGATCGCAGCCGCTGTCAGCCACCGCCGAAAGCCGCCGCGCGACCCCGTTTGAACGTTCATATTGCCCCTCCTAAGCCCTTACACCCACTCGGATTCAGCATAAGAGTCGGAGGATTGATGTCAGCTTAAACCGCCGCTCGCGCCGATGAGCCGTGCGCGGCGTGCGACGGATTCCCCGCTCAGAAGGCGAAGCGCGCGCTCACCCTTATGTCGCGGCCGGCGAGAGGCGCATAATCCTTGAGGAAGCTGGCGTGCCGACGGGCGTCCACGTCGAACAGGTTGTTCGCCGACAAGGTCAGGTTGAACTCCTTGTGCGCGCGCAGCGGCCGCCACGAGGCCGAGGCGTTGACGGTCGTGAACCCTTCCGTCGGCGTCTCGAAGTCGGCGACCCGCTTTTGCGAATCCACCCATTCCGCCTCGATCCGAAGGTCGAGCGGATCGGACTTTGCCTCAAGGCCGCCGAGCAGCCGAAGCGGCGGGATTCGCGGCGCCGGCCCGACGGCGCGGATCGTCGCGCGGATATAATCGGCGACGAGATCGGCGCTCAGCGCGAAGCCGCCCAGCTCGGCAAGCCGCACTGAACCTTCAAGCTCGACGCCCGAATAGCGCGCCGGTCCCTCGCCGATCTGGAAGACCGGAAGTCCCGCCCTAAGCTCGCCGGTGCGCCGCTCGAAGATGTAATTGTCGAACCAGCTTCGGAAGACCGACGTGTTGAGGCTGTAGCCGTCGCCGGAGACGGTGAGGGTCCCCTCGAGGCCCCAGCTCTTCTCCTTCGAAAGGTTGGGATCGCCGACCTCGAACGCCTGGGTGCCGGCATGGGGACCGTTGGCGAACAGTTCGTCGCCCGACGGCGCGCGCTGGGTGTGCGACGCATTGACTCCGAAACGCACCCCTTGCGCGATCTGGTAGCTGCCGCCGAGCGATCCGGAGACGGCGCCGTAGGCTCGGCTCAGCTCGGGATTGCCGAGATCGGAGTCGGCGTCGGCATGGAGGGTCTGGCGTTCGTACCGGGCCCCCGCCTCGAGGCGGAGCGGCCCCTTCGAATAGCTCTCGATCCCGAAGACGCCGAACTGGGAGGTCGAATTCCTGGGGAGATATTTCTCGTCCCCGACGACGTTCATCCCGCGGTGGAAATATTGCACCCCGGCGCCGCCGCCGAAGCCGGAATGGGCGCGCTGAACGATCTCGAGCCGCGCCTCCTCGCCCTTGGTGAGGAAGGTGGTGCCGATGTCGCCATTCTCCTCAAGCTCGTCGTGGCGATAGTCGGAATAGCCGGCGCGGAACCGGACGCTTTCGACGAAGCCGCCGCCGACCGCAATTTCGGCTCGGGCGTCGGCGCGGGTCTGCTTGACGTCGATGCGCGGCGCTTCGGCGGTCTCGCCGGGCTCGAGGGCGTAGCGGATCGGAACGCCGTAGAGGCTGTCGTAGCGGTTGACCGAAACGCCGACATTGCTGCCGCCGTCGATCCAGGCCGCGCCGAGCGCGACGTCCGACGTCTCGGCGGCGGTGTTCGGAAGCCGTCCCTTCAGGTTCGCGAGCGCCCGGACGGCCGGATCCGCGCTCGCCGCCGCCTCGGCCCGAAGCGCCGGGACGAGCACGTAGCCGCCGATCCGCAAGTCGCCGGTCTTGCTGTAATTGCCGTCGGCGTGAACGACGAAATGGCCGCCTATGGGCACGTCGAGCTTCGCGTTGGCGGAGCGCTCGTCGGCCGCGGAGCCGTAGGTGAGGATGCCCTCGACATGAGCGCCTTCGTCGGGGATCCGGCGCGGAATCCGGGCATCGACGACGTTGACGACCCCGCCGATCGCCTCCGAGCCGAAGAGGAGGGCGGCGGGGCCGCGAAGCACTTCGATCCGCTCGGCGGTCAGCGGGTTTATGGCGACGGCGTGGTCGGCGCTCGAGCTCGACACGTCGAGGCTTCCGATCCCGTCGGTCAGGACCCGCACCCGGTCGCCCTGGAAGCCGCGAAGCACCGGGCGCGAAGCGTTGGGGCCGAAGGAGGTCGCCGAAACGCCGGGCTGGTGCGAAAGCGTTTCGCCGATCGTCGGTCTAAGGTCTCGGGTCAGCTCGAGCCCGCTCACCACCGACGTGCCGGACAGGACGTCCTCGCGGTTGCGGCGCATGCCGGTGATGATGATGTCGGCGCCGGAAACGTCGTGCGGCGCGGGCTCGGCCGCCGGGTCGTGCGGCGAAGTCTCGGGCTGCGCCGCGGGAGCCGCCTCGGCGGTTCCGGCGGCGGCGGCGCCGGCCGGGGGATCGGCCTGCGCGAAGACGGGCGAGGCCATGCAGGCGGCGAAGGCGGCCGTTCCGGTCAGGAGCGAGGTGCGGAGCATCGGGCGTCCAATTCAAATCATGCTGTCGGGGCTCGGCCGCGCGCATCGGGCGCGGCTCGGCGGCTCTGGAAATCCTCGGGGAGAAGGCGGCCGAGGCCGCGATTCAGGCCGCGGGAGGCTCGAGCAGGGGCTGGACGCTAGCGGAAGGAAGGGCGGCGTGGCGGGCCGGCCGAAGCCGGGGACGCTCGGGCGCCGGAGCGCTCGCCGGCTCGATCGTCGGCGGAAGCAGCTGCGCCGGCCACTGGCTCGACGAATCGGCGGAGCGCGACGCTTTTTTCGACGCGGCGTCGGCGGCCGCGTCCTCGCGCTGGGAAACCGCCGCCACCGCCGCGTCGCGGCTTTGCCGGGCAAGGACATGCTCGCGCAGGTTCTGGTGCCGGCAGACCGCGTTGGCCATCGCCGATCCCTGGCCCAAGACCATCGCGACGATCATCAGGAGAGCGAGCAAGCGGGCCATAAGCGAGGGTTCGAAAACTCCGAATCGATCAGCGATGCCCCACGCATGGGACGTTAGACCATCACCGCGGCGAGGGGGAAGCCGGTGCGCCTCCACGCCTTGCGCTAAGCTGAACATTCCGAAAGGAATCGCCGAAGCGCCATCCACCGCTCGACCTTGGCCTCGAAGCCGAGCGTGTAGGCCGGGCTGCTCGACGGCAAGGCGACGAGCGCGAGGGCCGGCATACCGGCAAGGAGCGGCATCCCCACGGCGGCCGAGGTCCCGCCGTTGAACCCCACCGCCCGGAGCTCCGGAAGTCCGTCGGCAAGCCGGACGAGATCATTGTCTTCGCGGTCGCGAATGGCGGAGTCGAGGCTTCCGCGCCGCGTGGCCGAAGCGACCGTGTCCCACAGGCCGACGCCCGCCTCGAGCAGCGCGGCAAGCCGCGCCTCATAGGGAAGCGGCACCAGGTCGCGCCCGGTGACGGCGCCGATCAGCCGCCAGAACTGGTTGCGCGGATTGCCGTAATATTGCCGGCGCGCGAGCGACTGCTCGCCGGGCAGGCTGCCCAGCACCAGAACCCGGGTCCCGGCGTCCACCACCGGTGGGAATGAGCGTTTCAGGCTCTCCATGCCGGTGCCCTAACGCGCTGGTTCGTGACCGCAACCTTGAGCGCGAAGGGACGTTGCCCGAAGCGGCGCTTCGCGGCAGAGGGCGGGCGCCTGAAGCGGGAGACGCGTCGTTGGAGAATGAAATGCGGGCCGCGGTCCTGGAAGGGCCGGGGCGGCTGAAGATCGAGCGGGTGGCGAGGCCGGAGCCCGGCCCCGGACAGATATTGGTGAAGCTCGAGGGATGCGGAGTATGCGCCTCGAACCTGACTCCCTGGGAGGGGCCGGAGTGGATGCGGTTCCCGACCGAGCCCGGCGCTCTCGGCCACGAAGGGTGGGGCGTGGTGGACTCGGTCGGCGAGGGAGTTGAGGATTTCGCCCCGGGCGACCGGGTCGCGGCGCTCTCGTTCAACAGTTACGGCGAATATGACGTCGCCGAGGCCGGAGCGGTCGTGAAGCTTCCCGAAAGCCTCGCCGGCAAGCCTTTCCCCGGCGAGCCGCTCGGCTGCGCGATGAACATCTTCCGGCGCGCCGACATCCAGGCCGGCCAGACTGTGGCGATCGTCGGCATCGGCTTCCTCGGCGCCATCCTGACGCGGCTCGCCGGCCAGGCGGGAGCCCGGGTGATCGCCATCTCTCGTCGTCCCTTCTCGCTCGACGTCGCCCGCCGCTTCGGCGCCGACGAAGTGATCCCGATGGACGATCATTGGGGGATCATCGAGCGGGTCAAGGCGCTGACCGGAGGGCGCCTGTGCGAACGCGCGATCGAGGCGGTCGGCAAGCAATGGCCGCTCGACCTCGCCGGGGAGCTGGTCGGTGAAGGCGGCAAGCTGATCGTCGCCGGCTACCACCAGGACGGCCCGCGCCAGGTCAACATGCAGATGTGGAACTGGAAGGGGATAGACGTGGTCAACGCCCATGAGCGCGATCCCGAAGTGGCGATGCGGGGGATCCGCGAGGCCGTTGAGGCGGTCGCTTCGGGGCGGCTCGATCCGGATTCCCTCTACACCCACACCTATCCGCTCGAGCGGCTCGGCGAGGCGCTGGATGCGACCCGCGATCGGCCGGACGGGTTCCTGAAGGCGCTGGTGACGCCATGACGGCAAGGCCGCGCGTGGGCTTTCTCGGGGTCGGCTGGATCGGCCGCCACCGGATGGAGGCGATGGTCGGGACCGGAGCGATCGAGGCCACCGTGATCGCCGACCCGTCGGACGAGATGGCGGCGGAGGCGCTGAAGCTGGCGCCGGGCGCGGTCCGGGTCGAGGGGCTCGACGGCCTGCTCGACTCCGGGCTCGACGGGCTGGTCGTCGCGACTCCGAGCGCGCTCCATGCCGAGCAGGCGATCGCGGCGCTGGATCGGGGGCTCTCGGTCTTCTGCCAGAAGCCGCTCGGACGAACCGCCGCCGAGGCGCAAGCGGTGGTCGACGCGGCGCGTCGGGCCGACCGGCTGCTCGCGGTCGATTTCTCCTACCGCTTCACCGAAGGCATGAGGCGGATCCGGGAGCAGGTGCGGAGCGGCGAAATCGGCGAGGTCTATGCCGCCGACCTGCTGTTCCACAACGCTTACGGGCCGGACAAAGGCTGGTTCTACGATCGCGCCTTGTCCGGCGGCGGGTGCGTCATGGACCTTGGCGTGCACCTGATCGATCTGGCGCTTTGGGTGATGGATTTCCCCAAGGTCGCGAGCGTTTCCTCACATCTGCTTTCAGGCGGCGAACCGCTCGGCGACGGCCAGGTGGAGGATTATGCGGCGGCGCAGATGCGGCTGGAGGACGGGCGCTCGGTACGTCTCGCCTGCTCGTGGCGGCTTCCGGCGGGACGCGAGGCGGTGATATCGGCCGCCTTCTATGGGACGAAAGGGGGAGCGGCGCTACGCAACCTGGGCGGCTCCTTCTACGATTTCGAAGCCGAGCTCTACCGAGGAACCAGCGCCGAGACGCTGACCGGACCGCCCGACGATTGGGGTGGCCGCGCCGCCGCCGACTGGGCGGTCCGGCTCGGGCGGGGCGAGCGTTTCGACCCTGAGGCGGAGAGGCTCGTCGACGTCGCCGCGCTCGTCGACCGAATATACGGGCGCGAGGCTTAGCCAAATCGCAACCGCCGGGCGGCTAGAGCGGTCGGGCGATGCGCTCGTCCGCTCTTCCCACCGCCGCCGGCGGCTATGCCCTTGCCCTCCTCGCCGGGCTGGTGTCGCTGTGGGTGACGGGGGCGTGGAGCGCCGGCTTCTCGGGCGCCGACGAGCCGGCGCATTTCCTCAACGCCTGGTTCGTCTCGCTCTACGCCCGTGAGGCTCTGGGCCAGAACCCGCTGGCTTACGCGACCGAGTTCTACCTCCATTACCCGAAGCTTTCGATCGGCCACTGGCCGCCGGCTTATTATGCCCTGATCTCGCCCGCTTTCTGGGTCTTGCCGGCGACTCCCGGGACGGCTCTGGCGGTGAACCTGCTGGTCTCCGCCTTGCCGGGGCTGGGCGTCGCCTGGCTTCTCGACCGGCTTGCGGGCCGGACGGCGGCGCTCGCGGGAGCGGCCCTGTGGGCGCTGACTCCGCTCACCCTCGAAGGCTTCGCCTTCTTCATGCTCGACCAGCCGCTCGCCGCCTGCGCCTTCGCCGCGGCGATGGCTTGGGCGGCCTTCGCCACCGCGCGCAAGCCCGTCTGGGTCCTGCTGTTCTCGTGCCTCACGGCGCTCGCGATCCTGATCAAGGGCAATGGCTGGCTGCTCGTCTTCGTGCCGCCGCTCCACGTCGCGCTCACCGGCGAGTGGCGGATGCTTCGCGACTGGCGGGTGTGGGCGGCGGCGGCGCTCGGCATCTTGCTGGTCGGCCCCTGGTATGCCGCAACGGCCGGAATCTCCGCCGACGGCTTCAACTACAGCCCCGGCCCGGCTTATGCGGCCCACGCCTTGTTCTTCAATCTAAAGGCGCTTGCCGCCAATCTCGGCCTCGGCCTGCCGCTCGCGGCGTGGGGCGCGGCGACCGAGTGGAGTCGGCGGCGCGACGATGCCGCGCGCTGGTCGCTCGTCGCGGCCTGCCTCGCGCTCCTCCTCGCCACTTTGATCCTCCAGTCGCTGGTCCCGGTCGATCTCGACGCCCGCTACGTGGCGCCGGCCATGCCCGGCTGCGCGGTGCTCGCCATCCTCGGCGGCCTCGACCTGCTCGAGCGCCTGCCCAAGGCGGCCGTGGCCGTGGCGCTGCTGTTGCTCGTCCCGGGGCTCCTTCACCTCGTCCAGCGCGAGCCGAAGCTGGGCTTTCGGATGGAGGAAGCGTCGGCCGGGGCCGAGGGTGCCTGGCTGGTCGACGGCGGAAGCGCCGCCGAGGGCGCGTTCACGGCGGCGATGGCGGTTCGCGACCCGGCGCTGCGCGACTATGCGGTGCGCGGCTCGAAGCTCCTCGCCGAGAGCGACTTCATGGGCCGGGGCTATCGCTCCAAATATTCCGCTCCCGGGCCCGTCCTCGCCGAGCTTAGGCGGCTCGGAATCGGCGGAGTGGTGATAGCCAGGCGCCCCGGTCTCGCGCCGATGCCGCACACGGCGCTGCTCCGGGACGCCGTGCGGGCCCCCGGCTCCGGCTACCGGCTCTCCGCCGTCCTGCCTTTCCTCGGCCGCCCCGGCGCCACCGAAGTCTATAGCAGCGGGCCGCCGGCGACTCCGAACGCCGCCGCCATCCGGGCGCTCGGAGTACCCGAGAAGCTGGTCAGGGCGGAGACCCGGCCGTGACCGCTCCGCCCGGCCGAGCCCAGGACGGCGAGCTTCTGCCGCTGACCTCGATCCGCGGGATCGCCGCCTGGTGGGTGGTATTGTTCCACCTGCGCTTCCTGCTCGCCCCCTGGCTCCCGGCGGGCGCGATCGCGGCGCTGGCCAAGGGCAATCTCGCCGTCGACCTGTTCTTCGTCCTCTCCGGCTTCGTCATCTACCTGAATTACGGCGAGCGGGTGACTCTCGGCCGAGCGTCGATCGGCGACTTCCTGTTCCGCCGGCTGGCGCGGGTCTACCCGCTCCACCTCCTCATCCTCGCCGGCTTCCTGGCCTACGCGGCGGCGGCGATGGCGTTCGGCTCGGCCACGCTCGAGGCACAGGATCCCGGCTATTTCATCGCCTCCCTCTTCCTCGTGCAGAATTGGGGCTTCCACGAGGCGACCCGCTGGAACGTGCCGGCCTGGTCGATCTCGGCCGAGTTCTTCGCCTATCTCCTGTTCCCGCTCGCCCTCGCCGGGCTGGCGCCGCGGCGGCGGCCCGTTTGGCTGCTCGTCGCGGGGATCGCGCTCCTGGCGCTGTCGGTCCACGCTTTCTTCCTCGCCTTCGGATACCCTTTCCCGAACGCCGTGCCCCAGACGGGCCTCTATCGCTGCGTCGCCCAGTTCCTCATCGGGATGCTGGTCTGCGAGCTTTACCGAAGGTGGAAGGGGGAGGGGCGCCTCGCCGTCCCTCTCCTCGCCGCGGCCCTCGCCCTGGGCGCGGCCTATAGCCTCTTCGCCCTGCCCGTCGTTCCGCTGGCCTGGGCGGCGCTCGTCCTCGGCCTCGCGCTCGGCCGGGGCCGGGGAGTGCTCGCCTCGCCGCCGCTCGTGTGGCTCGGGCGGGTGAGCTACGCCACCTACCTGTGCCACTATCTGCTGCTGACGGTCTTCAAGCTGCTCTTCGTCGAGTCGGGCCGGGCGACCGCGCTGCCCCTGCTCGGGCTCTACCTCGCGGCGGTTCTCGCCGCCTCGGCACTTCTCTATCACGGCTTCGAACGGCCCGCGCAGCGCCGGCTGCTGGCGTGGCGAAAGCGGCGCCGAGCCGCTCCCGCCGCTCTCGCGCCGGCGGAGTGACGGTGGAGCCCAAGCCCGCGCACCGCCTCAAAACGAAACGCGTACAAAGGCTTAGCGATCGCCTGCTTTAAGTTAAGGCGTTTTTATGCTAAGCGCCGCGGCGTCGATGGATTGATTGCTTCCTTCCACGGCGGGGGCCGGGGCGTGTCGTGCTAGGGCCGTTCCGGCTCCCTTATTCCTTCAGGCGCATTCCTTCAGGCGGAGTCGCGCTCTCGGCCTCCGCCGCGCCCGTCCAGGCGGGCGGCGAGCTGGGCGCTTCGGCGGGGGGGCGGGTGACCTGCCAGGCGGCGCCGTGAAGCTGGCTGGCGATATGGTCGGCCACCGCGGCATGGACCTGCGGCGCCTCATCCGGATCCTGCCTCTTCTCCTTCGCCGCCAGCTCGTAACGCTCGAGCTCCCGCCAGATGCGCCGCGGCATCGTGCGCAGCCATACGCGCACGGCGGCGACGAGCTCTCGGGGGGTGACGGTGATTCGCTCCGGCATTGAGAACAGATACAGAACATCTGCGGGAGCGCAAAGCCGCTCTTCTCCCTCTCCCCTATGGGGGAGGGCCGGGGAGAGGGCCGGGCAGAAGGGGATTTCCGACTTGCGGCGGGGTTCCAGACTTCCCCTCTCCCTAACCCTCTCCCCGGAGGGGAGAGGGAATCAGGAGCCTTACCTCTTGCCGACGGGCACGTAGTCGCGCTGGGTGGCGCCGGTGTAGAGCTGGCGGGGGCGGCCGATCTTCTGCTCGGGGTCGGAGATCATCTCGTTCCACTGGGCGACCCAGCCGACCGTCCGCGCGAGCGCGAACAACGCCGTGAACATCGAGGTCGGGAAGCCGATCGCCGACAGCACCACTCCCGAGTAGAAATCGACATTGGGGTAGAGCTTCTTCTCGATGAAATATTCGTCGTTGAGCGCGATATGCTCGAGCTCGCGGGCGACGTCGAAGACCGGATCGTTTACCCCCAGCTCTTTCAGCACCTGCTCGGCGATGCGCTGCATCACCTTGGCGCGCGGATCGTAATTCTTGTAGACCCGGTGGCCGAAGCCCATCAGCCGGAAGGGATCGTCCTTGTCCTTGGCGCGGGCGATGAACTCGGGGATCCGCGCGGGAGTGCCGATCTCGCGAAGCATGTTGAGCGCCGCCTCGTTGGCGCCGCCATGGGCCGGGCCCCAAAGGCAGGCGATTCCGGCCGCGATGCAGGCGAACGGGTTTGCGCCCGACGATCCGGCGAGCCGCACGGTCGAGGTCGACGCATTCTGCTCGTGGTCGGCATGGAGGATGAAGATCGTCCGCATCGCCTGCTCGACGATCGGGTTCACCTCATAGGGCTCGGCGGGAACCCCGAAGGTCATGCGAAGGAAGTTGCCGGTGTAGGTGAGGCTGTTCTGCGGGTACACGAACGGCTGGCCGAGCGTGTACTTGTACGCCATCGCGGCGATTGTCGGCATCTTGGCGATCAGCCGGTGCGAGGCGATCATGCGCTGCGTCGGATCGGTGATGTCGGTCGAATCGTGATAGAAAGCCGACAGCGCCCCGACCACCCCGCACATCACCGCCATCGGATGGGCGTCGCGGCGGAAGCCCCGATAGAAGGTCGAGAGCTGCTCGTGCAGCATGGTGTGGCGCGAGATGGTGTAGGTGAACTTCTCGAGGTCGCTCTTGCCGGGAAGCTCGCCGTTCAGGAGCAGATAGGACACCTCCATGAAGGTCGAATGCTCGGCGAGCTGGTCGATCGGGTAGCCGCGGTGGAGGAGGATACCCTGGTCGCCGTCGATATAGGTGATCGCGCTTTCGCACGCGGCGGTCGAGGTGAAGCCGGGATCGTAGGTGAAGGCGCCGGTCTCGCCGTAGAGCTTGCGGATGTCGATGACGTCGGGCCCGACGGAGCCGTGCCGGACCGGAAAGCCGTGGTCCTTGCCGCCGAGCGCGAGTGTGGCCTGATCGTCCGCCATCTTCTTATCCTTCAGCTTCCATCCGGTCCGCGATCCGGGCGAGGCTTTCGTCGCGCCCGAGCAGCACCAGCACATCGAAAATCCCGGGCGAGGTGCCTCGTCCGGTGAGCGCCGCGCGGAGCGGCTGGGCGACCTGGCCCAACTTCACTCCGGCCGTCTCGGCGACTCCGCGTACCGCCGCCTCTGTGGCGTGCGCGCTCCATTCGTCAAGCGCGGAGAGCACCGCATGAATACGGGCGAGCAGGCGAGGCGCTTCGCCGGCCAGGAGCTGAACCGCCTTCTCGTCCAGGTCGAGGGGCCGAGCTCGGTAGAGAAAGGTAGCGCCTTCAGCGAGTTCGTTCAGGGTCTTGGCGCGCGGTTTCAGCTCCGGCATGGCCTTGGCGAGGAGCGCGACCTCGTCGTTCGAGAGGTCGCGGCCGACCAGCGGCGCGATGCGCGGCGCGACCAGGCCGGCGAGGCGGCCGTCGCTCGCCTCCCGGATGTAGTGGCCGTTCAGATTCTCCAGCTTCTTGGTGTCGAACCGGGCGGGGGAGCGGCCGACATGGTCGAGGTCGAACCAGCGCACCGCGTCCTCGCGGGAAATGATCTCCTCGTCGCCATGGCCCCAGCCGAGCCGGAGCAGGTAGTTGGACAGCGCTTCGGGCAGGAAGCCGAGCGAGTCATAGTCCATCACCCCGGTCGCTCCGTGGCGTTTCGACATCTTGGCGCCGTCCTGGCCGTGGATCAGGGGCACATGGGCGTAGACCGGCTCGGGCCAGCCCATGGCCTTGATGATCCCAAGCTGGCGGAAGGCGTTGTTGAGATGGTCGTCGCCGCGCACGACGTGGGTGACGCCCATGTCGTGGTCGTCGACGACGACGGCGAGCATGTAGGTCGGAGTGCCGTCGGAGCGGAGCAGGACCATGTCGTCCAGCTCGCTATTCTGGACGGTCACCCGGCCCTGGACCTTGTCGTCGATCGCCGTCTCGCCCTCGCGCGGCGCCCTGAGCCGGACGACGAAAGGCGCATCGCGGGCGCCGTCGCCGCGGTCGCGCCACGGGCTCTCGATCCGGTAGGGCCGACGCTCGGCCTGGGCCCGCTCGCGCTGCGCGGCGATCTCCTCGGCGCTCATGTAGCATCGATAGGCGTGGCCGAGCTCGAGCAGTTGGCGGGCGACCTCGGCATGGCGCTCCTGGAAGCGCGACTGGTAATATTCCGGTCCGTCCCAATCGAGGCCGAGCCAGCGCATCCCTTCCAGGATCGCGTCGATCGCCGCCTGGGTGGAGCGGGCTCGGTCGGTATCCTCGATCCTAAGCAGGAACCGGCCGCCATGACGCCGTGCGAACAGCCAGTTGAACAGCGCCGTCCGGGCTCCGCCGATATGGAGGAAACCGGTAGGGGAGGGCGCGAAGCGGGTGACGACCTGCTCGCGAGACGAGACAGGGGAAGGCGCCTGCGAGGGGGGGATTGCGCTCAAGCGCCGATTCTCCAAGGATGCGGCCATGACGGCCGTGGACGGCAGGGCCCCTAGCATAGGGGCGGAGCCGCGAGGAAGGGGTCTCGCGGCGCGATGGGAGCGGTGGAGCGGCGGCGTCGAGGCGCTCGCCGACCGCGAGCGCGACCAATTGCCGCTTTGGCTTCCGGTCGGGATGGGCCTCGGCACCGCCGCCTGGTTCGCGCTTCCCGATGCTCGGGCCTGGACCGGCTTCCTTCTGGCGGCGGGGGCTCTGCTCTGCGCCGGCTTGGCGGCCGCCCGGGAGAGCCGGGTCGGGCGGGGGCTGGCGTGGTTCGCCTTGGCGGCGCTGATCGGCTGCGCCAACATCTGGTGGAAGGCCGACCGGGTGGCGGCGCCTCGGATCGAGCGGGAGCAGGTCGCTCGCTTCGCCGCTTCGGTCGAGGCGGTCCAGCCGCTCGCGGCGCGCAGCTCGGTGCGGCTCGTCGTTCGGCCGGCGGAGGGCTCCGGCCTTCCGCCGCGGCTCCGGCTCAACGTCCCCGTCGACAAGGCGCCGCCGCTCCGGCCGGGCGATCTCATCGCCGTCCGCGCCTGGTTGATGCCGCCGGCGCCCGCGGCCGTCCCCGGCGCCTACGATTACGCAAGAAGCGCCTGGTTCGCGCGCGTCGGCGGAAGCGGCCGGGTGCTCGAGATCGCCAGGACGGTGGGCCCGGCCGAGGCGGGCTGGGGCGCCTGGCTGGCGGGCCTTCGCCAGCGGCTCGGCGACCATATAGCGGGCCGGCTGGAGGGCGCGGAAGGCGGGATCGCGGTCGCCCTGGCGACGGGCGACCAGGGCCGGATTCCCGAGGAGGATGCAGAGGCGATGCGCCGCGCCGGGCTGGCTCACCTGCTCTCGGTGAGCGGGCTCCACCTGACCGCGATGGTGGGAGCGGTGATGCTCCTGACCCTGAAGCTCCTCGCGTTGAGCCCCAGGCTCGCCTTGCGTTTTCGGCTGACCTTGTGGGCGGCGGGCGCGGCGGCGATGGCCGGTGTCGCCTACACACTCCTCACCGGAGCGGAGGTGCCGACGGTTCGCTCCTGCGTCGCCTCGCTGCTCGTCCTCGCCGGGATCGCGCTTGGGCGCGACGCCCTGACCCTCCGGCTGGTCGCGTCGGGGGCGATCGTCGTCCTTTTGCTCTGGCCCGAATCGCTGGCCGGGCCGAGCTTCCAGCTAAGCTTCGCGGCGATCACCGCGATCGTCGCCCTCCACGAGCATGCCGGCCTCAAGGCGCTTCTCGCCAAGCGCGAGGAGGCCTTGCCGTTCAAGGCCGGACGGTTCCTGCTCGGCCTGGTGCTGACCGGGATCGTCGTCGAGACGGCGCTGACTCCGATCGCACTTTATCATTTCCACCGCACCGGCCTTTACGGCGCCTTCGCCAACGTCGTCGCGATCCCGCTCACCACCTTCGTCGTCATGCCGGCCGAGGCGCTTGCGCTGATCCTCGATTCCGCCGGGCTCGGAGCGCCCTTCTGGTGGGCGGCCGGAAAGGCGCTGGCCTTCCTCCTGGCGCTGGCGCACCGGACCGCCGGCTCGCCGGGCGCGGTCGCGCTGCTGCCCGAGGTGCCCGACGGAGCCTTCACGCTGATGGTCGCGGGCGGGCTTTGGCTCTGCCTGTGGCGAAGCCGGATCCGGCGGTGGGGCGCGGCCCCGATCGCGCTCGGCCTGCTGTGGCCGCTGACGATCCCGGCCCCCGACGTCCTGGTCACCGGCGACGGGCGGCACATGGCGGTTCGAACGGACGGGGGCGACGTCGTCATCCTTCGCGCCCGGGCGGGAGATTATGTCCGGGACCTCCTCGCCGAGACTTCCGGGATCGACTCGGACCTGCCCGACATGGACGATTCGGCGGACTGCAACCCCGACGCCTGCGCGGCGACCCTGGTCCGGGGTGGCCGGGCATGGCGCCTGCTCGCCTTTCGGACCCGGGCCTATGTGGAGACCGAGCCGCTCCGCAGGGCGTGCGCCGAGGCCGACATCGTCGTCGCCGAGCGCCGCCTGCCCAAGGCCTGCGCGCCGCGCTGGCTCAAGGCGGACCCCGCCCTCCTGAAGCGCACCGGCGGACTGGCGATTCGGTTGAGCGGAACTCCGAGCGTCGAGACCGTGGAGTCGAGGGTCGGCGAGCATCCCTGGCGCTAGGGTTCGACCCTGACCGCGCGGACTGGGGACTCGGATTGGGGACAGTAACTTTTCCGCCCGGCGGGATCGTTCGGGCGAGGCGGCGCGGAAAAGTTACTGGACCCGGTTTCAATGCTCGTTCGACGCGGGTCGGCGAACATCCCAGGTCCTAAAGCCGCCGCCGGCCCTCGCCGCGATTGGCGCGGTCGATCGCCATCAGGCCGCCGAGACAGAGCATCACGGTCAGCATCGCCGAGCCGCCGTAGGAGACGAGGGGAAGGGGGATCCCGACCACCGGCGCCATCCCCATCACCATCATCAGGTTGATCATCACGTAGAGGAAGACGGTGGTGATCAGCCCCGCCGCGGTGAGGCGCGAGAAGCGGTCCCTGGCGTCGAGCGCTACCCCGATCCCCCATTTCACCACCAAGGCGTAGGCGGCGATCAGGAGGAACCCGCCGAGCAGGCCCCATTCCTCGGCCATGGTGGCGAAGATGAAGTCGGTATGGCCCTCCGGCAGATAGTCGAGGTGGCTCTGGGTTCCGTTGAGGAAGCCCTTGCCGAAGATTCCGCCCGAGCCGATCGCGATCTTCGACTGGCTGATGTGATAGCCGGCGCCGAGCGGGTCGCTTTCCGGATCCATGAAGATCAGCACTCTCTTCTGCTGATATTCGTGGAGGAAGCTGAACGCGACCGGCCCCGCCACCGCGACCAAAGCCGCGCCGCCGACGAACAGCCGGAGCGGAAGTCCGGCGAGGAACATCATGGTGAGCCCGCCGGCCAGCACCATCGTCGCGGTTCCAAGGTCGGGCTGGATGAGGATCAGCGCCCAGGGCACGCCGATCAAAGCCGCCGCCGGCCAGATCGCGCTCCACCGCCTGATCTCGCCGGGCGGGAGAAGATCGTAGAAGCGGGCGATGGCGAGGATGATGATCGGCTTCATCAGCTCGGACGGCTGGAGGTTCATGAAGCCGAGGCTAAGCCAGCGCTGCGCCCCCTTGCCGACGAAGCCGAGCGCCTCGACCAGGATGAGGAGGAGAAGGACCGCGCCATAGGCCGGGAAGGCGAAGGCCTTGATCCGGTCGAGCCTCACCCGCGACAGCGCGACGGCCATTCCCAGGAAGATGACGAAGCGCGCCCCCTGCGGCAGTGCCCAGGGCATCAGCTTTCCGCCGGCCGCCGAATAGAGGACGAGAAGGCCGAACCCGGTGATGAAGCTCACCAGAGAGAGCATCCGCCACGGCAAATCGGCGATCGGCGCCGGGATGAAGCCCTGCGCCCTCACGTGTCGCGCGGGGCGGAGGCGGGCGCGGCCGGGTCCGCCGGAGCGGGCTTGGCGGCGGGAGGCGGGGTCTCTTCGGGCCGCCAGGAATCGGCTTTCTGCTTCATCCGCTCGGCGATTCCGCCGCCCCATTGCTCTTCCATCGCGGCGAGCGACTGGAGGGCGAGATCGCGGTTGAACAAATAGGTCATGACGTCCTTGGCGATCGGCGCGGCGGCGGCCGCGCCGAAGCCGCCATGCTCGACGAAGAAGCAGGCCGCGTAGCGCGGCGCCTGGACGGGCGCGAAGCAGACGAACCAGCTATGGTCGCGCATCCGCCAGCCGAGGCTGGCATTGGAGCGAACGCCTCCGGCCCGCTCGGCGAGGCTGATCCGGCGGACCTGGGCGGTGCCGGTCTTGCCGCCCATCAGCTCCGGGACTGCAAGCTTGAAGCGGCTCGCCGTGCCGCCGCCGTTGACGACGTCGGACATTCCGCCTCGGACGAAGGCGAGATGCTCCGGATCGATACCGGCGATCGCTTCGAAGCGGGGGGCGGGGCCGCCGGCGAGGATCCGCGGCATCACCTTCCTGCCGGTGAGAAGGCGGGCGATCATCACCGCCTGCTGGAGCGGATTGACCAGCACATAGCCTTGGCCGATCGACATGTTCACAGTGTCGTAACTCTGCCACTCCCGCTTGACGCGCCGCCGCAGCCAATCCGGATCCGGCCAGGTCCCGTAGCGCTGCGAAGGCAAAGGCAGGTCGAACTTCTCGCCCATTCCAAATTGCTCGGCGACCGGCGAGATGGCCCCGACTCCGGCCTTGAGCGCCATCTGGTAGAAATAGATGTCGCAGCTCTTGGCGATCGCCTGGTGCATCGCGATCGGCCCGTGAGGGCCTCCGGAGCAGTGGAAGACGGCATTGCCGAGGCGCCAGGCCTTCTGGCAATTGACCCGCTCGTTCGGGCTGATCCCCGCCTTCTGAAGAGCCACCGCCATCATCGGCTTGCATGTCGATCCGGGCGGGTAGAGGCCCTGCATCACCTTGTTGATCAGCGGATGACGCTCGTCCTGCGCCATCATCTCCCATTCCTTGTGGCTGATGCCGTCGGAGAAGCTGTTGGGATCGTAGGCCGGCATGGACGGCATGGCGAGAATGTCGCCGCTGAGGCAGTCGATGACCACCGCGCAGCCGGATTCGGGGCCGATCCGCCGCGCCGCATAGCTGTGCAGGGCGATGTCGATGGTCAGCGGCAAGGGCGAGCCGCTCTTGTCCTGGAGCGTGTCGAGCTCCCGAACCAGCTTGCCGTGCGCGGTGACTTCGATCCGCTGCGCGCCCGGCCGACCGCGAAGGCGCGGCTCCATCGTCTTCTCGAGATCGTCCTTGCCGACCTTGAAGCCGGGGGTGATGAGCAGTGGGTCCCTCTCCTCGGCGAGATAATCCTCTCGGCTGGGCGTTCCGACATAGCCGGTGAGGTGGGCGACGGCGGCGCCTTCCGGATAGTAACGCGAGAAGGAGCGAAGCGGCGACACGCCCGGAAGCTCGGGCAGCCGAACGGTGATCGCCGCATATTTGTCGAACGGGAGGTTCTCGGCGACCGGCACCGGCTGGTAGCCCGCCGCCTTGGAGAGCTCCTCGCGGATCCGTTCGACCTCGTCGGGCGGAAGGTCGAGCAGCCGAGTCAGCTCGGCGATGATCCGGTCGGGCTCCTTCAGCCGGTCGGGGATGAGGTCGACCCTGAAGTCGCTCCGGTTGATCGCGATCGGGTGGCCGTTGCGGTCGACGATCCAGCCCCGGCGCGGCGGTATCAGCCGCATCTGCACCCGGTTCGATTCGGAGAGCAATTTGTAATGCTCGTTCTCGGCGATCGACAGCCAGGCCATTCGCCCGCCGAGCACCGCGGCGACCAGCCCCTGCGCTCCGCCGAGAACCATCGCCCGGCGGGTGAAGGTGAAGGCCTGGTTGCTCTCCGTGACCAGCGGGCGGTTCTTGCGCTTCATCGCGACAGCCGCCAGCGGTCGAGCGCGACGACGAGCCGCGCGACCAGGGGGTAGGAGACGATCGACAAAGCGAGCTGCGGGCCGAGCACCGCCATCTCGACGTGGCTGCCCATCAGCCGGGCGATCCACCACATGGCGGCGGTGTAGAAGGCGATGGCGAGGGAGGCGAACATCCAGTCCATCCAATAATCGCGCCAACCGGCCCGGCTGTCGATCAGATCGAGGGCGAGGAAGGTCAGGGTCCAAAGCGCCATCGACTGGCCGATCGGGTGGCCGGCGATGAGGTCGTTGGCGAAGCCGAGGGGGAGGGCGACCTGGGCCGCCCACATTTCCGGTCGGAGGAGCCGCCAGGCGATCAGGACGAGATAAGCGAGATCGGGGACGAGCGGAGTCGTCGCGACCAGGGGAAGCAGGTCGAGCAACGCCGCCGCGAGCGTGCTCGCCACCGGCACCCAGCTTCGCCTCAAGCTCATCAGGGCGACGTCGCGGCCCGATCCGGCGATCCGGCTCACTGACCGGCTCCCTCGAGCGCCCGCTGGGTCTGGGCCGACAGCGGCGCCTCGGCGGCCGGCTGGTAGACCGGGAAGACCATGGCGTAATCGACCTGCGCCGGGTCGGCGAGCGGCTTGGCGACGGTCTGGTCGCCTCGGACGGAGACGACCACCGCGACCGGGACGTTGGGCGGGAAGAGGCCTCCGACGCCCGAGGTGACGAGGACGTCGCCGCGGCGGAACGGGTTCTTGCCGACCTCGAGCGTCTTCAAGTCGATCGTTCCGTCGCCCCGCCCGGTGGCGATGGCGGGAGTGCCGTCGCGGGCGAGGCGGACTGGGACGTTGCTCGCCCCGTCGCTGACCAGAAGAACCCGGCTCGCCCATCGCCCCGTCTCGATCACCCGCCCAATCAGCCCCTCGGGCGAGCGCACCGGCTGGCCGGGCCTGATCCCCGACGACCCGCCGGCCGAAAGCACGGCGGTGCGGCGCGGCGAGTCGAAGGACGATCCGACGATCCGGGCGACCGCGATCGCGCCCGGCTCGTCCTGACCGAGCTTGAGGAGCGCCTTCAGCCTCCGGTTCTCGAGCTCCAGCACGCGCGCCTGGACGAGCCGGCGCCGGCTTGCCTCGAGCCGGCGCTTGAGCTCGGCATTTTGAGAGGCGGCGAGGAAATAGTCGGAGACGGAGCCGCCAATCCCCCCGAAGAAGCGGACGATCCCGCGTCCGCCGGACTGGACCGGCGCGGTGACGTCGAGAGCGGCGCCCTTCAGCGCCCTGAAGCCGGTCGGGTCGATAACCGCCACGGCGAGCAGGAGCACGGCGAACAGGACTCCCGCGACGGCGGTCACGTAGCCGAGGAACAGGCCATATTGCGCCTTGCGCGAGAAGCCCGGGCGGCGGTTCGACGGCGAGGCCACTTAGTAGACCCTCGCGCCGGCAGGGCATTCATCGAAGTGGCGCTTCGATGGGAACGCGAAGGCCGGAGCATCGCCACTGTACGTCGCCCCGGCGGAGGCCGGGGCCTCGCCGCATGAAGAGCGCCGGCGCTCTTCGCCCCGCAAGATCCCGGCCTTCGCCGGCATGACTCTGGGAACTCGGCCCACTCCAGCTCCCGCCGCCGCCGCGCGGGCGATCCGCCCAGGGGTCCGCCACTGCCTACTCGACGGGAAACGCACGAACATCACAGCGACCCTCTTCAGGCCGGCCGCCTAGGCGGTCAGCAGGACGCCGCGGAAGATCTCTTCCTCCAGTGCGCGTCCGGTGCCGATCGCGACGCAGGTCAGGGGATCGTCCGCGACGGTGACCGGAAGGCCCGTCTCGTCGCGAAGCACCTCGTCGAGGCCCTGGAGGAGCGCTCCTCCCCCGGTCAGCACGATGCCCTGGTCGACGATGTCGGCGGCAAGCTCCGGAGCGGTGTTCTCGAGCGCGATCCGAACGCCCTCGACGATCGTGTTGACCGGCTCGGACAACGCCTCGGCGATCTGGCGCTGGTTGATCATGATCTCCTTGGGAACCCCGTTGACGAGGTCGCGGCCCTTGATGTGGACCGAAAGGCCGTCGCTCGGACGCCCTTCCTCGTCGGTTGGCGGCTTGGCGATCCCGACCTGCTTCTTGATCCGCTCGGCCGTCGCCTCGCCGATCAGGAGATTGTGGTTGCGCCGGACGTAGGAGGAGATCGCCTCGTCCATCTTGTCTCCGCCGACCCGGACGGACGTGGTGTAGGCGAGGCCGCGAAGCGACAGGACGGCGACCTCGGTGGTTCCTCCGCCGATGTCGACGACCATCGACCCGATCGGCTCGGTGACCGGCATGTCGGCGCCGATCGCGGCCGCCATCGGCTCCTCGATCAGCCACACCTGGCTCGCTCCGGCGTTCGACGCCGCGTCGCGGATCGCGCGCCGCTCGACCGAGGTCGAGCCCGAAGGGACGCAGATCACGATCTCCGGCCAGCGCGGGAAGCGGCGCTTGCCGTGGACCTTCTGGATGAAGAACTTTATCATCTGCTCGGCGACGTCGATGTCGGCGATCACGCCGTCGCGAAGCGGCCGGATCGCCTCGATCTGGTCGGGGGTCTTGCCCATCATCATCTTGGCGTCGTCGCCGACCGCCTTGACGCGCTTCACCCCGTTTATCGTCTCGATGGCGACCACTGACGGCTCGTTCAGGACCACGCCCCGGCCGCGGACGTAGACGACGGTGTTGGCCGTGCCGAGGTCGATCGCCATGTCGTGGGAGGGGAACTTGAAGAAACGCATGAATGACATCGAGGTGGGTCCCGCTTCTCAAACAGGCGCCGCGGCATCGTGCTGCGGCGCGTTCGCCTTTCTCTATAGGATGGCCCCCCGGCTTGTTCCACCTAACAGTTAACAAGGCTCGCGAGACGCGGTGCGTTGGGCTAGAAGCGCGATCCATGTCAATACGCCGACTGCCGGAGCATCTGGTCAACCGCATCGCCGCCGGTGAAGTGGTGGAAAGACCGGCCAGCGCGTTGAAGGAGCTGGTCGAGAACGCGATCGACGCCGGCGCTACGCGGATCGCGATCGGCCTGTCGGCGGGCGGGCTCGACCGGATCGAGGTCGCGGACGACGGCTCCGGGATGAGCCCCGCCGAAATGGCCCTGGCGCTGGAGCGCCACGCCACCTCCAAGCTTCCGGACGAGGCGATCGAGTCGGTGACGACCCTGGGCTTTAGGGGTGAGGCCTTGCCGTCCATCGCCAGCGTCGCCGAGCTGACCGTCGAGAGCCGGGTGAGGGACTCGGACGGCTGGAGCCGGCGGGTCGACAATGGAAACCTCGCGGGGGAGGGGCCGGCGGCGCTCCCGCCCGGCACCCGAATCCTCGTCGAGCGACTGTTCGCCCGGGTTCCCGCCCGGCGCAAGTTCCTCCGCTCGGAACGGTCCGAATATGCCGCCTGCCTCGATTCGGTGAAACGCCTCGCCATGGCGCGGCCCGACATCGGCTTCAGCGTCGAGCATGACGGCCGGCGCACCCTCTCGGTGCAGGCGGGCGAGGATCGCCCGGCCCGGGTCGCGGCGCTCACCGACCGGACGCTCCACGACAACAGCGTGGCGATCGATTTCGGCCGCGGGCTCGCCCGGCTCGGCGGCGTCGCCGGCCTTCCGACCTTCAGCCGCGGAGTCGCCGATCACCAGTTCCTGTTCGTCAACGGCCGGCCGGTGAAGGACCGGCTTCTGATCGGCGCCGTCAGGGCCGCCTATCAGGACCTGCTCGCCCGCGACCGGCACCCGGTCGTCGCCCTGTTCATCGACCTTCCGCCCGAGGAGGTCGACGTCAACGTCCACCCCGCCAAGACCGAGGTGCGCTTCCGCGAGCCGGCGCTTATCCGCGGACTGATCGTCGGCGGTTTGAGGCATGCGCTCGACCAGGCCGGCTTCCGAAGCGCCCAGCCGGCCGCGGCCAACGTCCCGTGGCAGACGGGCACTCCCTCTCCCCTCTGGGGAGAGGGCCGGGGAGAGGGGCAGTCGAGCAGCGCCCAGCATTTCCTCTACGGCCACAGCCGGCCGGACTCCCCCTCTCCCTACCCCTCTCCCCAGAGGGGAGAGGGGAGTTTGCACGAAGCCCGCGCCGAATACCTGCCGCAAGGCCGAGCCGAGGCGGCGAGCGAGCCGGTGAATTCATTCCCCCTCGGAGTCGCTCGGGGCCAGGTCGCCGCGACCTACATCGTCGCGGAGGCGCAGGACGGCCTGGTCCTTGTCGACCAGCACGCCGCCCATGAGCGGCTGGTGCTGGAGCGGATGCGCCGGGCGATGGCGAATGGCGGGGTCGCCCGCCAGGCGCTTCTCCTTCCCGAGGTGGTCGAGCTCGACGAGCCGGCCTGCGACCGGCTCGAGGCGCGCTCCGGCGAGCTCGCCGAGATGGGCCTGGAGCTCGAGCGCTTCGGCCCCCGCGCCGTTCTCGTGAGGGCCACTCCGGCGCTTCTCGGCCATGGCGACACAAGGGGCCTCGTCGCCGACCTCGCCGACGAGCTCGCCGCCTTCGACTCGGCGCTCTCCTTGAAGGAGAAACTCGACCATGTCGCCGCCACCATGGCCTGCCACGGCTCGGTCCGAGCCGGCCGGATCCTCTCCGTCGCGGAGATGAACGCCCTGCTCCGCGAGATGGAGGTCACCCCCCATAGCGGCCAGTGCAATCACGGCCGCCCGACCTGGGTAAAGCTCGCCCATGGCGACATCGAGAAACTGTTCGGGCGGAAGTAGCCGCTCCCAGACGGCGGTTCAGCCCTCTTGCCTCCGCGCAAGAGCGGCGGCGCCCCGGCCATGACGTCACCCCGGACTTGATCCGGGGTCCACCTTCTTCCCGCTGATGAGGAGGCGAAGAAGAAAGGCGGATGCCGGATCAAGTCCCGCATGACGGGCTCGTCAAACCCCGCAGAGCTTGCCGCAGGGCGCCTTGGCGACGGCGGCCTTGACCTGCTCCATCTGGACCTTCGTCCCGGCATTGGCCTGGGCGACGGCGTCGGCCAGCTGGGCGACCTGCTGGCGCTGGCCCGGGTTGAGGGCAAGGGCGAAATTGCCCGCGTCGGCGGCGATGAGGTCGATCGCGCGCTTGTGGCGGGCGGCATCGAGGCTCGGGTCGCCGGCGATCTGGAGAAGGCCCGTCGCCTGTCCGAAGGCGCCGCCCTGGACCTGACGCATCGCCGCCTTGATCTTCTCGTCGGGCTTGTCTTGGGACGCTTTCTCCACCGCCGGCATGTGAACCGCGGTGCAATGCGCCGAATAGAGGAGCGGGGTGAACACCTGGTCCATATATTTGACGGCGTTGGCGTTCATCGCCGCCGCCTTCGCCTCGCCCTCCGCCACTCCGCCGGTGCCGGCGCTCAGATAGCCGACGGTGACCCGGGCGGCCGGTCCGCACAGCTTCTGGAAGCTGTCGAGACCGTCGATCGGCATGGCGTCGGTTCCGAGCGCGGTCATTCCCTTCTCGGTCGCGGCGACGAAGGCCTTGTAGTCGGGATCGTCGGCGCCGGGCATGACCGAATTCTTCCCCGGCTCGCCCACCTTCGCCTCGAGCGCGGCGCCCGATTTGACCAAAGCGGCGGTGTCCTCGGAATCGCCGCCGCAGCCGGCGAGAAGCAGCGCCAGGACGCAGACGGACGGGCCCAGAAGCCGATGGTTCATGCTCTTTTCCTCCCTGTTTCGGGAAGAGTTATTTCGTAGCCGCTATGAAGTCCAGCGGGCAAATGCCTGCTTTCCCCCGCTTCACCGGCGCTTCACCGGCGCTGCGCCGAACTGGCGTCGCGGGCCGCCCGGAACTCGGAATCGGCGCTCCAGTTCGGCCATTCGCGCGAATTGGCGAGGCGGGCTCCGACGGCATGGACCAGCTCGAGGTCCCGAGCCATCCCCGCCAGGTTCCAGTCCGCGCTCCATTCGTCGGCGGGCTGGTGGTAGCGGTCGCGCGTATAGGCGCTCGCCGCGGCCTCGCCGGCGGCGGTTCCGCCCGCGACCAGATCGTTGCCGCTTTCGAACGACACGGCGGGGACTCCGCGCTTGGCCATCGGGAAATGATCGGACCGGTAGAAGCCGCCATTCTCGGGATGGGGCTCGGGCATGAAGGTCCGGCCGCGCCGGCGCCCTTCGGCGACGAGGTCGTCGAGCAGGCCGAGCTTCGCCGAGCCCGAGATCGAGAAGTTGCGCGCCGGACCGGCGACGCCGAGCGCGTCCATGTTGATGACCCCGGCGGTCTTCGCCAACGGGTAGAGCGGGTTGGAGGCGTAATATTCGGAGCCGAGCAGGCCTTTCTCCTCGGCGGTGACGGCGAGGAAGACGACCGAACGCTGCGGCCGCGGACCATGGGCGAAGGCTCGGCCCATCTCGATCAGGGCGGCGACTCCGGTCGCGTTGTCGACGGCGCCGTTGTAAATCCGGTCGCCCCGCGCGTCGGGCCGGCCGACGCCGAGATGGTCCCAATGCGCCGAATAGATCAATGTCTCGTCGGGCCGCTTCGCGCCGGGCACCCGACCGACGACATTGTGCGAGGTGATGATCCCGGAATTCACCGAATAGTCGGCCGAGAAGCTCGCCTTCAAAGGCACCGGACGGAAGTCGCGGCTCCGCGCCTGGCGCTTCAACGTCTCGAAGTCGAGGCCCGAGGCGCGGAACAGGGCGACCGCCTGATCGCGTTGGATCCAGCCCTCCATCGGCGTGTGCGCGGCGGCCGGGTCGTCGCGGACGATGTCGAACATCGTGTTGGTGTTGGAATTCTTGACCGTCGCCCAGCCGTAGGAGGCCGGCCCGGTCTCATGGACGACGAGCACGCCCGCGGCGCCCTGCCTCGCCGCTTCCTCATATTTGTAGGTCCAGCGGCCGTAATAGGTCATCGCCTTGCCGCCGAAGTCGCCCGCGGCGCCGCCGGTCTCGTAATCGGGATCGTTGACCAGGACGACCATGATCTTGCCGTGCAGGTCGACGCCCTTGAAATCGTCCCAGTTGCGCTCCGGCGCCTTCACGCCGTAGCCGACGAAGACCAGTGGCGCGCCCTCGATCGAGACGTGGCGGGCGCCGGTAAGGGCGGCCCGCACCGCGATCTCCTCCCCCTGCGACACCGGCTGACTCCGTCCGGCGACGTCGAACGACAGCTTCGGACTCCCTTCGATCGACGAGCGGAGCAGGGGCACGTCCTGGGTCCAGCCGCGCTTGCCGGCGACCAGGCTTCCGCCGGGCTGGAGCCCCGCCGCCTTCATCTGCGCGACGATATAGGCGATCGACTTGGTCTCGCCGGCGGTGGCTGGGCCGCGGCCTTCGTAATCGTCGGACGAGAGCACGCGTACATGGCTGGACAGCCGCGCCGGATCGAAGACCGGCTTGCCGGCCGCCACCGCGGTCGTCGAGGAGAGGAGGGCGAGAGCGGCGAGAGCGAGGCGGTTCATGGCGACTCCGGGCAAGGGGGGCGCCGGCTCCCTAGGCGATGCGGGGCCGTGGACGGAAGCCCCCCCTTGCCGGGATAGTCGTTGCCCCATAGGAGCTTGCGCGATCCCGCCGAAAGGAAGTCGATGCGCTCCCTCCGTCTTGCCGCCGTACTCGCCCTCGCCGTCGCCGGCACGTCCTTCGCCCAGCCGCCCCGCGCCGAGCCTTCCCGCGTCCAACCGGCGACCGGCGGCGCGGCGCCCGCCGCCCCGACCTTCTCCGCCGACCGCTTCAAGGCCCACGTCGCCTTCCTCGCCGACGACGCGCTGGAAGGCCGCGACACCGGGTCGCGCGGCTACGACGTCGCCGCCGCCTATGTCGCCAGCCAGTTCCTGTCGCTCGGCCTCGAGCCCGGCGGAGCGAAGGGGAGCTGGTACGCCCAGGTCCCGTTCCGATCGACCACTCTGGTCGGGACGCCGACCGTCACCATCTCCGGCGCCGGGCCGGCGCGAAGCTGGCAGAACGGCACCGACGTCGTCGTCCGCCCAAGCCTCCAGGAGCGCGAGCAGGACGTCAGCGCTCCGGTGGTGTTCGCCGGCTACGGCCTCGATGCCAAGGGCCAGGGCCTGGACGATTATAAGGGCCTCGACGTGCGCGGGAAGGTGGTCGCGGTGCTGGCCGGAGTGCCTTCCGGCCTCGACAGCGAGATCGCCGCCCATCTCGGCGACCAGAAGGAGGCGATGGCCGCCGCCCATGGCGCGGTCGGCTTCGTCACCCTTCCCACCGCGGCCGGGGAGCGGCGGCGGCCGTGGCGGGCGACGACGATGAACCTCGGCCGCGCTTCGCTCGGCTGGGTCGGGCCGGACGGCAAGGCGAACGACGAGGCTCCGGGCGTGAAGGTCACCGCGACCCTCAACACCCCCGCCGCCGAGGCGCTGTTCGCCGGAGCGAAGCGCGGCTACCCGGCCGTGCGCGCCGAGGCGGACCGCGACGGCGCGCGGCCGAAGGGCTTCCCGCTCAAGACCACGATCCGGATCCAGAGAAGCTCCGCCTGGACGACGATCTCGAGCCCCGAGGTGATCGGGCTCCTGCCCGGCGGCGATCCCAAGCTGAAGGACGAATATGTCATCCTGATGGGTCATCTCGACCATCTCGGCATCAAGAGGAACGCCAAGCCGGGCGAGGATGCGGTCTACAACGGCGCGCTCGACAACGCCGCCGGAGTCGCGACGATGCTCGAGGCGGCCCGCGCCTTCGCCCAGTCCGGCGAGCGGCCGCGCCGCTCGATCCTGTTCATCGCCAATACCGGCGAGGAGAAGGGCCTGCTCGGGGCGAGCTACTTCGCCGCCCATCCCAGCGTCCCGATCGGCCGGATCGTCAGCGCGGTCGACCTCGACATGCCGCTTCTCCTCTACCCGTTCACCGACGTCATCGCCTTCGGAGCCGATCATTCGACGGTGGCCGAGGCGGTCCGGCGGGCGGCGGCGCGGATGAACGTCGCCCTCTCGCCCGATCCGATGCCGGAGCAGAACATCTTCGTTCGCTCCGACCATTACGAGTTCGTCCGCCAGGGCGTTCCGGCGATCCTGCTCGCCACCGGCTATGCCAATGGCGGCCACGAGAAATGGGACTGGTTCTTCGAGCACGCCTACCACAAGGTCGGCGACGACATGAGCCAGCCGATCGACTGGGCCTCGGGCGCGCGCTACGCCGAATTGAACTATCTGATCAGCCGCGAGCTCGCCGATGCCGACCAGCGCCCGCGCTGGTACAAGGGCGACTATTTCGGCGACCTTTTCGCGCCGGGCAAGGCGAGGGCGGTTAGGCCGTAATGTCAACGTCGTCTTGGCGAAGGCCGGGACTCCAGGGGGTGAAGAGCACCGCGTCTTTCACCCGCTGAGGCCCCGGCCTCCGCCGGGCGACGGGTTAGAACGACTGCTCCACCCGCCGGTGCCACCACAGCCCCGCCACCGCCACCGCGGTCAGCGGCCCCAGCTCGATCCACCAGAACAGCCGCGGATCGCCCGCCAGGCAGGCGAGCCAGATCAGGATCACGCGCATGTTGTTGCTCAGCAGCGCCATGAACCTGAGCGCGGGCGCGGCGCGGTCTCCGTAGCGGGCGCCCAAAGCGGCCGGATCGGGCGCCGCGGCGAGCCGGCGGTCGAACGGCGCCGCCAGCCGGTCGAGGCTGCCCGCGACCTTGTCGTAGAGCCGGACCAGCGGGTTGGCGGGAGGCGCACCGGCGGATCCGCCCGGATCGCCCCGGATGCGGCGGTGGAACCGGACCCGGTCGCCCTCGTAGAGAGTCGACTGGACGGCGTGCGCCGCCCCGGCCGAGATGGCGAGCGCCCAGGCGCCGGCGGTTCCGATCGACCCGGCGAGCGCGAGGTAGAGGAGAAGGAAGACGGCATGGTCGCAGACGCCGTCGAGGAACCGCCCGAGCGCGCTCGCGCTTCGCGTGGCGCGGGCGATCATCCCGTCCAGACCGTCGGCGATCAGCCAGGCGACGCAGAGCGCGAAGCCCAGCGTCGCGCGATGGCTGCAGTCGAGATAGGCCCAGGCCGCCGCCGCCCCGAAAGCGAAGCCCGCCACCGACACCGCATTGGCCGGGATCCGGAGCCGAAGCGCGAGCGGCAGGAGCGCCCGACCGGCGAGGTGGACGATCCAGGGGTTGGTCGGATCCTCGGTCCGCAAATCGCGCGAGCCGTCGGGCGGAGGGAGCCAGGACGGCCGGGGAAGGGGGCTCAATGGACCGACGGGGTCCCGTCCGGTCTCGGCCGGTCCGGCTTGGGGTCGTGCTCGTCGGGCCAGTCGGTCCGCCGCGCCAGCCCCGGCGTCAGGTAGAGCGAGGGCAGCTTGGCGAGCACCAGGCTGCGGTGGACGAGCACGTCGGCGATCTTCTCCGAAAGGAAAGGCAGCCGGCCGTCATGTTCCTTCAGCCACGCTTCGTAGGGCATCCAGTGCGACGGCTCGTCGCGCTCGACGACGTGGAAGATCTTCATCAGGCTCTTGTCCGCCTTCACGAAGGCGTGGTTGAGCAGGATGTCGACCTGGCGCATGCCGCGGATCTCGGTGAGCATGATCACCCGGCAGAGCTTGGCGAACAGATCGTCGCTGGCGATCACCGCCTTGGTGTCGAGATCGTCGATGTGGCAGCCGAAGGTCAGGCGGATCATCCGGTCGATCTGGCCGCAGGCGCGGTCGACCAGGTAAGGCATCTCGCCGCGCTGCTGGAACCAGCGCTTGAACATCAGATAATGCTTGCGCTCGTCGTCGCGGTGCTTCTCGACCTCGGCGATGAAGCCGTGATGATCGGGATATTTGGCTCGAAGCGCCTCCAGCACCCGGTCGAGCGCGCTGTAGCCGCGATGCTCGTTGTAGATGTAGACGGAGGCGACGAGGTCGAGATAGCGTTTGCGGGCGGCGTCGAGCATCGGCGCCAGATAAAGCGGTCAGCGCCGCTTCGCCAGAGTTTCAATGCTTTGCCGTACGACTTCGATCGGATGGGCCTTCGCCTTGGCCCGGCTCGCCTCGAGCCGGGGATAGCCCTGGCGCGCGTCCTCCAGCAGGTCCTGGACGAAGGCGCCGCTCCTCACCTCGCGAAGGATCCGGCGCATCTCGGTCCGCGTGTCGGCGGTGACGATCCGGCTCGCGCCCTTCAAGGCGCCGAACTCGGCGGTGTTGGAGATCGCCTCCCGCATCCCCGCGATACCGCGCTCGTAGATCAGATCGGCAAGCAGCTTCACCTCGGTAAGGCACTCGAAATAGGCGATTTCGGGCGAAAAGCCGGCGTCGACCAGAGTCTCGAAGCCGGCGTGGATCAACTCGGGTATGGCGCCCCAGAGCACCGCCTGCTCGTTGAACAGGTCGGCCTCGCATTCCTCGGCGAAGCTGGTCGCGAGAATTCCCGCCCGGCCGCTTCCGATCGCCGCCGCGTAGGACAAGGCGAGCGCCTCCGCGCCGCCGCTCGAATCCTGGTGGACGGCGAAGAGGGCGATCAGGCCTCCGCCCTTGAGATAGTCGGAGCGCAGCGCCGTCCCCGGTCCCTTGGGCGCGACGAGCACGACGTCGAGGTTGGGGCGGGGCGCGATCAGGCCGAAGCGGATGTTGAGGCCGTGGGCGAAGACGAGCGCGCCGCCGTCGGGAAGGACCGGCGCGATCTCCTCGGCGTAGATCCGGCCCTGGTCCTCGTCGGCGGCGAGCATCACCGCCACCTCGGCCGTCTCGCAGGCTTCGCGTGACGTCATGACGTCGAAACCGTCCTCGGCGGCGCGGGCGCGGCTCGCCGAGGAGGAGGGGAGCGCCACGGTCACCGAGACTCCGCTGTCGCGAAGGTTGAGCGCCTGGGCCCGGCCCTGGTTGCCGTAGCCGATCACCGCAATCCGCCGAGCGCGGATCAAGGCGAGGTCGGCATCCTCATCGCGATAGACGTGCATCAAGCTCGGCTAGAGCAAGTTCGCCCGCCCGGCAATCGAGGGTGGGGTCGACGCGCTGGGGGTCGAGCGGGTCGGTGAGCCTCGGCCAGTCGGCCGGCGGCTGGCGGGAGAACCAGGTATATTGCCTTTTGGCGTATCGGCGGGTCGCCGTCCGGCCCGCCTCGAGCGCCTCCTCGCGGGTCAGCTCGCCGCGAAGGAAGGCGCCGATCTCGCGCACGCCGATCGCCCTCATCGCCGGAAGGATCGGGTTCAATCCTCGCCCAAGCAATGAGCGAACCTCCTCAAGACCCTCTTCCGACATCATTTGTTCGAAGCGGAGGTCGCAGCGGGAATAGAGCCATTCGCGCGGGGGAAGAAGCACGAGCGGGACGAGGTCCACCTCGCCCCCGATCCCGCCGGACCTCTCCTTCTGCCATTCGGCGATCGGCCGGCCGGTCGAGCGGATCACTTCCAGCGCACGTCCCACCCGGGTCGAGTCCGATGCCTTCAGCCGGGCCGCGGCGGCGGGATCCTCGCGCTCCAGCGCCGCATGGTTATGCTGGGCGGAGAATGACCGCACCGCCTCGCGTATCGCCGGATCGATCTGCGGGATGGGCGCGATGCCGTCGAGCAGAGTGCGGATGTAAAGGCCGGTCCCGCCGACCAGCAGCGGCGATCGGCCGGCTTGATGGGCCTCGGAAATCACCCGTCGTGCGTCCGCCGCCCAGTCGGCCGCCGAGCAGGGCCGGGCCGGATCGCGATAGCCGTAGAGCCGGTGCGGCGCCCGGGCTTCGTCTTCGGCGGTCGGCCGGGCCGAGATGATCCGCAGATCCGAATAAACCTGAGCGCTGTCGGCGTTGACGATGATCGCCCCGACCCGCTCGGCGAGCGCGAGGGCGAGCGACGACTTGCCGCTCGCCGTCGGTCCCGCGATAAGCGCCAGCTTCGGCCGCCGGGAGGAATTCGTGTTCATCGCCACGCTGATAGCAAAGGAGCGGCTGTCGAGCGGCGATATTTCCGCGGCCGAGGACGCCCTGGCGGCGGCCGGGGTCCACGCCTTCGGGCGAAGCTGGATCGAGGCGGAGCGCGCCTGCGACCTCCTCTTCTCGAACGCGCCGATTCACGCCCGCTCCGCGCTCGAAGGCCTGCTTGGCGAGGTCGACGTCATCGTCCAGGGCGAGGCGTCTCGGCGTCGGCGGCTCCTCGTCGCCGACATGGATTCGACCATGATCACGGTCGAATGCATCGACGAGCTCGCCGATTATGCCGGCCTCAAGGCGGAGGTCGCGGCGGTGACCGAGCGGGCGATGCGCGGCGAGCTTCGCTTCGAGGACGCCTTGGCCGAGCGGGTCGCGCTCCTCGCCGGCCTCGACGAGTCGGTGATCGACCGCTGCCGGGCGGAGCGGGTTCGTGTGACCCCCGGAGCCCGGGCACTGGTCCGCACGATGCGCCGCGAGGGCGCGCTCACCGTGCTCGTCTCCGGCGGCTTCACCCGCTTCGCCGAGCCGGTCGCTGCGCAGATCGGCTTCGAACGGGTCGTCGCCAACCGGCTGACGATCGATGCGGGAAAACTGACCGGGAAGGTCGAGCCGCCGGTGGTCGGCGCCGAGGCGAAGCGCCGCGCGCTTCTCGATTCGGCGGCGGAGCGGGGGCTGGAAGCCGGCGACTCGCTCGCCGTCGGCGACGGCGCCAACGACGTTCCGATGCTGGAATCGGCGGGGCTCGGGATCGCCTACCACGCCAAGCCCGCCGCCGTGTCGGCGGCCGGCGCCCGGATCGAGCATAACGACCTCACCGCGCTGCTTCATGCGCAGGGTTATGCGCGCGGCGAATGGGAGAGCGACGCGCAGTAGGGCCTTCGCTTAGTCCCGCGTCATGTCCGAGGCGATGGCCGCGAGAGCGAAGGCGACGCTTCGCTCCGAGCAGGCGAAGTCGAGCTGGACGCCGTCGCCGGCCAGGGCCCGGACGGTGGCGGCGATCGCTCCGGCTTCGGGATGGCGAAGCTCGACCGAGGCGCCGAGCGCGGGGCGGGCGTTGGTTTCGAGAAAGGCGCCTCGGGCCGAGACGTCGCGAAGCGCGGCGGGAGCGGCGCTTCCGGCGACGAGGATGCACATCCTCCGCCGTCGCCAGCGGGTCGCCATCGCGGCCTTGCCGCCGATCTTTTCCAGAGCCGCCACCGCTTCCCCCGAAGGCAATTCGTTACAGCTCCGAAGCTAGACCATGGCCGCCGAAGAAACGGTTAAGGGGCGACCGGAAAGCAGGCCGAGCCGGCCGCCTTGGCGGAGGCGCAGACCCGGTCGGCGGCGGCTCGGCTGGGCAGCGGACCCGCCTGGAGCCGGGTCACCGCGCCCGCGGGCACGAGCACCGGCGAAAGGCCCGCAAAGGCGCCGCCATGGCCCTTGAGGCCGTCCCACGCCTTGCGGGCATTGGCGGCGCTTCCAAATGCGCCAAACTGAACCCGCCAGCCGCCCGGTCCCGAGACCGAAGCGGCGGGCGCCGCGGGGGCCGGCCGGGTCGGAGTGGGACGCACCGCCGCCGGGCGGGCCTGAGCGGAGCCGGGCCGTCCGGCCGGCTGGACGGACTGGATCGCGCTGTTGGGCCGGACCGGGCTCGGCTGGGCCGAGGCGAGGCGGCTGGGATCGGCGCTCCGCGCCATCGTCCGGGCGAGGGCCAGGCCCTGCTGGCGCTGGTCGAGCGGGATATATTTATCCATCTCGGCGAGGCTGGTCGCCGCCGGAGCGAGGCCCTGCGCCGCCGCCCTCGACATCAGGGCATAGGCCTTCACCCAATCCTTCTGCACGAGGTCGCCGTTGAAGTGCGCGGTGCCCAGGACATATTGCGAGCGTGGATCGCCAAGCTCGGCGCCGCGCCGGATCCACGGCATCGCCCGCTCCCGCTCGCCATTCTGGAAGAGGGCGAGACCGAGCATGATCTGCGAGGGGGCATGGCCCTGCTGGGCCGCCTTCTCGAACCAGCTCTGGGCGATCCGGGTGTCCTTGGGGACGCCCTGGCCGCGCGAGTAGGCGTAGCCGATATTATATTGCGCGTCGGCGTCGCCCTTGTCGGCGAGCGGGCGCCACTGAGCGACGGCGGCGGCATGGTCGCCGGCCATCCAGGCGTCGTAGCCGGCCTTGGTGTCGGCCATCGCGCTGGCCGCGCTGATCATGAGGGCGAGGGCGGCCGAGGCGCCGAGCATTTGCCGACCGGAAACGGGCATGTTCATTCCTCCAGGACGAGGCGTCATTCGGCCTTTCGCCTAGCCGACAATCGTTAATGGCCGATTAGCACAGACGCGACGCGGCGGCGGCGAATTCTGGCGATCGGGCGGCGGCGTTAACCGAACTTTAGCCACCCGAGGCGCAAACCGGCGGCGAACGGAAGGACCCGAGGGGATCAGATGCGCGTATTGGCATTGTCATCGCAGAAGGGCGGATCGGGCAAGACGACCCTGTCCGGCCATCTCGCCGTGCAGGCGGAGCTTAGCGGCGCCGGCCCCGTCTGCCTGATCGACATCGATCCGCAAGGATCGCTGGCGGATTGGTGGAACGAGCGCGAGGCGGAAATGCCCGCCTTCGCCCAGACGACGGTCGCGCGGCTCGCCGCCGACCTCGAAATCTTGAAACAGCAGGGCTTCAAGCTCGCCGTGATCGACACGCCTCCGGCGATCACCATGGCGATCCAGAGCGTCATCCAGGTCGCCGAGCTGATCATCATCCCGACCCGGCCGAGCCCGCACGACCTTCGCGCCGTCGGCGCCACCGTCGATCTATGCGAACGCGCCGGAAAGCCGCTCATCTTCGTCGTCAACGCGGCGACGCCCAAGGCGAAGATCACCTACGAGGCCGCGGTCGCGCTCTCGCAGCACGGAACGGTCGCTCCGGTCACGCTCCACCATCGGACCGATTTCGCCGCTTCGATGATCGACGGCCGGACCGTGATGGAGGTCGATCCCAACGGCCGCTCGGCCAAGGAAGTGACCGAGCTTTGGGAGTATATCTCCGACCGGCTCGAGAAGAATTTCCGCCGAACCGTCTTTTCCGCCCCCGGCTATGCCCAGCACAGCCCGGTTCCCCGCCCCGCCGCCGGCTTCGGCCGCCGCGTGGTCAGCCAGTAAGGGGAGGGACAGATGGCCGAGACCAAACCTTTCGCCTCCCTCTCCTCCGGCCTTCTCGCCCGCAAGGGCGGAGCCAAGCCGGCGATGCGTCCGCAAGGCTTCGGAAGCTTCGGCGGAAGCTTGGAAGACCTGGGCTGGAACGACATGGGCGCGCCCGAATATCACGACCATGTGCCCACTCCAATCGACGCTTTGACTCCGTCGCCGCGCTCGCCCGCCACGACGCCGAGGGTGGTCGAGCAGCAGCAGGCGCTTCGGCAGACCTTCCAAGCGCCGGAGCCCGAGCTCGAGCCGGAAGCCGTGCCGGCGGTGGAGCCGGAAGCCCATGCCGAGGCGGAGCGCGAAGCCGAGCCCAAGGTCGAAACCAAGGCGGAAATCGTCTCCCTGCCGAAACGACGCGCCGGAGTCGCGGCCAAGGCGAAGGCGGCATTCACGCTTCGCCTGGAGCCGGACCGGCACCTCAAGCTTCGCCTCGCCTGCGCCTTGTCGCGCCGCTCGGCGCAGCAGCTGGTGACGGCCGCGCTCGACGAATTCCTCGCGACCATGCCGGAGCTGGAGGCCCTTGCCGGCCACCTTCCGGCCGAAACGCCGCAGCGTCGCCGCGGCAGCCGATAGTAGCGGAGTGGCTGACATGAAGACTCGCACCGTTCTCAAATTCGCCGTGTCGTCCCTCGCGCTTGGAGCGACCATGGTGGGCTGCAAGCCGGCGGCACGGGCCTATCGGCCCAATTCGGTCTCGGCGCTTGCTCCGACGGCGGAAAGCCAGGCGGCGGACAGCTTCGCCCGCGGCCGGGCACGCTCGCAGATCGGCGACCTCTCTGGAGCGGTCGCGCTGATCGAGCAGGCGGTGGAGCTTAGCCCCCGCACGCCCAGCTATCGCCTGTTGCTCGCCGACCTTTACCTGAAGAGCGGCCGGTTCGACTCCGCGGAAGCGACCTATGGCGACGTGCTCGCGCTCGATCCCGCCAATCCGCGCGCGACCCTCTCCGCCGCTCTGACCGCGATCGGCACCGGCCGCAACGATCAGGCGGTGGACCGGCTCGAGAAGATCGCCGACACCGCGCCGCCGTCCGACGTCGGGCTCGCCTTCGCGCTTGCCGGCCAGCCGCAGCGCGCGATCGAGCTGCTCGAGCCCGCCGCGCGCGCTCCGGGCGCGGACGGCCGGCTTCGGCAGAATCTCGCCCTCGCTTACGCCTTGGCGGGCGAATGGGAGAAGGCGCGGGCCACCGCCGCGCAGGACATCTCGCCGGCCGACCTCGCCCGTCGCCTGCGAGAGTGGGCCGCGCTCGCCAAGCCTTCCGCGCCGGCCGATCGGGTCGCGGCGATCCTGGGCGTTCGCCCGATCGGCGATCCGGGCCAGCCGGCGCGGCTCGCGCTCGCGCAGCCCGCCGGCCAGGCTCTTGCCGCCGCCGAGCCGGCGCCCGAGCCGGCGCCCGCCGCCGCCGCGGCGCTCGCGCCGGTCGTCGCCGCGCCCGCTCTTCGCTCCGCCGCGCCCGCTCCGGCTCCGGTCGCGACCGCCGAGTCGGAGGTTCCCGCCTGGGTGCCCGCCGCTCAGGCGCCCGCCGCCGCGTCCGACCGCTCCGCGCCGCGCGAGGAGACGGCGCCCGTCTACGCCGACGCGGTCCAGTCGCTGGTCGCTCCGCAGCCGGCGCTGCGCCATCGCGCGATCCCGGCCCTGGCGCCGATCCGCCCCTTTACCGCGCCCGCGCGCCGGGTCCTCGCCTCCGCCGTCGCGGCGCCCGCCGCCGGGCCGGGCCGCTTCGCCGTCCAGCTCGGCGCGTTCAGCAGCGCCGCCGGGGTCGAGCGCGCCTGGGCGCAGGCCTACAAGCGCTTCGGTTTCCAGGCGCACACGCCGCTTTCGACCACCGTCTCGGTCGGCGGAAACACCTTCCACCGCCTGTCCGTCGCCGGCTTCGCGAGCCGCGGCGAGGCCGACCGAATCTGCCGCTCGGTCCACGCCAAGGGCGGCGCCTGCTTCGTGCGCGCCGTCGCCGGCGACGCCCCGGTACAGTGGGCGAGCCGCTATTCCGGCATCGGCCGGGGCTGACCCTCTCCGGGTCCTCCAAATGGGACAGTAACTATTTGTCCGCATGCCCCTTCGGCAGGGAGCGCGAAACCGGACAAATAGTTACTGTCCCCATTCAATATCGACAGGGGCTGAAATCGTTCGGGCGGCGGGGAACGCTTGCCGTCGTGGGCGTTTCAGCCGCCATGGACGAAGACGGCGCATGCTTCACCGGTGGCTGCCTGTGCGGCGCACTTCGAATCGCCGCCGTCGGACGCCCCTATCGGGTCGGCCTTTGTCACTGCCTCGATTGCCGCAAGCATAGCGGGTCGCTGTTCCACGCCTCGGCGATCTTCCCGGCCGAGGCCGTGACGATCGACGGGGAGGCGAGCGACTATGGCGGCCGCTTCTTCTGCCCGCGATGCGGCTCCTCGGTCTTCGGGCGGAGCGGTGACGAGGTCGAATTGAGCCTCGGCGCCCTCGACTCGCCCGGCCGGCTGGTCCCCACCTACGAATTGTGGACGATCCGCCGCGAGACCTGGCTGCCCGCCTTTCCGACCCGCCACGGCTATACGGGCGATCGCCCGATCGAAAGCCGAAGCGAGGATTAGGCCGCCCCGCCGCAAATGGGGACAGTAACTATTTGTCCGGTAACAGGCATCTGACCGCAGCGGCGTGCGGACAAATAGTTACTGTCCCCAATTTCGTGTACCCGAATTCACGCTCACCGCTCGCGGGTGAGGACGTCGAGCACGGCCATCCGCACCGCCACGCCCATCTCGACCTGCTCGCGAATCGCAGAGCGGGTAGGGTCGTCGGCGACGTCGCCGTCGATCTCGACCCCCCGGTTCATCGGCCCGGGGTGCATGACCAGGGCTTCGGGCGCGGCGCGGTCGAGCCGCTCCATCGTCAGCCCGTAGCGGTCGTGATAATCGTCAAGCGACCCCGACACGCTCGATTCCATCCGCTCGCGCTGGATGCGAAGCATCATCACCACGTCGCAGCCGGCGATGCCCTCGTCCAGGTCGTCATAGGCGGCGAAGTCGCCGGGATCGTCGGGCAACAAGGCGGCGGGGCCGACCAGCCGAACCTCGGCGCCGAGCTTGGGAAGCAGCTTGAGGTTCGATCCGGCGACCCGGCTGTGGCGGATGTCGCCGCAGATCGCGACCGTCAGTCCCTCGATCCGGCCGAGCCGGCGGCGGATCGTCAAAGCGTCGAGAAGCGCCTGGGTCGGATGCTCGCCGGTTCCGTCGCCGGCGTTGATCACCGGACAGCCGACGACCTCGGCGACCTGGTGCGGAGCGCCCGTCTCCGAATGGCGGATCACCATCGCCCCGGGCCGCATCGCGTCGAGCGTATGGGCCGTGTCGATCAGGGTCTCCCCCTTGTGGACGCTCGATCCGGCGGTGTGGAAATTCGCCACCTCGGCGCCGAGCCGCTTGCCGGCCACCTCGAACGAGAAGAGGGTCCGCGTGCTGTTCTCGAAGAAGACGTTGAACTGGGTGAGGCCGGCAAGCCGCCGGTCCGACTTTCGAGTGCGCCGGTTGAACTCCACCCACGGCTCCGCCTCGTCGAGCAGGTAGAGAATGTCCTCGGCCGAGAGGGGGTCGATGCCGAGCAGGTGGCGGTGGGGAAAGACGTAAGCCATCGCCCGACCGTCTACCGGCGCGGCCGCTTCCCCTCAACCGCCGCCGTGGATCAGGCGAAGGCCAGCCCGATCGCCACCCCCTGGCCCGCCGCGATCAGCCACAGCAAGGTCGAGAAAGGCTGCTTGCGGGTCTTGTGCCTGAACAGGTGGCGGGCGGCGAAGGCGCCGGGGGAGCCGCCGATCAGCGCCAGTCCGAGCAGCCGCGCTTCCGGCACCCGTCGTCGCTTTTCGATCGCGCATTTTTTGTCGTGCCAGAAGCACAGGATCGTCCCGAGGTTGATGAGGAGGAGTGAAGCCGCCGTGACGATCCAGGCCATGGCGCGAAGATAGAAGCCAATTCTTACTCGATCGTCAGGCGAGGCCGTGCTCGTCGGGCAGATACAGCTGAGGTTGTCAGTTCCGAACGTCGGCGACGCAGCCCGCTTCCCAGGGGAAGAGCCCCTGATGCGCGCCCGGCCAGAAAATCTGAAAGGCTTCGAGCGTCTCGCTTCCGGTGCGGAGGCGATGATACCATCGCGTCGAATTGAAATAGTCCGTCTTGATCTGAGTCGGGTGGACTGGCCTCGAAACGCAGTCGAACCCGCCTATGAGCCCCGACCAGCGTGCCCCGTCGGCCAGCTGAGCCCCGGCTTTGAGCTGGCGATACATCTCCCACAGCATCGAGTGCATAAGCTTGCCGCTGAGGCCGACGATGATCAGCTCCGGCACGCACAGCGTCTCCCACAAACCCACCGTGCAGCTGAAGTCTGGATGCACTTGATCGGGATCGAAGACGTGGGAGCAATGCCAGCCATGCTCGGCCACATTGTCGACGATCGCCCGCTCATGCTGGTCCAGAATCATTGGCTTATCCCATGGTCAGAGCGTCGATCGCGCCCTGGAGGATGTAGGCGGCGGCCATCTTGTCGACGAGCTCGGCCCGGCGGGCGCGGCTGGCGTCGGCTTCGAGGAGCGTGCGGGTCACCGCCTGGGTCGACCAGCGCTCGTCCCAGAGCAGCACCGGAAGCCCGAGCGGGGCAAGGTTGCGGGCGAAGGCCCTGACCGACTGGGTGCGCGGGCTGTCGCTTCCGTCGAGGTTGAGGGGAAGGCCCGCGACCAGCCCCTTTACGGCCTGCGCCGCCGCGATGGCGCGAAGGCGCTCCATGTCGGCGGTGAACTTGCCGCGGCGGATCAGCTCGGCGGGGCTGGCGATCGTCCAGCCGGAGTCGCAGAGCGCGAGCCCGATCGTCCTGGTGCCGACGTCGAGCCCGAGAAGCCGCCCGCCCATCGGCAGGACCTCGCGGAACTCGGCGGCGGAGGCGGTGATCATTGCCGGCATGCCCCCCTCCCTTCACGGAGGGAAGGGCTGGGGGTGGGTACTTGAGGGAAGGGCCGCGCCTCTCCGGCCAGGCGCCCACTGCCGACCCCTTCCTGCGTCCAGGGAGGGGCGTGCGGGGCGTTCCTCACCGTTTCTTCCAAGCCGCCAGCCGACGGGCCGAGTCGGCGCGCACGTTCGCCCAGAACAAGGCATAGTCGAAGACGTGGTAATTGTTGCCCGGAAGCACGTAGGGGCCGAGCGCCGGAGCGCCGTTGCCGAGCAGGAGGAAGCCTCGCACGTCGCAGCGGGCGGCCACTCCGGGCGCCTGGAGCCGGCCCTGGGTGAGGTCCTCGTTGGGGATCAGGGTGCCCAGATTGGCGCTCGCCGGAGCGTCGGCCCCCTGGGTCCCGGTCAACGGATTGACGCACAGCATCGGCGAGCCGCCGCGCGGCGCGCCGGTTAGGCCGGTCGAGCTGTCGTAGAGATCGGTCACCATCTTCGGGTCGGCCGGCTCGGCGAAGCTCTGCCAGGAGAGGATGCAGCCCGCCTGGTCCGCCGAGGCGCAGCCGGGGAGGCCAAGCCGGGGCAGGTCGGCGGTCGTCGAGACCGGCCAGCCGACGACATAGGCGGCGACGATCCTCTTCGCTTCCGGCCGCCCGGCGATCCGGTCGGCGAGCAGCCGGGTCAGGTGGAGGCTTCCCTGGCTGTGCCCGGCGAGGATGATCGGCCGGTCCTTCGGCGCGTGGGCGAGGAAATAGTCGAAGGCGGCGAGGACGTCGCGATAGGCGAGGTCGAGCGCCCGGCCGGCCTCGGCCTTGGAGGTCAGAAAGGCGCCGAAGGTCGCCTGGCGATATTTCGGCGCCCACACTTCTCCGATCCCGTTGAAGGCGCTCGCCTGGCTCTGGACGAACAGCCGCGCCCGCCACTGCGAATCCTTGTCGTCGAGCGGGGCGTTCCAGCGCGACCGCTCGAGATAGGAGGTGGGATGGATGAAGAAGACCTCGGCTTGGGCCGGGCCGGAGCCGGCGCCCGCCACCCCCGGCGGAGTCCAAAGCGAGGGGTTGCCGCCGATGTCCGGCCGGGCGATCCACAGGCTCTTGTCGGAATAAGCCGAGGCGGGCGCGGCGGCGGCGTCCTCGAATTTCGCGGTCGGGACCAGCGCGATCTTCATCAGCTGCTGCGAGAACAGCGCGTAGACGATCCCGCCCAGCACGACGAGAACGGTCAGGCCCGCAACCAGCCACAGGAAACGCCGCGCGAGCATTCAATTCCTCCAAAATTTTCTCCCCGCCGCAAAAGCGCATGGCAGGCGGCGATGCAAGCGGCGCGCAAGCTCGCCCGTTCCAGCGTTCTTGATGCATCGCAGCACGAATGCTAGCGGCGCCCTTATATGTCCGTCGACGAATCCACCGTCCGCCACATCGCCCGACTCGCCCGCATCGCGGTGACCGACGAGGAGGTGAGGGCGCTCGCGCCCGAGCTCAACAACATCCTGGGCTGGGTCGAGCAGCTCCAGGAAGTGGACGTGGCGGGGGTCGAGCCGATGACGGCGGTCATCCCCAATTCGCTTCGCCTCCGCGAGGATGTCGTCACCGACGGCGGGATCCGCGAGAAGGTCCTCGCCAACGCTCCGGCCGCCGAGCACGGCTTCTTCGCCGTCCCCAAGGTGATCGAGTGATGATAGCCCCTCTCGTCGCCTCGGCGAAGGCTACCCCGTCGCCCCAGCGCAGGCTGGGGCCCCAGGGGGTGAAAAGCGCGGTTTTCTCCACCCGCTGGGGTCCCAGCTTTCGCTGGGACGACGTGACGTGTTCGCTCCCCGCCGGGGTCCCAGCCTTTGCCGGGGCGACGGGCGTATGACCACCCACCTCACCGACCTCGGGGTCGCCGCGATTCGTGACGGCGTTCGCGACGGCGCCTTCTCCGCCCGCGAGGTCGCCGAGGCGTTCAACGCCGCCGTCGAAAAGGGAAGGGCGCTCAACGCCTTCACCGTCGAGACGCCGCAACGGGCGCTCGCCGCCGCCGACGCGGCCGATTCCGCGCGCGTCTCGGGCGAGCTCAAGCCGCTGTCCGGCGTTCCGCTCGGGATCAAGGACCTGTTCGCCACCCAGGGCGTCGCCACTACCGCCGGAAGCCGGATCCTCGAAGGCTTCACGCCCACCTACGAATCGACGGTCTCCGGCAACCTGCTCGCCGCCGGCGCGGGGATGCTCGGCAAATTGAACATGGACGAGTTCGCGATGGGCTCGTCCAACGAGACCAGCGCCTGGGGGCCGGTCCTCTCGCCCTGGCGGCGCGGCGACGGGGCCAACGCGCCCCTGACGCCCGGCGGAAGCTCGGGCGGATCGGCTTCCGCGGTCGCCGCGCGGCTCGCTCCGGGCGTGACCGGAACCGACACCGGCGGCTCGATCCGCCAGCCGGCCGCCTTCGTCGGGATCACCGGGATCAAGCCGACCTACGGCCGCTGCTCGCGCTGGGGCATGGTCGCCTTCGCCTCCAGCCTCGACCAGGCCGGGCCGATGGCCCGCGACGTGCGCGACTGCGCGATCCTGCTCGAGGCGATGGCCGGCTTCGACCCCAAGGACTCGACTTCGCTCGACCTACCGGTGCCGGACTGGGAAGCCGCCCTTTCCGGAGACATACGCGGCAAGCGAATCGGGATCCCGAAGGAATATCGGATCGACGGAGTTCCGGCGGAGATCGACGAGGTCTGGGAGAAAGGCATCGCGCTGATGCGCGACGCCGGCGCCGAGATCGTAGACGTCTCGCTTCCGCACACCCGATACGCGCTTCCGACCTACTACATCATCGCCCCGGCCGAGGCCTCGTCCAACCTCGCCCGCTACGACGGAGTGCGCTACGGCCTCCGCGAGGCGCCGCAGGGCTCCAACCTCACCGACATGTACGAGGCGACCCGCGCCGCCGGCTTCGGCGCCGAGGTCAAGCGCCGGATCATGATCGGCACCTACGTGCTGTCGGCGGGCTTCTACGACGCCTATTTCAACCGCGCCCAGAAGGTGAGGGCGCTGATCGCCCGCGATTTCGAGCGGGTGTGGGAAAGCTGCGACCTGATCCTCACCCCGACGGCGCCTTCGGCCGCCTTCGCGCTCGGCGACAAGTCGAACGATCCGATCGCCATGTATCTGAACGACGTCTTCGCCGTTCCCGCCAGCCTCGCCGGTCTGCCCGCCATGTCGGTTCCCGCCGGGCTCAACGCGGAAGGGCTCCCGCTCGGCCTCCAGCTCGTCGGCCGGGCGCTGGACGAGCAGTCGGTCCTGAACGCCGGCCTGGCGCTCGAGCAGCGCGCCGGCTTCGCCGCCCGCGCGGAGGCGTGGTGGTGAGCGCGCGCTTCGCCATCCGAAGCGCGTCGGCCATCGTCGTCGCCGCTTTCTTCGCATGGCTCTGGTCGAAAGGGGCGATCGCGCCCGGCAGTCTCGGCTGGCTCCGGGTCGTCCCGCTCTTCCTGCTCGGCTTTCTCGCCTACGAGGTGATCGCCTATGCGATCGAATCCGCCGCCGCTTCGCGCCGCGGCGGCGACGCCGTGCCCCACTCGCGCCGAACGGAGACCGCCCGGTGAGCCCCTACCGAATCCACGGCGCAACCGGCGAATGGGAGGTGGTGATCGGACTCGAGGTCCACGCCCAGGTGACCTCCGAGGCCAAGCTCTTCTCCGGCGCCTCGACCCAGTTCGGAGCCGAGCCCAACACCCAGGTCAGCCTGGTCGACGCGGCGATGCCGGGGATGCTCCCGGTCCCTAATGCCGAGTGCATCCGCCAGGCGGTCCGCACCGGGATGGCGCTCGAGGCGGCGATCAATTCCTGGTCGCGCTTCGACCGGAAGAATTACTTCTACGCCGATCTTCCGCAGGGATACCAGATCAGCCAGCTCTACCACCCGATCGTCGGCGAGGGCGAGATCGAGATCCTCGCGGACGACAAGGACGAGGCGTCCGCCAAGCGCATCGGAATTGAGCGGATCCACCTCGAACAGGACGCCGGCAAGCTGATGCACGATCAGCATCCGTCCATGTCCTATGTCGACCTCAACCGCTCCGGCGTCGCCCTGATGGAGATCGTCTCCAAGCCCGACATGACCAGCCCCGAGGAGGCCGGAGCCTATATCCGCAAGCTTCGCGCCATCCTTCGCTACGTCGGCTCGTGCGACGGCAACATGGAGCAGGGCTCGATGCGCGCCGACGTCAACGTCTCCGTCCGCCGCCCCGGCGGTCCGCTCGGAACCCGCACCGAGACCAAGAACGTCAATTCCGTCCGCTTCATCATGGCGGCGATCGAGCATGAGGCGAACCGCCAGGTCGACGTGCTCGAAGCCGGCGGGTCGATCGTCCAGGAGACCCGCCTGTGGGATCCGGACAAGGCCGAGACCCGGTCGCTCCGCTCCAAGGAGGAAGCGCACGATTATCGCTACTTCCCCGACCCGGACCTGCTGCCGGTCGCGCTGTCGGACGATTTCCTCGCCGATTGCCGCGCCTCGCTTCCCGAGCTTCCCGACGCCAAGCGCCGCCGCTATGAGCAGGCGCTCGGCCTCACCCCCTACAATGCCGCCGTCCTCACCTCCGACGTCACCACCGCGCGCTGGTTCGAGGAGCTTCTCGCCGCGCTGGGTTCATCCAGTTTCCCGGCGAAGGCGGGGACCCAGCCCGACACCGAAGACTGGGCCCCGGCTTCCGCCGGGGAGCAGGATCTCGCCAAGCGCGCCTCGAACTGGGTGACGAGCGACCTGTTCGGAGCCTTGAACCGCCTCGGCCGGACGATCGAGGACAGTCCCGTCTCCGCCGCCCAGGCCGCCGGCCTGCTCCGCCTCACCGCCGACGGAACCCTCTCCGGAACGCTCGCCAAGCAGGTCTTCGAGATCATGCTGGAGACCGGCGACGATGCCGAGAAGATCGTCGAGGAGCGCGGCCTCAAGCAGACCAGCGACACCGGAGCGATCGACAAGGTCATCGCCGAGGTGATGACGGCGAACGCCGACAAGGTCGCCGAATATCGCGGCGGCAAGGACAAATTGTTCGGCTTCTTCGTCGGCCAGACGATGAAGGCCATGCAGGGCAAGGCCAACCCGGCTTTGGTCAACGAGTTCCTGAAGAAGGCGCTCGGCTAAAGCGCCGCGGAGCGACGAAGGCGCTCATCCGGGCGGGATCGCAAAGCCCGCGCCGGCGCGGCCGCCAAAATCCCCGTATCCCCCAAAGCACCAAACGGACCGAAACCACCAAAGGGGCTGCGGCGAATCCGGCATGCGGGTGCGAGCAGCTTAGTCCGGGATCAGTCCCACCCCTCGCGCCAGCCCGGCGGGAACCAGGCGCGGTAGGGCCGCGCCTCGTCGACGGCGCGCGCGAAGCTGGGCCTGGCGCGAAGGCGCTGGTAATAGGCCGCCAGGGTCGGGCGGTCGTCGAAGGGAACGATCATGCCCGCGTAGAAGAGCGGCGGGGCCGCCGCGCAGTCCGCGAGGGTGAAGCTTTCGCCCGCCGCCCAGGGCCCGCCGTTCGCCGCAAGGCGCTCGTCCAATATGTCGTAGGCGCCCGCCACCTGGCGTTTCGCCTCCTCGACTCCGAAGGAGTCGCGCGATTCCTCCGGCCGGAAATTGTCGGCGACGATCTTCTGCATCGGCGCGTGAAGATATTGGTCGACGAAGCGGTCGAGGATCCGAACCTCCAGCGCGGCGTCGGGATCGGCGGGGACGAGCGGCGCCGCGCCCGGATGGACGCGGTCGAGATACTCCACGATCAGGCTCGATTCCGGCACCGTCGCGCCGCGCGCCTCGTCGCGCAGCACCGGGAACTTGGCGACCGGCCAAAGCGCCGCCAGCGCCGCCCGCTGCTCCGGGTCGCCGAGATTCACCTCGACCGGCTCGAACGGAACGTTCCGCTCGTAGAGGGCGATCAGCACCTTCTGACAATAAGAGGAGAAGGGGTGGAGATAGAGGCGAAGGGTCATTCCGCCGCTGTCGTCCGCCGGGCCGCTTCTGTCAACGCGGGGCGCCCTCGGCCAGCCCCGCCCCGACACCGCGCTTGACGGTCCCCGGCCCCCGCTCCTATGGGCTGCCGCGCACCTAGAGGCGCATTGCGGCGATCGTAGCTCAGCTGGTTAGAGCATCGGTTTGTGGTACCGAGGGTCGCGGGTTCAAGTCCCGTCGATCGCCCCACCCGCGCCCACCATTCGCACCACCGTCATCCAGGACTGGGCCTTCATGCACACCCCGTGGGACTATCCCGACTTCGACGATCATGAGATCGTCCACTTCGTCACCGACCGTTCCACCGGCCTTCGCGCCGTGATCTGCGTCCACTCCACCCATCTCGGCCCGGGCGCGGGCGGGGTGCGCTTCTGGCATTATGCCGAGAGCGCCGACGCCCTTCGCGACGCTCTTCGCCTGTCGCGCGGGATGAGCTTCAAGAACGCCATGGCCGGTCTTCCGCTCGGCGGCGGCAAGGCGGTGATCCTCGCCGACTCGGCGCGTACCAAGACCCCAGAGATGCTCGCCGCTTACGGACGGGCGGTCGAGCGGCTCGGCGGCGCCTACGTGACGGCCGAGGATGTCGGAGTGGCGGTTCCCGACCTGGTCGAGGTGTCGAAGCACACGCGCTTCGTTTCGGGCCTTCCGGTCGGCGAAGGCGCGGTGGGCGGCGATCCCGGCCCGCACACCAGCTACGGAGTCTATCTGGGCGTTCGGGCCGCGGCTCGCCGGGCGCTCGGCAAGGACAGCCTCGCCGGCCTTCACATCGCTATCCAGGGCGCGGGAAGCGTCGCCGGCGGGCTCGCCCGACTTGCGGCGAAGGACGGCGCCCGGATCAGCGTCGCCGACATCGACGGCGCCCGCGCCCAACGCGTCGCGGACGAGGTCGGCGGGTCTGTCGTCCCGCCGGAGTCGATCATGACGCTCGAGGCCGACATCCTTAGCCCCAATGCGCTCGGCGCGATCCTCACCCAGGAGAGCATCGCCGCGCTTCGGGTTCCGGTGGTCGCCGGAGGCGCCAACAACCAGCTCGCGACGCCCGCCGACGGCCAGCGAATCCACGAGCGTGGAATCCTCTACGCGCCCGATTACGTGATCAACGCGGGCGGGATCATCAACGTCTCGACCGAATATCTGAAGGACGGCGACCAGGAGACGGTGCGCGGCCGGATCGAGGGGATTCCAGAGCGGCTGGAGCGGATCTGGTCCGACAGCGTCGCGACCGGCCGCAACCCGGCCGAAGTCGCCGACGCCATGGCCAGGAAGCTGATCGGGCGCGGCTAGAGGGAAGAGGAAGAAAGAAGAAGATCCTCATCCCTACCTTCTCCCGCGAGCGGAGAAGGGGCAGGCCGGCGCAACCCTCCTTCCCCCTCTCCCGCTTGCGGGAGAGGGTAGGGTGAGGGTCTTCTACTTCCTCTCTCTCGCAGGGAGAAGTGTCACCGCCGCCACTGGTTGATCACCTCGTAGGCCATCACCGCCGTGGCGACGGCGGCGTTCAGGCTGTCGGCCTTGCCGAGCATCGGCATCTTCACGAGCAGGTCGCACTCCGTCTGGTAAGCGGGGGGAAGGCCCTGCGCCTCGTTTCCGACCAGGATGAAGGCGGGCGGCGCATAGCGCGGCTCCTGATAGTCGAGGGTCGCGTCGAGGCTGGTTCCGATCAGCTGCCCCGCGCCGCCGCGGAGCCAGCCGAGGAATTCGGCCCAGCCCGCCTGGGCGATGCGCTGGGTGAACAAGGCGCCCATCGTCGCCCGAACCGATTCGACCGAGAAGGGGTCGACGCACTCGTCGACGAGGATCAGCCCTCCGGCGCCGACCGCGTCTCCGGTGCGAAGGATGGTCCCGAGGTTGCCGGGGTCGCGAAGCGCCTGGGCGACGATCCAGAGAGGCGCCGCCGAGCGGTCGAGGCCGGCGAGGCGGGTGTCGAACATCCGGTAGACCCCGACGACCGTCTGCGGATTGTCCTTTCCCGACAGCTTCTGGAGGATGTCGGCGTTGGTCTCGACGACGTCGCCGCCCGCCGCCTCGACGTCCGCGATCAGGCAGTCGAGAAGCACATGCCGGGTGCCGGCGGCGTAGAAGAGGTGGACCGGAACGCGGCCGTTCTGGCGCGCCTCGGTGAGGATCCGAAGCCCCTCCGCCATGAACAGTCCGCTCTCGCGCCGGTGCTTCTTGTCGCGAAGGGCCCGAACGTCCTTGACGAGCGGGTTGGAGAAGGCGGTGATCAGGCGCGGCATGTTCAGCTCCCCGGGGAAGGCCGGGGTCCAGTCCCGCCGCAGGCTGGGCCCCGGCGTTCGCCGGGGATCATGGCCGCGCTTGACTTCATTCCTCTCCGAACCGGTCCTCGACCAGCGCGACCAATTGGGCCAGCGCCTCGTCCGCGCCCTCGCCCTCGGCTCGGATGGTGATCGAATCGCCCAGCGCCGCGCCCAGCATCATCAGTCCCATGATCGACGTTCCGCAGACCTTCGAACCGTCCTTCTCGACCTCCACCGAAGCCGTCAGGCCGGCGGCGAGGGTGACGAACTTCGCGCTGGCGCGGGCATGAAGACCGCGCTTGTTCTTCAGCTCGACGGTGCGCTCCACCAGGCTCAGACGCTTTCTCCGAGGATCTCGGAGGCGACCGAGATATATTTGCGCCCCGCCTCCCGGGCGGCGGTCACGGCGCCCTTGACGTCCATCGTCTTGCGGGCGCCCTCGAGCCGGATCAGCATCGGCAGGTTCACTCCGGCGATGACCTCGATCTTCTCCGACTTCATCAGCGAGATGGCGAGGTTCGAGGGAGTACCCCCGAACAGGTCGGTGAGGATGATCACCCCGCTTCCGTCATCGACCCGGCCGATCGCCTCGGCGATGTCGTTCCTTCGGCCTTCCATATCGTCCTCCGGGCCGATGCAGATCGGCTCGACTCGCTCCTGCGGCCCGACGACATGCTCCATGGCCGTGACGAACTCCGCCGCCAGGCGACCATGGGTAACCAGCACCAGTCCGATCATTCAAACTTCCCAATCCCGGGCACTGCCCCTGCGCCGCCTTCAACCCCCTGCCGCGGGGGCGAGGCAAGGTCGCGATGCTCGACCGTGGGCGAAAAACCGCCTTCGCGCAAGCGGGCGGCGACCCGCTCCGCGACGTGGACGGAGCGATGCCGTCCGCCCGTGCAGCCGAAGGCGACGGTGAGGTAGGACTTCCCTTCCGCGCGATAGCGGGGGAGGAGCGAGAGCAAAAGCGCCTCCATGTCGGCGACCGCGCCATAGCCTTCGTCCTCGGCGATATAGTCGGCGACGCGAGCGTCGAGGCCGGTCAGGTCGCGCAGGTCGTCCTGCCAATAGGGATTGCGAAGGAACCGGACGTCGAGGACGATGTCGGCGCTCCGCGGCAGCCCGCGCGAGAAGCCGAACGACATGATTGTGAGCGTCGGCGAATCGCCGGGCGTTCCGAACCGCTCGCGGATCTGCTGCTGGAGCGCGTTGGGCGCGGTCTCGGTGGTGTCGACGACATGGTCGGCCCAGCGTCGGAGCGGCGCCATCAGCTCGCGTTCCGCCGCTATCCCGTCGGTCGCGGGCCGGTCGGGCGCGAGGGGGTGGCGGCGGCGGGTCTCCGAATAGCGCCGAAGGAGCTCGGATCCGGCGCAGTCGAAGAACAGGGTCTCGACGGGAAAGTCGTGGTCGCGTCCCAGCCCCTTGATCTGCTCGACGATCCGTCGGGCGTCGAAGTCGCGGGTTCGGCTGTCGATCCCGATCGCCAGCGGACGGCGGCGGCGCCCGCCGCTTCTCGGCGGAGGAGTAGAAAGGAGATGGTCGAGAAGCGAAAGCGGCAGATTGTCGACCACTTCCCAGCCGAGATCCTCCAGCGTTCGAAGCGCGGTCGATTTCCCGGCGCCCGAAAGGCCGGTGACGAGTAGGATTCGCTTGGGAGCGGAGGAAGAGGTCACGGCAGCGAAAGCCCGAAACGGATCAGTGCCCGCTCTAGCTTGATCGGCGCCGAAGCCTCAAGCGCGGCGAGCGCGATCGCCGGCACGTCCAGGCCCGCGAGCGAGACCGTCGCCGGGTCCGGAAGGCGCTCGGGAACCCGCTCCAGGTCGGCGAGCAGGCAGACCGGTGCCGCCTCCAAGGCGGCGACCTCGATGATTCCGACGCCGCGCACTTCGAGCTTTCCGGCGATGGTCGCGGGGGCCGAGGCGATCAGCCGACCGTCCTCGGCGCGAAGACAGGTATAATCGTCGCTGACCAGCCGGGCGCCCCGGTCGATCAGCCGAAGCGCGAGGTCGGATTTGCCGCATCCGGAACCGCCGGCGAGCAGAACCGCGCGGCCGCCGATCGCGATGCAGGTCGCGTGGAGGGTGTCGCTCATGCCTCCGGTTCCGGGAAGCGCATGACGAAGCGGGCGCCGCTTCGGCCGTCCCGCCGCGCTTCCACGATCAGCCGGCCGTCATGGCCCTGAACGGTCGCTCGGGCGATGGCGAGGCCGAGGCCGCTATGCTGGCCAAAGCCCTCTCCCTCCGGCCGTATCGAGTGGAAGCGCTGGAAGATTTCCTCCCGCGCCGCCTCCGGAACGCCCGGTCCCTCGTCCTCGACGCTTAGCATCACCTCGCCGCGCACATGGGCGGCGGCGACCTCGACCAGCCCGCCTGGCGGCGAGAAGGAGATGGCGTTGTCGACCAGATTGTCGATCGCCCGCGCGAGCCGGCCTTCGTCGCCCATCACCACGGCGGTGGCGACCCGCGGCCGGGCGAAGGCGATCCGGACGTCGCTTTCGGCGGCTCGAGGCTCCCACGAGGCGAGCAGCCGCTCGACCAGCTCGCCGAGGTCGACCCTCTCGAAGCGCGCCCGCGACAATTCCGCGTCGAGCCGGGAGACTTCGGCGATGTCGACGATCAGCCGGTCGAGCCGGACGACGTCGTGGCGGACGACGTCGAGCAGCTGGCGGCGCAGCGCCGGATCGTCGACCTTGTCGAGGCTGTCCACCGCGGAGCGGAGCGAGGCCAGGGGATTCTTGAGCTCGTGCGTCACGTCGGCGGCGAAAGCCTCGGTCCCGTCGATCCTCTGGCGAAGCGACTGCGACATGTCGTGAAGGGCGCGGGCGAGCAGGCCGATTTCGTCGCGCCGGGCGGGAAGGGTGGGGACGTCGACCTCGCGGGCGCGCCCGAGCCGAACCCGATGCGCGGCGCGCGCCAGGCGGCGAAGCGGAAGGGCGATGGTCCGCGCCAGGAACAGGGACAGAAGCACGGAGACGGCGATGGTGACCAGAAGCACGATGACCAGGGTGGTGCGCTCGTCCCTCACGACCTGACGGATATCGCGGGCGTTGCGGGTGAGAAGGGCCACTCCGCCGCCTTGGACGGGCGCCGCGGTGGAGACGAACGGAGTGCCTTCCGGCGCCCGGCGCAGGCGGGTCTCGACCCGGCCGGAGCGCAACGCCGCTCCCGCCTCGGGCCAGTCCTCGATCCGCGACGGTTCGGGCACGCCGAGGGGAGGCGGAACCGGCGCTCGTACGACGATATCGAGCGCCTCGTCGAGCCGGCGCGCCACCGCCTTGCGCCAATTCTCCCGGGCCGGATCGCGCAGCTGGTAGGTCTCCGCGCCCCCTTGCCAGCTGTCGAGGAGCAGTCGGCCGTCCCGATCGAACAGGCGAAGGCGCGCGCGCGAATGCCGTCCAAGCCGGCGAAGAAGGGCGGAGCGCTCGGCCGGTTCGGCGAGCCCAAGCGAATCGGCGACGATGCGCGCCTGCGTCTGGGCGTTGGCGACTCCCTCGTCGGTCAGCCGGCGGCGGAATCCGTCCAGGTAGAAGATGCTTCCGGCGAGGATCGCGAGAGCGAAGATGTTGACCGCCAGAATGCGGTGGAGGAGCATCCAGCGACCGGTCCAGCGAAGCGTCAGGTCGCGCTCGTCGTTGGAGGCGTCATTCCTCGCCAAAGCGGTACCCCACGCCGTACAGCGTCTCGATCGCCCGGAATTGCGGGTCCGCGGCGCGGAACTTGCGCCGAAGCCGCTTGATGTGGCTGTCGATGGTCCGGTCGTCGACGTAGATGTCGTCGTGATAGGCGACGTCCATCAGCTGGTTGCGCGACTTGACCACGCCGGGGCGCTGCGCGAGCGCCTCGAGGATCATGAACTCGGTGACGGTCAGGGTGACGTCGCGGCCGTCCCAGCTCACCCGGTGGCGGGCCGGATCCATCACCAGCCGCCCCCGCGCCAGGCTCGGCGCCTCCTCTTCCGGACCCTTGCCGTCCTCCGCCACCGCCCGCGCCTCGGTCCGCCGCAAGATCGCTCGGATGCGGGCGATGAGGAGTCGCTGCGAAAAGGGCTTGGCGATATAATCGTCCGCGCCCATCGCGAGGCCCAATGCCTCGTCCAGCTCCTCGTCCTTGGAGGTGAGGAAGATGACCGGAAGGTCGGTCTTCTCGCGAAGCCGGCGGAGCAGCTCCATCCCGTCCATTCGCGGCATCTTGACGTCGAGCACGGCGAGATCGGGCGGGTTGTCGAGAAGCGCCTTGAGCGCCGCCTCGCCGTCCGAATAGACCCGCGTGGAAAAGCCCTCCGCCTGCAGAGCGATCGACACCGAGGTCAAAATGTTGCGGTCGTCGTCGACCAGCGCGATCGTTGTCGACATGGCGGCCCCCGCTTTAGTTCAGCCGAAATGGCCGCGCTACCCTTTGACGGGAACCCGGCGCTTCGATATGCGCTCGCCCGATCCCATCCAGGCGTTTCGCCGCCGGAATTGTCTTATGAATAGGAGAAGTTGAGTGGCCAATCGCGTGCCGGCCCACGGCCTCGCCGAACAGGGTTTCAACACCGGCGCCGAGCTGCGCTGGAACCTGCGGACGCCGCAGCTGGTCGAGGAAGCGGTCCGCTCCGGCGAGGGTCTCCTCGCCAAGGAAGGGCCGCTCGTCGTCCGCACCGGAGCCCATACCGGCCGCTCCGCCAAGGACAAATATATCGTCCGCGACGCCGAGACCGAGAACACCATCTGGTGGGACAATAACGCGTCGATGACGAGCGACCAGTTCGCGGCGCTCAAGGCCGATTTCGTCGCCGCACTCGCCGACAAGCCGAGGCTCTACGTCGCCGATCTCTACGGCGGCTCGCAGCCCGAGCACCGGGTGCGGGTCCGGGTGATCAACGAGCTCGCCTGGCACAACCTCTTCATCCGCACCCTCCTGGTGCGCCCCGAGGCGGACGACCTGGCGGGTTTCGAGCCCGAATTCACCATCATCGACCTGCCGAGCTTCCGAGCCGATCCGGCCCGCCACGGCACCCGCTCCGAGACGGTGATCGCCGTCAACCTCACCGAGCGGACGATCCTGATCGGCGGCACCGCCTATGCCGGCGAGATGAAGAAGTCGGTGTTCGGGATCCTGAACTACCTGCTCCCCGCCGAAGGCGTGATGCCGATGCATTGCTCGGCCAATATCGGCCCGAACGGCGACACGGCGGTCTTCTTCGGCCTTTCGGGAACCGGCAAGACGACCCTGTCGGCCGACGCCAGCCGGACCCTGATCGGCGACGACGAGCATGGCTGGTCGGACGAGGCGGTGTTCAACTTCGAGGGCGGCTGCTACGCCAAGATGATCCGCCTCTCGCCCGAGGCCGAGCCCGAAATCTACGGCATGACCAAGCGCTTCGGGACCGTGCTCGAGAACGTCGTCATCGATCCCGAAACCCGCGAGCTCGACCTCGACGACAGCCGCTTCGCGGAGAATACCCGAGGCGCCTATCCGATCGAGTTCGTCTCCAATTGCTCGGGCAAGAACATGGGCCCGGTTCCGCAGAACATCGTCTTCCTGACCGCCGATGCCTTCGGCGTTCTTCCCCCGGTCGCCCGGCTCACCCCCGACCAGGCGATGTACCATTTCCTCTCCGGCTACACCGCCAAGGTCGCCGGGACGGAGATCGGCGTGACCGAGCCCGAGGCGACCTTCTCGACCTGCTTCGGAGCGCCCTTCATGCCGCGCCATCCGTCGGTCTACGGCAACCTCCTCAAGGACCGAATCGCCAAGGGCGGCGTGAAGTGCTGGCTGGTCAACACCGGCTGGACCGGCGGCAAATACGGAGTCGGGCAGCGCATGCCGATCAAGGCGACCCGGGCGCTTCTCAACGCCGCGCTCGACGGGAGCCTCAACAGTGCCGAATTCCGCACCGACGAGAATTTCGGCTTCGAGGTTCCGGTCGCGGTCCGCGGCGTCGACCCGGCGATCCTCAACCCGCGCGACACCTGGGCCGACAAGGCGGATTACGACTCCACGGCGGCGAAGCTGGTCAAATTGTTCATCGACAATTTCGCCAAGTTCGAGGCGCATGTCGACGCGGGGGTCCGCGAGGCGGCGCCGCGCGCCCAGGCGCAAGCGCGAATGGAGACCCCGCAAACGGCCGCCTGACGCGCGTCACCTTTTTTTTCCGAAGAGGAGCGCGTCGGCCGCCGCCGGCGCGCTCCTTTTTCATTGAGAAGACGAGATCATGACCGACAAGCACGAACCCCGCCTGTTCGCGTCCGACGCCGCCATCCGCCGCGTCGGCGAACGCATGCTGGGCTGCACCCTCCCCAAGGAGGAATGGACCCACGAGGCCCATCTCGCCACCACCCTGTGGCTGATCGCGGAGCGCCCCGACAGGGTCCCGGAGCGCGACCTTCCCGACCTCATCCGCCGCTACAACGAGAGCGTCGGCGGCGTGAACAGCGACTCCGAGGGCTATCACGAGACGATCACCCAATGCTTCATCCGCGCCGTCCGCCTCTATCTCGCGCGCACCGATCCGGCGCTTCCGCTGGTCGCGAAGGTCAACGGCCTGCTCGCCTCCGAGGAGGGGCGGCGCGAATGGCCGCTCTGCTTCTACGATCCCAAGACCCTGTTCTCGGTCGGAGCGCGGCGCGGGTGGGTGGAGCCCGATCTGGGGGAGATGCCGAGCCTGTGACGGAGGCGCCGGCGTGGCATCGACCCCGCGCGGTTTTTATGCAAAGCACCAAAGGGACCAAAGGTGCTCCGGCCTTGCAACGCGGTCGCGCCTCGCCTCTCGCGCGGTTTGCCGGACGGGCGTAGCCGGTCGCCTTCATGGCCCGGCCCTGGTCGGCAATCGCGATCGGCCTCGCTGCACCGGTCCTTTGGTCCCTTAGGTGCTTTGCGTGAAACTGGCGCGGCCTTCGTCGGCACGGGCGGCGGAGGAAAAGAAGCCGGGTCTGGCGGAGATTCCGACGGCATAGAGGCAGTCGGCGGCACGCCGCCTTCGCTCGTCGGTGCTTTCCTGTCTTGCCGTGCGGTGGTCTTGACCAAGATTGAGAATGGTCTGAAAAAACCCGGGGTGAAGCTGACCTTCTCTCCCGGTAGGCATGGAGCAACCCTGATGCACGCAAGGCCTGCCGTGATTCATTACAGGAATGCGTTCTTGCTGGCGCTCGTCGGCGTCCTTCTTTCCTATGTCTGCGGTCTGGAAGTCGATTGGTCGAATTTGAAGTTTTTTTATGAAGAGCCGATCGGCCTCTGGGGGTTCTTGGCTGATGTACTGCAGCACGGCTCTGCCGCCGTGCTCATCGCGGCGTTCGTGGCGAACGTGGTGGAGGAATCTAGCCGATCGCGCCTCGATGCGCTGGAGGCGGGCGCAAGGAAACGCGCCGACTCGATCGAAGCCGGTACGCGAGCGACGATCGAAGCGATCACCCGAGCGGCGACTGAGCGCAATCAGCGCGACCGGGAATCCCTCGATCAGGAGAGGAAGGATCTTGCCGATGCCTCGCTCGAGGGCATTGCAAGAAGCGTCTTTGGCACCATCCATTCGAAGGACGTTTTGCTCGAGACCATTGCTGCAAACTTTTCAACTCCCCTCCTCCGCGAAGACTATGTCAACTCCGTCACATTCAGGCTTCATCCTGAATCCAGCCACGTTGTGATCGTCAGGGAAGTGATGAGATATACTATTTTCAATTCGTCGAAGTTCATGTCGGTTCACTACAAGCCGAAATTTGGAGTCGACGACCCGACGGCGACGCGCCCCTATGACGAGGCGCTTCAATATTTCAAACTAATCGATGTCGAGATCGGCGACGACGTCTTCAACGAACAGAAGGTGGCGAGCTGGAACGATCAGTGGGTCCGGACCACCGGCGACGGCGTGCCAGAGCTTCACACCCTGCCGTTTGGCGAATATGAGATCGGCCCTGAATGCCGGCTGGCCGTGCAATTCACCTTTGAGCATGCGGAGCCGACCGACTTCGAATACACGACGAGGATGTTCTATCCGACGAAGGACGTGTCCGTGGTCATCCAGAACGACGTCGGCCACCATTTTCTTGTCTTCGTATCGGCCTTGGGGCGCAAAAGCTTCGGCAAGCGCAAGTACGTCCAATCCGGTGGAACCCGCTGGGAGCAGCGATATGAGGGGGTGATCCTTCCGAACGGCGGATGGACCTTCCGGTGGAGCAATGCCGTGCCGCCGGCTGCCGTCGAATAGCCGGAAAGGCCACGGACGACCCGCTCACGACCGTCAGGCACGGGGGGAGCGGGGGACGCTCACCAGCGTCGCCTTCGTCTGTACGGAGCTCGGCCGGGAAAAAAGCGGGGGGCTTGTCGCTCAATCTATGTGTATTATATACATAACACACATAGAGGAGGCACGGCATGTTCGAGAACCCGGTTGCGAAGCGGACGGCGATCGCCGCGGCGGTGGGGGCGGTGATCGCGATTCCGGTGCCGTTCGTGGGGCCGCTGTTCGGCGCCGTCGTCGGCGCCGGCTACGGCTTCCTGACCTCGAAGGGGCGCGGCTGAGGGTCGTTCCCGGATCAAGCCGGGGCGGAACAAAAAGCGGGGGCGGAGCACTATCGGCGGGGGCGGGGCAATGGGGAGTATTGCATGCGCCTTTCCGCCACCACCCTCATCGGCCTGGTCTCCGGGCTTCTCTTCTTCGGGCACGCGATGATCGACGGGAGCCACGCCTGGCCCCTGGTCTGGCCGGCCCTCGGCGGCGCCGCGGCGGCCATGCTCCGGGCGAGGACGTCCGGCTCGGGCGGGAGGCTCGCCGGCCTCCGCACCGGCGGGAGCGTCGGCCTCGTCGCCGCGGCTTTCTTCTTCGCCGCGACGGCGGCGGCGCTCGCCGCCTTGGGCCTGCTCGGCCCGCGCGGCGCGGCGGGGCTTGCCGGCCTCGCCTTGGCGGGGCTGATCGGCCTGTTCCTCGCCGTCCTCGCCGGCACGGTCACCTACCCGCTCGCGCGGTTGAGCCGCGGCTAGCCGGATCCGCGGCCACGGGCGCCTTGCCCGAGGCAGGCGTTCGGCGGTTCAGATGTCGCCGCGCGGGTAGCGCGCGGCGAATTCGCGGTCGGACATGATGAGGTAGCGGATCATGTCGACGAACGCCCAGGGCGCGGTCGCGAGCAGTCCGACGATGGTGCAGCTGAGCACCAGCATGACGATCCCGGTCCCGGTTCGGCCGAGGTAGAAGCGGTGGATCCCGAGCGGGCCGAAGAGGAGCGCGAGGATCGCGGCGACGAACTTGTTGCGGTCGCTGTGCGGCGCCAGGTCGCCGGCGGCGGGCGCGGGGGTGGTTCCGGGCACGGGGAAGAGCGTCAGGGCGCGATCCGACTCGGTCTCGAAATCGACGTACATGCCGACCGCCGGCTCGCCGCGATGGGCCCAGTCGTCGGGCCTGAAGCGGTAGCGCCGCCCGTCGTCGCCGGCGACGATGCCCTCGCCCCGGCGCCTGTCCACTCCCAATACCTGTCCGCGCATAAGCTCCCGTTCCTTGCCGCGCGCATATGCCGAGCGCGCCCGCTTTTGCAATCGCCCGGCGGCATGCTGGGCGGTGCATCCATTCCGCGGGAGTCACGTTTCAACGTTCGAACCCAAACCTAGAAGGAGAATCGCGATGACCGAGCTCAGCCGGATCACCGAGCATATGGAAGTAATCGGCGCCGACGGGGTCCATGTCGGCACGGTCGACAAGGTCGACGGCGACCGGATCAAGCTGGTCAAGGCGGACAGCGGCTCGCACACCGGCCACCACCATTATGTCCCCGCCGGCCTGGTCGCCGACATCGAGGGCAACAAGGTGCGGCTGTCGGCCAAGGGCGACGTCGCGGTGCTGTTCGAGGAGGAGCAGGGCGGCGAGCCGCTCGGCGAGCAGAGCCTGTTCACCTGGCGCAACATCGGCATCGGCGCCGCGGCGGCGGCGGTCGCGGTCGCGGCCGGAGCGGTCACCTGGCGCCGTCGCGGCGGCGGCGAGGACTGATAAGTACCCCCCTGCCTCCCCATCGCTAAGCGGTGGGGAGGGGACCAGGCTATGCCTGGTGGAGGGGTAGCCGGCGAGGCGTGCGCGTTCCAACCCCTCCACCACCTTCGGTGGTCCCCCTCCCCATGCACGGCATGGGGAGGCACTTTAAGTTAATGCGCCGATTCGGCCCGATACGCGTCGTGGCAGGCCTTGCAGGTTCCGCCCGTCTCCTTCCAGGCGGCGGCGAAGGCGCCCTTGTCGCCCGCCTGGGCGGCGGCGTTGAGGCGGGTGGCGGCGGCGGCGAAGGCCGCGGCCTTGGCCTCGAAATCGGCGCGGTCGGTCCAGATGCCGGGCTTCGCCTCGCTTCCCGCGACGGCGGTTCCGGCGGGGAAGAGCGAGGGCACGGTCGCGGCGAACTTGGCCAGCTGGCGGCTCGGGAAGGCGAGGGGCTTCACTTCCGCGCCGGAATCGACGGCGCCCTTGAAGCTTCCGAGCACCCCGGCGGCGAGGCCCATGCCCGCCTTGCGCGCCGCGACCACGTCGGCCGCGCCTAGATATTGCGGCGCCGGCCTGGCCTTCGCCGCGAGCTGCGAGGCCGCCGCCGTCAGAAGAATCGCCGCGGCGCCCGCCGCCATCATCACGCGCATGTTCATCTCCCTTGTTCGATCGCCGCCGGCTCGGCCGCGACCAGCAGGCAATTGCCTTCCGCGCCCCGAACGCGCACCCGGGCGCCTTCGTCGCAATCCTCGCCGCGGCAGCTCCACACGCTGTCGCCGACCTTGACCCGGCCCTCTCCGCCGCGGATCGCCGAGACGACGGTGACGCTCCGCCCGACGAGGCGCGCGGCGCGGTCGTTGAGAAGCGGATCGCTGCTCGGCACCGGGAAGCTGCTGTACCAGCGCCGCCCGGCGAAGACCGAGGCGATGGAGAAGATCGCGAACAAGGCGAGCTGGAAGGGCAGGGGAATTCCGGTGAGGAGGGTGACCAGCCCGGTCGCCGCCGCCGCGGCGGCCAGCCAGATCAGGAAGACCCCGGGAACGACCAGCTCGGCGATCCCGAGCAGGGCGGCGGCGATCAGCCACAGCCATTGCGGCTCGAGGTCGAGGCCGTTCACTGGGCGCCGCCCTCGAACGGGCCCTTGCGGCGCGCCGGAGCGGATTGGTCCGCCGGAGCGGGGGGATTGCCCGGCTCGCCGCCGCCGAGCGCTTCGCGGGCGATGGCGCCGATCCCGCCCAGGGTTCCGATCAGCTGGGTCGCCTCGACCGGGAAGAGGATCGTCTTGGCGTTGGGCGAGCGGGCGAACATGCCGACCGCCTCGACATATTTCTGGGCGATGAAATAGTTGATCGCCTGCGCCGAGCCTTTCTCGATCGCCTCGGACACCAGCTCGGTCGCCTTGGCCTCGGCCTCGGCGGCGCGCTCGCGCGCCTCGGCGGAGCGGAAGGCGGCCTCGCGCGTGCCTTCGGCCTGGAGGATGGCGGACTGCTTCTCGCCTTCGGCCTTGAGGATGGCGGAGGCCCGAAGCCCCTCGGCCTCGAGGATCTGGGCGCGCTTCTCGCGCTCCGCCTTCATCTGCCGGCCCATCGCGTTGACGATGTCGGCGGGAGGCCGGATGTCCTTGACCTCCACCCGGGTGATCTTGACTCCCCAGGCCTCGGTCGCCTGGTCGACGACGATGAGCAGCCGGGCGTTGATCTCGTCGCGCTTCGACAGCGTCTCGTCGAGGTCCATCGAGCCCATCACGGTGCGCAGGTTGGTGGTCGAGAGCTGGAGGATGGCGAGGTAGAGGTCGGAGACCTCGTAGGCGGCCTTGGCGGCGTCGAGCACCTGGAAGAAGACCACGCCGTCCACCGCCACCATGGCGTTGTCCTTGGTGATGATCTCCTGCCCCGGAATGTCGAGCACCTGCTCCATCATGTTCACCTTGCGGCCGACCCGATAGAAGAAGGGCATGTAGAAGTTGAAGCCGGGCTGGGCGACGGCGGTGAACCGGCCGAAATGCTCGATCGTGTAGTGATAGCCCTGCCGGACGATCTTGATGCTCGACATGAGGAACAGGACGACCAGCAGGACGACTGCCAGGATGCCGAATAATGCCATGATGAGGGCCCCTCCCCGGGCGATGGGCTTTATAATGTAGACAATGGGGGCGCCTTCCAAGCAAAATCGCGAGATGCCGCCGCTTCCCGACCTGCGCCTCTGCCGCTCCCTGCTCTTCCTGCCCGCGTCCAATCCGCGAGCGATCGAAAAGGCGCGTGGGCTCTGCGCCGACATGGTCGTCCTGGACCTCGAGGATGCGGTGAAGGGCGAGGACAAGGCGGCGGCGCGGCAATCGGCCGTGGCCGCGGTCGCCGAGCCTTTTCCGGGCTTGGCGGCGATCCGGATCAATTCCAAGGACTCGCTCTGGCACGCCGACGTCGAGGCGGTGCGAAGGAGCGCGGCGAACTTCGTCATCTACCCGATGACCGCCGGCCCCGAGGATATCGGCCGGACCGCCGCGGCGACCGGAAAGCCGGTTCTGGCGATGATCGAGACGGCGCGCGGCGTGCTTGCGGCTCCCGCGATCGCCGCCGAAGCGGTCGGACTGGTCGCCGGGACGAACGACCTCGCCGCCGATCTCGGGCTTCGACCCGGAGGCGCTCGGGAGGCGCTGCGGACCGGCCTCCAGATGATCCTTCTCGCCGCCCGGGCGGCGGGAGTCGCCGCGTTCGACGGCGTGTTCAACCGGCTCGACGAGCCCGAGGGGCTGGAGGCGGAGTGCCGGGAAGGGCGTAGCTTCGGTTTCGACGGCAAGTCGCTCATCCACCCCAATCAGATCGACGCGGCGAACCGGCTGTTCGGCCCTTCGCCGGAGGAAGTGGAAGAAGCCCGCCGCCTGATCGCAGCCGCGACAGGCGGGGCGGAGCGCTACGAAGGCGAGATGATCGAGCGCATGCACGTCGAGCAGGCGCGCTCGGTGCTTGCCAAGGCGCGGGCGTGATTCCTCCTCCCTCTCCCGCTCTCGGGAGAGGGGAATAGCCGCGATTGCGGCTGACGATTACAGCTGTTATCGTCTCGCTCGAGCGGCCGAGTCCGGTCGTGGGGGAGACTAAACGCATGCACCTTCGTCGCTTCGCCTTGACGGCCGCTCTTCTGCTCGCCGGCGCCTCTTCACCCGCTTTCGCGCAGTCGGCGCAGGCACCCGCCGCCGCTGGCGCCGCGACCGCTAAGCCGCGCTACGGCGAGTTCGGGATCGACCTTGCCGCGATGGACCCGGCGGTGAAACCCGGCGACAGCTTCTGGCACTTCGTCAACGGCAATTGGGACCGGAACACCGAGATCGCCGCCGACCGGACCAGCGCCGGAGTCGGGGTCCTTCTAGCCGATGAGGCCGAGCGTCAGGTGCGCGACATCGTCGAGGACATGGCGAGGAACCCGGCGACCGGCGGCTCGACCGGGCGCCAGGTCGGCGATTTCTACGCCAGCTGGATGGACGAGGCGGCGATCGAGAAGCGCGGCACCGCGCCGCTTCGTCCGTATCTCGACCGGATCGCCGCGGTGAAGACCCGTTCCGACCTCATCCGGCTGTTCGCGGCTCCAGGCTATACCGCGCCGGTCGATCTCGGCATCCTCCCCGATCCGTCGGATCCGACGCGCTACGTCGCCGGCGCGGGCCAGTCCGGGCTCGGCCTTCCGAACCGCGACTACTATCTTCTCTCAGGCGCGAAGTACGACGCGATCCGCGCCGCCTATCGCGCCTACGTCGTTCAGATCCAGAAGCTCGCGGGCATCTCCGACGCGGAAGCCAAGGCGGACCGGATCATCGCCCTCGAGACCGCTCTGGCAAAGGTGCAGTGGGACCCGGCGCGGCAGCGCGACGTCAAGCAGGTCTACAACCCGATGAACCGGGCGCAGCTCGCCCAGCTGGCGCCGCAGTTCGAATGGCCGACCTATCTGGAGGCTTCCGGGCTAGGCAAGATCGGCACCGTCGTGGCCGCCGAGACCAGCGCCATCACCGAAACCGGCAAGATGCTCGATTCGGTGCCGCTTTCGACGTGGAAGGAATATTCCGCCTTTCACTTCATCCGAAGCCACGCCAACTTCCTTCCCAAGGCGTTCGACGACACGACCTTCCAATTCTATGGCAAGACCCTGCGCGGGCAGCCGCAGCAGCGCGAGCGCTGGAAGCGCGGCGTTCAATTGATCAACGGCGCGCTCGGCGAGGCGGTCGGCAAGATCTACGTCGAACGCCATTATCCGCCGGAGAGCGACCGGCAGATGGCTGAGCTGATCCGCAACCTGCGCGGCGGACTGGAGGCGCGGATCGCCGCCTCGCCCTGGATGGATTCGGCGACCAAGGAGCAGGCGCGGGCCAAGCTCGCCGCTTTCGATCCGCGTGTCGGCCACCCGGTGACCTATCTTAGCTACGCGGGGCTCAAGGTGGACCGGGGCGACATCCTCAGAAACGTGGTGCGCTCCCAGGATTTCGAGTGGAAGCGCGAGCTCTCGCGGCTCGGCAAGCCGGTCGACCGAAGCCTGTGGGAGATGACCCCGCAGACGGTGAACGCTTACTACAATCCGCTGATGAACCAGATCACCTTCCCGGCGGCGATCCTCCAGCCGCCCTATTTCGACCCTCGGGCCGACCCGGCGGTGAATTACGGCGCGATCGGAGCGATCATCGGCCACGAGATCGGCCACGGCTTCGACGATGAGGGCCGGCAATTCGATCCGAGCGGCAAGATCCGGGACTGGTGGACTCCCGGAGCGGCTTCGGAGTTTGAGGCTCGGTCAAGCAAGTTCGGAATGCAGTACGACCAGTATGAGCCGATCGCCGGAACGCACATCAACGGCAAGCTTACGATGGGCGAGAATATCGGCGATCTGGGCGGCATCGAAATGGCCTATGCCGCCTACAAGCGCTACACGGCGGAGCATGGCGAGCCGCCGGTGGTGGGCGGCCTTACCGGCGACCAGCGCTTCTTCATCGCCTACGGCCAGAGCTGGCGCTCCAAGATCCGCGAAGGCGCGCTTCGCGAGCGCCTGCTCTCCGACCCGCACAGCCCGCCCGAATATCGGGTCGACGGCGTGGTGAGGAACGTCGACGCCTGGTACGCCGCGTTCAACGTCAAGCCCGGCGACAAGCTCTACCTGCCGCCCGAGGAGCGCGTCCACATCTGGTGAGGGCTTCTAAGTCGCTGGGGCGACGAGATCGTCTGGCCCCGCGAAGGATTGCGTCGGCGGTCCGCGGCTCGCATGGACGGTGAGAACGACTCGCCAGCCTGGAGGACAAGCCCTTGGACCGTCGCCATTTCCTCGCCAGCACCGGCGCCGCGGCGCTGAGCCTCGCCGCTCCCAAGGCCGGCTTCGCCGCGGCGGGCTCCGGAGACGCCGAGCTCAATGCCCTGTTCGAGCGGATCTTCCAGGAGAATGTGGCGAACAGTCCCGAGCAGGCGACTTCGCTGGGGCTCGACAAGGGCGCGAATGCGGCGCTCAAGCACCGGCTTTCGCCCCGGACGCTCGAGGAACGGGCGCGCCAGCTCGCCAGGACGCAGGCGGCACGGGCGGCGGTCGAGGCGGTCGACCCGCGGACGCTGTCGCCGGGGGCGGCGCTCAACCGCGAGATCGTGCTCTATTCGCTGACCACGCAGACGATCGCGCCCCAGCGCTTCGGGCTCGACAGCGCGATCCGCCCCTACCGGATCTTCCAGCAGGGCGGAGCCTATTTCTCGGTCCCCGACTTCCTCAACACCGCCCATACGGTGAACGACAAGGAGGATGCCGAAGCCTATCTCGATCGGCTCGACGCCTTCGCCACCGCGCTCGACCAGGACAGCGCGATGCAGCGCATCGAGGCGGCGCGCGGCTATGTCGCTCCGGCCTGGTCGCTGGACCTCGCGCTCGGCCAGATGGAGAAGCTTCGCGGCCAGAAGGCGGAGGACAGCTCGATCGTCCAGTCGCTGGCGAAGCGCGCCAAGGCGAAGGACATTGACGGCCGCTGGGAGCGGCGGGCGACGAAGATCGTCGAGGATCATGTCTATCCCGCGCTCGACCGCCAGATGGCGCTGGTCCGCGAGCTGCGCCCCGCTAGCCAGCCTGGCGACGGAATCTGGCGGGTGCCGCACGGCGACGCGCTTTATCGGGTCGCTCTCGAGCAGGCGACGACGACGAAGTTCACGCCGGACGAGGTCCACCGCATGGGCCTGCAGCAGGTGGCGGAGATCGGCGCCCAGCTCGACAAGATCCTTCGCGCGCAAGGGATGACGAAGGGCGGAGTAGGGGCCCGGCTGGCGGCGCTCAACGTCGATCCGTCGCAACTCTACGCCGACACCGACACCGGCCGGGGGGAGCTGATCGCCAGCCTCAATGCCGGCGTGAAGGAGATGTACGGCCGGCTTCCGCGCGCGTTCGCGACCCTCCCCAACGCGCCGCTGGAGATCCGCCGGGTGCCGCCGGAGATCCAGGACGGCGCTTCGAACGGCTATTACAACCGCGCCTCTCTCGACGGTTCGAGGCCGGCCATCTACTTCATCAACCTGAAGGATACCGGCGACTGGCCGAAATATTCGCTTCCCTCGCTGACCTATCACGAGGGCGTTCCCGGCCATCACCTGCAGATCAGCCTGTCCCAGGAATCGCGCGACATCCCGACCCTTCGCAAGACCGGCTTCTTCAGCGCCTATTCTGAGGGCTGGGCGCTCTACGCCGAGCAGCTTGCCGACGAGCTCGGCGCCTACAAGTCGCCGCTGGAGCGGGCGGGCTATCTCCAGTCCTTCCTGTTCCGCGCCGCTCGCCTCGTCGTCGACACCGGCCTTCACAGCCAGAAATGGAGCCGCGAGAAGGCGACCGACTATCTCGTCGAGACGACCGGCTTCGCCCGTCCGCGCTCGCAGCGCGAGGTGGAGCGCTACTGCACCCAGGCCGGCCAGGCGTGCAGCTACAAGGTAGGGCACATGGCCTGGACCCGGGCGCGCAAGCGGGCCCAGGCCTTGCTCGGTCCGCGCTTCGACCTGAAGCAGTTCCACGAGGTGCTGAAGGACGGGGCGATGCCGCTCACCATCCTCGAGCGGCGGGTGGAGGAAAGGGCGCGGGGCAGGGGCTAGAGGAAGCCCGGGCATTGTTCGTCATGCCAGCGAAGGCTGGCATCCCGGCGGGTGAAAGGCGGTGGCGCTCTTCACCCCCTGGGGTCCCAGCCTTCGCTGGGACGACGTAGTTTGGGCCCTAGAGCACGAAGTCGGACCCCGTCAGGCTGGCCTGGGCCACCACGTTCACCTGCACGTAGAAGTCGGCCGTCCCGTCCCCGTTGACGTCGCCTTCGACCGCCCAGGTCGAGCCTTCGAGCTGGTAGGCGCGAAGCTCGCCGGCATTGTGGGTGAAGGCGTCCGAACCGATGAAGCTGAAGGCCTGGTCTCCCTCGGCCCGAAGGTCGGCGTCGATCTCGTGAACGTCGATCTTGTCCCGGGTCGCCTCGAAATCGGCGATCGTGTCGAAGACCCGAGCGGTCGAATCGTCGGCCGAGCGGTAGGCGAAGACGTCGGAGCCGAAGCCGCCGCGAAGATAGTCCGCCCCGGCTCCGCCGAGCAGCCAGTCGTCGCCGCCCAAGCCGTAGAGGGCATCGCCGCCGTCATTGCCGACGAGCGCGTCGCCCTGCTGCCCGCCGGCGATTGAATCGTTGCCGGCGCCGCCGAACACCTGGAACTTGCCGTCCTTCTCGAAATGGCCGTCGAAGGTCAGGGTCTCGTCGGAGAGCAGGCCGGCGGCGAGCACCTCCAGCGACTCTCCGGCGGCGACGTTCCCGTCGCTCATCGTGATCTTGTAGCTGACAGGGTCGGATCCGCCGAGCGCGGTGCCGCTGAACAGGGTCAGCCGCTCGATCCCGAGCAGGCTTTGGGCCCCGAGCACGAGATCGTAATTGCCGAGCAGTCCGACGACGTCGAGTCCGGAAGCGCCGTCGAGGCTGTCGCTGGCGGAAAACGCCCCGCCCAGATAAAAATAATCGTTCCCGCCGAGCCCGCCGGCAGAGTCCTCGCCGCCTTGCGAGAGGTCGAACAGGTCGGCGTCGTTGGTGCCGACGACGACGTCGTCGTCCTGGCTTCCGTCCAGATGGTCGCCCGGCGAGGAGACGCCGAGGATCGTCACCGTCACCGTCGTCTGACCGCCCCCGTCGAGGCGATAGGTGAAGCTGTCCTGCGCCTGTGAATTGGCGGCGCCGCTGCCGCCGACCAGATAGTCGAAGGCGTGGTTCGGATCGTAGCGATAGGTGCCGTCGGAATTGACCGTCAGCAGGGCGCCGGATTCAAGCTCGACCGTGGTTCCGACAGTCTCCGTGTCGCCGTTGACCTTGATGAGTGTCAGCGTGGTCGTGCCGTCCGGATTGCCGTCCGGATCCCGGTCCGGCCCGGAGCCATGGTCGTCGAACAGATTGCCGACGGAATAGCCGTTCTCGTACGTGTAGATCTGGTCCGGGGCCGGGATGGCCGGGTCGTCCTTCGCGGTCACTTCGATAGTGGCCGTCGCCGTCTGGCTGGTGCCGCCGTCGCCGTCGGTGAGCGTGAAGGTTACGGTGCGCTCGCCGGCCAGCGGAGTGTCGGAGTAATTGGCGAAGGCGATCGAGCGGGTCAGGTCCTCGACCAGGGCGACGGTCGCCTGGTCGGTAAACGTGATGACGAGGGGCGCTTCGACCCCGCTGCTCGTCAACCTGCCGAACAGATAATAGTCTTCCCGGCCGTCTTGCGCCAGGACGTGCAGGTAGATGTCGCCCTCGAAGACCTCGAACTTGCCCCTGATCACATTGTCCCGGTTCTCGGCGGAGATGATGAACTCGTCGTCGAGCACCTGCAGCCGGTCGTCCGGCCCCGCTCCCGTGATCTCCACGACGAGTGTGCCGCCGTCGAAATCGGGCGAGTCCGGATCGGTGACGATTGCGTCCGGCGCAATCGGCACCGGCGCGTCATTCTCCGTGAAGGCCAGCGCCGTGCTCGTGCCGTCGCCGTCGCCGTTGAGATCGACCTGGGGGGGAGAATTTTCAGCAGCCATCCGAGCGATCCCTACCAAAGGCCTGCGCGGTCCGGAAAAGGCGCGCCAGGGCGGTGCAAGTGCCATGACAGATCGCGGCGCCGGTGGCTACGTCCCGAATGCGAACGCCTGCGGACGGGGATGTTCGATCTGACGGCGTGACGTCACCGCGCCATCTGCTATCCGGGGTGCGATGAAATGGCTCTGGGTCTTTGCCCCCGTCGCGGCGGTCGTGCTTGGAAGCGCGACTCCGCCGCTCGCGGTGGAGGCGCCGAAGCTGGCTTACCAAGACGTGACCTGCCCCAAAGGGGCCTGCGCGGTGCTGCGCGGCGTTTCCATGCCTGCGCCTCCTGCGCCTCCGGCGGCCGGGGCGGACATCCGGGTGGTGGTCAGCCTCCCGCAGCAGAGGGCCTGGGTGTTCCGCGCCGGCGCTCTGATCGCCACCTCGCCCGTCTCGACCGGCAAGAGGGGCCACGAGACCCCGGCCGGAACGTTCCCGATCCTCCAGAAGCAGGTCCATCACCGCTCGAACCGCTATTCCAACGCGCCCATGCCCTACATGCAGAGGCTGACCGCCTATGGGATCGCACTCCACGCCGGGGCGCTTCCCGGCTATCCGGCAAGTCACGGCTGCATCCGGCTCCCGCGCGCCTTCGCCAAGCGGCTCTACGGTCTGACCGGGCCGGGGACGCGCGTGACGGTGACCCGGGCCCGGCCGCGCTCCGCGGCGATCGCCGCCCGGCTCGGCTGAAGCGGGGATGGATCTCGACGACCAGCTGCGCCGCTATTTCGGAAGCGCCGATCTCGCCGCCGCGACTCCCGCCGCGCTCGAGGCCGGGATCGAGCGGATGAAGGTGGATTTCGGGCTGGAGACGGACCGGGCGAACCGCTTCGCGCTCTGGGCTTTGCTTCACATGCTCGGGGCGGCGCCCGACCTCGATGTCGCGTTCGAGGACGAATCCGACCGCGAGGCGGCGCGCAACTTCATGGACCTGGCGGACGGGGCAGAGGACGCCTAGCGGGTGCCGCCACCCCCGCCTATAGAAGCCCACCGAATCCTGAGAAGACAGATATGGACATCCGCCTCGGCCTGACCTTCGACGACGTGCTGCTTCAGCCCGGCGCCTCGTCGGTGCTGCCGAGCCAGGCCGATACCGCCACCCAGGTCACTCGGGACATCCGGCTCAACATTCCCATCCTTTCCTCGGCCATGGACACGGTGACCGAGGCGGACATGGCGATCGTCATGGCGCAGATGGGCGGACTCGGAGTGCTCCACCGCAACCTCACCGTCGACGAGCAGGCGGACGCGGTTCGGGCGGTGAAGAGGTTCGAGAGCGGGATGGTGGTGAACCCGATCACCCTCACGCCGGAGCGCACCCTCGCCGAGGCGCTGGAGCTGATGAAGCGGCACCGAATCTCGGGGATCCCGGTGACCGAGAAGGACGGGCGTTTGGTCGGGATCCTCACCAACCGCGACGTCCGATTCGCCGAGAATCCGCTCCAGCCGGTCGCCGAGCTGATGACCCGCGACAATCTCGCCACGGTCGGCCCGGGAGTGAGCCAGGAGGAAGCCCGGCGGCTCCTCCACCAGCGGCGGATCGAGAAGCTCATCGTGGTCGACGAAGCCGGGCGATGCACCGGCCTCATCACCGTCAAGGACATGGAGAAGGCGGTCACCTATCCGGCCGCGACCAAGGACGGTTCGGGCCGGCTTCGCGTCGCCGCGGCGACGACGGTAGGCGACAAGGGGTTCGAGCGGTCCGAGGCGCTGATCGACGCCGAGTGCGACCTCATCGTCATCGACACCGCCCACGGCCACAATGCCGACGTCGCCGCGGCGGTGGAACGGATCAAGCGGCTCTCCAACCGGGTCCAGATCGTCGCCGGCAACGTCGCCACCGGCGAGGCGACCAAGGCTCTGATCGGCGCCGGCGCCGACGCGGTGAAGGTCGGCATCGGGCCGGGCTCGATCTGCACCACAAGGGTAGTCGCCGGAGTCGGGGTTCCGCAGCTCACTGCGATCCTGGATTCGGCCGAGGCGGCGGCGGCGAGCGGAACTCCGATCATCGCCGACGGCGGCCTTCGCACCAGCGGCGACCTCGCCAAGGCGCTCGCCGCCGGGGCCTCGACGGTGATGGTCGGCTCGCTCCTCGCCGGGACCGAGGAAGCGCCGGGCGAGACCTTCCTCTACCAGGGGCGGGCCTATAAATCCTACCGCGGCATGGGGTCGGTCGGGGCGATGGCGCGCGGCTCGGCCGACCGCTATTTCCAGCACGACATCAAGGACCAGCTGAAGCTCGTTCCCGAGGGCATCGAGGGCCAGGTGCCCTATAAGGGCCATGCCCGGGACGTCATCCACCAGCTCGTCGGCGGGGTCAAGGCGGCGATGGGCTATACCGGATCGGCCAACCTCGAGGAGCTCCGCTCCAAGGCGCGGTTCGTCCGGATCACCAATGCGGGCCTTCGCGAAAGCCACGTCCACGACGTCGCCGTCACCCGCGAGGCGCCCAATTATCCGACCTCGGGTTAAGCCATGACGCCGTCGGCGCGCGTGCAGGCGGCGATCGAGATATTGGACGAGGTGGTCGCCGCCGCGCGGAGCGGAGGCGCGGCCGCAGACACGCTCGTCTCGCGCTATTTCGCGACCCGCCGCTACGCCGGGTCGAAGGACCGCAGGGCGGTTCGCGAGCATGTCTACCGGGTGATACGGGCGTGGCCGGAGCCGCCCCGCTCCGGCCGGGACGGGATGCTCGCGCTGGCCGCCGACGAGCCCGGTCTGGCGGTCCTGTTCGATGGCTCCACGCATGGGCCGGCGGCGATCGAAGGCGCGGTCCCGGAGCCGCTGGGCGCGATCGTGCCGGCCTGGCTGGCGGGACGGATGGATCCCGCCGTCGCGCCGGACGAGTGGCCGGCCTTCCTCGAGCGCGCGCCGCTGGACCTGCGGGCCAACCGGCTTCGCGCGAGCCGCGAGGAGGCGCTCGCCGCGCTTCCCGCCGCCATTCCCACGCCGCTTTCGCCGCTCGGCCTGCGAATGCCGGAGGGCACAAGGGTGGAGGATGAGCCGGCGTGGAACGGCGGACTGGTCGAGATCCAGGACGAAGGAAGCCAGCTCCTCTCCCTCGCCTGCGGGGCGGCTCCGGGAACGACCGTCGTCGACCTGTGCGCCGGAGCGGGGGGGAAGACCCTGGCCCTGGCGGCCGAGATGGCCAATTCGGGGCGGCTGGTGGCGACCGACACCGACCGGGCCCGCCTGTCGCGCATGGCGCCGCGCCTCGCCCGGGCCGGAGCGACTTTGGTCGAGCCGCGGCTGCTCAACCCGGGGCGGGAGCGGGAGGCCCTTGCGGACCTCGCCGGAGCGGCCGACATCGTCCTCGTCGACGCACCCTGTTCCGGGACCGGGACCTGGCGGCGCAATCCCGAGCTGCGCTGGCGGCTCGATCCGGCGAGGCTTGAGCGGCTTGTGAAGCTTCAATCCTATCTCATTGACCTGGCGGCGGAACTGGTGCGTCCCGGCGGCATTCTCGTCTATGCCGTCTGCTCGCTTCTGGCGGAGGAGGGACGGGATCAGGCGGCGGCCTTCACCGAGCGATCGGGAATGCCGGCGCAAGACGCGCCCATTTCCGCCGGCCGAAGCGCCGGAACCGGCCTTCTGCTCACCCCCGGCCGGGACGGGACGGACGGCTTTTTCGTCGCGCGTTGGAAGGCGCCATGCTAAGCCTTCGCGCCACAGGCCAATGGAGTATCTGATGCGCCTTACCCCGATCGCCCTCACCGCCGCGATCCTCCTCGCCACCGTCGGAAGCGCCGGTTGGGGGCAGAAGCCCGACGACCAGATCGACGCGCGTTCGGTCGCCCTCACCCAGCAGGCGCAGGCCCTTTCCGGCCAGGGCCGCTTCCAGGAGGCGACCGACCTTCTGGAGAGCGCGCTCGCCGTCGATCCGCGCAATCGCCAGGCCTATATCGCCCTTGGCCGTGCCGCCCAGGGCGAGAAGCTTCCGGGCAAGGCGATCAAATTCTATCTCGAGGCGCTGAAGCTCGAGCCGAACGACCTCGCCGCCCTCCAGGGGCAGGGCGAGGCCCTCGTCCAGCGCGGCGCGGTCGAGCGGGCGAAGCGCAACCTCGATCGGATCCGGTCGCTCTGCAAGGGCGCCTGCCCGCAGGCGATGACGCTCGCCGCCGCCATCGCCAAGGGCCCGCCGCCCGAAGTGCTGACCGCGCAGCGGCCGGACGCCGGCGCTCCGCGGAGCGAGTAAGCCGGGTCGGGAAGAGGGCTGTCAGGCCGGACCTGATCCGGAATCCGGCTTCATTTCGATCGCCTTGAAGGGAAGCTGGACCCCGGATCAAGCGCGCGGTGACGTCCCGGACTGGTTCATCGCCCGGGCGACCGCGACGAACTCCTCCACGGTCAGGGTCTCCGCCCGTCGCCGGGGATCGATCCCCACCGCCTCGAGCGCGGCGAGGGCCCCGTCCAGACCCTTGAGGCTCTGGCGAAGCATCTTCCGGCGCTGGCCGAAGGCGGCGGCGGTGAGCCGCTCCAGGGTCGCGGCGCGCACCCCTTGGGGCGCCGGCCTCGGGACGAGGTGGACGACGGCCGACATCACCTTCGGCGAGGGGACGAAGGCCGAGCGGTGAACCTTCATCGCCAGCCTCGGAACGCTTCGCCACTGGGCGAGGATGGCGAGCCGGCCATAGGCGCCGGTGCCCGGTGCCGCGACGATCCGCTCCGCCACCTCGAGCTGGAACATGAGGGTGAGCGAGGCCCACCAGGGCGGCCAGGCCTCTCCGCCGAGCCAGCGGACGAGGAGGGCGGTTCCGACATTGTAGGGCAGGTTGGCGACGACATGGGCGCCCGCGCCGGCCTCCTCGCTCTCGTCAAGCGCGAGGGCGTCGCCCTCGATCACCCGGAGCCGCCCCTCGGACGCCTCCGCCACCTCCGCAAGCGCCGGAAGGCAGCGGCGGTCGCGCTCGACCGCGACCACCTCGGCGCCGGCGCGAAGCAAAGCGCGGGTAAGGCCGCCGGGGCCGGGCCCGACCTCGTAGACCCGCTCGCCGGCGAGATCGCCGGGAACCCGCGCGATCCGGTCGAGAAGCTGCTCGTCGAGCAGGAAGTTCTGGCCGAGCGACTTGCTCGCCGCGAGCCCGTGGCGGGCGATGACCTCGCGCAACGGAGGAAGGGGCCGCAAGGGGAGGGGCCCTAGGTCTGGCAGAGCCGCCCCGCGCAGGCCGCGGCCATGGCGAGGGCGGCGATCATCGCGCCCGGTTCGGCGCGATCCTGTCCGGCGATGGCGAAGGCGGTGCCGTGGTCGGGCGAGGTCCTGACGATCGGCAGGCCGAGCGTCATGTTGACCCCGTCGTCGAAATGGAGCGTCTTCAGCGGCACGAGCGCCTGGTCGTGGTAGAGGCACAAGGCGGCGTCGTAGCCGGAGCGGAAGCGGGCGTGGAACATCGTGTCGGCGGCGTGCGGCCCGCTGACCTCGGCATCCTCCTCGCGAAGCCGCTCGATCGCCGGCTCGACGATGTCGATCTCCTCGCGTCCGAGCGCTCCGCCTTCTCCGGCATGCGGGTTGAGGCCGGCGACGGCGAGGCGCGGGCGCTCGATCCCGAACAGCCGGCGGAGGCCGCGGATCGTCGTCCGGCCCTTGGCGACGATCAGCTCGGTGGTGAGCAGCGACGGGACGTCGCGAAGCGGGACGTGGGTGGTGACTGGGACGGTGCGCAAGGTCGGCCCGGCGAGCATCATCGCCACCCGGTCCGGAGCGACTCCGCACCGCTCGGCGACGAATTCGGTCTGCCCCGGATGCGAGAAGCCGACGGCATAGAGCTGCGCCTTGGAGACGGGCCCGGTGACCAGCGCCGAGGCCGCGGTCGAGCGCGCCAGCCCGACGGCGAGCTCGAGCGCGTCGAAGGCGTTCCGGGCGCCCTCGAGGGTCGGTTGGCCCGGAACGACGTCGGTGCCGCGATCGACCCGGATCACCGGAAGCGCGTCTTCGAACGCGGACTCCGCCTCCTCGGGATCGGAGACGATGGCGAGCGGACCGTTCCACACCGCGGCGAGGGCTTCGGCGGAGCCGACGGCGAAGAAGCAGGACAAGCGATCGGAACGCCGCCTTTCCCACGCCTTGGCGACGATCTCGGGGCCGATCCCGGCCGGGTCGCCCAGGGCTACCGCGAGCGGCTTGGGCAAAGCCGGCGGCTCAACGGTAATCGACGACGGCGTCGCGGCGAAGGTCGCGCAGGTAGCGCCGGGCGCGCAGGTTCACCCGATCCTCGGCCATCTGGTTGTAGATCGTCTCGTAGCTGACCGCGGCGACCGGAGGCGGATCGTCGCGGCCGCACAGGACGAGGACGCTGACCCGGTCCTGGACCGAACCGAAGGGCGAGGTGACCTGGCCGATCTGGAGCCCGAGCAGGGCCGGCTGGAGGGCCGGCGGAAGGTCGCGGACCTTGACCTGGTCGTTGGTGACGACCTCGGCCTTGATCGCCGCGGCCGCGGCCTCGGCGCCGCCGCAGCCGCCCATCGACTGGCTGGTGCTGATCAGCTGCTGGACCCGCTGCTGCGCTTCCGGGCGCGGCGTGTTGGGGGTGAAGGTGACCGACATCTGCTTGAGGCTGAGCACGGCGTCGCGCGGATCGGCGGTGAGGATCTGGCGCGTGTCGCCGACCGAGAGGACGGAAAAGCCGCCGGGGATGGCGATCGGATCGCTGACCGCCCCGACCGGCAGGCTGCGCACCGCCGCCGAAAGCGGCTCGGGAAGCTGCTCGGCCCGGACCCAGCCGAGCTCGCCGCCACGCGCCGCGGTCGAGGCTTCGGAGAATTGGCGGGCATAGGCGAGGAAGGAACCGCCGCCGCGAAGCTGCTGGACGATCCGCTCGGCATTCGCCCGGGTCTGGGCGGCGGTCTCGGGCGTGGCGGAAAGGAAGATCTCGGAGACCTTGAACTCCTGCGCGCCCTTCGACGCGTTGAGCCGGGCGATCACCGACTTCACCTCGTCCTCGCTGATGTTGACGAACGGCTCGATCCGATTGCGAAGGAGGCGGCTCCACGACATCTCGCCGTGGATCTGGCGCTTCACCGAATCCGCCGACGAGCCCTTCGAGCGGAGGAAGGCGTCGAATTGCTGCGGCGACTGGCCGAAGCTCTGGGCGTAGCGGGCGAAGAACTGTTCGATCTCCGCCGGGGTGATCTTGATGTCGTGCTGCTCGGCGGCCTGGATCTGCAGGGTCTCGTCGACCAGGTTGCGAAGCACCTGCTCGCGCAGCCGCTGCATCTCGTCGGGCTGGACCTGGCCGCCGTTGGCGAGGACGATGAGGGCGAGGCGCTGGTCGACGTCCGTCCCGGTGATGACGGTGCCGTTGACGATCGCCGTCGCCTTTCGGACGTTGACGTCGGTGTCGCCGAGGAAGGCCGGGTCGGTCGGCAGGTTGAGACCGGGGACCGCGGCGGTCGGGCCGGCTCCGGAAGAGGGAGCGGTCGGCGCCGCGGTCGGAGCGGGCGAGGCAGGGCCGCGCGCCGGTCCGCGCGCCGGAGCCGCCGCCGGGGCGCTCGTTCTGACCGCGGGCTTCGTCGCGGGGCGGGTGCCGGACTGCGCCAGAGCGGCGGCGGCCGTGACCGTGCCCGCAAGCAGCAGAGCCGCCCTTTGAAAAGTGCCGAGCTTCATCATTCCTCCAGTAAAAGCAGATTCCTGGCTGCCCGAAACAGGCTGAACCGCAGCTTACGCCCCCGCCGCCGCCGTTTTCACGCTTTTAGCGCCCGAGATTCTTCAGCGCCACCCGGAACAGGAAGGTGTTGCCCCGCCGGAAGTCGCCGGTCGTGTCATAGTCGCGCCGCCACGTCACCCCTATTTCGATGCAGTCGTCGTCGTAGCTGATCCCGAGCCGGTGGCGAACCGGCTCATAGCCGTCGGCGCTGGACAGCGGGTCCTCGCGCCGGCTGGTGAGGTCGATCGTCGTCGAGCCGAAGATCGACCAGTAGCGGGCGAACTTGACCCGGCCGCCGAGACGTATCTCCTCCCGATCGCGAAGGTCCTCGAGCGTCGGGTCGATGTTCCGGTCGAGCCGCAGATAGCCGATCGTCGCGTAGGTCTGGCGGCCGCCGATCACCGCGTCGATCTCGTTGCGGCGGACGGCGAGATCGTCCTTGTCCAGCCGGAAGCGGTGGACGAGGTTCAGCTTCCGGCCCAGCTTGACCGTGGTCCGACCGACGAAGTCGGAGAAGCGGCCGGAAAGGCCGGTCCCGGGCGGAAGGATGCTCGGCTTGGTGTCGAGCCGGTAGCTCTGGCCGATCGTGGTCCGGACCGCGATCCCGGGAATATCGACTCCCCAGTCGACCCCGTAGGTGACGCGGGCGCCGTCCTCCCAGCGGTCGTAGCCGGGGAAGCGGTTGAGCGCGAACAGGTTCGAATCCTCGAGGTCGACCGAGCGCGCGTCCTCGTTGGGGATGTCGAGATTGTTGACCGGCGGCGAGGCGACGATCTGGAGGCGCGGAGTCAGCCGCTGGGTTCCGCCCATGAACGGGCCGATCAGCGGCCAGCGCATCTCGGCGGCGAGAGCGCCGATCGCCCGGCCGTGCCAGCCTTCGGTTCCGCGGTAGGAGGGGGTGCTGGTGAGGAGAGTGTCGCCGGTGTGGTAGACGTCGCCTCGGGCATAAGCGGTCAGGATCAGCTCCTGGCCGAGCGGGGTGAGGCTGCGATGCTCCCACTGCGCCGAGGCGAAGGCGCGCTGGGTGTCCTGGCCGCCGGTGCGAAGGATTGCGAGGCTGTTCGCCTGGACCTCGAGCCGCCCCCCGGCCAGAGGGGTCGGAAGCCGCCAGCGGGCGTCGATGGCGGGGAGGACGAAGGGCTGCTGGCCGCCCCGGTCGGTCGAGCGAAGGCCCTGGAAGGCCCAGCCGGCGATCGAGACGTAGCTGTCGGCGTCGATCCGCTCGGCATTGACGAACGAGCGCAGCCGGACGTCGCGGGAGATGTCGTAGCGCCGAAGGAAGGTGCGGTCGGTGACGTAGCGGGCGGAGGCGCTGACGGTCCACAAGGGGCCGAGCTGGAAGCGGCCATTGCCTTCGAGATAGCCGCGAAAGCCTTCGTCCCGGACGGTGGAGGTGGCGCCGAGCGGAATCCGCGACCCGTAGGTTCCGAAGCCGGCGATCCGGAAGGCGCCGAGGCGGGTGATCTGGCGATATTCCGCCTCGAGCATCGGAAGCACTCCGGTGTAGAGGTGGGGCGTGACGGTGAAGTCGCGGTTCGGCGCGATCTTCACGTAATAAGGGACCGAGACCTCGAGGCCGTTGCGGTTGCTCAAGCGGATGTCGGGCACCAGAAGGCCGGTTCCGCCGCCGCCGCTTCCGTCGGGGTGCGACAGGAACGGCAAGGCGATGATCCGGGTGCCGAGCAGGTTCAGCCCCGCGCCCTCGTAGCGGATCCGCCGGCGATAGGGATCGTGGACCACCTTGACGGCGGTGATCTGCCAGGTCGGGTTCTTCGGGCATCCCGTCGGGCTGATCACCGCGCAGGGCGAGTAAGCGGCGCGGTAGAGCGTCGTGTAGCCGTCGCGGCGCTCGGCCTTCACCGCCGCGATGCGGCCTCCGTCCTCGAGCACGATAAGCATGTTCTCGGCGACGGCGTTCTTCATCGCGTCGGTGAGGACGATGCTGTCGGCATAGGCGGTATGACCCTCGGGCGTGACGAGGCGGACATTGCCCTCGGCTCGGGCCTGGTCGGTCTTGCGGTTCCAGATCACGCGGTCCGCGCGAAGGTTGTTGCCCTCGCTGTTCATCCGCACGTCGCCGCTCGCGGTGACGATGTCGGCTTCGTTGTCGTAGACCAGCTCGCTCGCGCTGAAGGCGACCTCGCGCGGCTCGCCCTGAGCGGGCACCGACGCGGGCACCGGCGCGAGCGCGGGCGCGGGCGCCGCGGGATCGGCGAGCGCGGGGGTCGCGCGCTTCGGCTCGTCCTGCGCGAAGGCGGGAACCGGCGCGGCGAGCAGCAGGGGAAGCCCCGTAAGGCAGATGAGGTTGAGCTTCTTCACATTCCCCGCCGCTCAGAGGTACGCGCGACCGGCGCCGCCTATCGCACCGGATGGTGCTCGCCGCAATGGCGCTCGCCGCAATCGCGCGCGCCATCCCGGCCATTGCCGATATTGAGTCCGGACCCTAGAGGACTTGCAGGGATTTTGCGCCATACGCGCCCCAACTATTTCAGGAGTTCCTCCGGCCTATGAAGATCAGCTTCGCCCCGCAGCGCCCCGCCGGCGCCTATGCCCTCGCAATCCCGGTCTGGGCCGACGACATGCTGAACGACCGGCTCCAGTCGCTCGCCGAGCCGGCCCGCTCGCTCGTCGCCCGGGCGGCCGAAGCGCAGCGCTTCGAGCGCGAGGCGGGCGCGGTCGCCGAGACCTTCATCCAGGACGGCGACCAGGTCCGCCGGCTGCTTCTCGTCGGCCTGGGCGGCAATCGCGACGAGCAGGCGGTGTTCGAGCGCGCCGGAGGCGCGCTCACCGCCCGGCTGCTCACCTCGGGCGAGACCCGGCTCGTCGTCGACCTGACTGGTCTCGGCCTCGCCGAAGACGCCGCGGCGCGGCTTGGGTTCGGCGCCGCCGCCCGGGGATGGCGCCACGATTCCTATCGCACTCGGCTCGCCAAGAAGCAGAAGCCGACGCTGGAAAGCGTCGTCCTGGTCGGCGGAGGCGACGAGTCGCAGGAGGATTGGAGCCGCCGCTCCGCTCTCCTCGACGGTCTCTCCTTCACCCGCGAGCTGGTCACCGAGCCGGCCAACATCATCTACCCGGAAAGCTTCGTCGAGCGCGCCCGGGCGCGGCTCGAGCCGCTAGGCTGCCAGATCGAGGTGCTCGACGAAAAGCAGATGGCCGAGCTCGGAATGGGCGCCCTGCTCGGGGTCGGCCAAGGCTCGGTCCGTCCTCCGCGGCTGCTCGCCATCCGCTGGAACGGCGGCCTCGCCGGCGCCAAGCCGATCGTCTTCGTCGGCAAGGGGATCACCTTCGACACCGGCGGGATCTCGATCAAGCCGGCGGCCGGGATGGAGTCGATGAAGTGGGACATGGGCGGCGCCGGCGCCGTCGCCGGGACGATGGTGGCGCTCGCCTCGCGCAAGGCCAGGGCCAATGTCGTCGGAATCTGCGTCCTCGCCGAAAACATGCCGGACGGAAACGCCCAGCGGCCGGGCGACGTCGTCACGTCGATGTCGGGCCAGACGATCGAGGTGATCAACACCGACGCCGAGGGGCGGCTAGTCCTCTCCGACGCGATGACCTGGGCTCAGCGCCAGTACCGGCCGGACGTCCTGGTCGACCTCGCCACCCTGACCGGAGCGATGATCATCTCGCTCGGCCACGAATATGGCGGAATGTTCTCCAACGACGACGGCCTCGCCGGCCAGCTCGATTCGGCGGGCAAGTCGACCGGCGACAAATTGTGGCGGATGCCGCTCGGCGAGCCCTACGACAAGCTGATCGAATCGCCGATCGCCGACATGAAGAACGTCGGCCCGCGCGAGGGCGGATCGATCACGGCGGCCGTGTTCCTCCAGCGGTTCGTCGAGCCGGGGGTGAAGTGGGCGCATCTCGACATCGCCGGAATGGTCTGGTCGGACAAGGCCGCCCATCTCTACGACAAGGGCGCGACCGGCTTCGGAGTCGCCCTTCTCGACCGCTTCGTCGCCGACAATTTCGAGCGGTGAGGCCCGGCGCTCCTCCCCGGCCATGATCTCCCGTGTCGATCGTCACCCCGGCGAAGGCCGGGGCTCAGGAACGGCGATTCTTTCGGACATCCTCGGATCTTCGTGTTCATGGGTCCCGGCCTGCGCCGGGATGACGTCGGCGGACGGGATGACGCTCTCGTGATCGTCGACTTCTACCACCTGACGGCCACCCCGCTGGAACGGGTGCTTCCGGCGATCTGCGAGAAGGTTCTGGCGCAGGGGGAGCGGATGCTGGTGGTCGCCGAGGCCGCGACCCTGGCCAGGCTCGACGAGCAGCTCTGGACCTATTCGAAGGAGTCCTTCCTTCCCCACGGCCGCGACGGCGGGGAGAGCCAGCCGATCCTCCTCTCCGAGACGGTGCGGACGGGCGAGGGCGCCGCCGCCAACGTCGCCCTCGCCGACGGCGAATGGCGCGACGAGGCGCTCGACTTCGCGCGCGCCTTCTACTTCTTCGACACCGCCCACATCGATTCCGCCCGAGGCGCCTGGCGCGCGCTGAAGGGCCGCGAGGATATCCAATCCCGCTACTGGAAGCAGGTCGAGGGGAAGTGGGTGCAGGGGCCCTGACGCTGGAGTCCACCGCCGAAGGCTGAAGGTCTCACGCAGAGAAGGCAGAGACGCAGAGACGCCGGCCTTGCGCCGACTTCGCGCCACTCCACCGGCGAAGCCGCTGACGGGGCCGCGCCCGACCAGATCATAGGGCGGCGCCTCCAGGCACGGCCTCCCTGCGCCTCGGCGTTCTCCGCGTGAACATCCCACGCTCGACCCGGTACAAAGCCCGCCAACCTTGCGCCGACGCTCGGGCGCCCCTAGAGAGCCGCGCAAATCCCACCTTATCATTGGAGCTCTGCCGGCCATGGCGACCGAACGCACTTTCTCGATCATCAAGCCCGACGCGACCCGGCGCAACCTGACCGGCGCGATCACCGCCAAGCTCGAGGAAGCCGGCCTGCGAGTCGTCGCGTCGCGCCGGATCCGGATGAGCCGCGAGCAGGCCGAGGGCTTCTACGGGGTCCATCGCGAGCGGCCCTTCTTCAACGACCTCGTCCAGTTCATGACCTCGGGCCCGGTCGTCGTCCAGGTGCTGGAAGGCGACAACGCCGTCGCCCGCAACCGCGAGGTGATGGGCGCGACCAATCCCGAAAATGCCGACGAAGGCACGATCCGCAAGCTGTTCGCCGAATCGATCGAGGCCAATTCGGTCCACGGCTCCGACAGCGCCGAGAATGCCGCGATCGAGATCGACTATTTCTTCAAGCCCGACGAGATCGTGGGGTAAGCGATCAAGCCCCTCCCCTGAAGGGGAGGGGTTGGGGGTGGGGCCTGTGCAGGTAAGTGAGCGCGGCGCGCTTCACCTTAACCTCCCCCACCCCAACCCCTCCCCTGAAGGGAAGGGGCTTTACTTCTTCCGCCCCGCCCAGATGGCATCGAGCCGCGCCTGCGCCGCCGCGGGCCTGACCCGCTCGACCAGCGACAGGCCGCGAAGCTCGACGTCGAGGCCGCCGAGCAGTCCGCCGCCGTCGGCCTTGTAGCCGACGTCGTAGATCGCCGTGTCGGTGAAGGTGTCGCCGCCGCTGGCGAAGCGGGTGGCGATGGCGACGGGCATTCGGGAGTCGCCGGGGCCGTCCTTCTTGCCGCCGTCCCGCGCCTTCTTCACCGCCTGCTTGATCCAATCCGATTCGATCCTCGGCTCGATCACCGTGTCGAGCGCGCCCACTTCGAGCGCGGAGGGGAAGAGCAGGGTCTGGCTCTGGATAGCCTGCTCCGGATCGTGGGCGGCGAGCGCGAGCCTTTTGCCGCCGCCCGACGCCTTGAGAAGCAGGATGTGCGAGACCTTGGCTCGGGTCGCCTCCTTGGCCTTCTCGGCGGCCCGGTCGGCCTCGGCGGCGGTCCGCTCGGAATAGCTGTTCCACAAGGCGAGGCCGGAGATGACCACGCCGACCACCGCGAGCACCTCGCCGAGCGTGATCCAGCGGCGGCGGATCGCCGCCGCCTCGCGCTTTTCCTCGCTCGTCTGCCCTTCGCGGCTCATCGTGCCGACCCTCCTTCGATCATCTCACGGCGGGGGAGGAGCCGGGCGCAAAAGGCGTCGAGCGCGGCGGGGTAGAGCTTATGCTCCTCCTCGAGCACCCGCTCGGCCAGCGCTTCGGGCGTGTCCCGCTCGCGCACCTTGACCCGCGCCTGGGCGAGCACCGGACCCTCGTCGAGCCCCTCGGTCACGACATGGACCGAGCAGCCCGCCCACGTTTCCCCCGCCTCGATGGCGCGGCGGTGGGTGTCGAGCCCCTTGTAGGCCGGAAGAAGCGAGGGATGGACGTTGAGGATGCGCCCCTCCCAGGCGCGGACGAATTCCGGCGAGAGCAGCCGCATGTAGCCGGCCAGGGCGACCACCCGCACCCCGTGGTCGCTAAGCGCCCGGTCGAGCAGGCGGTCGAACTCGGCGCGCGGCCTGCCGCGGTGGCTCTCCGCCCAGGTCGGGATGGCGAGCCGCTTCGCCGCCACCAGGGCCCTTGCCTCGGGGACGTTGGAGGCGACCAGGGCGAGATCGTAGGCGCGCGGTTCCCGCCTCTTATATTCCGACAGGGCGACCATGTTGGTGCCGCGGCCGGAGACCAGCACGCCGACCCGGACCCGTTCAGCCATGGTGCGTGGCGCTCCAGGCCTCGCGCGCCGACCAGGTGCCGAGCGCTCCCGAGACGGTGCATCCCTTCGGTCCCGCTTCGACCCGGCCGATCCGCGATACCGTCTCCCCCGCCCGGACAAGCGAGTCGGCGACCTCGCCGACCCGCTCCCGAGGGACGAGCACGGCCATGCCGATCCCGCAATTGAAGGTCCGCGCCATTTCCTCGGGCTCGATATTCCCCTGCGCCTGGAGAAAGGCCATCAGCCTCGGCTGCGGCCATGAGTCCGCGTCGATCCGGGCGTGGAGCCCCTCGGGAAGGACCCGCGGGATGTTCTCGAGCAGCCCGCCGCCGGTGATGTGGGCGAGCGCCGAGACCAGGCCGGAGCGGACCGGCGGGAGAAGCGCCTTGACGTAGATCCGGGTCGGCGCGAGCAAGGCGTCGATCAGAAGCACCTCCGGGTCGAACAAAGCCGGGCGCTCGAGCTTCCAGCCCTTGTCGGCGGCGAGCCGGCGGACGAGCGAGAAGCCGTTGGAATGGACTCCGGAGGAGGCGAGGCCGAGGATGACGTCGCCCTCCGCGACCCGCGATCCGGTCAGCGCCTCGCCGCGCTCGACGGCCCCGACGCAGAAGCCGGCGAGGTCGTAGTCGCCCTCGGAATACATGCCCGGCATCTCGGCCGTCTCGCCGCCGATGAGGGCGCAGCCGGCCTTCCGGCAGCCTTCGGCGATCGAGGCGATCACCCGCTCGGCGACATCGCCCTCGAGCCGGGCGCAGGCGAAATAATCGAGGAAGAAGAGCGGCTCGGCGCCCTGGACGATCAGATCGTTGGCGCACATCGCGACGAGGTCGATCCCGACGCCCTCGTGCCGGTCGTGGGCGATGGCGAGCTTGAGCTTGGTTCCGACCCCGTCATTGGCGGCGACCAGGAGCGGATCGCGATAGCCGGCCGCCTTGAGGTCGAAGAAGCCGCCGAATCCGCCCAGCGACGCATCGGCTCCGGGCCTCGCCGTCGACTTGGCGAGCGGCGCGATCGCCTTCACCAGGGCATTGCCGGCGGCGATCGAAACGCCCGCCTTGGCGTAGGTATAGCTGTCGCGCTCGCTCATCGACGCCGCCTTACGACATCGCGCTTGGATTTCCACGCCCGACTCGCCAAAAGGCGGGCGTGAAGCTTGCCGGCCGAATTCCGCTCCTCGTCGCCCTTGCCGCGCTGGTCGCGGTCGGCCGCGCCGACGCTCAGCTCGAAGGGGCCGACCGGGGAATCCCGCCGATCGACAGCGCGAGCACCTTCGAGGTCGGCGGGATCCAGGTCGACGTGGTCGCCGCGAATGCCGACAAGGCGCGCGAGGAGGGCTGGCGCGAGGCCCAGCAGAAGGGCTGGAAGGCGCTCTGGGCCAAGACCAACGGCCGCCCGCCGGCCGAGGCGCCGGCGCTGACCGACTCCGCCCTGAACGCGATGGTCTCGGCGATCGTCGTCGAGGACGAGCAGATGGGGCCGAAGCGCTACATCGCCACGCTCGGAGTGCTGTTCGACCGCGCGAGGACTGGGCAGCTGCTCGGCGTGGGCGGCGTGGTCCGCCGCTCCGCGCCGATGCTGGTCATCCCGGTGATGCAGACCGGCGGCTCGTTCCAGACCTTCGAATCGCGCAACCTCTGGCAGGCGGCCTGGGCGCGGTTCCGCACCGGCAACAGCCCGGTCGATTACGTCCGGCCGACCGGATCGGGGATCGACCCCTTGCTCCTCAACGTCGCCCAGACCCGGCGCCCCGGGCGGGGATGGTGGCGGATGCTCCTCGACCAATATGGCGCCGCCGACGTGGTCGTGCCCGAGGTCCAGCTCAAGCGCCTTTGGCCGGGCGGGCCGGCGATCGGCATATTCACCGCCCGCTACGGCCCCGACGGCCGGGTGCTCGGACGTTTGACGCTTCGGGTCGAGAACGGCGCCGCCATCCCCAAGCTGCTCGACGAGGGAGTCCGGCGGCTCGACCTCCTCTACGCCGAGGCGCTGGCGGCCGGCTCGCTCTCGCCCGATCCGTCGCTCGCCGTCCCCGACGCGCCGGTCGCCACCGAGGTGGCGGACGAGGCGGAGGCGCGGGCGCAAAGCGCGGCGACTCCCAGCATCGCGCCCCAGGCGGTGCCCTCCATCCCGGGCGCGGCGACGCTCGCCAGCGTCACCGTCCAGGTCGATACGCCCGACGCCGCGGCCGTCACCCGGGCCGAGATCGGGGTCAGCCGGGTCCCCGGCGTGACCTCCGCCGTCACCACCAGCCTCGCGCTCGGCGGCACTTCGGTGATGCGCGTGACCTATGCCGGCGATCCCGCCGCTCTGGCGAGCGCGCTTCAGGCGCAGGGCTGGCAGGTCGGCGGCTCCGGAGCCAGCCTTCGGATCAGCAGGGGCGGGGGCGACTAAGGTGTCGCAGATCGCGCTGCCGCTCGACTGGCCGGTGGCCGATGCCGACGAGGATTTCCTCATCTCCGAAGCCAATCGCGCCGCCTTCGATCATCTCAAGCGCTGGTCGACATGGCCGGTGATGGCGACCCTGATCACCGGACCGCGCAAATCGGGGCGGAGCCTTCTCGGCCGGATCTTCGCGCGGAAGACCGGCGGGCGCCTGTTCGACGATGCCGAGCGGCACGACGAGGAGGCGCTGTTCCACGCCTGGAACCATGCCCAGCAGTGCCGCCGGCCTTTGCTGATCGTCGCCGACGTTCCGGCGCCGATGTGGGACATCGCCCTTCCGGACCTGCGCTCGCGGCTCACCGCAACGCCGCATGTCGAGATCGCCGAGCCGGACGACGCCCTCATCGCCAACCTGGTCATGAAGCTCCTCGGCGACCGGGGCGTGGCGGTGACTCCGGAGCTCGCGCAATTCCTCATCCCACGGATCGAACGCTCCTACGTGGCCGTTCAGCAGGTCGTCGACGCGCTCGACCGCTCGGCCCTGTCACATCATCGACGCATGACGGTGGCAATGGCGAAGCGGGCGCTGGGCGAGGCGGGGATCATCAGAAGGGCCAGGCAGCAGGGATGATGGACAGCCGGGCCGCTCCCTCGACCGCACTCCAGGCCGGCACCGGCGCCGACTCGCCGGTCGAGGACGGCCCCGGCGGGTTCGCGCCGCGCGAGCGTTACTTCAACCGCGAGCTGTCCTGGCTGGCGTTCAACCGGCGGGTGCTCGAGGAAGCGTCGAACCCGGCCCATCCCCTGCTCGAGCGGCTCCGCTTCCTGTCCATCTCCGGCAACAATCTCGACGAATTCTTCATGGTCCGGGTCGCCGGGCTCAAGGCCCACCGGCTGCTCGGGGTCGAGGAGACGTCGGTCGACGGGCTCACCCCCGCCCAGCAGCTCGCCGCCGTCGCCGAAGAGGCGGACCGGCTCACGGAGAGCCAGCAGAGGGTCTGGGGGGAGCTCCGCTCCGCCCTCGCCGCGGAGGGGCTGGTTGTGCTCGGCCGCAACGACGAAGTGGATGGGGAGGCGGCCGAGTTCCTCGACCGCCATTTCCGCGACCAGATATTCCCGATCCTCACGCCCCAGGCGATCGATCCCGCCCATCCGTTCCCGTTCATTCCCAATCGCGGCTTCAGCCTTATCTTCGATCTGCGCCGCGCCGGCGGGGACACGTTGCGCGAGCTTCTGATGGTGCCGCCCAGCCTCCCGCGCTTCGTCCGCCTGCCCGGCCCGACCGCGCGCTACATGGCGGTCGAGACTCTGATCCGCCGCAGCATCGGGACTCTCTTTCCCGGCGCCGAGCTGATCGGGGAGGGGGCGTTCCGGATCATCCGCGACAGCGACATAGAGATAGAGGAGGAAGCGGAGGATCTGGTCCGCTACTTCCGGAGCGCGATCAAGCGCCGCCGCCGCGGCCGGGTGATCCGGCTGAAGCTTGAATCCGAGATCACCGCCGATCTGTCCGCGCTGGTGAGGGAAGGAGTCGGAGCGGCCGACGCCCTGGTCTCCGAATCGACCGGCTTTCTCGGCATCGCCGATTTGAACGCGCTTTACGAGGAGGACCGCCCCGACCTCAAATTCGCCCCCTTTACCGCCCGTTTTCCGGAACGGATCCGGGAGCATGGCGGCGATTGCTTCGCGGCGATCCAGTCGAAGGATATCGTCGTCCACCACCCTTATGAGAGCTTCGAGGTGGTGGTCGAGTTTCTGAAGCAGGCCGCGGCCGATCCCGACGTGGTGGCGATCAAGCAGACCCTCTACCGGGCCGGCAAGCAGTCGGCGATCGTCCGCGCTCTGATCGACGCCGCCGAGGCGGGCAAGTCGGTCACCGCGGTGGTGGAGCTCAAGGCGCGCTTCGACGAGGAGCAGAACCTCCTCTGGGCCAACGCGCTCGAACGGGCCGGCGTGCAGGTCGTCTACGGCTTCATCGACTGGAAGACCCACGCCAAGGTTTCGATGGTCGTGAGGCGCGAGGAGAAGGGCTACAGGACCTACTGCCACCTCGGCACCGGCAATTATCACCCGGTCACCGCCCGCTCCTATACCGACTTGAGCTTCTTCACCGCCGATCCTCGAGTCGGGCGCGACGCGGCGCAGCTGTTCAACTACATCACCGGCTATGTCGAGCCGCGCGGGCTGGAGCTGCTGGTCATGTCGCCCCACGGCCTTCGCGATTCGCTTCTCGCCCTGATCGAGACCGAGGCGATGAATGCCCGCGCCGGCGCCTCCGGAGCGATCTGGGCGAAGATGAATTCGCTGGTCGATCCGATCGTCATCGACCGGCTCTACGAGGCGAGCCAAGCGGGGGTGGAGATCGACCTCGTCGTCCGCGGAATCTGCTGCCTGCGGCCCGGCGTGCTCGGCCTGTCCGAGAACATCCGGGTGAAGTCGATCGTCGGCCGGTTCCTCGAACATGGCCGGATCTGGTGCTTCGGCAACGGCGACGCGCTGCCCAATCGCGAGGCGCGGGTCTATATCAGCTCGGCGGACTGGATGCCGCGCAACTTCGACCGGCGGATCGAATATATGCTTCCGATCGAAAATCCGACGGTCCACGCCCAGGTGCTCGACCAGGTGATGGTGGCGAACCTCATCGATACCGAGCAGAGCTGGCGCCTGATGTCCGATGGAAGCTATGAGCGAGTCTCGGAAGAATCGGACAAACCCTTCAATCTCCAGAAATATTTCATGACCAATCCGTCCCTGTCCGGGCGCGGCGCGGCGCTCGGCAGAAGCAGCTCGGTTCCCAAGCTGCGCTTCCGCAGGGGCGGGTGAGGCCGGGGCGATGCTTCAAGGCAGGCCCGAGGCGATGATCGACATCGGGTCGAACTCGGTTCGGCTCGTCGTCTATGCCGGCGCGCCGCGGATTCCCGCCGTGGTGTTCAACGAGAAGGTGCTTGCCGGCCTCGGCCAGGGGCTGGCGGAGACCGGTGCGCTCGGCAAGGAGCCGCGCCGTCGCGCCCTTTCGGCGCTTCGCCGGTTCCGGCTGCTGGTCGAGCAGATGAAGGTGCGCGAGCCGCACGTCCTCGCCACCGCCGCCGTCCGCGACGCGTCGAACGGCGCGGAGTTCCTCGACGAGATACGGGCGATCGGCTTCAATCCGGTCGTCATCTCGGGCGAGGAGGAGGGGAGGCTCGCGGGCCTCGGAGTGCTGTCCGGAATCCCCGACGCGGAGGGTCTCGCCGGCGATCTCGGCGGCGGCAGCCTCGAGCTGGTCGAGGTCGGCGGAGGCCGGGCGGGCAGGAGCATCTCGCTCCCTTTCGGTGTGCTTCGGATCGGCGAGGCCGACCGCGAGGCGGAGGAATCGATCCGCCGCGGGCTCCGCAAGGCGCTCGCCGACTCCGGGCTGGCGAAGAGCGGACGGGGCAGGCCCTTCTACATGGTCGGCGGCTCGTGGCGCGCCTTGGCCCGGCTCGACATCATCTCGAGCGGCTATCCGCTTCCGATCACCCACCACCATGTCATGGCGCCCGAGCGCCCGGCCGAGCTTCGCAAGCTGATCGCCTCGCTCGACCAGGCCGATCCGCGGACCCTGCGGACCCTCACCGCGTCGCGGATCCCGACCCTTCCCGCGGCCAAGCTGGTCCTTTCCGCGCTGGTCGAGGAGGTCCGTCCGAGCGCCCTCATCGTCTCGAGCTTCGGGATCCGCGAGGGCTATCTCTATTCGGAGCTTCCCCGCGAGCAGCGCTCCCGCGATCCGCTGATCGAGGCGGCGCGCGAAGCCGGCAAGGGCCTCGGCCGGTTCGGCGAGCATGGCGACCTGCTCGACCGCTGGATCGCGCCGATCTTCGACGATTCGCCGGCTCGCGCCCGGATCCGCCATGCCGCCTGCCTGCTCGCCGACATCGCCTGGGCCGCCCATCCCGATTTCCGCGCCGAGCGCGGAGTCGAGACGGCGCTCCACGACAATTGGGTGGGGGTCGACGCCTGCCAGCGGGTGATGATCGCCCAGGCGCTCTTCTCGAACTTCGGCGGCGGGCGAAGCTTCCCGGACCCGGCGATCGCCGCCCTTTGCCCGCGCGACAAGCTCGACCGCGCCGCCTTGTGGGGCCTCGCCATGCGCCTCGGCCAGCGGCTCAGCGGCGGCCTCGCCGAGGGGCTGGAGCGGAGCAGCCTGTCCTGCGGCAAGGGAGTCCTTCGACTCACCCTTGGCCGGGGGCAGGGCGCCCTCTACGGGGAAACCGTCGAACGCCGCCTCAAGAAGCTCGCCTCCGCGCTGGGCTGCAAGGCGGAGGTGAAGGGGGCTTAGGGGGGCAATCCCGTCCTGAAGCGACGACAACCGTCACTCCGGCCTTTGATCCGGGGCCCACCTTCCTTCTGGAGCGAGGCAACAGGAAAGAAGGTGGATGCCGGATCAAGTCCGGCATGACGGATGTGTTGTCAGCCTAGCCGGCACTCCAGCCCGCTTACTGCCCCATCTCGGTCCGGGTCATGATCATCTTGCCGCCCTTGACCCCGAAGGCGAGCCGGCCCTCGACCAGGTCGAGCGCGTCGCGGCCGAACTGCTCGAACCGCCAGCCCTCCAGGATCGAGAGCCCCTCGCGCCGGCCCGCGGCGAGCAGCTCGAGCTCCTCCGAGCGGGCGATGAGCCGCGCGGCGACGTTGGTCTCGCGCGAGCGGATCTTGAGCAGGAGCTTCAGGAGATCGGCGACCAGCGCGCCTTCCTTGCCGAGCCCGGGCCGGTCCTCGCGCGGCGGAAGCTCCTCGGCCTCGAGCGGCTTCGAGTCGCGAAGCGCCGCCATCAGCCGGCCGCCAATGTCGTTCGTCGCCCAGGCCGGCGACAGGCCTCGGACCCGCGCCAGCCCCTCCTGACCCGACGGCGGATGGGCGGCGACATCGGCCAGGGTCTCGTCCTTCATGATCCGGCCGCGCGGCAGGTTCTTGGCGCGCGCCTCCTGCTCGCGCCACGCCGCCAGCGCCTTGAGGCGGCCGAGCACGTCGGGCTTGCGGCTCGATACCCGGACCCGCTTCCAGGCGAGGGCCGGATCGTTCTCGTAATTGGCGGGATTGGCGAGCCGCTCCATCTCCTCGTCGAGCCACTCGCCGCGGTTGGTGCGCCGGAGCCGGTCGAGCATCTTGGGGAACAGGGTCGCGAGATGGGTGACGTCGCCGATCGCATAGTCGATCTGGCGCTTGTCGAGCGGCCGGCGCGCCCAGTCGGTGAACCGGGCGCCCTTGTCGAGGGTCTTGCCGATCAGGCTTTCGACCAGGTTCGAATAGCCGACCTGCTCGCCGAGGCCGAGCGCCATCGCCGCGACCTGCGTGTCGAACAAAGGGTGGGGGGTCTTGCCGGTCAGGTTGTAGATGATCTCGACGTCCTGGCCGCCGGCGTGGAAGACCTTGAGCACGTCCTCATTGTCGGTCAGCAGGTCGAGCAGCGGGGTCATGTCGATCCCTTCCGCCTTGGGATCGATCGCGGCGGCCTCTTCCTGGTCGCCGATCTGGATCAGGCACAGATCCGGCCAGAAGGTGTTCTCGCGCATGAACTCGGTGTCCACGGCGACGAAGGGGGAGCGGGAAAGCCGGTCGCAGAGGGACTTGAGCGAATCGGTGTCGGTGATCAGCGGGTGGATGTGCATTGCCGGGCGCCTATAGCGGCGCCCTCCCGGCTTGACAAAGCCAACCCGCGCCGCGAACGCCGCCCTTCACAATAAAGTCGAAAGTCACGCGGCGAGATGCACGCTTACCGAACCCACACTTGCGGCCAGCTCCGCGCCGCCGACGTCGGAAGCCGGGTTCGGCTGTCCGGCTGGATCCACCGCAAGCGCGACCATGGCGGAGTCCTGTTCGTCGACCTTCGCGACCATTACGGGATCACCCAGGTGGTCGCCAAGGCGAACAGCGAGCCGCTTCGAGCGCTCGAGCACCTGCGCGCGGAATCGGTGGTGACGGTGACCGGCGAGGTCGTCTCGCGCGGCCCCGAGGCGGCCAATCCGAACCTCGCCACCGGCGAGATCGAGCTTTCGGTGGACGAGGTCGTGGTCCAGTCGGCCGCCGAGGAGCTTCCTCTGCCGGTCGCCGGCGAGGCCGATTATCCGGAGGACATCCGCCTCCGCTACCGCTTCCTCGACCTTCGCCGCGATCGGATCCACGCCAACATCGTGCTTCGCTCCAACGTCATCGCCTCGATCCGGCGGAGGATGGTGGAGGCCGGCTTCACCGAATTCCAGACCCCGATCCTCACCGCGTCGAGCCCCGAGGGCGCGCGCGACTATCTCGTCCCTTCGCGGGTCCATCCCGGCAAGTTCTACGCGCTTCCGCAGGCGCCGCAGATGTTCAAGCAGCTGATCATGGTGGCGGGCTTCGACCGCTATTTCCAAATCGCGCCCTGCTTCCGCGACGAGGACGCCCGCGCCGACCGGAGCCCGGGCGAATTCTACCAGCTCGATTTCGAGATGAGCTACGTCACCCAGGAGGACGTCTTCCAGGCGATCGAGCCGGTCCTCGCCGGAGTCTTCGAGGAGTTCGCCGCCGGCCGCTCGGTCACCCCCGCCGGCACCTTCCCGCGAATCCCCTACCGCGAGGCGATGCTCAAATACGGCTCCGACAAGCCGGACCTTCGCAACCCCATCCTGATCACCGACGTCACCGACCATTTCAAGGGCTCGGGCTTCGGCCTGTTCGCCCGGATGGTCGAGGGCGGCAACGTCGTGCGCGCCATTCCCGCGCCCAGGACGGCCGAGAAGAGCCGCAAGTTCTTCGACGACATGAACGAGTGGGCGCGCTCCGAAGGCCATGCCGGCCTCGGCTACATCACCCAGAAGGGCGGCGAGCTGGGCGGCCCGATCGCCAAGAATCATGGCGAGGAGGCGACCCGGGCGCTCGTCGCGGCGCTCGGCCTCGGCCCCGACGACGGAATCTTCTTCGCGGCCGGCAAGGAAGGGCAGGCGGCCAAGCTCGCCGGAGCGGCCCGAACCCGGGTCGCCGAGCAGCTCGGCCTGATCGACGAGGGCAAGTTCGAATTCTGCTGGATCGTCGACTTCCCGATGTTCGAATATGACGAGGAGGCGAAGAAGGTCGACTTCAGCCACAATCCCTTCTCGATGCCGCAGGGCGAGCTCGAGGCGCTGGAGACCAGGGACCCCTTGGACATCCTCGCCTTCCAATACGACATCGTCTGCAACGGCGTGGAGCTGTCGTCGGGCGCGATCCGCAACCATCGCCCCGACATCATGTACAAGGCGTTCGAGATCGCCGGCTATTCGAAAGAAGACGTCGACCTCAATTTCTCGGGCATGATCAACGCCTTCAAGTTCGGCGCCCCGCCCCACGGCGGCTCGGCGCCCGGGATAGACCGGATCGTCATGCTCTTGGCCGGCGAGCCCAACATCCGCGAGGTCGTGCTCTTCCCGATGAACCAGCGCGCCGAGGATTTGATGATGGGCGCCCCCGGCGCGGTCAGCGCCAAGCAGCTTCGCGAGCTCAACATCCGGCTGGCGGAGCCGGCGGGCGCCGCGAAGAAGGACCCGGCGAAGGTCGTGGCTCCGGAATAAAACCCCCCTCCCTGCACGCAGGGAGGGGTTGGGGGTGGGTGCGTCTTCGGATAGGCCTTGCCGGTGGAGACCCATCCACCCCTAGCCCCTCCCTGCGTGCAGGGAGGGGGATCCGGAGCCCCATGATCGACCTCAGCGAATTCGAATCCGGCGCCAAGTACAAAGGCGATTACGACAAGGACGTGGCCAAGCTGCAGGATCGGCTCGCCCATATCCTCGTCGCCCACATCGTCCATGGGAAGCGCAGCCTCATCCTGTGCGAGGGCTGGGACGCGGCCGGGAAGGGCGGGGCGATCCAGCGGCTGACCTCGAACTGGGATCCGCGCGCCTTCCAGGTCTGGCCGATCAAGGCTCCGACCGCCGAGGAGAAAGCGCGCCACTTCCTCTGGCGCTTCTGGAACAAGCTTCCCGGCGCCGGCGAGATCGCGGTCTTCGACCGGAGCTGGTACGGACGGGTCCTGGTCGAGAGGGTCGAGGGCTTCGCGAGCGAGGCCGAGTGGCGGCGCGGCTATGACGAGATCAACGAATTCGAGGCTCAACAGGCCTATGACGGGACGACGATCGTCAAGCTCTTCCTCCACGTCACCCGGGAGGTCCAGGACGAACGGCTGAAGGCGCGGCTCGACCATCCGTGGAAACGCTGGAAGGTGACGGCGGAGGACTTCCGCAACCGGGCGCGTCGAGCGGACTATCTCGCCGCCGCGAAGGAGATGTTCGCCCATACCGACACGCCCTGGGCGCCGTGGCGGGTCATCGACGGCAACAACAAGAAGGCCGCTCGGATCGCCGCGCTCACCGCGGTCGCCGACGCGCTCGAAGCGGCCGTGCCGATGAAGCCGCCCGAGGCCGATCCGGAGGTGGAGAAGCTGGCCCGCGAGGCGTTCCGGAACGACTCCTAGGCCAACCCGCCCCCGTCGCCCCGGACTCGATCCGGGGCCCGGCTTCTTCGGGCGGCGGCGGAAAGAAGGTGGATGCCGGATCAAGTCCGGCATGACGATGTCCGTGACTTATCGGGCCGGATAATCGATCGCCACGATCTCCCACTCCTTCTCCCCGCCGGGAAGGGCGACCCGCCGAAGGTCGCCCACCGCCGCGCCTCGAATGGCAAGACCGATCGGCGAGGTCCAGGCGATCCGCCCGTTCGAGGCATCGGTCTCGTCCTCCCCCACGAGCGTGACGACGCGTTCGACGTCCTCCTCGTCGGCGAGGGTGACGGTGGCCCCGAAGAACACCTTGCCCCGCTCCGGCTGGGCCGCCGGATCGACCACCTTCGCGTCCTTCATCCGGCGCGACAGCCAGCCCAATCGGCGGTCGATCTCGCGAAGCCGCTTGCGGCCGTAAATATAGTCGCCATTCTCCGAACGGTCGCCATTGCCCGCCGCCCAGCTGATCGTCTCGACCAGCTTCGGCCGCTCGTCGCCGAACAATTTCTCATATTCCTCGCGCAGGGCGCGATAGCCGGCGGGCGTGATGTAGTTGGGACGGTCCATCCCGCCTTCCTAGACCGGGTCCTGCGCAGGCCAAATGGTTTCCCCGCGAAAGCCGGAACCCAGCCCCGCCGCCCCGGTCGCCGAACGGACCGTTTCCCCGCGAAAGCCGGAACCCAGCCCCGCCGCCCCGACCGCCGAACGGAGCCGTTTCCCGGCGAAGGCCGGGACCCAGCCTCGCCGCCCCGGTCGCTGGGCCCCGGCCTTCGCCGGGGAACAGGGACGGACTCCCGCCCGACCGCCGATCGGAGCCGTTTCCCGGCGAAGGCCGGGACCCAGCCCCGCCGCCCCGGTCGCTGGGCCCCGGCCTTCGCCGGGGAACAGGGGCGGACTTCCGCCCACCGCCGAACGGAGCCGTTTCGCGGCGAAGGCCGGGACCCAGCCCCGCCGCCCCGGTCGCTGGGCCCCGGCCTTCGCCGGGGAACAGGGACGGACTTCCGCCCGATTGTCGAACGGAGCCGGGGAACAGGGACGGAGTCCGGCGCGGACTGCCCTTGCGCGGATCGTGGGACAAGCGGCCGCGGGCCGGTCCATCATCGCCGACCCACAGGGTTGTCCGGTTCAAATCGATGCGTCCGTTCGTTATGCCGGACTTGATCCGGCATCCACCTTCTTCATCCGGCGGTCGCAAAGGAAGGGGAACCCCTGATCAAGTCCGGCACGACGGACTGCCGCAATCGCCAGCCTTCAGCCGGGACTGCCCTTGCGCAGATAGTAGGACAGGCGGTTGCGCGCCGGGCCGGCGCTCCGGCCGGGGTTCATCGAGTCGTAGACGACGGCGTTCTCGAGCACCCGCTGGACGTAGCCGCGGGTCTCGGCGAACGGGATCTCCTCGATCCAGCGAAGCACGTCCGCGCCGGGAAGGCGCGGATCGCCGCGCTCGCGGATCCATTTGCGCACGTTGCCGCTGCCCGCATTGTAGGCCGCCGCGACGAGCATCGCGTCGCCGCCCCAATAGTCCATCAGCTCGGAGAGGTGCCGCGAGCCGAGCATGACGTTGTAGGAGGGATCCTGGGTCAGCCTCGCGACGTCGTAGGGCACTCCCAGCTTGCCGGCGATCTCGCGCGCCGTCGGGGGCATGATCTGCATCATCCCGCGCGCTCCGACCGGGCTCTGCGCGGCGCGGTCGAACGAGCTCTCCTGCCGCATGATCCCATGCGCCATCGACCAATAGGCGCTCTGCGCCGCGGGCACCGACACTTCCGGGTAGCTGGTCCGGACGTAGAAGGTGGAGCCGGCGTTGCGCGCGCTTCGCGCCAGCCACACGCCGAGGTCCTGCCGGCCGATCTGGCGGCCCAGGGCCGCCGCTTGCGCCCGCTCGGAATCGTTTTCCGGAAGCTCGGAAAGGGCGCGGATGAACAGCGACTGGTCCTGCCAGGAGCCGAGCTGGCCGAGAACCCGGGTCGCCTCGACGATCGAGCGGCGCGAGAATTCGTCGCTTGCCGGATTCGGCGCGAAGGCGGCCGGCGGCGGAACGTCGCGCCCCAGCCGCTCGAGCGCCAGCTGGGCGTAGAACAGCTCGGGATAGCGCGCCGCCTCCTCGAAATAGCTGGTCGACGGCTGTCCGGCGCGCTCGGCCGCCCGGCCGGCCCAGTAGAGGCCCTTGGTCAGCACCTGGAGCGATCGGCCGGCGCGGGCGTAACGGGCGAACATCGTCGTCGCCTCGGCGGGGCGGCCGAGCTGGTAATAAGCGGTCGTCCCGGCGAGCCAGACGAGGCTGGTATAATCGTCTCGCTCGCCGGCGGTGCGCGCGGTGATGTCGGTCCCGGCGGGGAAGATGTCGTCGACCTTGGACGCGATGTCGTAGGCGAGGCCGAATTGCCGGTCGTTCGCCGCCTCCCGGGCGAGAGTCAGCATCGTCTCCATCCAGGCTTCCGGATTGGCCGGCTGGCGGGTGAGGTGCGGCCGCTGGGCGAACAGCGCCCGGGCGGCGCTCGCCTGGCCGCCGTTCCGAAGCCATGCCGCCTTGTCCTGGAGGAGCCCTGGATCGCTCTCCGAGCCCGGGGGAAGGGCGGCGAGGCGCGAGCCCGCGTCCGCCGCCTTGTTCTGCAAGGCGAGACGGGCCTCGAACAGCGCCCGCCGCTCGGGCGAGGCGAGGGGGAGCATCCGGGCCGCTCCGGCCCGGTCGCGGTCGGCCAGCAGCCGGTCGATCCGCGCGTCGTGATCGGCCGGGCCGAGCAGTCCGGGGAACAGGGTCAGTAGCCGGCCCTCGTCCTCGGGCGGCATCGTTCCCATCGTCCACGCCGTCCGGGCCGCCTCGCCCGCTTCGCCGGTGCGCCCGAGCGCCTGGAGCGCCCAGGCATAGCGCGCCTCGCCGACGGCGGTCTGGGGCGGGAGGGTCTTGAAGAAGGAGACGACCTGCGCGGGCGAGCTGGATTCGATCCGGATCGCCTTTTCCGCCGATTTGCGAAGCCCCGCCTCGCCGGGCCAGCCGCGATGCGCGAGGAGGAAGGAAGCGTAGGTGGAGAAGGCGTTGTTGTCGCTCTGCCGAAGCGCCTTCCAGGTGGCCAGCGCCGCGCTGACCGAGGGAGAGACGTTGTAGGGCGGCGCCACCGCGGCGGGGACGGCGGACGGCGGCTCGGGCAGGACCACGCCCTGCGCCGCCGCCGGGATCAGCTTGACGATCCGAGCGGGCTTCAGGTCCATGCCCGCCGCCGCGATCGCGCCCACCGACACCCCGAACACACTTAATATCAAAGCTTTTTTCTGCATGCTGGACAGAATGGCGAACGCCTCCTTATCAGGCACTGAACGGCCATCCCCGCCATCATGTCCCGCGGGCCGCTTCATTTGAAGGATAAAATCTTTGTTTCGCGGCTCTTTACCAGCCCTTGTGACCCCGTTTCGCGACGAAGCGTTGGACGAGGCGGCGTACCGCGCCTTCGTCGCCTGGCAGATCGGCGAGGGAAGCCACGGCCTCGTCCCCGCCGGGACGACCGGCGAATCGGCGACGCTGAGTCCGCGCGAGCATCGCCGGGTCATCGAGATCTGCGTTGAGGAGTCCGCGGGCAGGGTCCCGGTCGTCGCCGGCTGCGGCTCGAACGACACCGCCCACGCCATCGCTCTGACCAGGGCGGCGAAGGCGGCCGGGGCCGACGCCGCGCTGCATGTGCCGCCTTATTACAACCGGCCGAACCAGGAGGGGATCTACGCCCATCTCGCGGCGGTCGCCGAGGCGGTCGACATCCCGATCATGCTCTACAACGTGCCCGCCCGGACCGTCACCGACATCGCCGTCGAGACGATGGCCCGGCTGGCGCGGATCGCGAACGTCGTGGCGGTCAAGGACGCGACCGGAAACCTCGCGCGGGTGACCGCCCAGCGCCTCGCCTGCGGGGAGGATTTCATCCAGCTCTCCGGCAATGACGACATGGCGCTGGGCTTCGTCGCGATGGGCGGACGGGGCTGCGTCTCGGTCACCGCCAACGTCGCGCCCCGCCTTTGCGCCGAATTCGAAAATGCATGCCTTTCAGGCAATTGGGACGAGGCCTTGAAACTTCAGGACAGGCTCTATCCGCTCCACGCCGCCTTGTTCTCGGACGCCTCGCCCGGCCCGACGAAATATGCCCTGAACAAGCTCCGTCCCGAGTTCCCAGCCGAGCTCCGGCTGCCGATGACCGCGCCCTCCGAGGCGAGCCGAGCGGCGGTGGACTCGGCGCTCGCCCATGCGGGGCTGTCGTGAGGGTGGCGCGTGACTTCCCCTCTCCCGCCCGCGGGAGAGGGCAGGGTGAGGGTCTTCTTCCTTCCTCCTGCACACTGCCAAAGACCCTCACCCCAACCCTCTCCCGCGAGCGGGAGAGGGGGAAAGTCGTCTGATGGCCCGCCCCAGACCCACGCCGTTCGACAAGAAGAAGGTCGTCGCCGAGAACCGGCGCGCGCGCTACGATTATGCGATCGAGGACAAATACGAAGCCGGCATCGCCCTGACCGGAACCGAGGTGAAGTCGCTTCGCTTCGGCGAGGGATCGATCGCGGAGAGCTATGCCGAGGTGAAGGAGGGGGAGGTTTGGCTGATCAACGCCAACATCCCCGAGTTCAGCCACGGCAACCGCTTCAACCACGAGCCCAAGCGTCCTCGAAAGCTCCTCCTCACCGCGCGCGAGATCAACAAGATGTTCGGAGCGGTCGCCCGCCAGGGCATGACCCTCGTGCCTTTGTCCATCTACTTCAACGGCCGGGGCCGGGCGAAGGTCGAGCTCGCCATCGCCAAGGGACGCAAGGCGCACGACAAGCGCGAGCATGAGCGGGAGAAGGACTGGAAGAAGGAGCAGGGCCGCCTGCTGCGTCAGCATGGCTGACCTTCTGGGCGTGGCGAAGGGGTGGCTTCGCCGGCACGTTCCGAGGCGGGAGACGATCGACCGCTATCGCCTTCTCCGCCCGTTCGCCAAGCAGCTCTCGCAGCCCAACCTCTGGCATCTCAACCACCGCTCGGTGCCGCGCGGGGTGGCGCTCGGCCTCGGAGTCGGCGTGATCATCCCGTTCATGCACATCGTCATCGCGATGCTGCTCGCCATACCGACCCGGGCCAACGTCGTCCTCGCCGGCGCCTTCACCCTGGTGGTGAACCCGCTCACCATCCCGCCGCTTTACTATGCCGCCTATCGGATCGGAGCTTGGGAGCTCCATCACGATGCCCTCGTCATCGACCCGGGCCGGGCGGAGCAGGCGTCGGGGGAGCTTGGCCGCTTCCTCTTCTGGATCCATCACGCCTCCGGGCCGATCGCGCTCGGAATCCTCACCATCTCGGCGGGCTCGGCGCTGATCGGCTATGTCGTCAGCGCCGTCGGCTGGCGATTGTGGGTTCGGTCGAAATGGCGCCGCCGCCGGGTGGAGCGCCGCTCGGCGAGGATTTGAAAGCCGTTCCCGCCCTGCTATCGCCCGCCTCGTCCCGCTCCCCCTGGAGACCCTTCGCCATGCGTCCCACGATCCTTGCCTTCGCCGCTTCCACGATCCTCGCCGGCTGCACCGCCAGCAGCGTTACCACGACCGAAGTGCGGGAGCCGGCCGCCACCGCCGCCGTCGCCGAAGCCTCGGCCGAGCCCGCCGGATCCGGGCCGCAGATCGGCCGTTTCGGCTTCGACGAAACGGGCATGGACCGCTCGGTGGCGCCGGGCGACAGCTTCTACGGCTTTGCCAACGGCACCTGGGCGAAGAACACCGCGATCCCGGCCGACCGGTCGAACTACGGCATGTTCACCCTGCTCGACGACCTGTCGCGCCGCCGTACCCGCGAGATACTCGACGAGGCGAGGGCCGATCCGAACAGCCGCATCGGCAATTCTTATTCCGCCTTTCTCGACGAGGCCGGGATCGAGGCCAAGGGGCTGGCTCCCATCCAGCCCTGGCTGAACGAGATCAGAGGACTCAAGAGCAAGGCGGGCTATGCCGCCCTGGTGGCGCGCGCGACCCGCAATTCGGTCGGCGGACCGGTCGTCGCCTTCGTCAACCAGGACGACAAGAATCCCGAGCAATATGCGCTTCTCCTCGTCCAGTCCGGGCTCGGGATGCCGGACCGCGATTACTACCTCTCCAAGGACTCCAAGCTCGCCGAGACCCGGGCCGCCTACCAGGCGCATCTGGAGCGCATGTTCACCCTCGCCGGGGAGGGCGACGGCGCCGCCCGGGCCAAGGGCATCGTCGATTTCGAGACGGCGATCGCCCAGGCGCACTGGACCCAGGTCGAGAGCCGCGACGCGACCAAGACCTACAACAAGATGAGCGTCGCGGCGCTCGCCCGGTCGGCGCCCGGCTTCGACTTCCAGGCTTATTTCCACGGCATCGGCGCCGACGTCCCGGACGTCATCGTCGCCCAGCCGAGCGCCTTGACCGGAATCGCCGCGGCGATCGGCCGGACTCCGCTTGCCGTTCTCAAGGACCAGCTGCTCGTCCGCTCGCTCGATCAGTTCGCCGACTTCCTTCCAAAGGCGTTCGACAACGAGAATTTCGCTTTTTACGGCACCGTCCTGTCCGGCACCCCGCAGCAGGAGGAGCGCTGGAAGCGGGCGGTGAGCTTCACCACCAACGCGCTGACCGACGACGTCAGCCGGATCTACGTCCAGCGCTACTTCCCGCCGGAGACCAAGGCGGCGGCGGACAAGCTCGTCCACAACGTCATCGCCGCGATGGACCGGCGGATCGACCAGCTCGACTGGATGGTCCCCGAGACGCGGGCCGCCGCCCACGCCAAGCTCGCCGCCTTCACTCCCAAGATCGGCTATCCGTCGCAATGGCGCGACTTCTCCGGCCTGCAGATCCGGCGCGACGACCCGCTCGGCAACGCGATGCGCTCCGCCCAGTTCGCCTTCGCCTACAATGTCGGCAAGCTCGGCAAGCCGATCTACCGCTGGGAATGGGGCATGACCCCGATGGAGATCAACGCCTATGCCAATTTCGGGATGGTCGAGATCGTCTTCCCGGCGGCGATCCTGCAGCCGCCCTTCTTCGATCCCAAGGCCGATCCCGCGGTCAATTACGGGGGCATCGGAGCCGTCATCGGCCACGAGCTCAGCCATCATTTCGACGACCAGGGCGCCAAGTACAATCGCGAGGGGCGGCTGGTCGACTGGTGGACCCCGGGGGACCTCAAGAACTTCCAGTCGCGCCTCGACGCGCTCGGCGCCGAATATGACGCCTACGAGCCGCTTCCCGGCCTCCACGTCCAGGGCAAGCTCACCATGGGCGAGAATGTCGCCGATCTCGCCGGCCTGACCGTCGCCTACGATGCGTGGAAGGCGTCGCTGAACGGCGAGGCGCCGAGGACGATCGACGGCTTCACCGGCGACCAGCGTTTCTACCTCGGCTGGGCGCAGGTCTGGAGGCGCAATTATCGCGAGGCGAACCTTCGCCAGCGGCTTCTCACCGATCCTCATTCGCCCTCCGAGCAGAGGGTGGCGGTGGTCCGCAACCTCGACCCCTGGTATTCCGCCTTCGCCGTCCAGCCGGGTCAGAAGCTCTATCTCGCGCCCGCCCAGCGCGTGCGCATCTGGTAAGGTGGCGGGCGCGGCCAGAGCGGCGCCGGCGCGGGCCGGCCTCGGACTCGCAGCGGTCGCGGCCGCGGCTTTGCTTTCGGCCGGGCTTCTGCTGTGGGCGGTGGGGAGCGCGGTCTTCGCCGCCGCCTTCGCCGCCGGACTGATCGCGGTCGGCGCCGCTTTGACCCTCGTCGGCGGACGCGAAACGGCGGCCACTCAGGCCCCGCCGGCGCCCGCTTTGGACCGGGCGCTGCTTCGCGCCGCCCTCGACGGCGCCGACGATCCGCTCGCGGTGACCGACGCCGACGGCGTTCTCGTCGCCGCCAACGCCGCCTATGAAGCGGTCCATGGCGCCGAGGGGCCGCTCGTCCCGGATCTGGCCGAGGCGTTCGAGGCCGCCCGGCGCGACGGGCGAAGCGCCGCCGCCCTCGGCGCGCAGCGGGTGGAGGTCTCGCGGGCGGGGACCGGCGGCGACCGCTTCCTGTGGCGCTTCGCCGCCGCGCCCGGCGACGATCCGGCCGAGGACGGCGCGCGTCTCGCCGGCGGCGAGCCGGGCGAGCTTTTCGCCGCCGCCGGGATCATGACCGCGCTCGCCGACCCCGACGGCCGCCTGCTCGGCGCCAACCGCGCCTTCCTGGCGCGCGCGCTCGGCGAGCTCGAAGGGGGGCAGGGCGCGCCGCTGGCGGAGCTTCTCGCCCATGGCGAGGACGGCCGGCTCCATTTCGCCCGCGAGGGCAGGGAGGGCGGCGCGCTTCGGATCCTCCAGGTTCCGATCGGCGGGGAGGAGGGGCCGATCCTGTTCCTCCTCCTCGACGACATCGCCGGCGGCGGCGATCCCGGCGCCAGCCTCAACGGTCTCCTCGAGATCCTGCCGCTCGGCCTCGCGCTGGCCGACCGCGACGGCCGTTTCGTCTATCTGAACGGCGCCTTCCGGCGCGCCGCGGCGCTCGGACCCCGGGCGCTCCCGACCTGGCCGAGCGACCTCGTCGTCGACGAGGACAAGGCGGCGGTCGCCGATTCCGTCCGCCGCTTCGCCCGAGGCCCTTCCATGTCGGGCGACATCGCGGTCCGCCTCAAGACCCGGCCCGAAGAGCCCGTCGCCCTTACCATCGCCGGCGCGCGCGGCCTCGGCGAGGCGGCGGTGCTGCTAAGCCTGAAGGACAATAGCGAGGAGGATCGCCTCAAGCGCCAGGTCGCGCAGGCGACCAAGATGCAGGCGGTCGGACAGCTCGCCGGCGGCGTGGCGCACGATTTCAACAATATCCTGACCGCCATCATCGGCCATTGCGACCTCATGCTGATGCGCCACGCGCCCGGCGACAGCGACTATGACGACATCCAGCAGATCCGCTCCAACTCCAACCGCGCCGCCAGCCTGACTCGCCAGCTCCTCGCTTTCTCGCGCCAGCAGACCCTCCGGCCCCAGGTCCTCCAGCTTCCCGACGTCATCTCGGAAGTCTCGACCCTCTTGAAGCGCCTGATCGGCGACACGGTGAAGCTCCAGGTCAAGCACGGCCGGAGCCTCGGCGCGGTCCGCGCCGATCCGGGCCAGCTCGAGCAGGTGATCGTCAACCTCGCCGTCAACGCCCGCGACGCGATGCTCGCCCACGATCCCAAGAACGGCGGGACGCTCACCCTCCACACCTATGCGGTCAGCGCCGACGACGTCCGCCGGATGGGCAGCGAGATCCTTCCGATCGCCGATTATACCGCGCTCCGGGTGTCCGACACCGGGACGGGGATCCCGCCCCACCTCCTCCCCAAGATCTTCGAGCCCTTCTTCACCACCAAGGAAGTGGGCAAGGGCACCGGGCTCGGCCTCTCCACCGTCTACGGGATCGTCAAGCAGTCGGGCGGCTTCATCTTCGCCGAGAGCGAGCCGGGCAAGGGGACCAGCTTCACCCTCTATTTCCCGGTCAACCGAGCGGAGGTCGCCAAGTCGCCGCGCAAGGCCAAGGAGACGACCGGCGAATTGTGGGGCAGCGGAACCATCCTCCTCGTCGAGGACGAGGCGACGGTTCGCGCCGTCGCCGAGCGGGCGCTGACCCGCCACGGCTATACCGTCCTCTCCGCCGAGAATGGCGAGGCGGCGCTCGAGATACTGGCGGGCGAGACCGGCATCGACCTGATGGTCTCCGACGTCGTCATGCCGACCATGGACGGCCCGACCACCGCGCGGGAGGCGCGCAAGACCCACCCGGACCTGCCGATCCTGTTCATCTCCGGCTATGCCGAGGAGCAATTGCGTGCATCGATCGACCTTGAACGGGTCGCCTTCCTCGCCAAGCCCTTCTCGGTACAGAAGCTCGCCGAAGCGGCACGCGACGCTCTGGGGCTGAAGTAGCGGAACCGGGGACGGGACGACAGAACCGGGGACATTAACTTTTCCCCGCGCACGCGCGCGATCTCAAACCGCCGTTCGACGGTGGCTCGATCCACCCTATGCTCCCCCAAAAAATAATAGTTTCGCCAGCGCTTCGAAGGCCTTAAGCGCGTCGCCGTGACCACGACCCGCTCAGTCCTCATCGTCGAAGACGAATCGCTCATCTCGATGATGCTCGAGGACTTCCTCGAGTCCCTCGGCCACCGGGTCGTCGGCACCTGCGAGACCGTCGGCGACGCGCTCGTTCGGGTCGAGGAAGGCGGCTTCGACGTCGCGATCATCGACGTCAATCTCAACGGCCAGCGGGTCTGGCCGGTCGCCGACCGGCTCGCCGCCATGGGCATACCCTATGTCCTGGCCACGGGCGGCCATATCGATCCGCCGCCGGCCGCCCATGCCTCGGCGCCGGTCCTCTCCAAGCCGTTCACGCTCGACGCGATCGAGCCGGTGCTCGACCTCGCCTGCGAAGGCGCGGCCTAGCCCAATTCAGCCGGCGCCGGCGATCAGCGCGCCAGCAATCCATCGACGACGTGAGCGACTCCGTTCGAGCCGATCAGGTCGGCCTTCACCACCCGCGCCTCGCCGCCCGAGGGGCCGCTCACCAGGATCGCGTCGCCCTCGCGCCGAGCGGTCAGGGTGGCGCCCGACAGGGTGGCGAGCCGGGCCTTGCCGCGACCCTTGTCGATCGCCGCCCGGAGATCCTCCGAAGTGACGACGCCCGGCACGATATGGCCCCGGATCAGGCCGGCGAGCTTCGCCTTGTCCCCGCCGGCACCGCCCGCGCCCGCGCCCGCGAAGGCGGCGTCGTTGGGCGCGAAGACCGTGTAGGCCGAAGCGCTGCTCAGAACGCCTTCCAGCCCCGCCGCCTTGACCGCTCCGGCGAAGGCGCCGAGCCCGTCGGCCCGTCCGACCGCCTGGCCGAGCGTCTCCTTCGCCTCCCCCGGCCCGCCGGCGGCGTTGGAAGGGGCTCCCGCCGCCGAGGCATTGCCGCCGGCGCGGTCCGCCTTGTCGTCGCCGCCTCCGCAGCCGGCGGCGAGCAATGCCGCCGCCGCCACGAACATCGTCATCGTCCTACTCGTCATCGCGCACTCCTTGGGTGCATTACGCGCGGCGGCCGTTGCGGTTGCGTCACGAGATCAGGTGAGGGCGGAGATGACCGCCTGGATGATCTGCGTCTTGGCATCGGCCTGGTAGATGTTGCCGTCCGCGTAGCGGTAGATCGAGTCCGGCCCGTCCTGATACTCGTCGCGATACCGCATCGGCAGGTTGTAGGCGTCGTAGCCGTCGGGAAGCGCCTGGCCGAGGCCAAGCCCGCCGCCGGTCAGAAGCGCGACGACGCTCTCGATCGTGCCGCTGCGCGGATCGACCTGGTAGATGGCGTCGTCGCCGTAGCGATAGGCGGCGTCGTCGCCGTCCTGGTAGAGGTCGCGATATTGATAGGGGAGATTGTAGGCGTCGTAGCCGGCCGGGAGCGCCTGCCCGACTCCGAAGCCTCCGCCGAGGAGGGGGATGAGCGCGTCGACGAGGTTCGACTGGCGGTCGACGCCGTAAATGTAGCCGCTGTCGTCGTATCGCCAGGCGTAATCGGGGCTGTCGTAATAGACGTCCCGATAGGTGCCGGGCAGGTTGTAGACGTCGTACCAGCCCCGCGGCACCCGCTCGCCCAAGGCGTAAAGCTTCCTCGCCTGGCCGGGCGGTAGGCAGCCGTTATTCTTCTTGGCGAGTCCCGGCGGGCAGCCGCCTTCGGCCGAACGGAAGCCGTCGTTCCAGCCCGAATTCGGCCGATCCCGCCCCGGCTCGTAGCGAGCGGCCGGGAGGGCGGTCCTCGCCTCGCGCGCCGACTCGACGCGGCGAAGGGCTCGGTCCTGCCGTTCGGCGTGGCGGATATCGGGCGCGCGGCGTTCGAGCGACCGGCCGTGGCCGGGCCGCTCCGGGCGGGGCCGGGCCTGAGCCTGGACAGCCCTTGGCGCGCGCTCCGGCCTCGGCGCCTGAATCCGTACAGGGCCCGCGCCCCGTCCGCCGGGGCCGGCGCGCGGATTGCCGCCCCCGGCAAAGGGATTGCCGCCGCCGCCGCCCTGGTGCGGATTGCCGCCGCCGCCTCCGCCGCCCTGGTGCGGATTGCCGCCGCCGCCTCCGCCGCCCTGGTGCGGATTGCCGCCGCCGCCGCCGCCATGCCCGCCGCCGCCATGTCCCTGGGCCAGCGCCGGGGCGGAGATCGCCAGCGCCGCGACTCCGGCGAGGGTCAGCAAATGTCTCATCGACCTACTCCAAACATCATCCCCGACTGAACCCCCGGGCGAGCGTCCGCGTTCCTCCCGCCGGCCCGCGCGGCGGTCATTACAACGGCATCGTAAGAGGAGGTTCAGGTTCGCGGCCTCTCGCGCCGCCGCCGCTTTTGCCTTTCGCTTGGGGCACGCTATCCCGGCGATGGCGTTGAAGCTGCTCCTCGGCCTCGCGGCGGCCTATGTCCTGATCTGCGCCATCGCCTTCCTGGCGCAGGGGCGGCTGCTCTTCCCGGTCGGAGCGGCCGGCGGGCAGGGGCCTCTCCCGCCGGGCACCGAGCGGATCCGGATCGCGGCGGCGGACGGAACGCCGCTCGTCGGCCTCCACCTCCGGCCGGTCGAGCCGGATCGCAGCCTTCCTCTCATCCTGGGCTTCGGCGGCAATGCCTGGAATGCGGACATGATGGCCGAATATCTGCGCGACCTCTATCCCGGCGCCGAGATCGTCGCCTTCCACTATCGCGGCTACGCGCCGAGCGGCGGCGCTCCGGGCGCGAGGGCGCTTCTGGGGGACTCGCTCGCAGTCCACGACTGGGTGGCGAGCCGCTTCCCCGGACGTCCGATCGTCGCGGTCGGCTTCAGCATCGGAAGCGGGATCGCCGCCCATGTCGCCGCCCACCGCCCGGTCGCGGGCGCGATCCTGGTCACCCCGTTCGACTCGCTCGCCTCCGTCGCCGCCGGCCAGGCGCCCTGGCTCCCGGTCCGCCTGCTCTGGCGCCATCCCATCGACTCCGCGCGCGACTTGCGCGCGACCCGGATTCCGATCGCCATCCTCGCCGGCGGGGGCGATAGCTTGATCCCGGCCAAGCGCACCGATGCGCTCCGCCGCGCCGTCCCCAACCTCGTCCTCGACCGAACCCTCCCGGGCCTCGGCCACAACGACATCTACCGCGCCTCCGCCTTCCAGCAGGCGATGCGCGAAGCGCTCCGCAAGGTCTCCGCCCGTCGCTGATTGAATGTTCACGCCGAGGGCGCAGAGAGGCAGCGGCCGCGAAGCAGCCGTCGGCTTACCCGCCGGTGCCGCAATCACGGAAGCGGCCGGCGCCGCACGGCCTGTCCGCGTCTCCGCGCCCTCCGCGTGACAATCTTCCCAGTGCCGTTTCCCTCTTGTTCCATAGGAACATTCATAGTACGGACGTGCCACAACGAACGCGTTGAATGGGCGGCGCGCGGTGCTAAACGGGAGTGACGCCATGGTGGCATCTCTGAAAGTGGTAGCGGGATCTTCCGACAATATGGACAAGCAAAAGGCCCTCGAGGCCGCCCTCGCGCAGATCGACCGTGCCTTCGGCAAGGGCAGCGCGATGAAATTGGGCTCGCGCGAGGCGGTCGAGATCGAGACCATCTCCACCGGGTCGCTCGGCCTGGACATCGCGCTCGGAATCGGCGGACTTCCGCGCGGCCGGGTAATCGAGGTCTACGGGCCGGAGAGCTCGGGCAAGACGACCTTGGCGCTCCACGTCATCGCCGAGGCGCAGAAGAATGGCGGGACCGCCGCCTTCGTCGACGCCGAGCATGCGCTCGATCCCGTCTACGCCCGCAAGCTCGGGGTCGACGTCGACGAGCTGATCGTCTCGCAGCCAGACACTGGCGAGCAGGCGCTCGAGATCACCGACACCCTGGTGCGTTCCAACGCGATCGACGTCCTCGTCGTCGATTCGGTCGCCGCGCTCGTCCCCCGGGCCGAGATCGAGGGTGAGATGGGCGACAGCCATGTCGGCCTCCAGGCCCGGCTCATGTCGCAGTCGCTTAGGAAGCTGACCGGCTCCATCTCCAAGTCGAAGTGCCTGGTCATCTTCATCAACCAGCTGCGCATGAAGATCGGCGTGATGTACGGTAATCCGGAGACGACGACCGGCGGCAACGCGCTCAAATTCTACGCCTCCGTCCGGCTCGACATCCGCCGCACCGGCCAGATCAAGGATCGCGACGACATCGTCGGCAACACGACCCGGGTGAAGGTGGTCAAGAACAAGGTCGCTCCGCCGTTCAAGCAGGTCGAGTTCGACATCATGTATGGCGAGGGCATCTCCAAGGTCGGCGAGATCCTCGACCTCGGGGTCAAGGCCGGCCTGGTCGAGAAGTCGGGCGCCTGGTTCAGCTACGATTCGACCCGGATCGGCCAGGGCCGCGAGAACGCCAAGACCTTCCTTCGCGAGCATCCCGAGATGATGGACCGGCTCGAGCGCGCGATCCGCGGCAAGACCGACGCCGTCGCCGAGGCGCTGATGACCGGCCCCGGACCCGACGACGACATCTGATCCGGCACGGAAGGTTCGGCTTCGCGCCCCCGTCGCGACCGAACCTTCCGAACCTTTCGCCTCCCGCCGGAGCGCGTTTGGTGTGACTTTCGACAGGTCGGGCCGTTTCCCGGCGAAGGCCGTTTCCCGGCGAAGGCCGGGACCCGGCCCCGCGGTCCTTGTCGCTGGGCCCCGGCCTACGCCGGGGAACAAGCGCAAGGCCGGATCGCTACGCCCGGCCGAACAGGCGTCCGCGCTCGGTGATCGCGAGGATGGCCAGCGCGGTGGCGCCGAACAAGGCGAAGCCGCCGATCATCGGGATCGTGCTTCCATCGAAGCTCTGTCCGACGGCGAGTCCGAGAAGCGCTCCGCAGATCGTTCCAACCGTCCCCTGAACCGAGGAGGCGGTTCCGGCGATATGGCCGAGCGGCTGCATCGCCAGGGCGCCTAGATTGGCCGACGACAGGCCGAAGCACGCCATGGTCAGGCCCTGGAGGACGATGAACAGGGGAAGGCTCTCGCCGATCTCCGCCGAGGCGAGGTGGACGAGCGCGAAGACGGTGAAGCCGGCCAGCCCGGCATGGGCGAGCCGCTTCGTCCCGACCCGCTCGACGAGGCGCGAATTGGCGTAGGAGGTCACCGCCATCGGCCCCGCCACGCCGGCGAAGGTCGCGGCGATCAGCTCGGGGCGCTGGAAGACGTCGAACACGATCTGCTGGATCGAGTTGATATAGCCCATCAGGCTGCCCATCATGAACGTGAAGCCCAATGTGTAGCCGAGCGACTGGCGGTTGGTCAGAGTCTCGCGGGTCGCGCTCCAGATCGCCGCCGCCGAGAGCGGCCGGCGATATTCGGGATGGAGCGTCTCGGGCAGCCGAACAACCGACCAGGCCAGGACTATCGCGGCGAAGATGGCGAGGCCGAAGAAGATCGCCCGCCACGGCGCGAACAGCAAGGTGAGCTGGCCGAAGCTCGGCGCCAGCACCGGCATCAGCAGGAAGACCAGGAAGGCGAGGCTCATCAGCCGCGCCATGGCATGGCCCTCGTAGCGGTCGCGGACGATCGAGACGACGAGCACCCGGGTCGCCGCCGCCGCCGCGCCTTGCAGCATCCGGGCCGCGAGCAGAAGAGCGAAGCTTCCCGCCGCCGCGCAGGCCAGTGCGAAGCCGACGTAGAGGACGAGCGCGGTCAGGAGCACCGGCTTGCGGCCGAACCGGTCGGACAGCGGGCCGTAGACGATCTGGGTGGTCCCGAAGCCGAACACGTAGAGCGAGACGACGAGCTGGCGCTGATTCTCCTCGAGCACCCCGAGCGCGTGGCCGATCGCGGGCAGCGCCGGGACCATCGCGTCGATCGCCAGCGCGTTGAGCGACATCAAAGCCGCCATCAACGCCACGAACTCGCGAAAGCCGGGGCCGCTCCACGGACGCTGGGCAGGGGAGGGGGAAGCGGGGGTCATTCTTGATCCTGAAGGAAGGCCGGCCCCGGGGGACTCCGGAGGGGCCGACAAGTTCCGCCTATCCCCGCACCGCCCGACGAGCGCAAGCCCACTCCCGTCGCCCCGGCGAAGGCCGGGGCCCCGGGGAGTGAAAGGCTCGACGCTCTTCACCCGCCGGGGTCCCGGCCTCCGCCGGGACGACGTAACCCTTCCCGTCGCCGGGACGACGAGCGGGATCTTCACCCCCCGGGGTCCCGGCCTTCGCTGGGACGACCGGCCGTTCCCCGCCTTCCGCCGCGCCGCCCGGCGCGCTAGGGCAGGGCCATGATCATCGTCCACCATCTCGAGAACAGCCGCTCGCAGCGGATCCTCTGGCTGCTCGAGGAGCTCGGCCTTCCCTATGAGGTGCGCCGCTACGCCCGCGACCGGAAGACGATGCTCGCCCCGCCCGAGCTGAAGCGCGTCCACCCGCTCGGCAAGTCGCCGGTGATCGAGGATGAAGGCCGGGTGATCGCCGAGACCGGAGCGATCGTCGAATATCTGGTCGAGAAGGCCGGCGGCCGGCTGGGCCCTCCGGCCCGAAGGGAGTCGGTGCTGCGCTACCGTCAGTTCCTCCATTATGCCGAAGGCTCGATGATGCCGCCGCTCCTCGCCCTGCTCGTCGTGAACCGCCTCGGGCTGCTCGGCCGCCCCGCCCGCGCCCCGGTCCAGCGCATGCTCGACCAGCATCTCGACTGGCTCGAGACCGAGCTTTCGGGCCGCGACTGGTTCGCCGGCGACTCCTTCTCGGCCGCCGACGTCATGATGAGCTTCCCGCTCGAGGCCTCGCGCCAGCGCGCCGGTCTCGACGACGGACGGCCGAACCTCATCGACTGGCTCGAGCGGATCCACGCCCGCCCCGCTTACGGCCGGGCGCTTCAGAAAGGCGGCCCTTATGCCTATGCCTGAGCTAAACCGCCGCGCCTTCGGACTCGGCGGGGTTGCCGCGGCCGGAGCGGCCCTGTTGCCCGCTTCCGCCCGAGGCGCGGACTTGCCGCTCCGCCCGATCACCGAGGGCGTGGCGCCGATAAGCCGCGAAGAGCGCCTCGCCCGGATCGCCCGGGCGCAGGGGCTGATGCGCCGCTTCGGCTTCGGCGCGATCCTTGTCGAGGCCGGCGCCTCGCTCGATTATTTCACCGGCATCCAGTGGCACCGAAGCGAGCGGCTGACCGCCGCCCTGATCCCCGCGGAGGGCGAGCCGGTGGTCGTCACGCCCTTCTTCGAAGCGCCGTCGGTGCGCGAGACCCTGGCGATCCCCGCCGACGTCCGCACCTGGGAGGAAGACGAGGATCCGCTCAAGCTCGTCGCCGGAGCGCTTCGCGACCGCAACGCCGCCGGCCGTCCGCTCGGGATCGAGGAGACGGTTCGCTATTTCGCGATCGACGCGCTCCAAAAGGTCCGGCCCGGAATCTCGATCCGCAACGCGGCGCCGGTCGTCCGCGGCTGCCGGATGGTGAAGACCCCCGCCGAGCTGGCGCTGATGAAGAAGGCCACCGAGGCCACCATCGCCGCCTACCGCCACACATATCCGCGGATCGAGAAGGGGATGACCCCCGCCGACATCGGAGCGATCATGAACGGCGCTACCCGGGCGCTCGGCGGAAGCCCCGAATTCGCGCTCGTCCTGCTCGGCGAGGCGAGCGCCTATCCCCACGGCAGCGGAAAGCCCCAGCAGGTGCGCGAAGGCGAAGTGGTGCTGATGGACTGCGGCTGCACCGTTGAGGGCTATCAGTCCGACGTGTCGCGAACCTTCGTCTTCGGCGAGGCGAGCGCCGAGCAGCGCAAGGTCTGGGACCAGGTCCATCGCGGCCAGCGGATCGCCTTCGCCGCCGCCCGGGTGGGCGCTCCGGCGGGGAGCGTCGACGACGCGGTGCGGCGCCAGTACCAGGCGTGGGGCTACGGCCCGCGCTACAAGCTTCCCGGAACCTCGCACCGGACCGGCCACGGAATCGGAATGGAGGGCCACGAGCCGGTCAACCTCGTCCACGGCGAGACCACGCCGCTCGCGCCCGGAATGTGCTTCTCCGACGAGCCCGGGATCTACATCCCCGGCAAGTTCGGCATCCGCCTCGAGGACTGCTTCTACATGACTCCGTCAGGCCCCCGCTGGTTCTCCACCCCGCCTCCCTCCATCGACCGGCCCTTCGACTAGGCCTGCATCCTCCCCGTCGAAGGAGAGGATCTCGAGGTCACAGCGCGTCCCCACCCGCCGCCGGCACCGGCCGATGCGCGGGCGCGTGGGGCGGTTCGATGTCGGCGGGGACGGGGGGATCGAGCTGGCCTTCCCATTTGGCGACGACGGTGCTCGCCACCGCATTGCCGACGACGTTGGTCGCCGATCGCCCCATGTCGAGGAAATGATCGACCGCGAGGATCATCAATATCCCCGCTTCCGGGATTCCGAATTGCGCCAGGGTGGCGGTGATGACGACGAGGCTTGCGCGCGGCACTCCCGCGACGCCCTTCGACGTGATCATCAAGGTCAGGAGCATCAGTATCTGCTGGGTCAGGGTAAGGTCGATCGAATAGGCCTGGGCGATGAAGATCGACGCGAAGGTCATGTACATCATCGACCCGTCGAGATTGAACGAATAGCCCAGCGGAAGGACGAAGGCCGCGATCCTCGGCGGCACTCCGAACCGGTCGAGCGCCTCGAGGGTGCGCGGAAAGGCGGCCTCCGACGAGGCGGTGGAGAAAGCCAGAACGATCGGATCGCGTATGTAGCGGACCAGCATCCCCGTGCGGCGGCCGACGATCAGGAAGCAGGTCCCGATCAGCAGCGCCCAGAGGATGACGAGGCCGGTGTAGAAGCTCCCCATGAAATAGCCGTAGGTCTTGAGGATCGACGGTCCGCGCTCCGCGATGCTGGCGCTCACCGCCGCGAAAACCGCGACCGGCGCGAAGCGCATCACATAGTCGGTGACCTGGAGCATGACCTTGGCAAGCGCCTCGAGCGCTCGGACCAGCGGCCGCGCCGGCTCGCCGACGGCCGTGACGGCGACTCCGAGGAAGAGCGAGAAGACGACGATCTGGAGGATGTCGTTGGTCGACATCGCGCTGACCATCGACTCCGGGAAGATATGGGCGACGAACTTGGCGAGGCTGAACGCCTCCCGGTCGACCCCGCTCGCCGCGTCGGCGGCCGGGACGGCGAGGTGGAGGGCGACTCCGGGCTGGAGCAACGTGACCAGGATGAGCCCGAGGGTCAGCGAGACGAGGCTCGCGCAGACGAACCAGCCGAACGCCTTGAGGCCGACCCGGCCCAGGGCGCTGGTGTCGCCCATATGCGCGATTCCCACGACCATCGTGGAGAGCACCAGAGGCGCGAGGATCATCTTGATGAGGTGGAGGAAGACGGTGGTGAGGATCGAGATGTAGCCGGCAATGTCCTTGAGGCGGGCGTCGCCGGCCGGGGTTCCATCGCCCACCGAGGCGTTGATCGCCCAGCCGGCGACGATGCCGAGCACCAGGCCCGCGAGGATGTAGTAGGTCAGGCGCTTTGCCACGGTCTCGCTCTCCGGCTGTTCTCGCGGCCTAGGAACGGGAATGTGAGGCCGCGGTCAAGCGCCTCGGGCGTCATCCCGGCGTAGGCCGGGATCTCATGGAGGTGAGGCCGGGCGCTCTTCACCCCACGAGGTCCCGGCCTTCGCCGGGACGACGGTACCTGTCCGTTTCGCCTCCGCCTACGCCGGCTCCAACTCCCTCACCACCTTGTCGGCGAGCGTTCCGTTGAGCTCGGCGAGATGGTCGAACTCCGAGCGGTAGGTGGCGAGACCCTGGCTGAGCGAGCGGAGCTCGGCGTCGAGGCCCTGGAGCTCCGCCTCGGGCACCAGCGCCTCGACCGTCTCCCAGCGCGACCAGCCCTCGCGCGTGTCCATCCCGAGCATCTGGCCGCGCCGGCTGGCGATGGCCGAAGTCACCTTCGAGGTCGCCTGGCCGGGAGTCACGACGGTGACCTTGTGGACCGGCTCGAGCAGGTGCGGCGCGGCCGCGGCGAGCGCCTCGCTCATCGCGATCCGGCCGGCGGTGCGAAAGGCGAGCTCCGAGCTGTCGACGCTGTGATAGCTTCCGTCGGTGAGGGTGACTGCGACGTCGACCACCGGAAAGCCGAGCGGCCCCTTCTCGAGGGCGTCCTTCACGCCCGCCTCGATCGCCGGGAAATATTGGCGGGGCACCGCGCCGCCGTGGATCGTCTCGTCGAAGCGGAATCCTTCGCCGCGGGCGAGGGGGCGGACCTCGATCACGACGTCGCCGAACTGGCCGTGGCCGCCCGACTGCTTCTTGTGGCGGCCGCGCTGGGTCACGGCCTTGCGGATCGATTCCTTGAAGCCGATCGTCGGCGGCCGCGACGAGACGGCAACTCCGTAGCGGCGCTTCAGCTTGGCGAGTGTGACCTTGAGATGCTCGTCGCTGATCCCCTTCAGCCGCGTCTCGTGCTGGGCCTCGTCCTGCTCCCAGGAGAGGGATGGATCCTCCTCGCACAATTTATGAAGAGCGGTCGAAAGCCGCACGTCGTCCTTGCGGTCCTGAGTGGCGATGGCCAGTGCGTAGTTGGAGGCGGGAAGGTCGAGCGCCGGCGCCTCGCCGCTCGCGCCGAGCCACTGGCCCGCGCCCGCGCCCTCGGCCTTGGCGATGGCGACGACCTCGCCGATTTCCGCCTTGGCGAGCTTCGCCGTCTTCTCGCCCTGGACGGAGAAAAGCGTGCCGACCCGGACGGTGCCGCTCGGACTCTTGAGCTCCGTCCCTTCGGTCAGAGTGCCTCCGAAGACCCGGGCGAAGGCGAGGCGCCCCATCGTCCCGCCGTGCGAGACCTTGAAGACGAAGGCGCAGCCGGTCTTCGCGCCGAGCCTTGTCGCGGCGGCGTCGGCGGCGGGCGAATCGTGGCGGAGCGCCTTCATCAGCCGCCGCACGCCAAAGCCGTTCAAGGCCGAGCCGAACAGCACCGGCACGACCAGGTTGTCGCGAGTCTCGCGGGCGAGGTCGGCGAAGATGGTGGCGCGGTCGGGCGCTTCGTCGCTCAGCAGCTGCTCGAGCAGCGCGTCGTCATGGTCGGCGAGCTGCTCCAGCATGTGGAAGCGGTCGGCCGCCTCGCGATCGGCGAGGTCGGCGGGAATGTCGATCGGCTCGGACGGCTTGCCCGGCACGTAGCGGAACGCCCGCTCGAGCCCCAGATCGACGAAGCCGGTGATCTTCTCGCCGCTCCGGATCGGGATCTGGCGCGCGACGAGCGGCGATGCGCTCATCGGCTGAAGCGCCTCGAGCAGCCCCTGTATGCTTCCGCGCGCCTGGTCGATCTTGTTGACGAAGATGAGGTGAGGCACCCCGAGCGCCTCGAGCTGGCGGAGCGCGGGCTCCGCGAGGATCGCCCGGTCCGACTCCGGATCGACGACGACGATGGCGAGGTCGGCCGAGGAGACCGCCAAGGCGCCGTCCGCCGAGAAGCCGACCGAGCCGGGCGCGTCGACGATCGCGAACCGGTCGCCCAGAAACTCGAAGTTGAGCAGGTTGAGCTCGGTCGATCCGGCACGCGCGCGGGCTTCGGCACTGGAATCGCCGACCGTCGTTCCGGCGTCGACGCTGCCCTGGCGGTCGATCGCTCCGGCCGCGAAGAGAAGGGCTTCGGCGAGGCTGGTCTTGCCGGCGCCGCCGGGACCCACCAGCGCGATCGCGCGCGTGCCGTCTGATCTGCCAGGCATGTTCGTCTCCTCCGTCCGCTTCGAGGCGGTCCGCGAGAAGACGCGGAACCGCGCACTTCAAGGAAAGGAGGAGCCTTTACCCATCCGCGGCAAATCGCAAGAGGCCGGCGGCCGATTTCGTCGCTTAACCTTCTTTCGGCGGAACGCGGAGCGCCCCATCCGGGTTATCGCCGCATGCCGAACACGCTCACCTTGTCCGCGCTTGGGGCCCTGTCGATCGCCGGAGCGGCGCTCGGCTGGCAATTGGGACATGCTTCGGTCGCGGAGATCAATCCCGCCTATTTCAGGGAGCCGGAAACCACCTTCCATGCCGCCTTGGCGGCAAACGCGCCGCAGGGCTGGGACCAGGTCCAGCGGCAGGAATATTCGCAGTCCGAGGTTCCGATCACCTCGTGCATCGGCTGCGTCAACGGCCCCCTCCCGGATTATCCGGTGGCCTACGTCCCGGGCCGAGACCCGTACATCGAGACCGCCGCCGTCACCCGCTGGCCCGCCCAGGACCGCCAGGCGCCGCGACCGCAGGCGGCGCCGGAAGAGACGAACGAATTGGCCGCGGCAGATCCGGAGCCCGCGCCGGATCCCGCGCGCGCGCGGATCGTCCGCTACGGATCCTACCCGGTGACCCAGGAGGAAGCCCGGGCGAAGGCCGATCAAAAGGCCGAGGACGCCGATCAGGCGCCGGCGGCGGAGATTGCTGCAACGCAATAGTTCGCCTACATTCGCCGAATGACTTCGACCAACGACATCCGGCGCGGCTTTCTCGACTTTTTCGCCCGCGAGGGACACCGGCCGGTGCCCTCCGCGCCGCTCGTTCCGCAGAACGACCCGACCTTGATGTTCGTCAACGCCGGCATGGTGCCGTTCAAGAACGTCTTCACCGGGTTGGAGACTCGGCCTTATTCGACCGCCACCTCGTCGCAGAAATGCGTCCGCGCCGGCGGCAAGCATAACGATCTCGACAATGTCGGCTACACCGCCCGCCACCACACCTTCTTCGAGATGCTCGGCAATTTCTCGTTCGGCGATTATTTCAAGGCGCGGGCGATCACGCTCGCCTGGACCCTGCTGACGAAGGAATGGGGGATCTCGCCGGACCGGCTGACCGCCACCGTCTACCACACCGACGACGAGGCGTTCGATCTTTGGAGGAAGATCGCCGGCCTTCCCGAGAGCCGGATCATCCGGATCCCGACGAAGGACAATTTCTGGGCGATGGGCGACAGCGGCCCGTGCGGACCCTGCTCCGAGATCTTCTACGACCATGGCGACCATATTCCCGGCGGACCGCCCGGCTCGGCCGACGAGGACGGCGACCGCTTCACCGAAATCTGGAACCTCGTCTTCATGCAGTACGAGCAGGAGGACAATGAGATCGTCCGCGAACTGCCGACGCCGTCGATCGACACGGGCATGGGGCTGGAGCGCATCGCCGCGGTGCTCCAGGGAGTCCATGACAATTACGACACCGATACCTTCAAGGCGCTGATCGCCGCCTCGAGCGATCTCACCCGCAACGGCCGTAGCGAGAACACGAAGGCGAGCCACCGGGTCATCGCCGACCATCTTCGCGCCTCCGGCTTCCTGGTCGCGGACGGGGTTCTGCCGGCGAACGAGGGCAGGGGCTATGTGCTCCGCCGGATCATGCGCCGCGCGATGCGCCACGCCCACCTGCTCGGCGCGTCCGAGCCGCTGATGCACCGGCTCGTCCCGTCGCTGGTCGCCGAGATGGGCGCCGCCTATCCCGAGCTGGTCCGGGCCCAGCCGCTGATCGAGGAGACCCTGAAGCTCGAGGAGACTCGCTTCCGCCAGACCCTCGACAAGGGACTTCGACTGCTCGACGAGGCGACCGGAGCGATGGCGCCCGGAGCGACCCTGCCGGGCGAGGTCGCCTTCAAGCTCTACGACACGTACGGCTTCCCCTACGACCTTACCGAGGACGCCCTTCGGGCGCAGGGCTTCGGAGTCGACCGGTCCGGCTTCGATACCGCCATGGCCGAGCAGAAGGCCGCGGCTCGGGCGGCCTGGAAGGGCTCCGGCCAGAAGGCGTCCGAGGACGTCTGGTTCGACATCGCCGAGGCGGAAGGATCGACCGAATTCACCGGCTATACCGGCCATGAAGGCGAGGGCGTCGTCGTCGCCCTGGTCAAGGACGGCGCTCGGGTCGAGCGGGCCGGGGCGGGCGACAAGGTCGTCATCCTGACCAATCAGACGCCCTTCTACGGCGAAAGCGGCGGCCAGATGGGCGACAGCGGCCGGATCACCAGCGACAAGGGGCTGGAGGCGGACGTCGAGGACACGTCGAAGCCGCTCGGCCGGCTTCACGCCCACCACGCCGTCATCAGCTCGGGCGAGGTGGCGGTCGGGGACGCCGTCCACCTGTCGGTCGACGCCGAGCGGCGGGGCCGGGTCCGCGCCAACCATTCGGCGACCCATCTCCTCCACGCCGCGCTTCGCCATCGCCTCGGCAGCCACGTCACCCAGAAAGGGAGCCTGGTCGCGCCCGACCGCTTCCGCTTCGATTTCTCGCATCCCAAGGCGCTCGCGCCGGAGGACATCGCCGCCGTCGAGGAGGAGGTGAACCGCCACATCCGCGAGAACGACTCGGTCACGACCCGGCTGATGAGCCCGGACGAGGCGATCGGGGCCGGGGCGATGGCTCTGTTCGGCGAGAAATATGGCGACGAGGTCCGGGTGCTCTCGATGGGCCGGGGCTCGGATTCCAGCTATTCGGTCGAGCTGTGCGGAGGCACCCACGTCAACGCGCTCGGCGACATCCAATTGTTCAAGATCGTCGGAGAAAGCGCCGTCGCCGCGGGAGTCCGCCGAATCGAGGCTCTGACGGGCGAGGCGGCGCGCCAGTGGCTGACCGGCCGGGAGTCGCGCCTCAAGGAAGCCGCGGCCGCTCTCAAGTCGGCGCCGGAGGACGTGCCGGCCCGGGTCGCCGCCCTGATCGACGAGCGCCGTCGCCTGGAGCGCGAGCTTGCGGACGCGAAGAAGGCGCTCGCTCTGGGCGGCGGCGGCCGCTCCGCCGAGGCTTCGGGGCCGGAGCAGGTCGGCGGCACCGGCTTCATCGGCCAGGTGCTCGAAGGCGTCGATCCGAAGGCGCTTCGCGGGCTGGTCGACGAGGCCAAGCAGCGCGTCGGTTCGGGAGTCGTGGCGCTGGTCGCCGTCGCGGGCGGCCGGGGGACGGTAGCGGTCGGAGTCACGGATGACCTGACGGACAGCCGAAGCGCGGTCGACCTCGTCCGCGAGGCGGTCGAGGCGCTCGGCGGCCAGGGCGGCGGCGGCCGTCCGGACATGGCCCAGGGCGGCGGACCGGATGGCTCCAAGGCGGCCGAGGCCATCCAGGCGGTGCGCGCGGCTCTCCAGGAGGCCCCAGTCTCCGCCTGAGGCCGCGCCGACCGCTAGGTTTCCGGCAATCATGCGGCATCAAAGAGGTCTTCCTCAAGAGGCTGGCGGGGAAGGCATGAAGCCGACCGATTGCACCGTTTCCCGGCGAATGCCGGGACCCAGCCGCGCCGGGTCGTTCCGCTGGGCCCCGGCCTTCGCCGGGGAACAGGCGTTCCAGGTCAGGCGGAGGCGAGTTCGTTCGCGGTGCTCAAGGGGCTGACGGGGAAGGCATAAGGCCGGCCGGTTACGCCGTTTCCCGGCGAAGGCCGGGATCCAGCCGCGCCGGGTCGTTCCGCTGGGCCCCGGCCTTCGCCGGGGAACAGGCGTTGCAGGTCGGCCGTTCGAGCGGCCCCGCTCCTCGGCCCAGCGCGCCTCCGGCGACGGGCCGACTCATGTCGGAGCGCCCATTGGATCGTCAGTCAGGTTCTCGGCCTGCGCCGCACTTCCGTGGGGGACATGCCGACATAGGCCACCAGGTCGACACCGCTCTCCGCTTCCTTGCGGACCTCCTCCCATTGCGTGTGCATGATCCGGAATTTCTTGAAGTGATGGACGGCCAGCGATCGCGGATAATTTGCTGGGAATTGATCGTCCGCAACCGACCAAGCGCCGCCGAACTTGCTATGGTCCACATCATTTATCCGGCGCTCAACGTCATAGGCGTACCATCGAGCGTTCTGCACCCAGGCCGAAAGCATCGCTTCCCAGCCGGCAAAGGTGCGCTCCCACGTTTGCCAGCGTGCGTCGTTATATACTTCGCCCCGGCGCAGCGGGTCGTATAGCTCTTTCGCACATTCTTCCATGCGGACCGCCAGCTTGTGCATGGCCTCCCGGTTCTGCAGCGCCGCGAACGATTCCCTTGCCCGGTCCGTTTGAGCCTTAAGGCTTTTAAGTTCGCCCTCCGCGTCTGCTTTGAACGCCAGCATCCGCTGGTAATCGTCGACCATTCTCGACACTTTCGCGTCGAGCAGCCCATGCGCCTTTTCAACCTTGTCGAACCGCTCACCTTCCAGATTTATCGCGGTGTGAACGAGGCCATCCAGCTTCTCGTGCGCCTCCTTGATCGGCCCAAGCCTCTCGTCGACGGCCATCAGGAGGTTGTCGATTTCGGTTCGAAGCGCTGCCATTTCGCGCCGCAATTCCGTGTCATCATCGGCGGCCGGCCGGTAATCCAACTCCGGCCGCTCCGGTGGGAGGGAAGACGGGAGAGGGCGATAGGCTCTTCGGAGCGCGCCGACACCCGCCACCGCCAAGCCGATCACCAGGGTCGCTCCGATCCCCAGGAAGGTCGCTTCCGGCCACGGCAGGCTGCCGAACACGCTCAGCTTTGTAGCGAGCCAGCTCAGGCCGCCCGCCACGCCAACGGCCGCGCTTATCCAGATCGTGATCCGATCCAGATGGCGCGTTGCTCGGGCGAACCATTGAGACATCAGTTTCCCCGTCGAGTCCTGTCGCCTCGCCCTGTACCACCGATCGACCCCCGTTTGGCGCGGGGGCAGCGTAACGGTTACACGGCGCCTTCTTCCATGGCCGGAGGCTCCCAGCCGAAGACGCTCCTGCCGCCATAGTCGTTCGACCGCGTCCGTTCCTCCGCCAGATGCGCCTCGAGCGACGGGCCTGACACATGCGCCTCCAGCCGGCGCGCCTGCTCGTCGAGGCGGCGGATCGCGGCGAGCTTCTCGTCATGGCCGAGCTTCGCCTGCTCCACCGCGGCCTTCAGGATTCCGATCGTCTTGTCGTACACCTTGATCGGGACGGGGAAGGGGTGGCCGTCCTTGCCGCCATGGGCGAGCGAGAAGCGCGCCGGATCCGAGAAGCGGGCGGGGGCGCCGTGCACGACCTCCGCCACCATCGCCAGCGACCGGATCGTTCGAGCGCCCACTCCGGGGACGAGGAGCAACTCCGCGAAGTCCTTCGGACCGGCCTCGGCGGCCGCCGCCAGGGTGCCGTGCAGTCGCCGCAGGATGACGTCGCCGGCGCGGACATCGTGATGGTCCGGCAGCGACAGGTGCGGAAGCATGGGTTCGGCCGCCGCCGGGGCGGGGCCGCGCTCGAGAGCGGCGGCCTCGCGTGCCAACCGGTCCGGGCCGAGAACCGAGAGCAGGTCAAGTTGGGCACCGCGCGAGGCCGCCGCCCGGCGGTCGGCGAGGTTGAGGATCGTGCCTTGCCTCCGGCCCTCGATCGCCGCGTGGGGAGAATCGACGAAGCTCTCGAGCCCCTCCGAGAGCCAATGATAGCGCCGCGCGCTTCGCCGCTCGCCGTTCATGCCCTGCTGGACGACCGCCCATTTGCCCTCGTCGGTCACGAAGAAGCCGTGGAGGTAGAGGTCGAAGCCGTCCTGTACCGCGGCGCTGTCGACCTTCGCGACGAGCCGGCTCGCGCGGGCGAGGGCGGTCCCGTCGAACCCTGCCTGCTCGCCTCCGGCGGCGAGCTCCGCCGGGGTCCGGCGCGACTGTTTGCCGCGGCCGCCGCAGACTCGGATCCCGAGCTCGCCGGCGCGCGGATTGAGGCCGCGCTTCAAGGCGCCGATGACGCTGGTGGTGATGCCCGACGAATGCCAGTCCATCCCCATCACCGCTCCGAACGACTGGAACCAGAAGGGGCTGGCGAGGCGGGCGAGGAACGCGTCGCGGCCGTAATGGTGGATCACAGCCTCGGACATGACGGTTCCGAGGCGGGTCATCCGCTCGCCGAGCCACGCGGGCACCCGCCCCCCGTGGAGGGGAAGGTCGGCGCTTCCCGATCGTCTTGCCATCGCCTGCTCCCGGAACGAAGACGGAACGGTAGCAAGGCTCGACGCGTCGCGCCAGCCGGTTGCGGCGCGGGAGGAGGGGCTAGGCCGTGCCTTCGGATCCCGGCGGCGTGACCTCCGGCTCGAGCAGGCGGTGGAGGTGGACGACGACATACTTCATCTCGGCGTCGTCGACGGTGCGTTGCGCCGAGCCGCGCCAGGCATCGAGCGCTTCGGCATAATTGGGAAAGACGCCGACCATGTCGATCGTGGCGAGGTCGAAGTCGAGGCCGCGCGGGTCCTTGACCCGGCCTCCGAAGACGAGGTGGAGCTTGCTCATCGAGTCCGATTGGCCGTTGCCGCCCCGCAAGGCAAGGCCCCGCGGGGCGAAAGCATCAGCGATTGCGAACCGAGTCGGCGGCGGCGTCGGCCGAGCTCTTGAGCGCTCCGACCGCCCGGTCGGTGAAGCCGTCGATCTGGTCCTTGCCGGCGTCGCGGGCGGCCTGGACGGCCTGACGCGCGGTGTCGGTCAGCCGCCGGCCGGCGCTCCCGAGCAACTGTCCTTCGCGCTCGCTGCGCGGGAGGAGGGCGCCGGCGATCGCTCCGAGCGCAAGGCCGCCGACCACCGCGGCCATCGGCGCCGAGTCGATCGATTCCGCGGTGCGCTGGCCGACCGAGCCGGCCCGCTCGCGCGCCGCCGAATAGGCCGCGCTCGTGCGATCTCGCGCCGCCTGATAGGCGTCGGCGGCCTTGGTGCTGACCGCGGAAAGCGGTCCTCCGCCGCCGCTGTCGGCGCCGCCATTGGCGCCCGATTTGGAGCCGGTGCCGCGGTTGGTTGCACTCTCGGTCGCGCGCGTGTCGGTGTTGCTCATGCATCTGCTCCTTGCTTGACGGGCCGCTCCGTGACGGGGGCCGTGATGTCGTAATTGCGGTCGCCCTTATCGAGGCGGGTGGTGACGAGGTCGTCGTCGGCGCGCGACGAGAAGAGCCTCGAGACGGCGTGGCGGATCGGGTTGCGCGCGAGGAAGAGAGTGAAGGCGGCGAGCCCGGCGGCGACCGGGACGGGACGCGACTTGACCGCTTCCACCGCGTCCTCGGCGAGCTCTCCGCTCCGTTCCTTGACTCCGTCCCAGGCGTTGCTGGCGATCGTCCCGGGCTTGAGCCGCTGCTGCAGCTCCGCCGCCGTGTCGGCGAGGCGCCGGCGGGAACGCTCGGCCTCGAGCTTGGCCGCGAGTATCTCGGGGGCGCTCATGCCATCGACTCCGCGCTGGCGAGCGCCTTGCGCTCATCCTCGTCCCCGGAGAGCGCGCCGAGCTTCGATGCGCCGTAACGGACGAGCAGGAAGCCGACGATCCCGACGATCGCGAACACGACGAGGCCGCCGAGCGCCGGGCCGATCCATTTGCCGATCTGCAGCGCGAAGCCGACGAGCAGGGCGATCAGCGCCGCATTGACCAGGAAGAGGGCGGCGACCAGCGCGATCGCGCCGTTCCGCGCCTGGCCGAGCCGCCGAGCGGCGATCGCCCGGTAGAGGTTGACCTCGGCCCGCGCATAGGCCTTGCCGTCCTCCGCGAGCCGGCCGAACAGCTCGCCGATCGAGCTTTCGCCTGTCGAGCTGTTGGGGGCCATGCCCGCCGGCGCGTCCAACGTCAGGCTCCGGCGCCGTCCGCGGGACCGCGGTCGTCGTTGAGGCCGGCCTTGACCAGCCGGGCGAGCGTGAAGCCGACCACGGCCGCCACGCCGATCGCGATTCCAGGGCTCTTTCGGATCGCCGACTGGACGTTGTCGTAAAGCTCGTCGACCTCGGTGCGGCGAAGCGTGTCGGCGAAGCCGGACACCGCGTCCGAGGCCTTGCGGGCATATTCGCCATATTGGCCGCCTAGCCGCTCGTCGATCGAGTCGGCGGTGTCGGCGACGACGCGGGACAGTTCCTCGAGCGCATCGCTGGCGCGGGTCTTGCCGCCGTCGGCGAATTCGCGGACTCGGTCGCCGGCCTGGCCGCGAAGGGCGCTCACCTGACCTCGAAGCTGCTCGCGAACGCCCTCGGCGCCGCCCGAGCCACCGCCGCCGCCGTCGCCGGTTCCGCCGCCCGCCGTGCCGCCGGTCGTGCCCGTGCCGTCCGTTCCGCTGGTCGCCATCGCCGTTCCTCCTCCTGTGCCGGTGCCGCCCGTGCCCGTGCCCGTGCCCGTGGTCGTGCCGCCCGTGTCGTCACCCCCGCCGCCGGCGACGAAGCCGCCGCCGGAACCGCCGCCAGCCTCGCCGGGGCCGGTCTCCATTGCGCCGTTGATGATGTGGTCCGTGCCTTCCGGCAGCTCGTCGGGACGAGGGGGCATGGCTATATTCTCCTGGTCTGATTAACCTTGGGACTCGAAACGGCGCGGCGGCGCTCACGTTCCGGACCGGGCGACGAAAGTTGCGCCGCGCGCGCCGCGCCGATAAGCCGCCGCCTTCATCCCCAATATAGTTCAGAACGAGGCCGTAACAATGACCGCCATCCTCGACGTGCACGCCCGCCAGATCCTCGACAGCCGCGGCAATCCCACCGTCGAGGTCGAAGTGCTGCTCGAGGACGGAAGCCAGGGCCGCGCCGCGGTTCCCTCGGGCGCCTCCACCGGAGCCCACGAAGCGGTCGAGAAGAGGGACGGCGACAAGTCCAAATATGGCGGCAAGGGGGTCTGCGAGGCGGTCAACTCGGTTCGGGGCGAGATCGCCGAGGCGATCCGGGGCCGCGAGGCGGAGGACCAGGGCGAGATCGACGCGCTTCTCATCGACCTCGACGGGACCGACAACAAGGCGCGGCTGGGCGCCAACGCCATCCTCGGAGTCAGCCTCGCCGTCGCCAAGGCGGCGGCGGACGCGCGCGGGCTTCCGCTCTACCGCTATGTCGGCGGAGTCTCGGCGCAGCTGCTTCCGGTGCCGATGATGAACATCGTCAACGGCGGAGTCCACGCCGACAATCCGATCGACTTCCAGGAGTTCATGGTCATGCCGGTGGGTGCTTCCAGCCTCGCCGAGGCGGTGCGCTGCGGGGCCGAGATATTCCATGTGCTCAAGGGCCGGCTCCACGCCGCGGGCCTCTCCACCTCGGTCGGGGACGAGGGCGGCTTCGCGCCCAATCTCGGCTCGGCTCGCGATGCCCTGGACTTCATCATGAAGTCGATCGAGGAAGCCGGCTACAAGCCCGGAGACGACGTCGTCCTGGCCCTCGATTGCGCCGCGACCGAATATTATCGCGACGGCGCATATCGGATGGAGGGGGAGGGGAAGACCTTCTCCTCGGCCGAGAATGCCGACTATCTCGCCGCCTTGGCGCGCGACTATCCGATCCGCTCGATCGAGGACGGCATGGCCGAAGACGATTGGGAAGGCTGGCGGCTGCTCACCGAGCGGCTAGGAAGCGAGGTTCAGCTGGTCGGCGACGATTTGTTCGTCACCAACCCCAAGCGGCTCGCCCGCGGGATCGAGGAGGGCATCGCCAACTCGATCCTGGTCAAGGTCAACCAGATCGGCACCCTTTCCGAAACCCTGGAAGCGGTCTCGGCGGCGCAGCGCGCCCGCTACACCGCGGTGATGTCGCATCGCTCCGGCGAGACCGAGGATACCACCATCGCCGACCTCGCCGTCGCGACCAATTGCGGGCAGATCAAGACCGGCTCCCTCGCCCGCTCCGACCGCCTTGCCAAATACAACCAGCTGATCCGGATCGAGGAGGAACTGGGCTCGATGGCGAAATATGCCGGAAGAAGCGTCTTCCGGTCTCAAAACGCTTGATTCCGGAGCGTTTTCCTGATTCTTTAACTTTTATGTCGGCGATGGGGCGCAATTCGGTCGAGATCATCAGGCGGGCGGCATGGCCGGCCGTGGCGCTGCTGATCATCGCCAACTTCCTCGGCTACGCCATCGTCGGCTCCAACGGGATCCTAAGCTGGGGCGACTATCGCCGGCAGAAGGAGGCCAAGCTGGTCGAGCTTGCGAGCCTGCAGCAGGAGCAGTCGAAGCTCGCCCACCGGGTCCAGCTGCTCGATCCGCGCAACGCCGACCCCGATCTCTCCGAGGAGATGGTGCGCAAGGAGCTCGGCCTCGTCCGGCCCGACGAAGTGGTGATCCCGGTCCAGGATTGAGCCTGCCGCGACGCCGTCACCCCGGACTTGATCCGGGGTCCACCTTCTTCTTCAGACCGCCGCGAGGAAGGTGGATTCCGCATCAGGTCCGGCATGACGAAGTAACTGTGCAAGTCGCGATTGCAGGTTCCCGAACCGCTCGGCACAAGTTGCACCGACCCGCGTTTGCCGCCATAGAGCCGCCCTTCGAACAGCAGCAGGATGCACACGTGGCCAAGGCAGCAACGTCAAAGCGCGCCAGCACCGACTCCGCGACCGCTCCGCCCGCCACGCCCAATCGCGAGCGCCCGCCCGAGCCGGCGCGCTACCAGGCGAGCCGCGAGGAGCTTCTCGAATATTACCGCCAGATGCTGCTCATCCGACGCTTCGAGGAGCGCGCCGGGCAGCTTTACGGACTGGGGCTGATCGGCGGCTTCTGCCACCTCTATATCGGCCAGGAAGCGGTCGCGGTCGGCCTCCAATCGGCGATGGAGCCGGGCAAGGACAGCGTCATCACCGGCTATCGCGACCACGGCCACATGCTCGCCTACGGGATAGACCCGCGGGTGATCATGGCCGAGCTGACCGGGCGCGCCGCCGGCATCTCCAAGGGCAAGGGCGGCTCGATGCACATGTTCAGCGTCGAGCACAAATTCTACGGCGGCCACGGGATCGTCGGAGCCCAGGTCAGCCTCGGCACCGGTCTCGCCTTCAAGCACAAATATGCCGAGGACGGCGGAGTGTGCCTCGCTTATTTCGGCGACGGAGCGGCGAACCAGGGCCAGGTCTACGAGAGCTTCAACATGGCCGAGCTGTGGAAACTTCCGATCATCTACGTGATCGAGAACAACCAGTACGCCATGGGCACCAGCGTCAACCGCTCCTCGGCCGAGGACCAGCTCTACCGCCGCGGCGAGAGCTTCCGGATCCCCGGCCTCCAGGTCGACGGAATGGACGTGCTCGCCGTTCGAGGCGCCGCCGAGACGGCGCTCGAATGGGTCCGCGCGGGCAAGGGCCCGATCCTGCTCGAGCTCAAGACGTACCGCTATCGCGGCCATTCCATGTCCGACCCGGCCAAATACCGCTCGCGCGAGGAAGTGCAGGCGGTGCGCGAGAAGTCCGACCCGATCGAGCATGCCAAGCGCGAGCTCGAGGCTCTGGGGGTGAAGGAGGACGAGCTCAAGAAGGTCGATTCCGACATCAAGCGGATCGTCGTCGAAGCCGCCGACTTCGCCGAACAGTCGCCCGAGCCGGAGCCGTCCGAGCTCTACACCGATATCCTGGTCGAGACCTACTGATGCTGACGACTTTGCTCCCCGGCGAGGGCCGGGGTCCAACTCGGACTCTCAACTGGGTCCCGGCCTGCGCCGGGAAACACCAAGGATCCTGACGAATGCCCGTCGAACTGAAGATGCCCGCTCTGTCGCCCACCATGGAGGAGGGGACGCTCGCCAAATGGCTCGTCAAGGAGGGCGATGCGGTCAAGTCCGGCGACATCCTCGCCGAGATCGAGACCGACAAGGCCACGATGGAATTCGAGGCGGTGGACGAGGGGACGATCGCGAAGATCCTGGTTGCAGAAGGCACCGACGAAGTGAAGGTCGGGACGGTGATCGCGCTGATCGCCGGGGAAGGCGAGGAAGCGTCGGAGTCCGCCTCGGCTCCGGCTACCGCTTCGCCCAAGCCCGCGACGGACTCGAAGCCCACCGTCGAACGGCCGAGCGACCAGAAGACCGAGGCTTCGCCTGTGGAGACCGGCGCCAAGCAGCAGCCGGCGGAGACCGGCGCCCATGCCCTCGTCGCCGCCGCTCACGACAATCCCGAGGCGCCGGAGGTCCCCGAAGGCACCGAGACGTTCCGACAGACCGTGCGCGAGGCGCTCCGCGACGCGATGGCCGAGGAGATGCGCAAGGACGGCCGCGTCTTCGTGATGGGCGAGGAGGTCGCCGAATATCAAGGCGCCTACAAGGTCACCCAGGGGCTGCTCGACGAGTTCGGCCCGAAGCGCGTGGTCGACACGCCGATCACCGAATATGGCTTCGCCGGCCTCGGAACCGGAGCGGCGATGGGCGGACTTCGGCCGATCGTCGAGTTCATGACCTTCAACTTCGCCATGCAGGCGATCGACCACATCATCAATTCGGCCGCCAAGACCAACTACATGTCTGGCGGCCAGATGCGCTGCCCGATGGTCTTTCGCGGCCCCAACGGCGCGGCGAGCCGGGTCGCCGCCCAGCACAGCCAGAATTACGGCCCCTGGTATGCCAGCGTCCCCGGGCTGGTCGTCATCGCGCCTTATTCGGCGGCGGACGCCAAGGGGCTTCTCAAGGCCGCGATCCGGTCCGAGGATCCGGTCGTCTTCCTCGAGAACGAGCTGCTCTATGGCCAGAGCTTCGACGTCCCCAAGCTCGACGACTATGTCCTTCCGATCGGCAAGGCACGGGTCGCCCGCGAGGGCAAGGACGTGACCCTGGTCAGCTATTCGATCGGGGTCGGGGTCGCCCTCGAAGCCGCGAGCGAACTGGCGGAGGAGGGGATCGAGGCGGAAGTGATCGACCTTCGCACGCTTCGTCCGCTCGACCGTCACACGGTGCTGACGAGCCTCGCGAAAACGAACCGGATGGTCTGCGTCGAGGAAGGCTGGCCGACCTGCTCGATCTCGTCCGAGCTGATCGCGATCGCCATGGAGGAAGGGTTCGACGACCTCGACGCGCCGGTGCTCCGGGTCACCGACCGCGACGTTCCGCTTCCTTATGCCGCCAATCTCGAGAAGCTGGCGCTGATCAAGGTCGCCGACGTCGCCGAGGCGGCGAAGAAGGTCTGCTACCGGTGAACCCGGCCGCTCCGGCCGACGCCGGGGCCTGACTGGTGACGGAGCTCGATCCGGACCGGGTCCTCGCGTTGAGCTATGTGCCCGCGGCGAAGCGGCCGGCGCTTTCGGCGCTGTGGGCGCTCGACGCCGCTTTGGGAGCGGTGCTGGCGAACGGCCGCGAGCCGATGATCAGCCGAATCAAGCTCGCCTGGTGGCGCGACTCGCTGGAGCGGCTCGATGGGGCGCGTCCCCCGGGCGAACCGTTGCTCCAGGCCCTGGCGGAGCACGTCCTGCCGTTCGGCGTCACCGGCGCCGAGATGTCGGAGATGGAGGAGGCCTGGTCGACGCTGCTTTCCGACGCGCCGCTCGGCCCGGCGGACCTCTTCGTCTACGCCGAAAAGCGAGGCCGCCTGCTGTTCGCGCTGTCGGCCCGGATCCTGTCCGAGCGGCGCGACGAGGCCGTGTCCGCCGGCGGCGAGGCTTGGGCGCTGATCGACCTCGCTCGGCATTGCGGGAACACGGTGGACGCCGACTCGGCGGTCGACGCGGCGCGCCGGTTCGCGCCGGTCAAGGTCCCGCCGCGGTTGCGGCCGCTCGGCATGCTCGACGCGCTGGCGCGCCGCGACGGCGATGCGCGCCGCCCGCGCTGGGAAGCGCGGGGATCCCCCGGGCGCATGTGGCGAATGCTTCGTCACCGCCTGACCGGAAAATGATATATTTTCCGTCAAAATCGACAGAAACGTCGAGAAGCGGCGACTGAACCTCCTCCACAAGCAGGAGGAGAATGAACGATGGTCCGAATCGCGACGGGGGCGGGGGCGGCTTTGCTGCTCCTCCTGGCCGGCCTGTTTTTCTGGAAGAGCAGCGCCGCCGCCGACTCGCCGGTGCCGCAGGCACCGTCTTCCGCGGGGTCGAGCGTGTCGGCTTCGGCCTTCGGTCAGGGCAATGGCGCGTTCACCGCGGCCGGCCGCTTCCGCCCGCCCGAGGCCTCGGAGCGGAGCAAGGCGGAGCGGCGCTTCGCTCGGGCCGACCGCAACAGGGATGGACGGCTCGTCCTCGCCGAGCTGCTCGAGCCTCGGCGAAAGGCCTTCGCCAAGCTCGACTTGGACGGAAGCGGCCAGCTGAGCTTCGAGGAGTGGACCGGCCGGACGAGCGAGAAATTCGCCCAGGCGGATTCGGACCATAGCGGCTGGCTCAACACCGCCGAATATGCCGCGACGGCCCCCAAGCCCAAGCCCAAGGTCGCGCGGTGCGCGTGCTAGGAGCGGTTCCTCCCCGTCGTCAGGCGGGGAGGGGAGCCATCCGAAGGGTGGTGGAAGGGTAGATGCCGAAAGGCCGTCGAAGCGGCCGCCGAAACGCGGCTGCGCTCCGCGCGCGGGAGCTGCGCCGCAACACGAGCCTGCCGGAGGACCTGCCGAGGCAAATCCTCCGCACCAGGCCAGGAGGCCTAAAGCGGCGCCGCCAACATCCGTTCGAGCACTGTACCGCCGATTTCCAATGTCCCGCGGGTGCTTCGGTTCGATGCGGCGGACGTGCTGAAGGATGGGGAGTCAGTTACGGCAATACTCCGAGAGGCGCGGAGCTGGCGACCCCTCCACCACCCTTCGGGTGGTCTCCCTGTCCATCGGCTCGACGGGGAGGGAAGCCGGCCATCCAGGCCTTCAGCGCCTCGCTCGCGCGGGTGGTGTAGAGGAGCTTGCGGTTGGCCTTCTTCGCTTTGCCCTCGACCGGCGGGAAGAGGCCGAAATTGACGTTCATCGGCTGGTACGTGTCGGCCTCGGCGCCGCCGGTGATGTGGCCGAGGAGTGCGCCCAAGGCGGTCTCCGGAGGCGGGGAAGGAAAGGTCCGAGCGTCGAGTTCGGCAGCGGCGAACCGCCCCGCGAGCAATCCCACCGCGGCCGATTCCACATAGCCTTCGCAGCCGGTGATCTGGCCTGCGAAGCGGACGTGCGGCGCCGCCTTGAGCCGGAGAGTGGAGTCGAGGAGCTGAGGCGAGTTGAGGAAGGTGTTGCGGTGGAGTCCGCCGAGCCGCGCGAACTCCGCCTTCTCCAGCCCCGGAATGGTCCTGAACAGCCGCACCTGTTCCGAATGCTTGAGCTTGGTCTGGAAGCCGACCATGTTCCACAGCGTGCCGAGCGCGTTGTCCTGGCGAAGCTGGACCACCGCATGGGGCCACCGCCCCGTGCGCGGATCGTCCAGCCCGACCGGCTTCATCGGACCGAAGCGGAGCGTATCGACGCCGCGCGCGGCCATCACCTCGATCGGCATGCAGCCTTCGAAGTAAGGCGTGTCCTTCTCCCATTCGCGAAACTCGGTCTTCTCGCCGTCGAGCAGGCCTTGATGAAAGGCGAGATATTGCTCCTTGGTCATCGGGCAATTGACATAGTCCTTGCCGCCCTTGTCCCAGCGCGCCGCCATCCAGGCGACGTCCATGTCGATCGAGTCGCGGTGGACGATCGGCGCGATCGCATCGAAGAAGGCGAGCGCGTCGGACCCAGTGGCGGCACCGATCGATTCGGCGAGCGACATCGCGGTCAGCGGCCCGGTGGCGACGATGGTGAGGCCGGAGGCGGGAAGGGCGTCCACCCGCTCGCGAACGACCTCGATATTGGGGTGTCCGACGATCCGCTCGGTCACCGAAGCGGCGAACCCCTCGCGGTCCACCGCCAGGGCCGAGCCGGCGGGAACCCGGTGGGCGTCGGCGCAGGCCATGATCAGCGAGCCGAGCGCGCGCATCTCGGCGTGGATGAGCCCGACGGCATTATGCTCGGCATCGTCGGAGCGGAAGCTGTTCGAGCAGACTAGCTCGGCCAGCGAGTCGGTCTGATGGGCGGGGGTCATCTCGCCCGAGCCGCGCATCTCGGAAAGGCGCACCTTCACGCCGGCCTCGGCGAGCTGCCATGCCGCTTCCGAGCCGGCGAGACCGCCGCCGATGATGTGGATGTCGTAAGTCATTTTCGTGCCGGGCACCTTATTCGTTCGTCCCGAGCGCGGTCGAGGGGCGCATGTGATGACTTATCGCCAGCGCCCCTCGATTCGCTCGGGACGAACGCGGTTTCGATCCTTCAATCCCGCAAGCTTATCATTCATCCCCCCCGATCACCGCGTCGCTCGCGCTCAGCGTCTGGTCCTCGACGTCGACGACCGCTTCGGCTTCGTCCTCGCTCTCCTCGATTCGGGCGGCGGAGACGACATGCTCGCCGGGCGCGACCTTGAAGATGGTGACGCCCTGGGTGTTGCGGCCGGCGATTCGGATGTCGCCGACGGTGGTCCGGATGAGCTTCGCCTGATCCGTGACCAGCATCAGCTGCTGGCCGTTATGGGCGGGGAAGCTCGCCACCACGCAGCCGTTGCGGGCCGAGGTCTCGATATTGGTGATGCCCTGGCCGCCGCGGTTGGTGCGGCGATATTCGTAGGCCGAGGTGCGCTTTCCAAAGCCGTTCTCGGTTACCGTGAGGATGAACTCCTCGGCCGCCGCGAACTCGGCCATCCGCTCGGGCGGAAGGGTCGCCTCGTTCTCATTCTCCTTCCAGGCGGCGGCGCGAAGATAGGAATCGCGCTCCTCCACGCTCGCCTCGAACCCCTTGAGGATCGAGAGGGAGATCACCTCGTCGCCGTCGCGAAGCCGGATCCCGCGAACGCCCGAGGCGGTTCGCGATTGGAACTCGCGGACGTCGGTCGCGGCGAAACGGACCGCTCGGCCCTGCTTCGTCGCCAGCAGGACGTCGTCCTCCTCGGTAAGCAGCGAAACTCCGATAAGCCGGTCGCTCGGATCGCCTTCCTCGTCGCTTCCGAATCGCATCGCGATCTTTCCCGCGGTGGGAACGTTGGTGAAGGCGTCCATGCTGTTGCGCCGGACGGTGCCGTGAGCGGTGGCGAACAGGATGTGGAGCTTGCCCCACTCCGCCTCGTCCTCGGGCAGCGGCAGGATCGTCGAGATGCTCTCCCCGTCCGCGAGCGGAAGAAGGTTGACCATCGGCCGGCCGCGCGCCTGCGGGGCGCCTTCGGGGAGCCGCCAGACCTTGAGGCGGTAGACCTTTCCGGCGGTCGAGAAGAACAGCACCGGCGTATGGGTGGAGGTGACGAACAGGTTGGTTACCGCATCCTCCTCCTTCGTCGCCATTCCGGCGCGTCCCTTGCCGCCGCGGCGCTGCGACCGGAAGGTCTCGAGCGGGGTGCGCTTGATGTAGCCGGTGTGGGTCACGGTCACGACCATGTCCTCGCGCTCGATCAGATCCTCGTCGTCGATTCCGTCGGCGGCAGGAGCGATCTCGGTCGTGCGCGGAGTCGCGTAGGCGGCGGCGATCTCGTCGAATTCGGACTGCATGACGGCGTAGAGCCTGGTCCGGTCGCCGAGAATATCGAGAAGCTCGGCGATCGATGCGGCGAGCTCGCGAAGCTCGCCGGCGATCTCGTCGCGGCCAAGGCCGGTGAGGCGGTGGAGGCGAAGCTCCAGTATGGCGCGCACCTGGGTGTCGGACAGGGTGTAGGTTCCGCCCTCGACCTCATGCTCCACCGCCTCGACGAGCGCGATGTAGGGCGCGATCTCGGCCACCGACCAGGCGCGTGCGAGCAAAGCGGCGCGCGCCTCCGCCGGCGAAGCGGAACCGCGGATGATCCGCACCACTTCGTCGAGATTGGTGACGGCGATGACCAGGCCCAGCAAGATATGCGCCCGCTCGCGCGCCTTGTTCAGCTCGAACTTGGTCCGGCGGGTGATCACCTCCTCGCGGAACTTGACGAACGCCTCGATGATGTCGCGAAGGTTCAGGGTCTCGGGCCGGCCGCCGCGGATCGCCAGCATGTTGGCGGGGAAGCTCGACTGGGCGGGAGTGTGGCGCCACAGCTGGTTCAGGACCACTTCGGGCGTGGCGTCGCGCTTCAGCTCGATGACGACCCGGACGCCCTGGCGGCTGGACTCGTCGCGAATGTCGGAGACGCCTTCGATGCGCTTGTCCTTGGCGGCCTCGGCGATCTTCTCGACCAGGCCGTTCTTGCCGACCTGGTAGGGAATGGCGGTGAGGACGATCGACTCGCGGTCGCCCCGGTTCCGCTCGACGACGTGGCGCGAGCGCATCATGATCGAGCCTCGGCCGGTATGGTAGGCGCTTCGGATCCCGGCCTGGCCGAGGATCAGCGGCCCGGTGGGAAAATCGGGCCCCGGAACGATCTCGATGAGCTCCTCGATCGTGATCGCGGGATTGGCGATGTAGGCGCGGCAGGCGGCGAGGACCTCGCCGAGATTGTGCGGCGGGATGTTGGTCGCCATTCCGACCGCGATCCCGCCCGCGCCGTTGACCAGCAGATTGGGGAAGCGCGCGGGAAGTACCTGCGGCTCGCGCTCGGAGGCGTCGTAATTGGGCGTGAAATCGACCGTGTCCTTGTCGATGTCGTCGAGCAGCGCGTTGGCGACCCGGGCGAGGCGCGCCTCGGTGTAGCGCATCGCCGCCGGCGGATCGGGGTCCATCGAGCCGAAATTGCCCTGGCCGTCGATCAGCGGCACGCGCATCGACCAGTCCTGGGTCATCCGGGCGAGGGCGTCGTAGATGGAGGCGTCGCCGTGGGGATGGTACTTACCCATGACGTCGCCGACCAGGCGCGCCGACTTGCGGTAGGGGCGGCCGGCGACGAAGCCGGCTTCGTGGGCGCCGTAGAGGATCCGGCGATGGACCGGCTTCAGCCCGTCGCGGACGTCCGGAAGGGCGCGCGCGACGATGACGGACATGGCGTAATCGAGGTAGGAGGTCTTCATCTCCTCGACGATGGAGACGGGGGAGATGTCGCTGTTCTCGATGGTCGGCGGGGCGCTGGCCAAGGCGGTTTCCTGTGTGTTTCGTGATGGAGACGCGGGAGCCGCGCCGGTAGTGGGAGCCTAGCCGATGGAGGAGCCGGGCGCCACCCCGCGCGCGTACGCGTATACGCGCGCGAGGCGTCTCCTAGATAGTCACACGCGGGAGAAGCGCCAGCGTCCGGAGTCCGAATGATCGGGATCGAAGGCGTAGCCGTCGCTGTCGAAGCCCTTGAGGGCCTCGGGATCGGACAGCCGATGCTCGCAAAGGTAACGCGCCATCATGCCCCGCGCCCGCTTGGCGGCGAAGGTGTTGAAGCGCGGCCCCTCGGGACCCTCTTCGCGAAAGTCGATCTCGATGACCCGCAAACTGCCTGGAAGGTGCGGCTCGACGACCCGGAAATACTCCTTGCTGGCCAGATTTACGACGATCCCGTCGTCCACGTCGTCGACCAGGGCGGCGGCGACGCGGTTCTTCCAGAAGGCGTAGAGATCCTTGGCGCGGCCCGGCGCCCATCGCGTGCCCATTTCGAGCCGGTAGGGGCGGATGGAGTCGAGCGGCCGGAGAAGGCCGTACAGGCCCGAAAGGATCCGGACGTGATCCTGGGCGAAGGCGACCGCCGCGGGATCGAGGCTTCGAACCTCGAAGCCGGAATAGACGTCGCCGTCGAAGGCATAGAGGGCGGGGCGCGCCTCGGCCGAGTCGAATTCGCGGAAGCGCCCGGCGTTGAGCGTCGCGAGCGGGTCGGAGATGTGCATGAGCGCGGCGAGCCGCTTTCGTCCGAGCTTCGCGGCCGCGCCGGCGAGCGCTTCGGCCTCGGCGGCGAAACGCGGCTCGGTGGGCCGCAGCGGGGGAAGCGGCCGCCGGTAATCGAGCGTCTTGGCGGGGGAGAGGATCGCAAGCATTGGAGAAGCGCGGGTTACCGGTCGCCGGCCGGTCCGTCAAACCGGCCGCAAGCTGCTGAAAGCCCAAGCTTTTCCGCTTCGGCCCGGTTCAAGCGGCGTTCAGCGCCCGCAGCCTAGAAACAGCCCGCGTTTGGCGGTAGAGGCCGCTTTGTCTACCCCTTTTCAGATCCGGCCGCGTGCAGGTCAGCCCGGCCAACAGGAGGCATCTTTATGAAGCTCGTTTCCCGCTTCGCGCTCGGCGTGGCCCTGGTCATCGGCGGTGGCGCGGTGGCCCTGACGGCTCCGGCCGACGCCAAGAAGAAGGAAGAGCCGGCCAAGCCGACCCTCCAGCTCAGCAAGGAGGAGCGGGCGGCGCTGCTTCCGCTCCAGACCGCCGTGACCGCCAAGGACTGGACGGCGGCTCAGGCGGCGCTTCCCGCCGCCGAAGCCGGGGCGACGACGGGCCAGGCGAAGCGCTTCCTGGGCTACATGCTGCTCCAGATCGGGCTCGGCATCAACGACGAGTCGATGCAGGCGCGCGCGGTCGACACGATCATCGCCAGCGGCGTGGTTCCGGCCGAAGACCTCCCGCCGCTCTACCAGAACCAGGCGGCGCTCGCGATGCGGGTGAAGCCGGCCAATCCGCAGAAGGCGGAAGCGGCCTTCACGCGGCTTTCCGAGCTGACCCCCAACGACCCGGAGGTGCTGGTCAACCTCGCCAAGGTGAAGAGCGACCTGCGCAAGCCGCTCGAGGCCCTGCCGCTGATGGACCGGGCGATCGCGGCGAAGAAGGCGGCGGGCCAGCCGGTCGACGCCAGCTGGTATCGCTACGCGCTCAAGATCGCCTATGACGGAAGGCGCAGCCCCGAGGCCCTGAAGATCACCCGAGACCTCATCGCGGCTTACCCGACCAAGGAGAATTGGCGGGATTCGCTGCTCATCTACCGTGACGTCAGCAACCTCGACAAATCGGCCAATATCGATCTGATGCGCCTGATGCGCGCGACCAAGTCGCTCACCGGCGAGCGTGATTGGTTCGAGCTTGCCGAAGCGCTCGACAATGGCGGCCTTCCCGGCGAGTCGAAGGCGGTTCTGGAGGAAGGGTCGAGCCTAAGGATGATCGACCTCAACAAGCCGGCCTTCCGCGACCTGCTGCGCATGACCAGCGGCCGGATCGCCGCTGATCGCGCCGGCCTCTCCGCCGCCGAGAGCAAGGCGATGTCGTCCGCGACCGGCCAGGTCGCGCTCAACACGGGCGACGCCTATCTGGGCTATGGCGATTATGCCAAGGCGGTGTCCCTGTACCGCACCGCCCTCTCCAAGGGGTCGGTCGACACCAACCTGGTCAACCTGCACCTCGGGATGGCGCTCGCCCAGTCGGGCGACCGGGCCGGCGCCGAAGCGGCGTTCCGAGCGGTGACGGGCGCGCGCAGCGACATCGCCAGCTACTGGCTCGTCTTCCTCGGCCAGCGCGGCGCCTGACGCCGCGCCGGAAGGCTGAAAGGGAAGGGCGCCGGAGCGATCCGGCGCCCTTTTCCTTAGGGGGTCTCGTCGCCGTTCTTCCCCTCTCCCGCTCGCGGGAGAGGGGAAGAAGCGCTTCCGCCTCCTCTCGTCCCATATTGCGACGGGGCGATATTGCGGCCTTCCGCGCCGGGCCGGGGGGCGTTAACGATTGTTACGAAGCCCGGCGCGGCGGCTTCAGCACTGGCCGGCGAGGAAGAGGCGTTGCGTTTCGACGACATGATCGCGACGGTGTTGGAGCAGCCGGAGGCACACCCTTCCGCGCTCGCCGCGAAGTGGCGTCAGCTCGTCGACCTTCTCGCCCAGCGCCGCGACGGCGAAAGCTTCGAAGCCGTCGAATGGCTCCGCGGGGCCCGGGAGCGGATCCCGCCGGCGTTGCGCGCCGAGATCGGCTCGACCCTCGCGGGGCGCCGGGTGTCGCGCGAGATCCTCGCCTTCTTCGCCGAGGACGAGCCCGCGGTCGCCGCGCCGCTGCTTCGCGACGCGCGGGCCCCCGCGGCGGACTGGATCGAGGTGCTTCCAAGGCTCGGCCCCGCCGCCCGGGCGCTGCTTCGCCATCGCCGAGACCTTCCCGCCGAGGTCGTCCGCGCGCTCGCCAGCTTCGGCGCCGCCGACTTCGCCCTGTCGGGAACGGTGGATCGGGACGCCGCCGCGCCCAGCCCCGCGGCCGAGCGAAGCGAAGCGCAGATCCGCGACCTGGTCGCGAGAATCGAGAATTTCCGCCGCCAGCGCGAATCGGCCGCGCCCGCGCCGGCGGAAGCTCTGGCGCCGGCCGAGCAGTTCCAATGGGAGACGGGCCCGGACGGGACGATCATCTGGGTCGCCAACGCGCCGCGCGGCCCGCTGATCGGCCAGTCGATCGCTTCGATCGCGGAGCGCGGCCAGTTCGGGGTCGACGGCCAGGCCGCGGGAGCCTTCGAGAAGCGGGCGCCGTTCCGCGACGCCCGCTTCAGCGTCGCGGGGGCCGGACCCGCCGCGGGCGACTGGCGCATTTCCGGCGTCCCGTTCTTCGACGCCGCCCAGGGCAGCTTCCTCGGCTATCGCGGGAGCGCGAGACGGCCGCGGCTCGACGAGGTGGCCCGCGCCGAGCCGCCCCAGGCGCCGGCGGCGCAGGGCCTGTTCGGAACCCACCTGCCGGCCGATTCCCTGCGCCAGCTGATCCACGAGCTAAGGACCCCGCTCAACGCGATCATCGGCTTCGCGGAGATGATCGACGGGCAGTATATGGGTCCGGCCGCCGCGACCTACCGAAGCCGCGCGGTCGAGATCATGGACCAGGCGCGCGGGCTTCTCTCCGCCGTAGACGACCTCGACACCGCCGCCCGGATCGAGACCAGCCGGCTGCAGCTCGCCGAGACGTCGGTGGACGCGGTCGCGCTGCTGTGCCGCCTTCACGACGCCTACGAGCGGGTGGCGGCCCAGCGCGGCAGCCGGATCGCGATCGAGATCGAGCGGGACCTGCCGCCGGCGCGGGTCGAGGAAAGCGCGCTCGAGCGGATGTTCGCCCGGATGCTGGCCGCGACGATCGGGCTCGCGGCCGAGGGAGAGACGATTGCCGCGACGATGGCGATGGGGCAGATAGACGGCCGGAACATGCTGTGCCTCTCGATCGACCGTCCGCGCGCCATAGCGGGTCTCGACGAGCCCGCCTTGCTCGACCCGGGCTACAGCCCGGAGGGCGACTGGCCGGGCGCCCCCGCGCTCGGACTCGGCTTCGCGCTCCGCCTGGTTCGCAACCTGGCCGAAGCCGCGGGCGGCGCCCTCGTTATCGGCGAGGCCCGCTTCTTCCTCTATCTGCCGCCCCTCGAGCCGGCGGAGCGCTCCTCCGGCCATAGCGGCTGAGCGCTCGGGTGCGGCTCGACCGGCCTCCTCCGGCCGAATCCTATATCGAGTTGCCGGAGAGCTTCGGACGCCGCTTCGCCGTGTTCGTCGACACCGAGGAGGAGTTCGACTGGTCGAAGCCCCACGATCCCGGTGCGCGCTCGACCCGGGCGGCCGAGGCGATCCCGGCGATGCAGGCGCGGTTTCGCGAGGAAGGGGTGAAGCCGGTCTATCTCGTCGATCATCCGATCGCCACCGATCCGGACGCGCGCTCCGTGCTTCGGCCGATCGCCGAGGCGGGGGAGGGGACGATCGGGACCCAGCTCCATCCCTGGGTCAACCCGCCGCTCGAAGAGGAGGTCGGGCTTCGCAACAGCTTCGCCGGAAACCTTCCGCCGGCGCTCGAGCGCGCCAAGATCGAGGCCCTGACGGCGGCGATCGAGGAGGGGCTCGGAGTGCGGCCGCTCATCTACCGCGCCGGGAGGTACGGCGTGGGGCCCAACACCGCGGCCATCCTCGAGGCGCTCGGCTATCGCGCCGACGCCTCCGTTCGTCCGCTGTTCGACTATGGCGGCGAAGGCGGACCGGATTTCTCCGCCGTCCGACCCAAGCCCTTCCGGGTCGGCGGGCTGCTCGAGATCCCGCTTTGCGCCGCTCTCACCGGGCCGCTTGGGCGGGGCGGGGGCGCCCTCTACCGGCGGATCGACCGCTTTCCGCTGGCGCGCTCCGTCGCGTCCCGCACCGGGCTGCTCAGCCGGGTCTCGCTGACTCCCGAGGGGATGCCCGCGGCGGAAGTCGCCGGAGCGGTGCGCCGGCTGTCGGAGGAGGGCGTCCGCCTCTTCACCTTCTCCTTCCATTCCCCCTCGCTTCAGCCCGGCCACACGCCGTACGTCCGGACGGCCGCCGACCTCGCCCAATTCCACGGCTGGTGGGACGAGATGTTCGCCTTCCTGGCGAAGCAGGGGATCGCGCCCGCCTCGTTCGAGGAAATCCTCACCGCCGCCGGCCACGGCATGTCTATACCCATGGGATCGTCACCCCGGACTTGATCCGGGGTCCACCTTCTTACTTGGATTGGGTGAGAAGAAGGTGGATGCCGGATCAAGTCCGGCATGACGGTTGTTCTCATTCGTCTCCGCCGGGGCAGGCCCTTAGCAGCGGCGGCCGGCTTCCCATCGCGGGCGAGCTCGGCTATCGGCGCGGCGAGCCTTGGACATGGGCCTGTAGCTCAACGGTAGAGCCGGCCGCTCATAACGGCTAGGTTGCGGGTTCGAATCCTGCCGGGCCCACCACGGGCTCGCCTCGAAGTGGTACTTCGAGGCGGGAAGAAGGAGGCCGCCCTTTCTTCTTCCTTCCGGTCCCGGCTCGAAGTACCAGTTCGAGCCGCCTCGTCGGGGAGTAGCGCAGCCTGGTAGCGCATCTGCTTTGGGAGCAGAGGGTCGCAGGTTCGAATCCTGTCTCCCCGACCATCACTTTTCTCGAAGCTCGGCCTGGCTCGGACCGTTCCAGATGCGCAGCAGGCGCGCCGGGACCCAGCCTTCGGCCAAATCTCCGGTGAGTGGATCGCGGTATAGGACGAGGCGCCAGTGAGGCCGCTCGCCCCTTAGACCTATTTCCGTATGGGCGGGCAGCCTCGCCAGCTTCGCGGAGACCGGGTCCGGCCCTTGCCTCACCCAAGCGGCCGCGACCACGTCCCCGCGGCGAGCCGCGACCGCTAAATCGTGCTGATTCAACCAGCGCGTGATCTCCTGTACCGCATCCGCCAGCGCTCTGGAGGTTTCCACCGTCGCCTGCCGTTCCGGCGCGTCGGCTTCCTCCGGAAGGAGAGGCGCGACCAAAGCGGCCAACGTCAGCAGGGTTGCGAGCAGGTTCGCGATGTCGAACAGATCGAGCGTCCTGGATTTGCTTTTTGTGTTGCTCCAGAGGTGGGCGACAACGCGCTGCAACACCGCGAGAAGCCGGTCCGGCGCCTCATCCCCGACACCCGACAACGTCGCCATGTCTGCACTTGCGGCTTCCCAGAAAGCACGCTCGCGACGGGCTTCGCGGATCCAGCGTTGAGTCCTGGCCTCCGAAAGGAAGGTCGGATCGGCATCCGCAAGCCGAGACCCGAGCGGGCGCGTCAACTCGGCGATCGTCTTGTTGAGCTTGCGCCACTCGGCCACTCCGCCGATGGCGGCACTCGGGCGCGACGAGTCGGATATCCCGCGCTTGGCGCCCAAAACGAGATCGGCCATCGATGCGCTGATCGCGTCCAGCTCGCGCGCTACACGCAAGCCGAGTTGCCTTTCCGGCCGATCGAATACCCCGTGGGAGATCGCGGAAATCATCCCGGAGGTGCGACTTGCGAACCCGGGAGCATCCGCCGCGAATTGCGCGAGGTCTCCGATACGAGATCCGAAGGAGCGGTTGAGTTCCCGGTTGGAACGAACCGTCCGACCGAAATCGGCGAGATCCCGCACGTAGGCCTTGAACGAGCTTGCTTCCGCCACCTGCCGGCCGAGGTCATCGACCGAGCGGCGCGACTTGTAGGCCAGGTCCGAGGCGTAGGATCCGACTCCGAGCGCTTCATCGATCAACCGCTGGTGACGGACGGCGTCCTTCAGGAATTTGTCGGAGTGTGAGTCGAACGGCCGCGACGGCATATGATGGTCTCCGATCCTCGTCGGGAGGATATGGGTGCGGCTCCGCTCCGGTGGAAGGCGCCGCGGCGGATTCCAACGGTCGCTCCCTCTTCGTGAGCGGCCCCTTGCCATGTCGGCGTGCCGTCCCCCCGGCGGAGGCGCCCTGCGCCGTACGATTGCCGATGCTCCGTCCTCATGTGCTAGAGGCGCGCCCATGCTCTACCTCTTCATCAAAGCCGGGCTTTCCGGGCTCATCATCGCCGTCGTCTCGGAGGTATCGAAGCGTTATCCCGGCTGGGGGGCGCTGATCGCTTCGCTTCCGCTGGTCTCGATCCTCGGAATGTTGTGGCTGTGGCGGGACACACGCGATCCCGCGCGGCTCGCCGCCCATGCCCAGGCGACCTTCTGGTTCGTGCTTCCGTCGCTGCCGATGTTCCTGCTCGTGCCGTGGATGCTCCGGCACGGCTGGTCGTTCTGGCTCGCCCTCGGGCTCGGCTGCCTGGTGACGATCGCGCTTTACACGGCGATGGTCTGGGCGGCGGGCCGAATGGGGGTTACCCTCTAGGCGCGGCGGGCTTGGGCGGGAGCGGGAGGATGTCCTCGCGGGCGTTGGCGACGTGCCAGAGCATCGCGGTCCAGGCGGCGACGTTCTGGCGAAGCTGGGCCGGGTCGACCTTGTCGAGCGTGTCGTCGGGCGTGTGGTGGATGTCGAAATAGCGCGTGCCGTCCTGGTTGAGGTCGGCTCCGGGGCTGCCCGCCTTGATCCAGGCGCCGAGGTCGGCGCCCGCCTCGACCTCGCCGGTGCCGCGGTTGATCCCGAGCGGGAAGAGCGCGGCGGCGATCCGGTCGGCGATCGGCTTGTTCCCCGGAGCGAAGGCGGATTCGAAGCGCCAGACGCGGTCGGCGCCGAAATCGCTTTCGGCGACGAAGACGACCTTGTCGCTTCTGTGCGCCTCGAAATAGGCCTTGCTGCCGGCGCCTCCGGTCTCCTCGTCGCCGAACCAGATGACCCGGATGGTGCGGCGCGGCCGGCCGGAGTCCATCACCCGCTTGGCGGCCGCCGCGACGATGGCGACCCCGGAGGCGTCGTCGATCGCGCCGGTGCCGAGGTCCCAGCTGTCGAGATGGCCGCCGACAAGGATCATGCCGGCGGACGGATCGGTGCCGGGAACGTCGGCTATGACGTTGCCGGTCGGCTGCTGGCCGAGCTGGCGGGGCGTCAAGGTGAGGTGCATCGTCACCTTGCCGCGCTCGAGCATGCGCTGGAGGTTCTCGGCGTCCGGAATGCTAAGCGCCGCGGCGCCGATCGGAGCGACGTCGCCCCAGTTGGTGAGGCCGGTATGCGGGTTGCGGTGATAGTCGGTTCCGAGCGAGCGGATGACGATTCCGACCGCGCCCTTCTGGGCGGCGAGCGCGGGCGCGGAGCGGCGGACGGCGCCGTAATAGCCGTAGCCCGAGCCGTCCTGGTTCGGCTTCATCGCGTGGCTGACGAACACGATCCTGCCGCGCACCGCCTCGGCCGGGGCGGCGCGCAGGTCCTCGATGCTGTCGAAGCCGACGACTTCGGCCGTGATTCCCTGAGCGGGCGTGGCGCCGCTCCCGCCCAAGGCGGTGAGGACGAGCTTTTGCGGATAGGGCGCGACGATCTCCGCCGTCTCGGCGCCCCGCACCCAGGCCGCCATGCTCGTCGTCTCGACATGGACGTTGCGGAAGCCGAGCGCCTTCAGCCGCTTCACCGCCCAGTCGCGGGCGCGGCCTTCCGCTTCCGTCCCGGCGAGCCTCTGCCCGACCTCGGTGGTCAGCCCCTCGACGATATCCATCGCCAAATGGTCGTCGGCGAGCGCCGAGTCCCGCGCCTTGGCGGCGGGATCGGCCGGAGCCGCGGCGGCGAGGAGGAGGGCGAGGCAGGGGAGGGGGAGAAAGGCGGCAAGGCGGTTTTTCATGTCCGCCGCCCTAGCCTTCCCGCAATGGCAGCGAAAGCCGCCTATTCACCGGACCGTCATCCCGGCGAAGGCCGGGACCCATGAACTCCGCCGACCGCAGCCCTCTGCGATCCGCGTTCCTGGCTCCCGGCCTCGCCGGGATGACGTGGAAGGGTGACAATCCGCGCGAGCGTCACTAGGTAAGCGCTCGATTTCCTCACCAGATCCGGAGACAGGCGCCGCCATGGCCGCACAGTATAGTTTCGTCATGAAGGGCATGACCAAGACCTTCCCGGGCGCCGCCAAGCCCGTGCTCAACAACATCAACCTGCAATTCTATCCCGACGCCAAGATCGCGATCATCGGTCCGAACGGGTCGGGCAAGTCGACCCTGATGAAGATCATGGCCGGCCGCGACAAGGAATTCACCGGCGAGGCGTGGCCGGGCGAGGGGATCAGGGTCGGCTATCTCGAGCAGGAGCCGCAGCTCGATCCGACCAGGACGGTCAAGGAGAACGTCATGGACGGGGTTCGCCCCGTCGCCGACATGATGGACCGGTTCAACGAGATCTCGACGCTCATGGGCGACCCGCCCGAGGACGCCGATTTCGACGCTTTGATGACCGAGATGGGCGAGCTCCAGGAGAAGATCGACGCGGTCGACGGCTGGTCGTTGGACAACCAGCTCGAGATCGCGATGGACGCGCTTCGCTGCCCGCCCGGCGACAGCCCGATCGACAATCTGTCGGGCGGCGAGAAGCGCCGGGTGGCGCTGACCAAGCTGCTGCTCGAGAAGCCCGACATCCTTCTGCTCGACGAGCCGACCAACCACCTCGACGCGGAGAGCGTCCAGTGGCTCGAGAAGCATCTCGTCGACTATGCCGGCAACGTCATCCTCGTCACCCACGACCGCTACTTCCTCGACAATGTGGTGAACTGGGTGCTCGAGCTCGATCGCGGCCGCTATTATACCTACGAATCCAATTATTCCGGATACTTGGAGAAGAAAGCCAAGAGGCTGGAGCAGGAGGAGCGCGAGGAGCAGGGCAAGCAGAAGGCGATCCAGGAGGAGCTGGACTGGATCCGCCGTTCCCCCAAGGCCCGCCAGACCAAGTCCAAGGCGCGGATCAAGGCGTTCGACGAGCTGGTCGAGGCGCAGGAGAACCGCACGCCCGGCAAGGCGCAGATCCTCATCCAGGTGCCCGAGCGGCTGGGCGGCAACGTCATCGAGGCGAGCGGCCTCACCAAGGCCTATGGCGACAAGCTCCTCTTCGAGGATCTAAGCTTCAACCTTCCGCCGGGCGGGATCGTCGGCGTGATCGGCCCCAACGGCGCCGGCAAGACCACCTTGTTCAAGCTCATCCGGGGCGAGGAGCAGCCCGACGACGGCTCGATCAAGATCGGCGAGACGGTCCGACTCGGCTATGTCGACCAGTCGCGCGACGACCTCGACCCGAACAAGAATGTCTGGGAGGAAGTCTCCGGCGGAAGCGACGTGTTCCGCTTCGGCAAGCACGAGGTGGGCACCCGCGCCTATGTCGGCGCCTTCAACTTCAAGGGCCAGGACCAGCAGAAGAAGGTCGGCCAATTGTCCGGCGGCGAGCGCAACCGGGTCCACATGGCCAAGATGCTCCAGAAGGGCGGAAACGTCCTCCTCCTCGACGAGCCGACCAACGATCTCGACGTCGAGACCCTTCGCGCGCTCGAGGACGCGCTGGAGAATTTCGCCGGCTGCGCGGTGGTGATCAGCCACGACCGCTTCTTCCTCGACCGCCTGGCCACCCACATCCTCGCCTTCGAGGGCGACAGCCATGTCGAATGGTTCGAAGGCAATTTCGAAGCCTATGAGGAAGACAAGAAGCGCCGGATGGGCCCGGAGGCGGACCGGCCGCATAGGATGACGTATCGCAAGCTGACCCGGTAGGGAAAGGAAGATCGCCTGACGGCCGCCGTTCAAGCCGCCGCCGTCGCGGCGTTGTGCCTTGCGGCACCGGGCTCGGCGCGGAAGAGCCGGCTGACGGCGCGGTTCTGATCCGGGTGCCGGTCCAGCCTCGGCTATCCGCTGCAATTCCTGAAGAACGGCGGCAGCGGCTTCATGTCGCGAGTCTCCGTCATGGGGATGAAGGCGCGAATCTCGGAGACTGTCGAGCAATATGAAAGCTCCCGCCGGCTGATCCTATGCGGGCGAGGGCCAGGCGCTACCGACCGTTCAAGTCGATGACGAAAGCCCGCCAACTTACCTCAGCCGCTTGACGAACACGCTTCCGTCCGGCCGCTTCTCGACCTGGAAATTAGGTATTGCGGCAACGAGGTCGGCGAGCCTCGCATAGCCGTAGCTTCGAGCGTCGAAAGAGGAGCGGTTGCCCGCCCGCTGGCCGACTTCGGAGAGGCTCGCCCAGCCCTTGTCGTCGCGCTTCGAGGCTCGGAAGGCGGCTCCGAGCAGCTTGATGAGGTCCGCGTCGACCGCGCGCTTGGCGGGCGCGGGCTCGGCCTCGAGGGCGTCCGGCTCGTCGGCTGTCGCCAAGGCCCCGACGTCGATGAAGCGGGTGCAGGCTTCGCGGAAGGATTCGGGGGTTCGGGAAGTGCCGAAGCCGTAGACCGGCATTCCGTCCTGCTTTATCCGCATGGCGAGCGGCATGAAGTCGCTGTCGCTCGACATGATCCCGAAGCCGTCGACCCGCCCGCCGTAGAGCAGGTCCATCGCGTCGATGATCATCTTCATGTCGGTCGAGCTCTTCCCCTTGGTAAGGTCGAACTGCTGCTGGGGCTCGATGGCGTGGCGGTGGACGATCGCCGCCCAGCCTTTCAGCGCCGGCTTCTGCCAATTGCCGTAGGCGCGGCGGATGTTGACCGTGCCGAGCTCGGCGAGGACGGTCAGAACCGAGTCGAGGCTGTCGGGGGACGCGTTGTCGGCGTCGATGAGCAGGGCGATGTTGCCGGCCTGGCTGCGCGGGGTTTGGGGCATGGCGCGGCTCTAGCCGAGGCGCCGCGTTCCGTCCAACCGGAGGGGGCGCCGCGGCGGCGCGCTAAGCCGAGACTAGCCCGTCGTCCCAGCGCAGGCTGGGACCCCAGGGGGTGAAAGGCGCGGTGATTTGAACTCGCTCCCGCTCAACCCGCCGTGATCTTCACCCCCTGGGGCCCCAGCCTTCGCTGGGGCGACGTTAAAGCAGGAAGTCGCTGGCGATGAGGGCGTGGCCGGCGACGGGATCGACCTGGATGACGAGGTCGGCATTGCCGTCGCCGTTCACGTCGCCCTCGACGAACCAGCTCGCGCCCGACTGGTAGGCGCGAAGCTCCCCGGCGGTGTTGCTGAACGCGGCGTCGCCGATGAAGGTGAAGGCCTGGTCGCCGGCCAGGTCGGCATTGGCGTCGACATTGGTCAGCACGATGTGGTCGGAGACATATTCGAAGTCGACGATATGGTCGGTCTTCGTCGCCGTCGATTCCGCCGCCGACTGGTAGACAAAGACGTCGTTGCCGGGTCCGCCGCGCATCGTGTCGGCGCCGAGGCCGCCCTCGAGCCAATCCATCCCGCCAAGGCCGTACATCGTGTCGTCGCCGGCGCCGCCGACGAAGGCGTCGTTGGCGGGGCCGCCGGCGAAGGTGTCGTTGCCCGCGCCGCCGTAGAC
>Ga0070661_100000009_pt1 | contig 181351 bp, 164 predicted proteins | sample KBSC43metaG_FD_64663 | JGI IMG/M metagenome (GOLD analysis project Ga0070661, IMG submission 64663) | Corn rhizosphere microbial communities from Kellogg Biological Station, Michigan, USA - KBS C4-3 metaG | ecosystem: Host-associated > Plants > Roots > Rhizosphere > Soil ... | reverse complement strand
GTCACCTCCGAGGCGAAGCCGTTGAGCTGGTCGACCATGGTGTTGATCGTGTTCTTGAGCTCGAGGATCTCGCCCTTCACGTCCACGGTGATCTTCTTGGAAAGATCGCCCCGCGCCACGGCGGTGGTCACCTCGGCGATGTTTCGGACCTGGCCGGTAAGGTTCGCGGCCATCAGGTTGACGTTGTCGGTGAGGTCGGCCCAGGTTCCGGCGACTCCGGGCACCTGCGCCTGGCCGCCCAGCTTGCCCTCGGTTCCGACCTCCCTCGCCACTCGGGTCACCTCGGAAGCGAAGCCGTTCAACTGGTCGACCATGGTGTTGATCGTGTTCTTGAGCTCGAGGATCTCGCCCTTCACGTCGACCGTGATCTTCTTGGACAGATCGCCCGAGGCCACCGCGGTCGTCACCTCGGCGATGTTGCGCACCTGGCCGGTCAGGTTGTCGGCCATCAGGTTGACGTTGTCGGTCAGATCCTTCCAGGTTCCGCCCACGCCCGGCACCTGCGCCTGGCCGCCGAGCTTGCCTTCGGTTCCGACCTCCCTCGCCACTCGAGTGACCTCGGAGGCGAACGCGTTGAGCTGATCGACCATGGTGTTGATCGTGTTCTTGAGCTCGAGGATCTCGCCCTTCACGTCGACCGTGATCTTCTTGGAAAGATCGCCCGAGGCCACCGCGGTCGTCACCTCGGCGATGTTGCGCACCTGGCCGGTCAGGTTCTCGGCCATCAGGTTGACGTTGTCGGTAAGGTCCTTCCACGTGCCGGCGACGCCCGGCACCTGCGCCTGGCCGCCGAGCCGGCCCTCGGTTCCGACCTCCCTCGCCACGCGGGTCACTTCCGAGGCGAACGAGTTGAGCTGGTCGACCATCGTGTTGATCGTATTCTTGAGCTCGAGGATCTCGCCCTTCACCTCCACGGTGATCTTCTTGGACAGATCGCCCGAGGCGACGGCGGTCGTCACCTCGGCGATGTTGCGGACCTGGCCGGTGAGGTTGGTCGCCATCGCGTTGACGTTGTCGGTCAGGTCCTTCCAGGTGCCCGCGACGCCCTTCACGTTGGCCTGGCCGCCGAGCTTGCCCTCGGTTCCGACCTCGCGGGCGACGCGCGTCACCTCCGAGGCGAAGGAGGCGAGCTGCTCCACCATCGTGTTGACGATCTTGCCGATCCGGAGGAACTCGCCGCGCAGCGGCCGTCCGTCGATCTCGACCGTCATCGACTGGGAAAGGTCGCCCTTGGCGACCGCTCCGATCACGCGCGCGACCTCGGCGGTCGGCTGGACCATGTCCTCGATCAGCTCGTTGACCGAGCGGATCGCCGTCTCCCATCCGCCGGTCGCGCTCTTCACCCGCCCGCGCTGGGTGATCTTGCCTTCCTTGCCGACGACTTGCGACAGCCGCTCGAACTCGCGGGTCATCTCCTGGTTGAGCGTGACGACCTCGTTGAAAAGGGTCGCGACCTCGGAATCCAGGCTGTCGCTGTCTTCGGGCAGGCGGACGCTGAAGTCGCCGCGCCTAAGGCTGCGGAGGGCGGAGACGAGCTGGCGGCGATCGAGAAACTCGCGCGGGGTCTGGATGTTCACTCAACTCTCCTTCGGACGCGTCCTCCCCCCTCGAAAATGACACCGGCCCCCCAGCCGGTTTGCCCCAGCATAGCAAAGCCGCCGGCCCGGGCACTCGAAAAATGCACTGACATGCATTTCGTTAAGCCGTTATTGCCGACCGTCCCGCCGTCTCTCCACGCATTCCCCCGGGCCCGGGGCCTTTGTGACTTGAAGTCCACAATGGAGGAATTAGTTAGCCCGGCGGAAACCACGCGCCGGCCGGGCGTTCGGTCCAGGGTGCGTTGCATGAATGTGTCGAACAGTCGTGATTAGCAGACCCCCCAATTCCGACGGAGACGGCGAGGCTTTCCAGAGCCTGCGGTCGAGCATCGAGGCGCATGACCGGATGATCGCGGACGTCGACCGGCTGCTGTCCAGGAAGATCGACGGCGCGCCGGGCGAACCCGACGCTTCACAGCCGCAACCGCTCGCCGAGCCGGCGCCGCGCGGCGCCAACGAGACGGGTCGAGTTTGAAGCGCCTGTTCCCCGGCGAAGGCCGGGGCCCAGGCCTGATCGGCGGACTGGGTCCCGGCATTCGCCGGGAAACGGCGCGATCCCGGCGGGCCGCTTAGGCGCCGAGCGCCGCCGCGAGCCGCCCCGGAACGAAAGAAAGCGCCCGAGCCGGTCGGCTCGAGCGCTTTCCGTTGCGAGGCAAGAGGCGGCGCGATGCCGCCCTCCTTACTTCTTGTTCGAGCTGGCGTTCTCCATCGCGTCCTTCTGGGCGTCGGCGGCATTGTTCACCGCGTCGGCCTGGTTGGAGAGCGCGTCGGCGACATTGCCGCTGGCATTGTCCGCGACGTTCTCGATCGTCCCGGCGGCGGCGTCGAGCTGGTTGACCTCGGCCATGGCGGCGTTGGCGCCATTGTCCTGCTCAGCGGCCTTGTTGCCGCCGCAGGCGGCGAGAGCGAGGGCGGCGGAGAGCGCCGCGGCCTTGAGGATGAGCTTCATTCGATTTCCCTCCGTGTTGAAAAAGGAACGCCCCGACTTGGGTGGCCGGAGCGTTCGAGGAACCGCATGACCTCGGATCCGCCGCCTCGATAACACGAGTAGTCGCCGACGCAAACGCCCTCTGGCGGCGGGCGGGGCAGGCGCCGGCTCAACGCGCGCGGTCGAGGAGGTCTTCGTCAGCCGTTCCAGGACGATCCGCCGAGGTCGGCGGCCCCTCCGCCCGGCAGGGTCAGCGCAGCGCGGAGCGGGGAGTGGGCGAGAGATAGAGGGTCTGGGCGCCGCGCTCCTCGAAGTCGGCGAGGGCGGACGCGACGGAACCCTTCCAATCGCGGCTTTCATTCACCCGTCGCATCGCCGCTCTGTATCGCGCGACGTCGCGCGCCCGGGTGAACCAGACGAACACCTTCTCCGACTGCCGTACCGGAAGCCGGGGGAAGGTGTTGGGGGAGGTTTCCGTCACATAAGCGCCGAGCACGGGAAGGCCGCCGGCGCGGAGCCTCGGCGCCATCCGACCCAGGAAGAAGGCGGCGAACCCTTCGCCGGGGTCCTTCCAGAGGTAGTGAATGTTCACCACGACGACGCTGTCGGCGGGCAGGCCCATCCCCGGCGCCGGACGCGGCGGCGGCGCCTCGAAGCCGCTGCCCGGGGCGGCCGGCTTGAGCAGAAGAACATTGTCGTTGTCGTCCAGCATCGGGTTCGCCCGCTCCCGGTTCGCCTTCCAGACCGGGCCGGTGTAGAAGTCGGTGAGGGCGCGCTCCCGCTCGGCCATGTCGCTGAACGAGCGCATCCACACGAACCGGTCGGAATCGTCGAGGTCGCGAAATTGCCCGATCAGCGGCATCCCCGCTTTGTCCTGGGTCTCGACGAACTCGCGCTCGAAGAAGGGGATGAATTCCTCCCGCTTGCCGTGGACGATTTTGTACTGCCTAAGCTCCACCACCGGCCCGGGCGTGGGCACCGCCACCTGGCCGGCGAGGCTCCAGGCCGGGAGGGCGGCGGCGAGCGACAGGGCCGCGACGATGAGCTTCCTCGTCAGCATCCGCTTGTCCTCCCGGTTCCGGCCGCGCGGTCGAAGTCCATGATCCAGTTCGTCTCCCAGGCGGCTCCTCCGTCGGCGGAGAAGGCCTGCTCCCAGCGCGGCGAGGGTCCGTCCAGCCGGGACCAGACGAAGCGGACGAGGATCGGCCGGCCGCCGTGCATGTCTTCCCCCGAAAACCGCCCTTCCCCGTCGCGGAAGCAGCCCGTCACCGGCGGGTCGGGGCGGAGACTCCGCCCGTCGATCCAGAAGATGGTCCATCGGCCCGAGGCCGGGTCGTGAAGCCTCAAGGTGCAGGCGTGGTAGGCGCCGTCCGGATCGTCCAGCCGGTTCTCGTCGAAATTGCCCGCTCCCCCCAGGACCGGGCGGCAGGACATCGTCCCGCCGAAGTCGATCCAGGTCGAGTCGCTGGAGAGGCGGCTGCGAAGCTTCCGGTGCCGCACGGTCCAGTCGCCGTGAAGGAATTCGAATTCGCCACTCATAAGCCCATAACAGACCGGTTGTCCTGTTTTGTCAACAGCGCTAAGGAGGGGCATGGCTCGAGCACCGCGCGGACGCATCAGGACGAATGATCCGCGGGGCCTTCGCGCCCGGGTCCTCGATGCCGCCGCTTCGGCTTTCCAGGCGCGGGGCTATAGCGGGTCGAGCATGCACGACATCGTCGCGGCCGCCGGAGTGACCGGAGGGGCCCTCCACCATCATTTCCCGACCAAGCGGGATCTCGCGCGGGCGGTCATTTCCGAACGCGTCGCGCGGGAGATAGGCTCGACCTGGATCGCCGCCGTCGAGGCCGCTCCCGATGCGGCGCAAGGCATCGTCTCGGTCTTCGAAGGCGTGGCCGACGCACTCGACTCGCGCGGCGCGGTGTCCGGCTGCCCGCTCGGCAACCTAGCGCCCGAGCTTTCGCTCGCCGACGAGATCCTGCGCGAGGCGATCGAGGCCGAATACCGGGCCTGGCGCTCGGCGCTTGCCGCCTGCCTGAAGCGCGACTTCGAGGCCGGCAGGGCACCGTTCGTCCACGACGATCCCGAGGGACTGGCGGACATGGTGGTCGCGATGTTCACCGGCGCCATGTCCCTCGCCAAGGCCGAGCAAGACCCGCGCCCGCTTCGCGCCTGCGCACGCGCGCTTCGTCGGATGATGGGGCTCTAGGCGGGAGCCAGGCCCGGGCACCTCCCAAAGCCCATATTTACGCGACGCCCCGGGGACGGAAGAGTCGCGCCATGTCCGCCGCCGCCGCCATTCGAAGGAAGGAGGAACAGGCCCGCCGCCTCGCCGCGGCCGCCACGGACCCGGAGATGCGGGCGAGGCTGCTCGACGTCGCCGACCTCCTCAAGGCCGAGGCGGCGACGGCCGAACGCTCGCAGATCAAGCTGGTCAATTAGGCTCGCCGATCCTGCAACGGAAACCAGCCGTTCCCCGGCAAAGGCCGGGGCCCGGCGGCACTGCCCGACGAGCTGGCTCCCGGCCTTCGCCGGGAAACGATTAGAATCGGTCGGACCAAACGAGGCGATCAGCCTCCGCCGAGCTCGACCTCCGCCACCTTGTCGCGATAATCCTTCTTCGGGTCGCGGCCGAGCAGCGCCTTCACGCCGGCGACCAGGCTCGAGCCGTCGAGCCAGATCTCCGCGCGCTCGGCGTCGAGCCGGATGAGGGCGAGCTTGGGATCGTCCTTGCCGCCTTCGAACCAGGCGGCGACGAACGGATTCCACAGCCGGTCGATGACCGCCCGGTCGGTGTCCAGCGCGAGCGCGCCGTGGACGGTCGCGAACAGGTCGTGGCCCTTCGAGACGAAGGTCGCGATGGCGCGGCTCCCGGGATCGAGCTTCTCGACCAGCGTATTTTCCTTGCTGGTGAAGAACCAGATCGGGCCGCCCTCCTCCTCGAACTGGCCGGTCATCGGCCGGGCGTGTCCGTCCTCGACGCCGTCGAGGCCGAGCATCATCGTCCTGTCCGATTTCAGCGCCTTCCAGAAGCGCTCCTCGAACGCCTTGGGGTCCGCCATGTTTTCTCTCCTCTTCGCTGCCGACAGGTTCGAGGGAAAACCGGCCGCGGCGACGCGCCGTTCCTACCTGCTTTGTGCGGTATGGCGGCCTCCCGCGTGGACGCGCCGGGCGCGCGCGCCTATTTCGCCGGGATGCTGGAATCCTGGCCGGTCCGATTGCTGATCGTCGCCGCCACCGTCGCGGCGATGGAGGTCGTCGCGGCCGTCGTCCACCGCCACGTCATGCACGGCTGGGGCTGGGGCTGGCACCGCTCGCACCATGAACCCGGGGTCCGGAAGGTGGAGCGCAACGACCTTTACGGCCTCGTCTTCGCCGCGATCAGCCTGCTTTTCTTCTCCATTCTCGCCGACGCCTGGCCCGCTTCGTGGTGGGTGGGGCTCGGAATGCTCGTCTACGGACTGCTTTACGCGGCGCTGCACGACGGACTGGTGCACCGCCGCCTGCCCGCGCCTCCGACCCCGCGCAGTGGCTATCTCAAGCGGCTCGTCCAGGCCCACCGGCTTCACCACTCGGTCCGCTCGCGCGACGGCGCCGTGTCGTTCGGCTTCCTCTACGCGCCCCCGGCCGCGCACCTTCGCCGCCGGCTTCGCAAGCTTCGGGCCGAGCCTTGACCCGCCGCGGCCAGACCGCGATCGGCCTCTCCCTCGCCGCGGCGATCGCGCTCGCCTGGGCCGCGCTCCACGTCTGGTCGGTCTTCTTCCTGCCGCTTCGAGGGCGCGGCGTCCTCGCCGCGCCGGTGCTGATCGCCCTGCTCTGCTGGCTGAACGTCGGGCTGTTCATCGTCGCCCACGATGCGATGCACGGCTCGCTCGCGCCGGGGCGGCCGGCGGTCAACCGCTGGACCGGCCGTGCTGCGCTGGCCCTCTACGCCGGCTTCTCGTTCGACCGGCTTCTGGCCAAGCATCACGCCCATCACCGTCACTCGGGGACGAGCGCGGACCCGGATTACAGCAGCCGCCATTCGCGCCGCTTCTGGCCCTGGTACGCCGCCTTCTTCAGGCAATATTTCGGCCTTCGCGAGCTGCTCGTGCTGACCGCTCTGGTGGGCGCCTACGTCTTCGTCCTCCGCGCCGCCTGGGCGAACTTGCTCCTCTTCTGGGCGCTTCCCGCCATCCTCTCCTCGCTCCAGCTATTCCTGTTCGGCACCTTTCTCCCGCACCGCGACGGGGATTCGCCCTTCGCCGATGCCCATCGCGCCCGGACGAGCGGCTACGGCCGCCTCGCCTCGCTCCTCACCTGCTTCCATTTCGGCTATCATCACGAGCATCACCGAGCGCCCCACCTGCCCTGGTGGCGGCTTCCGGCGGAGCGGTTCGGGCGTTCAGCCTAAGGCGCTCTCGATAAGATCGGCGGCGCGACGCACGCCGCCCGCCCGGCGGATCTCCTCGCCCGCCGACCGCGCGCGGCGCCGGTAGTCCGGGGAGTCCAGCACGGTCTCGAGCGCGGAGCGGAGGCGGCGCCGGAGCGGCGCGCGCGGCCGGACGATCCGCCCCACGCCGGCATGGTCGATCCGGGCCGCGATCGCCGGCTGCTCGAAGGCGATCGGCATCGCGACCATGGGAAGCCCGGCGGCGAGGGAGTCGAGAACGGTGTTGAACCCGCAATTGGTGACGACCGCGTCGGCGCGGCGGAGCACTTCCTCCTGCGGCACGAAGTCGTGGACGAGCGGGCTGCCGGCCAGCGCCTCGATCTCCCGGCGCGTCAGGCGGCCGCAATGGGCGATGACCAGCCGGACCCCGAGGTCCGCGCAGGCGCCCGCCACGGCCCGGAACAACCGGCCGCCGCCCGCCCGCGAGGTGGTGCCGAGCGAGCAATAGACGAGGCGCCCCTCGGCCGGCAGGTCAATGCTTCCGGGTTCCGGATCGCGGAACGGGCCGAGATAGTGGAAGTGGGGCGGCAACGCCTCGCGGGGGAAATCGATCGGAGCGACCGCTTGCGCGAGCTCCAGTCGGGGCGAGAAGCATTCCTCCAGCCGGTCGCGCGGCGGCAGGCCCCAAGCCTCGCAATAGCCGCTTATGACCTTTCCGAGCGGGCGCATCAGCAGGTCCGTCACTCTCCAGCCGCCCGCGTTCCAGGCCCGCCCCCTGGGGCTCGGATCGAAGCGCCAGCCGACATAAGGCGGCGGCACGCCGGGCTCGCGATCCACCGGAAGCGCGCAGGCGACGGTGGCGAAGGGAAGGCCGAGCCGCTCGGCGATCAGGCCGCCGGCGGGCTCCAGCTGGTCGCCGATTACCGAGTCGACGCCGAGGCGGCTCAACAGGCCCGGAGCATGGCGGCAGAGCAGGTCGGTCTGCCGCGCCATCTCGCGCACGGTTCCGCGAACGCCGCCGTGGCGCCCGATCGCCCCCTCCCCGATCCCGGCGAACGGCACTCCGCTGCGCTCGAAGATCGGAGCGGCGGCCTGGTGATGGACGAAGGCGGCGCGATGGCCGCGCCGCTCCAGCTCCCTCGCCAGGACGGCGAGCGGCCTGACATGGCCGATCATCGGCGGGCAGAAGAAGGCGAAATTCACCTCGCGGTCAGGCGGCGATCGCCTCGCGCAGCGCGGACAGCATGATCGCCGCCTTGTCGCGCCGCGGGACGACGACCCGCCGGTCCCAGGCGGCCGGGCCGAGCGCGGCCACCCGTCGGCCGATCCGACCATAAATCCCCGCCGCGGCGAGGATCGCCCAGCGCGACCGGAACGGAAGCCGGACGACTCCCGCCCGCGCCGAAAGCTCGAAGGCTTCCGCGAGGTCGCAGATCCGGCGCACGAGCGGCACGAGCCGCCCGCGATTCGCCGGCTGGAGCAGATTCTGCCGGGTCAGCCCCTGCGCCGCCAGCCACGCCTCGGGAATGTAGCAGCGCCCGGCGCCGTGATCGTCGGCGATGTCGCGGGCGATGTTGGACAATTGAAAGGCGATCCCGAGCTCGGCCGCCCGCTCCAGCGTCTCCTCCTCCTCGGCCGGAACGCCCATCACCACCGCCATCATGCAGCCGACGGCGCCCGCGACATGGTAGCAATAGCGCAGCAGGTCCGCTTCGTCGGCGGGCCGCCAGCCGCTTTCGTCGAGCCGGAACCCTTCGAGGTGATCGTCGACGAAGCGGCTCGGGATCGGGCATTCGGCGAGCACGGCGGCGAGCGAATCGAAGGGCAGCCGGCCGGTCGGCCGCCCGGCCAAGGCGAGCGCCGTCAGGCTTCGCGCCTCGGCGAGGCTGTCGCCGCCGCGGACGGAAGGCGCCCCGAGGTCCTGGCCGTCGCACACGTCGTCGCAGTGGCGGCACCAGCAATAGAGCAGCCAGGCCCGCTCGCGCGTGGTCCGGTCGAACAGCCGGCTCGCCATCCGGAACGAGCGCGACCCGCGCTGGATCACCGCTTCCGCCTCCGCGACGATCTCCGCCCGGGTCATCCGGCGAGGTCCGCGAGCATCAGGCCGGCCGTCGCCTTGGCGCTTCCGACCACTCCGGGGATGCCGGCGCCGGGGTGCGTTCCGGCTCCGACGAAATAGAGGTTGGGGATATGGTCGTCGCGGTTGTGGACCCGGAACCAGGCGCTCTGGGTCAGCACCGGCTCGAGGCTGAAGGCGGAGCCGAGATGGGAGTTGAGCTCGCGCTCGAAATCCGCGGGACCGAAATGGAAGACGGTCTCGAGCCGGCCGGCGAGGCCGGGCAGGGCCCGCTCCTCGACGAGTTCAAGGATATGCCGCGCATAAGCCTTCCCCTCCCTCGCCCAGTCGATCGGAGCGGCGCCGAGATGCGGCACCGGCGCGAGGACGTAGAAGGTCGACTTGCCCGCCGGGGCCATGGCCGGGTCGGTCGCGGTGGGATGGTGGAGGTAGAGCGAAGGATCGTCGGCCAGGGCGCTTCCGCGATAGATGTCGCGAAGCAGGCCGCCGTAGCGCGGACCGAACAGGATCGAGTGATGCGGAACGCCGGGCCATTCTCCGTCGGTGGAGAAATGGACGACGAACAGGGAGGGGGAGAAACGCTTGCGCCGAAGCTTCGCCGCCGCCTTCGGCCCGCGCCGGTCGCCGAGCATGTCGTAGGTGCGAACCACGTCCGCGTTCGACGCGACCGCATCGAACCGGCCGCTCCACCCCCCGAGCGTCCGAACCGTCCGGGCACGGCCGCGCTCGGTGGCGATCCGGTCGACCGGATCGTTCAGCCGCACCGTCCCTCCTAGCCTCTCGAAATGCCTCACCATGCCCTTCACCAGGGCGTTGGTGCCGCCGCGCGCGAACCACACGCCGCCGTCGCGCTCAAGCTTGTGGATCAGCGCGTAGATCGCGCTCGTCGTCATCGGATTGCCGCCGACGAGCAGCGTATGGAAGGAGAGCGCCTGCCTTAGCTTGTCGTTGCGGACGAAGCCGGAGACCACCGAATAGACCGAGCGCCACGCCTGGTAGCGGGCGAGCGCGGGCGCGGCCCGGAGCATGGATCGGAAGTCGAGGAACGGCACCGCCCCGAGCTTCTCGTAGCCCTCGGCATAGACTCCGGCCGAATAGTCGAGGAAGCGGCGATAGCCTTCGACGTCGGCCGGCTCGAGCGCATGGATCTGCTCGGCGAGCCGGCGGTCGTCGTCGAGATAGTCGAACACCGTGCCGTCGGGCCAGGACAGGCGGTAGAAGGGCGAGACCGGGAGGAGCTCGACGTCGGCGGCCATGTCGGCGCCGGTCAGGCTCCACAACTCGCTCAGGCACGCGGGATCGGTGATCACGGTCGGTCCGGCGTCGAAGACGTGCCCGTCCTTCTCCCAGTAATAAGCCCGCCCGCCCGGCTTGTCGCGGCCTTCGAGGATGGTGGTGGAGATGCCCGCCGACTGAAGCCGGATGGCGAGCGCGAGCCCGCCGAAGCCGGAGCCGATCACGGCCGCCGTCCGGCTCATCGCCTTCGCTCCCGAAGCGCCCAGAGCGCCCGGCCGAGCGGGACCGGCGGACGGCCGCTAAGGATCCTCACCTTGTCGAGCATCGTCGACCGGCCGGCGTAGAAGCGGCCGACGACGCCTTCCGGAAGCCGGTAGAAATGCTCTAGAACCCGGTAGCGCCGGGGCGGGTCGGCGGCCCGGAACAGCATCCGGTTGAGGCGCTGGTAGAATTGCCTTTCCTTCCAAAGTCCCTCGGCGCGGGCGCGGAAGAAATCGTGCAGCCGCCGGCTTCCGATCTCGGAAAGGCCGGCGAGCAGGATCGCGTTGCGCGCCGCGTCGGCCAGCGAATAGCCGGTCGTGGGGTGGAAGAACCCGCCGCGAAGCCCCAGCCGCGCCACCGGCGCCTCCTGCCGCGGCCAGAGCGCCGCGCACGCGCCGCCGAGAAGCACCGGAAGAACCCCCGTCTCCTCCTCTATCGGCGAGGCGGGCGTAAGGCCGCGGGCGCGCACATAGCTGTCCGCGCGGCAGCCGAGCATCGGCACGTCGAGCACCGGCGAGGTGGAGTAATAAGTGTCCTCCACCATCAGCGTCTCGGCGTCGAACGGCAGCGAGTAGACGAAGCGGTAGCCGCTGTCCTGGTCGACGCAGGCGTCCATGATCACCGGCCGCTCGACTCCGTGCGGCCGGTCGAAGCGGTAGGTCCGGCCGACGAACTTCTGCCAGGCGAGGTCGAGGCCGGGCATCGGTCCGGGCCCGCGGGCGTCGATCACCGCCGCCGCGTCGATCCTCTCGCCGCCCTCGAGGATCACATGATCACCGGCGACGACCGCCGCCGCCGCGCCGAGCCGGTAGCGGTCGCGGGGCAGCGCGGCGCGCATCCGGGCGTCGAGATCGGCGGAACGGACGCTGTTGTAGCCGAGGGCGAGCCTGCGCTTGCGGGCCGGGAAGCGAACTTCATGGTCGTCCCAGCGGCGCGTGACCATCGGCCCGATCAGCGCTCGCTCCGCCTCGCCGAGATCCGTGTCGAAGAACGACCAGACGTGGATTCCGCCGAACCGATCGCCCGCCTCGAGCAGGAGCAGAGGCAGGTCCGGCCGCCGCGCCGTCAGGGCGAGCGCGGCGAGGCTCCCGGCAAGGCCGCCGCCGACGATGACGAGAGGGCTGGAGCCGTTCACCAGCGGCCCCGGCCTAAAGGCCATATCGAAGCGGGGCGCTCCGAAGGGTAGCGCGGCGCGCTATGTCCGTTCGCCCCGCCTTTGCCCTCCTGGCCCTGCCGCTGCTCCTCGCCGGAGCGGCGCCCGCCGCCGACCTGGAAGTGGTTCTCGAGCATCTTCGGAACGGGAACGGGGTGCTTCAGCTCTGCCTCACCCGCGAGGCCGCTCACTTCCCCGATTGCCGAGGCGATCCCAGAGCCGTCGTCCGGACCGTTCCCGCCACGACCCGGGCCGTGCGCTTCCCGGGACTCGCGCCCGGAGGCTATGCGCTGTCGGTCTTTCACGACGAGAATCGCAATCGAAAGCTCGATATGACGCTGATGATTCCTCGCGAGGGCTTCGGCTTTTCGCGAAATCCTGTGGTGCGCTTCGGGGCGCCGAAGTTTCGGCAGGTTCGCATCGATCTGCCGGCGGGCTTCTCCCGACAGGTCGTACGGATGCAATACGTCCTTTAGTCCATGTGGATCGGATTTCGCCTTCCCCCTAACCTCATGCGGGGGCGACGAGCAGGACGATGATGTTCGATAACGACCCCGCGCCTATTCCAATTCTTCCGCCGCGCTTGGGCGGGACCGAGGAAAAGGCGCTCCCCCAGTTGCACGTCCTTCTCGCTTCGCCGCGCGGCTTTTGCGCCGGGGTCCGCCGCGCGATCGACGCGGTCCGCGACGCGCTCCGGGTCCACGGCGCTCCGGTCTACGTGCGCCGCCCGATCGTGCACAACATGATCGTCGTCCGGGATCTCGAGGCGCAGGGCGCGGTGTTCGTCGAGGAGCTGGAGTCGGTTCCGCGCGGGGCGGTCGTGATCCTTTCGGCGCACGGCGTTCCGCCGGCGGTGGCCGAGGAAGCGCGCCGGCGCGGCCTGATCGCCTACGACGCCGTCTGCCCGCTCGTCGCCAAGGTCCATCGCGAGGTCGAACGTTACCATAAGGAAGGCCGCCACGTGGTCCTCGCCGGCCATTCCGGCCATCCCGAGATCGTCGGCACTCTCGGCCATCTTCCCGAAGGCGCCGCGACGCTCGTCGGAACGGCCGCGGACGTCGCCGACCTGCCCATCCCGTCCGCGACGCGGATCGGCCTCGCCGTCCAGACCACCTACTCGGTGGACGAGGCGGCGGATGTCGCCGACGCCCTGACCCGTCGCTTCCCCGACGTCGCGCAGCCGTCTTCGGCCGACATCTGCTACGCCACCACCAACCGCCAGGCCGCCATCGCCGGTATCGCTCGCAGAGCCGACTCGGTGATCGTCGTCGGCGAGGCGTTCTCGTCCAATGCCTGCCGGCTCGCCGAGGTCGCGGCGGCCGCCGGTTGCGATCGGGTCCAGCTGGTCGCCGAGCCTTCCGACATAGACTGGGATCTCGTGCCCGCCCGCGGAACGCTTGGGATCACCGCCGCCGCTTCCACGCCCGACATCGCCGTTGAGGATGTCTTCAGGGCCCTTTCGAGGCGCTACGCGATCCGGCTGGAGGCCGTCGGGGCCTCCGCCGAGTCCGTCCAATTCCGGAGGGTTGCGGTCGGATGACGATGATCGGAACCCGCGAGCCGGCGCCAGGCCTGGGCTCTTCCCTCGCCCGGGCGGCGGCCGAGATCGACACCTTGTTCGAGGTGCTTCTGCCCGACCCGCCCGACCCGCGCCGGCGGCTGTTCGCCGCGATGCGCCACGCGTCGATCGGCGGCGGCAAGCGGCTTCGGCCCCTTCTCGCCATCGCCTCGGCGAGCCTGTTCGAAGTGCCCAGGCCGCAATCGGTCCGCGCCGGCCTCGCGGTCGAATGCGTCCACGTCCATTCGCTGGTCCACGACGATCTTCCGTGCATGGACGACGACGATCTGCGCCGCGGCAAGCCTACCGTCCATCGCGCCTTCGACGAGGCGACCGCGGTCCTCGCCGGAGACGCACTGCTCGCCCTCGCCTTCGGGATCCTCGCCGATCCGCGGACCCACCCGGACGGCGCGGTCCGGGCCGAGCTCGCCGCCGAGCTTGCCAGGGCGGCCGGCGCCTGGGGCATGGCGGGCGGCCAGATGCTCGACCTTCTCGCCTCCTGCGAGAGCGAGAATCTCGATTCGATCACTCAGATGCAGCGGCTCAAGACAGGGGCCTTGATCGGCTGGTGCGTGGAATCGGGCGCGATCCTCGGCCATGCCCCGGCCGAAGCCCGAACGAGCCTTCGCGGCTACGCCCGATGCCTTGGACTGGCCTTCCAGATCGCCGACGACCTGCTAGACGTCGAGGGCGCGGAGGAAGAGGTCGGGAAGCGGCTGCGCAAGGACGAGGACCGCGGCCGGGTCACCTTCCTCACCCTGCTCGGAGCCGAACGCGCCCGCCGCCAGGCCGATCTTCTCGTCGAGCAGGCGGTCGAGCATCTGCGCTGCTTCGGGAGGCAGGCCGTCCTTCTGGAAGGGATCGCGCGCTTCTGCGTCAATCGTCGGCGCTGATCTCGAGCTCCGCCTCCACGCCGATCCGGATCGCCTGGGCGGAGCTCGGCACGCCGAGCCTCGCGAGCATGGCGGCGCGGTGCATCTTCACCGTCTTCTCGTCTATGTCGAGGAAGCCGGCGATCTGCTTGTTCCGAAAGCCCGCCATCATATAGCCCAGGACCTGGCGCTGCCTGGGGGTCAGCGAGGCGACCCCGGCCGCCGCCGCCCGGCGACGCGAGTCGAGATGGACGCCCTCTCCAGCCTCCATCTGCGAGCCGAGGAAATAGGCCGTCTCCCCGCCTGCGTCGAGCACCGGAGCGATCATCACCAGGTTGCGGAACGCCGTTCCGTCCTTGCGGTAGTTGAGCATCTGCGCGAGCGCGGGCCGCTTTTCGCGCACCGCCTCGCGAAGCAGGGCCTGCGCCGGGGCCTCCGTTCCGGGCCCGGCGAGGAATCGGCAATTGCGTCCGACGATCTCCTCCCGATCGTAGCCGGTAAGCCGGCAGAAGGCGTCGTTGACCGCGACGATCGGATTGTCCGGTCGGCGCGGATCGGTGACGACCGCCGCGATCGGCGTCAGTTCGATCGAGGCGAACAGCTCTTGGTCCGCGGGCGATATCGGGGAAGGTGCAACCATTCTTGCCTGAATATAACTTACCGGCCGTTCGCGCGAGGGGGCGAACGGCGCTCGCCGCCAGGCCTCGGCATGGACGCTTGGACGCCTGCGTGAAACCGATTAGGCGGCAGGCGTGACTCTCGCCCGTTTTCGACGGCCCGCCGCTGGAGCGGCCATCGGCATCGCCGCATTGCTGGCGGGAGCGCTGACGCGCCAGCCCCTGCTGGCCGCGCTGTCGGGCGCGGTCGGAGGGTTCCTCGCCTTGCTGGTAGGGTGGGATAGCCGCTTCCACCTCGGGCGGGAGGCTCGCGGATCGAACGCGGCGGCGGCCTCGGACGAGCGGGCGAGGGAGATCATCGCGCCGCTTTCCGATCCGATCCTGCTCCTGCGTTCGGGCAGGATCGCCGCGGCCAATCCCGCGGCCCGCCAGTTGCTCGGCGACTGGATCGAGGGACACGACATCCGGCTCGCGCTTCGGCATCCCGCCACGGTCGAGCGCCTGACCCGGCCGGCGCCGGCCGACCGAGGGCTCGAGCAACTGGAGGTCCTCGGCATCGGCCAGGCGGATCGCAACTGGCTGGTCACGATCGCCACCCTCGAGGACGAGACCCGGCTCATCCACTTGAGCGACCGGAGCGCCGCCGTAGCCGCCGAGAAGATGCGGGTGGATTTCGTCGCGAACGCCAGCCACGAATTGCGCACCCCCCTGGCCACCATCCTTGGCTTCATCGAGACCCTGGAGGACGATTCCGCCGGCTCCGACGGAGACGTCCGAAAGCGCTTCCTGGCGCTCATGCACGGCGAGGGCAAAAGGATGCAGCAGCTGATCGAGGATCTGATGTCCTTGTCGCGAATCGAGGCGGAGCGGTTCGGCCCGCTGCCCGATCCGGTCGATCTCGTTCCGCTGGTCGAGGAGGTCCGAGCCGGCTGCGCGGAATTGCTTCGCGAACGCCGGAGCAGGCTGGTCGTGGACAACCGAAGCTCGGGAACGGTGGTTCAGGGCGATCGCGGCCAGCTCCTCCAGCTGATCCGCAACTTGCTCGTCAACGCTCTCAAATATGGCCGTCCTGAAACCGAGGTGACGGTGACGTTCGAGGACGAGCCGCCCAGCGGCATCCGGATCACCGTCGCCGACCGGGGGGATGGGATCGCCCCCGAGCACCTTCCGCGGCTGACCGAGCGCTTCTACCGGGTCGACGCCGGGCGAAGCCGGGCCGTGGGCGGCACCGGCCTCGGCCTCGCCATCGTCAAGCACATCGTCACCCGCCACCGCGGACGGCTCGAGATACGCAGCGTCGTCGGGGAAGGGACGCGGGTCGTCGTCAATCTGCCGCGGGCGGACTGACCCGCCGTGCGCGTCATCAAACTGTCATAAAACCATAACAAAAGGCACTCGTCGGCGTGGTTGAGGAAGACGGGATGGCAAGCACCACCGGACACAGGCTCAAGCCCTTCGACGAGGATCTCGACCAGCTGCGCGCCACCATCGCGGAGATGGGCGGACTCGCGGAAGCGGCGATCGCCGAATCGATCCGCGTTCTCGTCCAGCGCGACCTTGAAGGGGCCAGCCGGGTCGTCGAGGACGACAAGAAGCTCGACATCCTCGAAGCCGAAGTCGAGGCCCGGGCGGTCCAGATCATCGCTCTTCGAGCGCCGATGGCCGGGGATCTGCGCGAGGTCGTCGCGGCCCTCAAGATCGCCGGAGTCGTCGAGCGGATGGGGGATTATGCCAAGAACATCGCCAAGCGGGCGCGGGCGATCGAGCATGCTCCGAACCTGCGGCCGCTCTCGCTTCTGCCGGAAATGGCGCGGATCGTCGCCGAGATGGTCCACGACGCCCTCGACGCCTTCGTCGCCCGCGATCCCGCCAAGGCTTCGCTGGTGTGCGACCGCGACCGTGCGGTCGACGATTATTACAACGCGATATTTCGGGTGCTGCTCACCTTCATGATGGAGGATGCGCAGAACATCACCCCGGCCACCCACCTTTTGTTCATCGCCAAGAACCTGGAGCGCATCGGCGACCATTCGACCAACGTCGCGGAGATGGTCTATTTCGCCGCGACCGGGGCCCGGCTTCGCGAGCGGGAACGGGGAATCGACAGCACCGGAAGCGGCTGAGCCCGGCCGCGCGCGCCGGCCGGCTGTCATCAGATTGACACTTAACGCGCCTCTAACGCACCGGGAGCGTGGCTTCGCGGGGGAGGGTTCGACATGGGCCGGCGCCGATGATCGAGAAGAAGGAGGTCGAGCTCAAGCTTGAGCTTCCCGGCGATTGCGTCTCCGGCTTCCGCGAGGTCGCGGCGCTGGGCGATCCCGAGCGCCGTCCGGTGCGTCAGAAGACGACCTATTTCGACACTCCGCAGGGCCAGCTTCGAAAGGCCGGCTATTCGCTCCGCCTTCGCCGCAAGGGCCGCTCCTGCCTCCAGACGGTGAAGCATCGCGAGGCCGAATCGGGCGGCTTCTCGAGCCGGGCCGAGTGGGAGCAGAAGGTCGAAGGGCCCGATCTCGACTTCGCGGCGCTTCGCGCCACTCCGCTCGCCGAGCTGCTGACCAAGCGCGACTTGAGGAAGCGGCTGTGCGTCGTCTCCGAGACGATCGTCCAGCGGACGACCTGGACCCTCCGCCGAGGCCGGGCGTCGATCGAGCTCATCCTCGACGAGGGCGAGGTCGTCAGCGGCGAGCGGCGCGAGCCGGTCTGCGAGATCGAGCTGGAGCTGAAGAAGGGCCGTCCGGACGCCTTGTTCGGCCTGGCGCGCGAGATCGCCGGCCAGGTGCCGCTCCGGATGGGGGTCTCGAGCAAGTCGGAGCGCGGCTTCCGGCTGCTCGAGGGAAAGGCCAAGAGGGTACGGAAGGCGGAGCCCACCCGGCTCGGCCGCGACATGACGATCGCCGACGCCTTCGCCGCCATCGTCCAGTCCTGCCTTCGCCACTACCGGCTGAACGAGACGATCCTGCTCGAGGAGCGGAACGCCTCGGCGCTCCACCAGGCACGGGTCGCGATCCGTCGGCTTCGCTCCGCCTTCACCCTGTTCCGGCCGGTGCTCGCCGGCGAGCCTTACGACCGGCTTCGAGGCGCCCTTCGAGGCTTCGCGGAGACGCTCGGCGACGCCCGCAATCTCGACGTGCTCCTCGCCTCGCAGCCGGGAAGCGCCGCCCCGCGCGGCGAGGCCGCCGCTCTTCACAAGGATCTTCGGCGCGCCCGCAAGCAAGCCTATGCGACGGTTTCCACCGCGCTCCACGATCGCGCCCTTCCGATCCTGATCCTCGACATCGTCGCCTGGGCGGAAGCGGGCGCGTGGCGCAAGGGCGGTCGGGCCGGACACCCGGTACCGGAATTCGCCGCCGAGCGGCTGGAGCGCGGCTGGCGGCGGGTCCGCAAGGGCGGCGCCGACATCGCCGCGCTCTCGCCGGAGGAACGGCACCGGCTGCGGATCGAGATCAAGAAGCTGCGCTACGCGGCCGAATTCTTCGCCAGCCTCGCGCCCAGGGATAAAAAGGCGGAGCAGCGCGCCTTCCTCGCCGAGCTGGAGGCGATTCAGGAGAGCCTGGGACGGCTCAACGACCTCGAGACGGCGAAGGAGATCGCCCCCGGCCTCGCCGCCGCGCGGGAGGAGGAGACGGAGGACTCGGCCGCCGACCTGAAGGCCGCCCAGGAAGCCCACCGCCGCCTCCGCGAGGTCGGCCGCTACTGGCGCTAAGGCGCCCCCCGGGGCGGCGGGCGGGGATCGAATCCGAACCTAGGGCGCCGAACCTTTACCAAGTCCGGCATGACGACCGAACTGCGTAAAGCCTATTCTAGAAGCGTACCGTCGCTTCCACTCCGAAGGTGCGCGGCGCGTTGAAATTGCCGTAGTCGCCGAGGATGTTGGCGATGCTCCCCGAGGTCACGCTGGTCGTCGGCGCCCCGGGAAGGCTGTTGGACGGGTCGCGGCGGTAGACGTGCTGCTCGTCGAACAGGTTGCGGGCCCACACGCTGAGCGTCACCGACTGCCCGTTCTGCGAGACCGGGATGTCGGTGAGGGCGATCCGGCCGTTGACGATGAACGAGGAATCCGCCTTCGTCGCGAACTGGTCGAAGGCCTGGGTCGCCTGCGCGTAATTGGCGTCGAGGTGGAAGCGAAGCGACGCCCCGGCCCCGCCGACCCGGGTCTCATAGTCGATCGCCCCGCTCGCCGCGTTGCGCGGGGTGAAGACGATGTAGAAGTTCTGGAGGACGCTGCTCGTCACGCCGCCCGCCGTCGCCTGGATGAGCACCGGCGGAATCCGCGTATAGGTGTAGGCGTAGGAGGCGTTGAGGGTCAGGCCCTCGACCGGGCGAAGCGTCAGGTCGGCCTCAATCCCGCGGATCTTGGTCGTGCCCGGCGCATTGATCGTCACCAGATTGTTGAAATTGCCGGTGGCGGTCGGCTGGATGGAGCTGATGTCTACCTGGCTCTTCTTGCGGTCCATCACGTAGCCGGCGAGGTTCAGGCGAGCCCGGCGATCGAGGAAATCCGCTTTCATGCCGACTTCGTAGGCCTTGACGTCCTCGGGATCGAACGGCTGGTAATTGGCCGTCCGCGAGCTAGCTCCGCCGGCGCGGTAGCCGGTCGAATATTTGGCGTAGAAGTGGAGGTCGCGGCTGGCGTCGAAGGCCAATGTCGCCATCGGGTTGAACCGGTTCCAGGTCTTGTCGAGCGGCTTGTAGCCGTTGGCCGCCGCGATCGCCGGGTTGGTGTCGTAATTGATGTTGCGCGAGTAGTGCAGCACGCCCCTTTTCTTGTCGCGCGTGTAGCGGGCTCCGACCGTCAGGTGAAGCGCGTCGGTCGCGTTCCAGGTCGCCTGGCCGTAGGCCGCATAGCTTTTCGACCAGACTTCCGAGGCTCGGTCGATCGAGCGGCAGCCGGGCTGCGAGCCGAAGCCGGCGGAGCCGGTGCACGGATCGAGCACGGTGACGGCGGTGAGAGTCGAGTTGAACGCGACCGAATTGGGAGTCGCGGCATCGTCGCTGACATGCTCGTTGAAATAATAGAGGCCGGCGACGTAATCGACCCGGCCCGCCGTTCCGACCGCCTGGAATTCCTGGCTGAACTGGTTCTGGTGGAGGTCGGCGAGGCTGTAGCGGCTGAAGTTGCAGGCATTGCCGGTGCAGCCCGGGGCGACGACGGGGACGCGGTGGGCGCCGCCCGAATTGTCCCACTGGGTCGCCTTCACTCCGCGCCACGCGGTCAGCGCGCGAAGCTCCACCTCGGGCGAGACCTTCCAGCGCAGGCTGTTGGTGAAGCCGTGCGTGTCGTCCACGCTCGGCTGCTGCGGAACGCCGATGTCGGCGACCCTCATCCGGCTGCGGCCGTTCACGACGACCAGCGGGGAGAGCGGCTTCACCGTCCCGGTCAGGGTCGTATAGGCCGTTCCGGGGAGGAAGCAGTTGGGAGCCGACGCCTGCGGACCGGCGACGCAGCCGTTCGGATTGTAGTTCAGCAGCTGGCTGTAGAAAGGCGAGTTCTTGTCGCGGGCGATGTCGAAAGAGAAATCGTCGGTCAGGCCTTCGAACGGCCGCCAGCGCGCGGCGAGGCGCAGGCCCTGCCGGTCGAAATAGTTCCAGCCGGTCTGCCCGGCGAGCGGGTTCCTGGTCGTCGCGCCCTGATATTGCTTCACCGCGTCGACCTTCAGCGAGATTCCGGCAAGCTCCGGAAGATCGACGTGAAGCTCGCCATTATAGGCGCCGTAATTGCCCACCCCGGCGCTCACCCGGCCGCCGAAATGCCCGCTCGGAGCCTTGGTGACGATGTTGAGCGCGCCGCCTTCGGTGTTTCGGCCGAACAAGGTGCCCTGCGGCCCGCGAAGCACCTCGATCCGCTCGACGTCGAACAAAGCCGCGTTGAGGCCGTGCTGGCGGCCGAGATAGATTCCGTCGATGTAGATGCCGACGCCCTGCTCGCGCGCCGGCTGGTTGGCGTCGAGCGGGACGATTCCGCGAATGCCGACGGTCAGCGCCGACTGGCGCGCCTCGAAGGTGGCGACGCGAAGCGACGGCACGGAGCCGTCGGCGAGGTCGTAGAGGCTCTGGACGTGGCGGTCCTTGAGCGCGACGTCGTTGACCACCGCGATCGCGATCGGCGTGGTCTGGAGGCTGGTCTCACGCTTGGTGGCGGTGACGACGATGTCGCCCAGTCCCTGCCCTTCCGGCGGCGCCTCCGCCGCGGGGCCGGCGGCCGCGAGCTCGACCGTAACCGGATCGGCGGGCGCGGGATCGGGGGCCGCCGGACCTTGAGCGAAGGCCGGTCCGGCCATGGCCAGGAGGGCGGCGCCGCCGAGCAGCGAAAGACGGGCGCGGCGGCTGGAGCCGGTCGCGGCGCGCTGCACGCGCTCGGTCCGCGGAGCGCGAAGTCCAGTAGCAAGCATGTAATGACCCCCTTGAAGGACGTACAGGGGTCGGTTTGCCGATCGGCGAGTCCGCCCCTGCCAATCCGCTAGGGCGATTCTGTTATACTAATGTGACGCGGGCTAAGAACTCAGGTGGATAACTACGTAATATAATTGTAATATTACCGGTCAGGATCCGTCGTCGAGCGAGTAACCTGCTGATCTTACAGTTCTGATCAGGTCGCGACTGCCTTCGCTGTTGATCGACTTGCGCAATCTGCGGATGTGGACGTCGACGGTGCGCGGCTCGATATCCTTGTCGCGCCCCCATACCGCGTCGAGCAGCCGCTCGCGCGAGAAGACGTGGCCGGGATGCTCGAGGAAATGGCGGAGCAGCCGGAACTCGGTGGGGCCCAGGGCGACGCTCTTCCCGGCGCGGCGCACCTTGTAGGCGGCGAGGTCCATCTCGACGTCCTGATAGGAAAGCACGCCTCCCGCGAGACCGGGCCGGACCCGGCGAAGCACGGCCCGGACCCGGGCGACGAGCTCGGCCGGGCTGAACGGCTTGGTCACGTAATCGTCCGCTCCGGTGTCGAGGCCGCGGACCCGGTCCGTCTCCTCCCCGCGCGCGGTCAGCATCAGGATCGGCACGTTGGCGGTGTCGGGGGAGCGCCGGAGCCGGCGGCAGACCTCTATTCCCGTCAGGTCCTCGAGCATCCAGTCCAGGATGACGATATCCGGAACCGACTCCCGAGCGAGCAGAAGCGCCTCCTCGCCGCTCGGCGTCTGAGCGACCTCGAACCCCTCCCGCTCGAACGTCCAGCGGAGCAGCTCGATCATCGCCGGATCGTCCTCGGCGAGCAGAAGCTGGGTCTTGGTCACGCCGACTCCTCCCGTGCAACGCGAGCGCCGCGAACGCCTCGAACGACCCCGGCCGGGAGCGGCGGGTCGGCGGCGGCGCGGGTCGAGGGCCTTGGTTGCACGCTTCGTTCCTCCAGGAGAAGCCCTCGATGCCCGTCTTTCATGACACTCCCGTGACGGGGCCGTTTCAAGGTTGCGGTCATGCCCGCGCCCAGGCGCTCCTCGCCGTCGACGACCGCCGAGTTCTTGACCCCCCGTCGCGCGCCTGCCCCCTTCCCGTCGCCCCAGCGAAGGCTGGGGCCCCAGCGGGTGAAAGGCGCCGACGGTGGAGCGGGCACGGGCCCCGACCGCCGGGTTCTTCACCCCCTGGGGTCCCAGCCTCCGCTGGGACGACGGTGCCCGTCGCGCGCCTGCCCCCTTCCCGTCGCCCCAGCGAAGGCTGGGGCCCCGGCGGGTGAAAGGCGCCGACGGTGGAGCGGGCACGGGCCCCGACCGCCGGGCTCTTCACCCCCTGGGGTCCCAGCCTTCGCTGGGACGACGGTGCCGTGTCGCGGGCCGACCCCCTTCCCGTCGCCCCAGCGAAGGCTGGGGCCCCAGCGGGTGAAAGGCGCCGACGGTGGAACGGGCGCTTGCCCCGACCGCGGAGTTCTTCACCCCCTGGGGTCCCAGCCTTCGCTGGGACGACGGATCGAGCCCCAACCGTCCGAAACTACGCCGTTGCACTGTTCGTTCGAACGAATTAGACCCTCGCCATGGTCGCCGACAAACTCCTCGACATCGCCATCGAGCGATTCGGAAGCCTTGGCTTCGAGGGGGCGAGCACGCGGGAGATCGCCCGGGCGTCGGGGACGGCGATGTCGTCCATCACCTATCATTTCGGCGGCAAGGAGGGGCTTTACCTCGCCGCCGCCGAGCATATCGCCGGGGCGATCAGCGCTCGGCAGGCGGGTCCGCTGGAGGCCGCCCGGGCGGCGGCCTCGAAGTCGCGCGAGGAGGCGGTCGAGGCGCTGCTCGGGATTCTCGATTCCTTCGCGCAGATGATGCTTCGGCCGGAATCGGCGCCCTGGGCGCGGTTCATCATGCGCGAGCAGCAGTCGCCGACCGAGGCGTTCGAGCGGATCTGGCTGGGCGCGATGAAGCCCGTCGCCGAGACGTTCGTCGGGCTCGTCGGAAAGGCCCGGCCGGATCTATCCGACCTCGAGTCGCGCGCCACGGCCCTGCTGCTGATGGGCCAGGCGATGATCCTTCGCGCCGGCCGAGCCTCCGCCTGCCGGCTTCTCGGGGTCGAGACCCTCGACGAGGAGCCCGCCGCTTTGCTCCGCGCCCGGCTCCGCGCCAACGCGCAGTGCATCCTATCGGAGAAGCCATGATGAACCGACGCCGGATGATCCTTCTGGCGGCGCTGGTCGTGCTGATCGTCGCGGCCGTGGCCACGCGAGGGTTCGGCCTGATCGCCAAGCGCGACGAGGGGCCGCTGACGCTTCACGGCAATGTCGACATCAGGGAGGTGAGCCTCGCCTTCCGGGTCGGCGGCCGGATCGCGCGGATCGACGTCGAGGAAGGCCAGAAGGTCGCAGCCGGACAGGCGCTGGCGGCGCTCGACACCGCCAGCCTCGATTCGCGGATCGGAGAGGCGTCCGCCCAGGTCGCCCAGGCGCGCGCGCAGCTCCTGAAGCTTAGCAACGGGAACCGTCCGCAGGAGATCGGTCAGGCGCGGGCACGGGTCGCCGCGGCCGCCGCTGCGGCCAGGGCGGCGGACGAGGAATATCGGCGCCGCTCCGGCCTCGTCGGCCCGGGCGCGATCTCGCGCGCCGTCTGGGACGAGACGGTGGCTTCGCGCGACCGCGCCCGCGCTCAGCTCGCCGAGGCGCGGCAGGCGCTGGCCCTGGTCCAGGCCGGAAGCCGGCCGGAGGACGTCGCCGCCGCCCGCGCCCAGCTCCAGGCGGCGGAGGCGGGGCGGGCCAGCGCGGCCACCGATCTTGGCGACACGAAGCTTTCGGCGCCGCTCGACGCGATCGTCGAGACGAGGGCTCAGGAGCCGGGGGCGATCGTCCAGGCGGGGCAGACCGTGCTCACCTTGGCGATGAACCGGCCGCTCCGGATCCGCGCCTATATCTCCGAGCCCGACCTTGGCCGGATAAGCCCCGGAATGGCGGTGGAGGTCAGCGCCGACGGCAATCCGCGCACCTATCGCGGGACGATCGGGATGATCGCGCCCAAGGCCGAGTTCACGCCGCGCACCGTCGAGACGGAGAATCTGCGGACCGACCTCGTCTACCGGGTGCGGATCATCGTCGCCAATCCCGACGATTCGCTTCGCCAGGGCCAGCCGGTGACGATCCGCATCCCCGCCGCGCGTCCGGCGCACAAGGGCTAAGGTGGACCCGCCGGTCGCCCGCGCCGAGGGGGTCGTAAAGCGCTTCGGCGAGGGCGAGGCCGCGCTCGACGGCGTGGCGATCAGCATCGCGGCCGGTGAGATTACCGGGCTGGTCGGGCCGGACGGCGCCGGCAAGACCACGCTGATCCGGATCCTCGCCGGACTGATGAAGCCCAACGGCGGAAGCGTCGAGGTGCTCGGCGGAGCGCCGGGCGACGACCGCGAGTCGATCGGCTACATGCCGCAGCGCTTCGGGCTGTACGAGGACCTGACCGTCCTCGAGAACCTGACGCTCTACGCAAGGCTTCGCGGGCTCGCCGAGGCCGAACGGGGCGCTGTGTTCGAACGCCTCCTGCGCTTCACCGACCTCGAGCGCTTCAAGGCGCGGCTCGCCGGCAAGCTGTCGGGCGGGATGAAGCAGAAGCTCGGCCTCGCCTGCGCCCTGGTCAAGACTCCCAGACTGCTTCTGCTCGACGAGCCGGGCGTCGGCGTCGACCCGATCTCCCGGCTCGAATTGTGGTCGATGGTCGGCGAGCTCAAGAGCGAGGGGATCGGGGTCCTGTGGTCGACCGCGTATCTCGACGAGGCGGAGAAGTGCGACCGGGTCTATCTCCTCAACCAGGGCAAGCTGCTGTTCGAAGGGGCGCCGACCGACCTCACCGGGCGTGTCGCCGACCGGGTGATCCGGATCAGCGGCTTCGAGGAGCGCCGCCGCAAGTTCCTCACCGAGGCGCTGGACAAGCCGGGCGTGATCGACGGCACCATCCAGGGGCGAAGCGTCCGGCTGCTGCTCGCCCCGGGCGCGCGCTTCGAGGCTCCGGCGGGCGCCAGCGCGGAGCCGGCGCCGGCGCGGTTCGAGGACGGCTTCGTCGAGATACTGGGAGGCGGCCCCAAGGGGACCAGCCGGCTCGCCGAGGGATATCGGACCATCCCGGAGGCGGACGGCCCGATGATCGAGGCGAAGGGGCTGACCCGGCGCTTCGGCGACTTCACCGCCGCGAGCGAGATGCGCTTCGAGGTCCCGCGCGGGCGGATCTTCGGGCTGCTCGGGCCCAACGGGGCGGGCAAGTCGACGACCTTCAAGATGCTCTGCGGCCTTCTCACGCCGAGCGCCGGGACGGGAGCGGTCGCGGGCTTCGATCTGCGCGGCGCGGGGGCCGACGCGCGCGCCTCGCTCGGCTACATGGCCCAGAAATTCTCGCTCTACGGCGATCTGTCGGTCCGCCAGAATCTCGACTTCTTCGCCGGCGCCTACGATCTCGGTCGGGCCGAGGCGCGCCGGTCGATCGAGCGGGTGATCGACGTCTTCGACCTGGAGGGGCAGCTCGGCCGCAATGCCGGGGCCCTTCCGCTCGGCTACAAGCAGCGCCTCGCCCTCGCCTGCGCCGTGATCCACGAACCGCCGGTCCTGTTCCTCGACGAGCCGACCTCGGGCGTCGACCCCGTCGCCCGCCGCGAATTCTGGACTCACATAAACGGCCTCGTCGACCACGGAGTCACCGTCCTCGTCACCACCCACTTCATGGACGAGGCCGAATATTGCGACGAGGTGACGCTGATCTACCGGGCGGTGCAGATCGCCACCGGCACCCCCGACGCGCTCAAGGCGAAGGCGTCGGGGCTCGCCGGATCGGACGACCCGACGATGGAGGAAGCCTTCATCGCCCTCATCCGCGAGGACGACCGGGCGCGCGGCGAGCGGGCCGAGGTGGCATGAAGCTTCGCGACGTCAGCCTCGACGGCCGCCGCCTGATCGCGCTGATCGGCAAGGAGGGCTCGCAGATCGCCCGCGACCCCTCGACCTTCCTCATCGCCTTCGTCCTTCCATTGATCCTCCTCTTCCTGTTCGGCTACGCCGTCTCGCTGGACACCAGCCGGACCCGGATCGCCCTGGTCGTCCAGGACAGCAGCGCGCCCGCACTCGGCCTCGCCCAGGCGTTTCGAAGCTCCGCCTATTTCGAGGTGACGGAGTCGCGCTCCCTCGCCCCCGTACGGGCGCTGATGGTCGACGGGCGGATCCGCGGAATCGTCGTCATCCCGCAGGACTTCGGGGCCGGCGTGAAGCGCGGCGACCCGCCCGCCATCCAGATCGTCACCGACGGGTCGCAGCCCAACACGGCCGCCTTCGTCGGAGTCTATGCCGAAGGAGTCCGCCAGGCCTGGGCGGCTTCGGAAGGGACGGAGCCGAACGCCGCGCCGCGCATCCAGGCCTCCGCGCGCTTCTGGTTCAACCCCGACCTTCGAAGCCGCTACTTCCTCGTGCCCGGATCGATCGCGATCGTCATGACGATGATCGGCACCCTCCTCACCGCCCTCGTCGTCGCGCGCGAATGGGAGCGCGGCACGATGGAGGCGATGATGGCGACCCCCATCTCCATGGCCGAGTTCATCGCCTCCAAGGTCATCCCCTATTTCCTGCTCGCGCTCGTCTCGATGGGGCTTTGCACGGCGATAGCGGTGTTCGCCTTCCACGTGCCGTTCCGGGGCTCGATCCCGGCCTTGCTCGCCATCGCCTCGGCCTTTCTGATGCCGGCGCTCGGGCTCGGCCTGTTCATCTCGGCGGCGACCAAGAACCAGTTCGTCGCAAGCCAGATCGCCCTGCTGACCGCCTTCCTTCCGACCTTCCTCCTTTCCGGCTTCATATTCGAGATCTCGTCCATGCCCTGGCCGATCCGGATGATCACCTACGCCGTCCCGGCGCGCTACCTCATCCCCTCGCTCCAGACGGTGTTCCTCGCCGGCGACTTCTGGGGGCTGATCCTCCCCAACGTCGCGATCATGCTCGGCTTCGGATTGCTCTTCTTCCTGCTCTCCTTCCGGGTCACCCGGCGGAGCCTCGACTGATGCGTCGGCTCCGGGCGATGATCGTCAAGGAGATCTGGGCGGTGCTTCGCGACCCCAAGTCGCGGATCGTGCTGGTCGTCCCGCCGCTCCTTCAGCTGTTCATCTTCACCTTCGCGACGACCCTCGACGTCAAGAACGCCAATATCGGGGTCTACGACCGGAGCGGAGGCGCGGCGAGCGTCGAGCTGGTCCAGAGGATCGCGGCGAGCAGCAACTTCCACGACATTCGCCGCCTATCGTCCGAGGAGACGCTCGCCAAAGCCGTCGACGAGCAGAGGATCATCGCGGCGCTCGTCATCCCCGAAGGCTTCGACCGCGACGTCGCCGCCGGCCGCCCCGCCACGGTCGGCCTGATCCTCGACGGCCGGCGCTCGAACGCGGCGCAGATCGTCGCGGGCTACCTCCAGCAGATCGCCGCTGGGGTAGGCGCCGGGATCGCCCCCGCCGCGCCCGCCGCTTCGGGAGGAAGCGAGGTGACCAACTGGTACAATCCGTCGCTCGACTATATCTGGTTCACCCTCCCCTCGCTGATCGCCATCATCGTCTCGGTCGCCGGGCTTTCGGTGACCTCGCAGACCGTGGCGCGCGAACGCGAGCTCGGCACCTTCGACCAGCTGATGGTCTCGCCGCTCCGGGTCCACGAGATATTGATCGGCAAGATGGTCCCGCCGCTGCTCGTCGGGCTGTTCAACGGAACGGTCTATCTGATCGTCGCCCCATTCGTCTTCGGAGTGCCGTTCACCGGATCGCTCGCCCTCTTCTACCTCTCGCTGACCGTCTACATGCTCGCCCTGATCGGGGTCGGAATGCTCGTCTCGGCGGCGTCGCAGACCCAGCAGCAGGCCTTCCTCGGCTCGTTCCTGGCGACCACGCCGCTCATCCTGCTGTCCGGCTATGCGAGCCCGATCGACAACATGCCGTCCTGGCTCCAGCTCGTCACCTATGCCGACCCGGCGCGCTACTTCCTGGTCATCGTCCAGGGCCTGTTCCTGAAAGCGATGCCCGCGAGCGCCGTGTGGGGCCAGCTCTGGCCGCTCGCGATCATCGCCTGCGTCACCCTCTCAGCCGCCGCCTGGCTGTTCCGGGCCCGGATGGAGTAGAAGAATGAACCGCCTCCTCGCCCCCCTGCTCGCGGCCGCGGCGCTCGCCGGCTGCACCGTCGGTCCCGATTACCGACGGCCCGCGGCTCCGGCCGCCGCCGCCGCCGGCTGGATAGAGAATGGAACGCCGGGGCCGGTCGACCTGCGCTGGTGGGACAGGTTCGGCGACCCGGCGCTGACGGCCCTGGTCGAGCGCGCCGCGGCGACGAGCCCCGATCTGGCCGAGGCGAGCGCCCGGATCGCGGAGGCGCGCGCCAATCGCGAGGCCGTCGCGGGCGGACGGCTTCCAAGCGTTACCGCCAAAGGCAGCGCGACCGAGAACGTGGTCAGCGAGAACGGCCAGATCCCGGTCGATCGAATCCCCGCCTTCCCGCGAAGCTTCAGCCTGTTCGACATCGGCTTCGACGCCAGCTGGGAGCTCGACCTGTGGGGCCGCCGCACCCGCCAGCTGGAGGCGGGCCGGGCACGCGAGGAAGCCGCGTCCTTCGGCCGGCGCGACGTGATGCTGACCCTGATCGCCGAAGTCGCCAGGAACTACATGGACGTCCGCTCGGCCCAGGCCGATGCGGCCGCGCTCCAGGCCGCCGCGGACGCCGACTCCGAGCTGGCCCGGCTCGGTCGGCTCCGGCTTCGCGCGGGAGAATCCTCCCAGCTCGACCAGGACAAGGCCGAGGCACAGGCCCGGGCCAGCGCCGCGGCGGTTCCGGAGGCCCGGGCCCGCGCCGCCGCCGCCGCCTACCGGATCGCGGCCCTGATCGGAGTCCCCCCCGAGGACGTCGCGCCGGCCTTGCTGGTCCCGGCGCCCCAGCCCTCCGCTCCGGCGACGATCTTCGTCGGAATCCGCTCCGATCTGCTCGCCCGCCGCCCGGACGTCGGCCGAGCCGAGCGCGAGCTCGCCGCCGCCACCGCCGACGTGGGGGTCGCCACGGCCGACCTGTTCCCGCGCTTCAGCCTGCTCGGAAGCCTCGGCCAGCAGGCGCAGAACCCGCTCGATCTCGCCTCCACCGGCTCGACCCGGCTGCAGATCGGCCCGAGCTTCTCCTGGCCGATCTTCTCGGCGGGAACGATCCGGGCGCAGATCCGCGCCGCCGACGCCCGCTCCCAGGCCGCCGCCGCGCGCTACGCCAAGGCGGTGACCGGCGCCCTCGCCGACAGCGAGAGCGCGATCAACCGCTTCCTCAATGCTCGGGCGGCCGCCGGCGAGGCCGAAGCCTCGCTCGGCCGGGAAAGAGCGGCCTTCGCGCTCGCGGAGCGCCGCGCCCGCGCCGGCGAGGACGACCGGCTCGCCCTCACCCGCGCCCGATCCAGCCTCGCGGCCGCCCAGAGGCGCCGAGACCAGGCGGCGGCCACGGTCAACCAGTCGGCCATCGCCCTCTACAAATCGCTCGGCGGCGGCTGGGCCGGTCCCGAAGCGCCCTAGCCGACCGGCGTCCTTCGCCCCGGCCCGCGCCTCGAACCGCGGGCCCATGGACGGGAGCGGCGCAATCGGGCAAATATATATTTCAGACCCGTAACCGCCGCGGGGGATCGGGATGAGGAGCGGCCTTGCGCATCCGCTCCCGATTCGGCCGAGGCCTTACCGACGGAGGTTGCGAGGAGATGAGCGGACCGGATCCAGAGCAAGGCCCGGCCGGCGCTTTCGCCGACGTGGCGCCCGACGCGGCGCCCTCCGGGCCGCCGTCGGATCGAGCCGCCGGGACGGAGCCGTCCGAACCGGCCGGACAGGCCGCTCCGGGCGCTGGCGATTCCGCGGTGAAGGGCGGCGACCTCGTCTACCGGCATCGGCTTCCGACCCGGATCTGGCACTGGGTCAACGCGGTCACGGTCATCGTCATGCTGATGAGCGGAATGATGATCTTCAACGCCCATCCCCACCTCTACTGGGGACCCTATGGCGCCAATTTCGACCATCCCTGGCTCTCGTTCAAAACCGGCCCGTTCCCCGGCTGGGCAACCATCCCCTCGACCTACAATCTGGCGCTGTCGCGCCACTGGCACCTCTTCTTCGCCTGGATACTCAGCGTCGGACTGCTCCTCCACATGGTGGTGAGCCTGATCAACCGGCACATCCAGCGCGACCTCTCGCTGTCCAGGGCGGAACTGGCTCCGGCGCACCTGTGGCAGGATGTGAAGGATCATGCCCGGCTCAAATTCCCGACCGGCGCCGAGGCCCTGCGCTACAATGTCCTTCAGAAGATCACCTACATCGCGATCGTCTTCGTCATCCTTCCGCTCGTGATCCTCACCGGCCTTAGCCTTTCGCCGGGGCTCGACGCGGTGCTTCACTGGCCGCTCGACCTGATGGGCGGGCGTCAGTCGGCGCGCTCGATCCACTTCATCTGCGCCTTCCTGATCGCCGGCTTCATCCTCCTCCATCTCGCCCTCGTCGCCCTCGCCGGGCCCTTCAACGAGATTCGCTCGATGATCACCGGGCGCTTCCGGATCCCGCGCGATCGCGCTTCGGAGCCCGCCGAAACCCCTGTCTTGGAGAGCGCGGAATGAGCATCCTGATCTCTCGCCGGGCGCTCGTCGGCGGTTTCGCGGCCGGCGCCGGAACGCTTCTTTCCGGCTGCGACCGCCTCGGCCAGAACGCGAAATTCCGCGCCCTGCTCGGAACCGCCGAAGACGCCAATTACGCCGTCCATCGCCTGCTCCAGGACCGAACCGCTTTGGCGGAGGAGTTCGCGCCCTCGCAGCGCTCGCCGATCTTCCGCTCGAACGGCACTCGAATGCCGGCCGGCGAGGCTTATGCCCGCCACGTCGCGAGCAACTTCGCCGACTGGCGGCTGGTCGTCGACGGCGCGGTCGCCCGTCCCCAGTCCTTCTCGCTCGACGAGATCAGGAAGATGCCGACTCGAAGCCAGATCACGCGCCACGATTGCGTCGAAGGCTGGAGCGCGATCGCCAAGTGGACCGGAGTTCCGCTCAAATTGCTGCTCGACCGGGCCGGCATCTCGCCGCAGGCGCGCTACATCGTCTTCCATTGCGCCGATCGCCAGTCGAACGGCACCTTATGGTACGAATCGATCGACCGGGTCGATGCCGCCCACCCGCAGACGATCCTCGCCTGGGCGATCAACGACAGGCTCCTTCCGGTCGAGAACGGAGCGCCGCTGCGGATGCGGATCGAACGCCAGCTCGGCTACAAGCACGCCAAATATGTCGAGCGGATCGAGGCCGTGACGAGCCTCGCCAACGTCTATGGCGGCAAGGGCGGCTATTGGGAGGACGTCGCCGGCTACGAATGGTATGCCGGAATCTAGGCCCGCTTCAGCGCCGGTCATTCTTCGCGGACGCCGCGCGGCGCCGTTCCTACAGCTTGCGGGCGGCGATGATCGGGCCGCCAAGGCCCTGCTGCACCAGCACGGCGGAGCGCAGCCCCGGCTCCCCGGCGGCGGGGAGCGGATAGCCGGCGCTCTTGCCGGTATAGGGCCCAAGCCTCACCAGCTGCCGGACGATGTCGCGGTGCGGCAGCGTGCGCCCGCCATTCTCGCCGGCGCGGATCGGAACCTCGCGAACCTTGGGGTCGTAGCGCACCAGCCAGACCGTCGCCGGCGCCCGAACGGCCGCGGCGGATAGCCTTATCCCTCCTCCGCCGATCTCGACCGACGGACCGCCCCGGGCCGGCCCGCGCTCCCGGATCACTCGGGCGAGCTCTTCGTTATTGCTTCCGACGATCGGCGCTCCGCCGTTGACGATCACCTGCGGAGTCGAAACTCCGCCGCGATGGGCGAACCGGGCATAATCCCATTGCCGCGCCGTGAAGGCGGGCGAGGCGAACGTGTCCTTCCAGCCGAGCTGATCCCAATAGGTGACGGCGAACGAGAGGGCGAGAACGCCCGGCCGGTCGGCGAGCCGGTTGAGATTGGCATTGGCGGGCGGGCAGGACGAGCAGCCCTGGCTTTGGAACAGCTCGACGACGACGACCGGCGCCTGGGCCGTCCCGACGCTGGGGGAGGATCCGTCCGCGGCGGCGGCGGCGGCGCCCGTCAGGTCCGGAGCGCGGTCGCAGCCGGCGAGGAGGAGCGGCGCGAGGGCGAGCCGCCATGGAAATGAGCGCGTGGACAGCATGACTTCGCTTTCCTCGAAAGAAGCGGGCGCGGGCCGGAGCAGGGGAACGGCCCGTCCGCGACATAGGCCGATCCGCTCCGGAACTCCAAAAGGTTGAATCCCGAGGCGCTCGCTCGAGGGGGATCCGAGCGGTTGGCCCGAGCAACTCGGCCGTCGACGGCTTGCGGCGGGGCGGGGCGGGTGTATGGTTCAGCGTGGCGCCATCGGGTGCCCGTGGAGCTGATGATCCGACCCTTTGGCAAATGGCTGATCGGCCTTGCTTGCACCCTGCTCGCCTTCGCTCCGGCGACGGCCGCGGGGCGCGGGCCGCTGGTCCTCGGCGCGGCAAGCCTCCAGGAATCGCTGACCGCCGCCGCCGCCGCCTGGACCCGGGCGGGCCATTCCGCCCCCGTCCTCTCCTTCGCCGCATCCTCGGCGCTCGCCCGGCAGATAGAGAGCGGCGCTCCGGCGGACCTGTTCATCTCCGCCGACGAGGCGTGGATGGACCACATCCAGCAGCGCGGCCTCGTCAGGCCCGGAACCCGCGCCCGGTTCCTGGGCAACCGCCTGGTGCTGGTCGCGCCGGCACGCAGTCCGATCCATCTCGATCCCGGGCCCGGCTTCGCGCTTTCCAAAGCGCTCGGTTCGGGCCGGCTGGCGATGGCCGACCCGCAATTCGTGCCGGCGGGGCGCTACGGCAGGGCCGCCCTGACCCGCCTGGGGGTCTGGCGATCGGTGGCGGGCAGGATCGTCGGCGCCGAGAATGTCCGCGCCGCCCTCGCCCTCGTCGAGCGCGGCGAGGCGCCGCTCGGGATCGTCTACGAGACCGATGCCCGGGCCTCCGCGAAGGTGCGGATCGTCGGCTGGTTCCCGCCGGCCAGCTACCCGGCCATCGCCTATCCGCTCGCGATCCTTTCCGCCTCGCGCAACCGCGAGGCCGAGGCGTTCCGCGCCTTTCTGCTCTCGGCGCCGGGCGAAGCGATCTTCCGCCGCCATGGCTTCATCGCGCTCTGACCGCCATGCTGAGCGCGAGCGAATGGGATATCGTCCTGCTTTCGCTCAAGGTCAGCCTCGCCGCCGTGGCGCTGAGCCTGGTTCCGGCCTTCCTCCTCGCCTACCTCCTCGCGCGGGGGCGCTTCTTCGCCAAGAGCCTGGTCGATGCGCTCGTCCACCTGCCGCTCGTGCTTCCGCCCGTGGTGATCGGCTGGATCCTGCTTCTCGCCTTCGGAGCCAACGGACCGGTCGGCCGGCTGCTCGAACAGGGATTGGGAGTGAGCGTCATCTTCCGCTGGACCGGCGCGGCGATCGCCGCGGCCGTGATGGCGCTTCCGCTGATGGTGCGGGCGATCCGCCTGTCGCTGGAGGCGGTCGATCGGCGGCTCGAGGACGTCGCCAGGACCTTGGGCGCGTCGCGCCGCCACGTCTTCTTCAGCGTCACCTTGCCGCTCTCGCTTCCCGGCGTGCTGGCGGCTCTGGTGCTCGGCTTCGCCCGGGCCGTCGGTGAGTTCGGAGCGACCATCACCTTCGTCTCCAGCATTCCGGGCGAGACCCGGACCCTTCCCCTCGCCATCTACGGCGCGCTTCAGGTGCCCGGCGGCGAGGCGGAGGTGTGGCGGCTCTCGATCGCCTCGATCCTGCTCTCGCTCACCGCGCTCGTCCTTTCAGAGTGGATCGCCCGGCGGCACTCGCGCGGGCGGAGCGCCCATGTCCTTTGAGGTGGCGGTCCGGCGGCGGCTCGGCCCGCGGACCATCGAGGCGCGCTTCTCGGCCGCGAGCGGGCTCGCCGTCCTGTTCGGCCCGTCGGGCAGCGGCAAGACCTCGATCCTCAACATGATCGCCGGCCTGCTTCGGCCGGATTCGGGGCATGTCTCGGTCGGTGGAACGACCTTGTTCGACTCGGACGATCGGATCGATCTCGCCCCCGAACGGCGCCGGCTCGGCTACGTCTTCCAGGACGGACGGCTGTTTCCGCACAGGAAGGTGCGCAACAACCTCCTCTACGGCTTCCGGCTCGCGGAGCCGGAACGGCGGTGGATGGCGTTCGAGCGGGCCACCGCCTTCCTCGGGATCGGCCATCTGCTCGACCGCTGGCCGGCGACCCTGTCGGGCGGCGAGGCGCAGCGGGTCGCGATCGGCCGGGCGCTTCTCGCCGGCTCGCGCGCGCTCCTGATGGACGAGCCGCTTGCTTCGCTCGACGCTCCGCGCAAGGAGGAGATACTCGAAGTGGTCGCGTCGGTGCGCGACACGCTCGACATTCCGATCCTCTACGTCACCCACGACGAGAAGGAAGCGGAGCGGCTGGGCGCGGCCATGATCATGATCGGGGACCAATGGCGTTGAGCATGAGCGCGGCCCCTCCGGCGATGCGCGACCCGTTCGGGCGGACGATCAGCTATTTGCGGCTGTCGCTGACCGATCGCTGCAACCTTCGCTGCACCTATTGCCTTCCGGAGCAGGCGGTCTTCGCCCCGCGCTCGTCGCTGCTCGGCCTCGACGAGCTGGAGCGGGTCGCCGCCGCCTTCATCCGGCTCGGGGTGCGCAAGCTTCGGCTCACCGGCGGCGAACCGCTGGTGCGCAAGGGCGCGGTCGATCTGGTCGAGCGGCTTGGACGCCGTCTCGGCGCGGGCGGCCTCGACGAGCTGACCCTGACCACCAACGGGCTCCTGCTCGAGCCGAATGCCGGAGCGCTCGCCCGAGCGGGGGTGCGCCGGATCAACGTCTCCCTCGATCATCTCGATCCGGCCGCCTTCGCCCGGATCACCCGCGGCGGCGACGTCGAACGGGTCGTCGCTGGGATCGACGCCGCGCTTGGGAACGGAATCGCCGTCAAGATCAACGCCGTCGTGCTTCGCGACGACAATCTCGATCATCTGCCGTCGCTCGTCTCCTGGGCGCACCGGCGGGGCATGGCGATAAGCCTGATCGAGGTGATGCCGATCGGCGAGATCGGCGCCGACCGCCAGTCCCAGCATGTGCCGATGCCGCGGGCGCGGGCGCTGATCGAGCAAAGCATGCCGCTTGCCGACATACCGCTTCGGACCGGCGGCCCGGCCCGCTACGCGCGCTCCGCCGAGGGCGGCATCGTCGGCTTCATCACGCCTTTGTCGGCGATGTTCTGCGAAGGCTGCAACCGGGTCCGGGTCGGCGCCGACGGACTGCTCCACGCCTGCCTGGGACATTCGACGGCGATCGACCTCAAGCCGGCGCTTCGCGAGCACCGGGACGATCGCGCGCTCGATTCGGCGATCGCCGCGCTGATCCGGATCAAGCCGGTCGGCCACGACTTCGCGATCGGGCCCGGGACCCGCGCCGCCGTCGCCCGGCCGATGGCGGCGACCGGCGGCTGAATGGCCGACATCCTCTTCTTCGGACGTTTGTCCGGTCTCCGCGCCTCCGGCCCCGAGGCGCCGACCGACAGCCGCGCTTTTCGGCGCGCCCTCGAAGCCCGCTTTCCCGAGCTCGCCGACCCCGGCGTTCGGATGGTCGTCAACCAGGTCATGGTCGCCACGGAGCCAGTCCCGATCGCGCCCGGGGACGAAATCGCCTTCCTCGCGCCGATGAGCGGCGGATGATCCGGGTCCAGTCCGAACCGTTCGATCCGGGCGAGGCCCTGAGCGGCTTCACCGCCCGGTCGAGCGGCGGCGCGGTGGCGAGCTTCGTCGGAACGGTCCGCTCGGCGGGCGGAGTCGAGCGGCTCGACCTCCAGCATTATCCGGGCTTCACCGAGCGGGAGCTGGAGCGGCTCGCCGCCGAGGTCGAAGCCGCCTTCGCGCTGACCGGAATCCTCGTCGTCCATCGCTACGGGTCCCTGGCTCCGGGCGAGCCGATCATGTTCGCCGCCACCGCCGCCCCGCACCGGCGCGCCGCGCTCGACGGGCTCGACCGCCTGATGGACCTGCTCAAGACCGAGGCGCCTTTCTGGAAGAGAGAGCTTCGCGCCGGCGCCTGGACCTGGCTCGACCCGCCCACCCCGGCCGGCCTACAGGAGACCGCATGAAGGACGACGCGGTAAGGATCGCGGTGCTGACGATCAGCGACTCGCGGGACGAGGAAAGCGACACGTCCGGCGGCTGGCTCGCGCGCGCCGTCGAGCAGTCCGGCCACCGGCTCGCCGGCAAGAGGATCGTGCCGGACTCGGTCGACTCCATCCGTCAGGCGGTAACCGCCTGGGCCGGGGCGGGAGACATCGACGTCGTCATCACCACGGGCGGCACCGGCCTCACCGGCCGCGACGTCACTCCGGAGGCCGTCCGCCCCCTCTTCGACAAGGAGATCGACGGGTTCGCGGCGGTCTGGCACGCGATCAGCTATCAAAGCATCGGCCTCTCGACGCTCCAGTCGAGGGCCTGCGCCGGGATCGTCGGAACCACCTTCGTCTTCTGCCTGCCGGGCAGCAACGGGGCGGTGCGCGACGGCTGGACCAAGGTCATCGCGCCGCAGCTCGAACGCTCGACCCGGCCGTGCAATTTCGTCGAGATCATGCCGAGGCTCGCCGAACGATGAGCAAGCTGACCCATGTCGGCGCCGACGGACGCGCGCGGATGGTCGACGTGTCGGGAAAGCCGTCGACGGTCCGGACCGCGCTCGCCAGGGGCCATGTCCGGATGGCGGCGGAGACGCTCGAGGCCATCCGGTCGGCCGATATCGCCAAGGGCGACGTTTCGCGGATCGCGGAGCTTGCCGGGATCATGGCGGCGAAGCGCACCGGCGAGCTCATTCCCCTGTGCCATCCCCTCGGGCTCGATTCGGTCGAAGTGACGGTCGAGCCCGATCCGGCGCTTCCGGGCCTCCAGGTCGCCGCCACGGCCCGGACCACCGGCCGGACCGGAGTGGAGATGGAAGCGATGACCGCCGTGGCGATCGCCTGCCTCACCATCTACGACATGGCCAAGGCGGTCGACCGCTCCATGACGATCGGCGAGATCGCGCTTCATTCCAAGAGCGGAGGCCGCTCCGGCGACTGGACTCGCGGCCCGTGATCCCCCTCGACCGGGCGCTCGGGCTTCTGCTCGAGGGTGTCGAACCGCTCGGCGCTGAGCCGGTCGCGCTGGACGCGGCGCTCGGCCGAACCCTTGCCGAAGACCTTGTCGCGACCCACGACCAGCCGGTCGAGGCGCGTTCGGCGATGGACGGGATCGCCGTCGCCGTCGCCGATCCGGCCCCCGGCGACTCGTTCGCGCTCGTCGGCGATTCTCCGGCCGGCGCCCCGTTCGCCGGCGCGCTGAGCGGCGATCAGGCGGTTCGGATCGCCACCGGCGGCGTGGTCCCGAAAGGAGGCTTGCGGGTCATTCCGCAGGAGCTGCTGGAATTTTCCGGCGGTCTCGCGCGGCTGACTGAAGAATGCGGATCCTCCCGCTTCATCCGGCCCGCCGGCCAGGACTTCGCCGAAGGTGCGCGGCTTCTCGCGGCGGGCACCCGAATCGGCGCCGGTGCGCTCGGCCTCATCGCCGCCGCCAACGTCGCTCGGGTCCCGCTTCGGCGGCGGCCGGAGATCGCCATCCTAAGCTCCGGCGACGAGCTGACCGAGCCCGGCGCGCGGCTCGCCCCCGGAGCGACGATCGACAGCGCCGGCCCGATGATCGCCGCGCTCGGCGAAAGCTGGGGCGCGCGCCTCCGCCGCCTACCGCGGATCGGCGACGACGAGGCGGCGACGATCGCCGCGCTTCGAGAGGCTGTTGCCGCGCATGACGTCGTCGTCACCATCGGCGGAGCGTCGGTCGGCCGGCGCGACTTCCTGCGAGGTGCCGCCCGCGCCCTCGGCGCCGAGCTTCGGTTCGAGCGGATCGCGGTCCAGCCCGGCAAGCCCTGCTGGCACGCGCGCTTCGAACGCGGCGCTATGGTGCTCGGCCTTCCGGGCAATCCGGCCTCGGCCTTCGTCTGCGCCCACCTGCTCCTGCGGCCGTTGGTGGCGGCGCTGCTCGGCCAGGCGCCCGGGCCGGGACGACTCGAGGCCCGGCTCGATCGAAAGGCGAGCGCGGGCAGCCGAACGCTCTTCCTTCGGGGGGTGGCGCGGGCGCGGCAAGGCTCGCTGCGGGTCTCGATCGCCGAGGATCAGGACAGCAGCCTGGTCGGCGTGCTCGGAGCCAGCAATTGCCTCGTCGAAATCCCTTCGGGCACGACTCTCGCGGCGGGCGCGCTGGCCCGCCTTCTGCTTACCGGCGAGCTCGACACCACCGATTGACGGCGGCTCGATGCACATTCCCGCAACCGCCCTGTCACCCGGCTGAAACGTCGTCAGGCTAGGCCCCGGCGGCATCGGAGCAGATGAGGAGTCGGGGCGGTGCCGCTCGAGGATCGGGAATTCCACGTCGAAAGAGCCCGGGCCGAGCTCGACGCCGCCTATCGCGCGGCGACCACGGCCGGCGCGAGCGCGCATCTCGAGCTCTTCTCCCTGCATATGCGGCGCGCGCGCGCTCTCGGCCATTGCGGCACGCCCGTGGCGGAGGAACTTGGCAAGCCGTCCCGCGACGCCGCGAAGGTCGAGCTGGCCTGGCTCGCCGGCTGCGCCCCCCTTCACGAGAAATACCTCGCCTAAGGATCGCGGGCGAGCCGTTCACCGGCACCCTGGGGCCAAGGCGGTTGCGGCGCGTTGAGGGTGCATGAAGCTGCCCCGTCCGATCCGAGCGACCGCGCGAATGGCGCTAGGGCACGTCCTTCCCCGCGACCCGAAGACGGCCCGGCCCCTGCAGGTCGCCGCTCTCCCGTGGAGACGATCGGCTCAAGGCCGGGTCGAAGTGCTGCTGGTGACGACCCGGCGTTCGGGCCGCTGGTCCGTCCCGAAGGGCTGGCCGATGATCGGCCGCTCGTCCGCGCGGGCGGCGGCGCGGGAGGCCTTCGAGGAAGCCGGGGTCGAGGGGGCGGTGGACGGGCGGGAGATCGGCCGGTTCGACCATGTCAAACGCCACCCGCTCTTCGGACGGCTGCGCTGCACGGTGGTCATATTCCCCCTCCGGGTCGAGCGCCAGCTCGGCGCGTGGCCGGAGAAACGGCAAAGGAAGCGCCGCTGGTCGACGCCGGAGGATGCCGCCGCCCGCGTGGGCGCCGGCGCCCTGCGACCGATCATCCGCGATTTCGGCCGGTCGCTGCGCGTTGCCGATGAGGGAGGCTAGGGTCCGGCCGATGCGCCCTCGTCCACGCAAGCGCCAGGCGCGGCCGGGCTGACCCCTCGATGCGCCAAGTGGAGGCTCGTCGATCTCGAGCGGCCGCAACGCGCGCGAACCCGCTGGAGCACCCGTTCAGCCCGCCGCCGACGGACAAGGCATTGCTTTCGACGCCGGCCTCACGCTCAAAGTGTCCCGCTCAACGGCGCCTCGATCGGGCGCCTTTTTCGGTTGGCAAGGAGTGCGCCGGTGCGTCGGTTCGGACTGATATCGTGGCTGATCGCCTTCACCGCGCAGCCCGCCTGGGCGCAACTCCCGTCCGCGCCCAGCGGCCTGGAGCAGCAGCTCGCCGCAACCGCTTCGGACAATCCCGGCGAATATGGAATCGCCGCCATGGACCTCTCGACGGGCGAGGCCGTCGCCTTCCACGGCGATGAACCCTTCCCGATGGCGAGCACGGTCAAGATCGCCATCGCCGCGACCTACTTGTCGCAAGTGGATGCCGGGCGCCGCTCGCTCGACGACACGACCGCCGGGCAGACCGCGGCGAAGCTCATGGACCTCATGATCACGCGGAGCGACAACCGGGCGACCGACCTCTTGCTAGGGATGCTCGGCGGGCCGGTCGCCGTGGACGGATGGCTCCGCTCCAACAACCTGAGCGGTATCAGGGTCGACCGGACCATCGCACAGCTGCTCGGCGATCGGCGGGACCTTCACGACCTGCGCGATTCCAGCACGCCGGCGGCCATGCTGGGCCTGCTCCGGCTGATCGACAGCGGGCCTTCTCTGACCCCGTCGAGCCGGGCGCTTCTCCTCGACATGATGGCCCGCTGCGTGACGGGCTCAAACCGGATCAAGGGCATCCTGCCGCCGGGCGCAAGGGTCGAGCACAAGACCGGGACCCTGTCCGGCTACACCGGCGATGTCGGATTCCTCATCACTCCGACCGGCAAGCGGATCGCCCTCGTCATCTTCGCGCGCGGCGGCGAAAACCGCCCGGGCGTGATCGCGACCGTCGCCCGCGAGATTTACGAGGGGTTCACCCAGGCTCCCGTCCAGCCGGCGGGGACGCGCTGAGACGGCGGCGAGGCTCGGCGCCCGTCGAGGCCCGGGCCGGAGCGCAATTCCCCTAGCGGTCGCCGATGTCGCGCCAGCTCTTCTCGTTCACCTCGACTCCGAACTTGCGCGCGGCGGCGAGGATCCGTTCCCATGCTTCGTCGCGCTCCTCGTCGCTGACGCCCTTCACCTGGTTGAAGCGGGCGATGGCCGAGCGGACATGGCCGGCATCCTCGATCGGCTCCTTGCGCGCCTTCGGAAAGGCGAATTTGGAACCCTCGAGCGCGTCGCGCTGGTCCTGGGAAAGCTCACTCATCGATCGACTCCCAAGCTGGACGAATGGCGGCGCGTGAAAAGGCTCCAGCCTTCAGCGCCGTGGTGACCCCAACGGGAGGGGGCACTTTGGGCGATTGGCGGTTATAAGTCAGTAACTTAGCTGCTTTCCGTATGTCTTTCCTGCAACGCGTTTGTACTATCTTTTTGTACCAGCGGCCACAAGCGCCGCCGCTGCTGATGAGTGGAGCTGCCCCAGTGGCGATTGCGCCAATCACGGTCGTTCAGTCGATCAGCACATCATTCTGTAAGCGGCCAATTGTTCAGATCAGCGTTGCGGCGGCGTTCAAACCTCACGGCGGCTACGTTACAGGGCCGCAGGGCGTCCGCGAAGTGGCGCGATCAAATGAAAAGGGGGCCGTGTTGAAAAGCGCTTCGGAAAGCTTCCTCAAGGGGCTCGCCGACCGAACCTTCCTGAGCCTCTGGTCAATTCCCAACACCTTCTATGCGCCGGGGAAGGAGCTGACCGACCTGATCGTGCCGTTCGGTGACGACATCATCGTCATCTCAGACAAGGCGTCGCGCTTCGCCTTCGATAAGCCGCTCAAGATCGCTTGGCAGCGCTGGTACAAAGCTACGGTGGTCGAGGGTTTGCGCCAGCTCAAGACGGCCGTGCAGCGTATCGAGCGGACACCGGGCACGGTCTTCGCCGACGGCCGCGCTCGCGTTCCGATCCTCCACGATCTTGGCTCGGTGGCGGCCAAGCGGTTCCATCTCGTGGCAATCGCGCGTCCGGACACAGATCCGCACGCGGTGCCCGCCGTCTGGCCAGGGCTGACCTATAGTTCGGATACATTGCCGGAGCCGTTCGCGATCGGGCCGCTCGAAATTGCCGGGCAGGTTGTGCACGTGTTCGATGGCCCGACCATCGACTTGCTGTTCGAGCATCTCGATACGGCGCCGGACTTCCTTGCCTATCTCACGGGCCGGGCCTGGCGGCTGGCGCAGGCAGACCAGCACCGCTTCGCGGAGAAAGACCTGCTCGCGGCCGCGCTGATCGGCTGGGAGGAGGAGCCGCCGGGCCTGCCCTCGGTCCCCCCGCTCGAGACGATCGTCCCCGGCCTCTGGGATATGTACGCGGCGAGCGAGACCCCGGTGCGCCGACGGGAGATGGACCGTCCGAGCGAGGTCATCGACCGCCTCATCGCGATCCATCACGGGGAATTCGAGGCCGGTCGCGCCCTCTATGGTGTCCCGAGCTTTGCGCAGCACGAATTTGCCATGCGCCTGCTCGCGGCGGAGAGCCGCTTCGCGCGACGAATCATCGCGCACGAGCTTCACGACATCGTCCAGGAAGAGGACCAGTCGACTTATTGGGTATCTACGGTCGCGTCTCCCACCATGCCGACCCTGCGCTACGTCTGGCTGATCCACCCTGATGCGCCGGAGGGCATATCGAATGAAGTCGCCGATGCGGCAATACGGACGCTGCTCATGGATTACATTCTAGCTATCCAGGGCCGGTTCGAGCAGACGCTTGTTCTAGGCATTGCGCTTCCCAACGGTCGCGGGAACAATACCTCGATTATCATGGCGGCGCACGATAAGACAAACTGGACGGAACATGACTTCGAGGAAGCGCGTAAGCTGCGCGACGGCGGAGTATTCAACGCGCCGGAAGCCAATCAACGCCTACATTTTCGGTAAGCATTACGCGTCGAGATTAGCTGTCCGGGAAAGGAGGCCGGGCGCCGTCCGCCACCGGCAGGAATGGGTGCCGGCCAGCGTCGCGCTCTACATCACGGCGGCCTACTGATTCACGTGGTCGACCACTTCGCCAATCCTGCGATCACCGTCGCCCGAAGCCTGTCGAACAGCTTCGCCGGAATCGCTCCGGCGGACGCCCCGCTGTTCATCCTGCCCCAGTTCGCCGGGGCAACTGCTGGCGCCGAGCATCGGCAAGCGGCTCTTCGAAGGCAAATAATCCTCACATTCCGTTGATCGCGTAGAGATCCTGCGGGCAGTCCGGGCCGCCAAACGCTATCCCGGCGTGGGCGGCCTGCTCGCCTCGCTGCCTTTGGTGTCCGTTTCAGAGACGAATCCTTGGAAGCAGAATCGCCGGTAATTCGGCCCCCGTGAACCCTGACATCGTGTTTGACACTCTGGCAGAGTCGAGCATGTCAGCCGCGAACACTCATCAGGGGGAGGGTGGGATCGTGTGCATCCCCTCGGCGCCAGAATTCCTTGCAGGTCGCCACGCCTTTCTTCGTCATTCGAAGCAGATTATCCGTCGTATTCGCCGGCTCCAGGATGCCCAGGCGGACCAGCGGCATCACCCCGCCTTTCGAGAAGCAGCGCGCGGCTGTCGACCGTTCGCCGACAATGCGCCAGCCATTCCGCCCATTGTCCGAGAAATGCTCGAGCAGCGGCGAACCCTCCCCTTCTTTCCATTGGGCCATGCCGACGCTGAGGGACCATAAGGTGTCCCGCGACCGCGGCATGATCTGCTCCCATTCGACCGCGCCATCCTCGCTGGAGAGACGTGGAGGATCGACGTCGCCGGAAGGGCGTGCGCGGCCCATCTGGAACGCCTTGGCGAGCGCTCGTTCGATGACGCCGATGGTGTTTTGCGATTGGCCTCGCTTCCGCGCAGCGCGATCGCGTGAAACGATCTCCCGGGCCCATTCCTTGAACTCGGCGCGCAGGCGTGTATCGATCGCTGCCCCACCTTTCATCGTAAACCTGTCAGCACAATGCTTCCGACCTTTTTAAAGGATTTGCGCGATCCGTTTCAAAGCCCACACGATCGACGCTCTGGTCGGCGAATAAGTGCCAATCTTCAAGCAAATCAGGCACGCGACCCGCTTCGAAGGAAGGCCGTCGAGCTATAGCGCGCGCAGGAGGAGGTCGTCCGGTGATTTCGACTGCATTCGAATCGATAAGCACACATGATCTAGAGGCACTGGTCGCCAATGGCGTCGCCGAAGGCCGGACGCTCGAATTCAAGCGGGACCTTCCCGGCACGGCCGAACGGTCGCGGCAAGAGTTCCTCGCTGACGTCACTTCATTCGCCAATGCCCAAGGGGGCGACATCCTTTACGGCGTCGGCGAAACCAAGGGAATCGCATCGGAGATCGGGTGCCTCTCGGTTGAAGACGCCGACAGGGAGCTGCTCCGCTGGGAAGACATCCTGCTCGCGGGGGTCGAACCGCGTTTGCCCGGCATCAAGCTGCGTTGGATCGATTGCGGGACAAAACGTGGCGTAATGCTAGTTCGCGTGCCGCCTAGCCCGATCGCTCCCCATCGCGTGATCCTCGGCCGGATCAACCGCTTCTACGGCCGCAAGAGCAACGGCAAATACGAGATGGACACGCACGAGCTGCGCGACGCGTTTACCGCAAGCGAAGCGCTACCGACCCGTCTGCGCGCGCTTCATCTCGAAGCGGTGGATATGGCAACGCGTGAAGAGTTGCCGGTCGGTCTGGGAGACGACCCAAAGGCCATTCTTTCGCTTATCCCGGTTAACTATTTTCGGGAAACGCGCGATCTGGACATCACGCCCGAAAACGCGCTCGCCTCCCACAAGCCCTCGGGCTGCATGGACGCCGTTCGGATGATCGATGGCGTACTACTGTACACCACTCCCAGCGAGAGCACGGCCGCTCGCTCTTACGCTGTCACCTACCGCCGAGGCCGGATTGACATGGCTTGGACCATCGGCCGCATCGTCGATGAGCTTCGTCGAGATGAAATCCGGATCGTCTGGCCGAAGCGTTTCGAGGACGGCGTGCTCGATGCGGCGATGTCTGGAGCTGCACGGCTAGCCCCGTTCGGGATTGAAGGGCCCTGGCTGGTTATGGTTACCGTAACGGGCATTAAAGACTATCTGATTCCACTCGGCGATCATCACGCCTCAAAACCGGCTTGGCTAAACCAAGCAATGCTTCCCCCTTTAATGCTCGAGCGGATGAGCGCGGCGGGCCTCTTACCACTGCTGCGCTCGTTCTGGCTCGCCTTTGGCGAAGTGCGACCCGACAACCCGTTTGACAAATAGGGACTATTCATCGGGGGCACCGGTCGTTACTCGCGCCCTTCGCCCGCCAACCGGCCGTTCATTCGCTCGATTGCGACTCCTAAAATCAGATCGTCCCGGCTTTGCGGTTTCTCGGCCGGTTCGCTATCCGTTCGCTATGTCCGCTCAGCCCAAAGGAGCCAGAAAAAGCGTCAGCAAGACGGCCAGCGAAGGCGGGAGCCGGGCGGCAGGCGGTTTTACCTTTCAGGCCAATTGCAGCGCTTATGTCGCGACGCACCTTCTCAGCGGTCATCGACTAGGATGGCTGGAGCGCCTCGCTGAGGACATCCCGACCGCCATTGTCGCGGAATCCGGCGGTCCCGGCGACGACCTTCGCATCGTGTTGCGGAACGGACGAACGATCGAAGCCCAAGTGAAACGTGGCCTGTCGCGGGGCTCCCGCCTCTGGGTGGCACTCGCCGACTTGGCGCAGGGCCTTCATAACGGCGAAGCTGATTTTGGCCTGCTGATCACCTGCCCGCAGGCGAGCCGGCCAGTGATCATCCATCTCGCGCGCGACCTCGAAAGAATGGGCGACGGCCGGACGGACCAATTGAGCGACATCGGTTCAGAATGGCAGCGACGCCTGCACGATCTGGGACTCCCGCTTTCCCTGTGCGCAAGGATGCGAATCGTCTCGCTCGCGGCAACCGACGTCCAGAGGGACGCCATCCGACTCGCCGAGGTGCAACTTAGGCCGCTCCTCAAGGATCCCGACAAGGCGTCGAGCGCCTGGGCTGCGCTCGCTGCCGACGGGCTCCGCCTGATCGAGTATCGCGGACGACGAACGCTCGAATCCACGCTCCGCGTTTTCGCTGCGAGAGGCATTGCACTGGACGGCGGGACCTCCGAAGCTGCGCCTGCCGCGATGCTTGCACATCTTTGCGAATGGACGGAGAGCATCAACGCCAACTATTCGATCATCGGCCACCCGGCGCCAATCCCGATCGATACCGGCTGGATTCCACAATACGGGCGCGTGCTCGGCGATCGGGTATGCGAACCGCATTCCTTTGAGGAAGCTCTCAACCGGTATCGAAGCAATCTCGGGGGCGAGACCGAGGACAGCCCAAAGCGAGCACACGGCTCGACGATAGGTCGGTTCATCAAGCATTGTGTTGTGCTGGCCGGACCGGGCATGGGAAAAACCACCCTTCTGACCAAGCTCGCGCGCACTTATGCGGCCGACGGGCAAGGCGTTCTCAAAGTCCGTTTGCGCGCGCTCTCGGAGCGGATGAACGCAACCGGTTGCGGTTTCGAAGAAGGACTTTTTGCTCTGGGGCTCGACGCCAGCAGCGTGACGCCGAGCGCCGCACGCCATTCGGCGATTTGCTGGACGATCCTTTGCGACGGCCTCGACGAGTGCGGACCTCTGCGCGCCAGCATGGCACGCGATCTCGCCGCCTTCGCCACCGCACATCCGGACCTCCGTATGATCGTCACCAGTCGATCGATCGGCTACGAGCCAGGCGCCCTCACAGGCTGGCGACACTACGCTTTGGAGTCTCTGTCCACGGACGAGCTCCGAAGATCCGTGCAGCGCATCGTCGATAATGCAGGCGACCGTGAGAAGGTCGATGCGATCGTCGCCATTCTCGAGGCAAGTCCCGCGATCGGAACGATCGCCTCCCGTCCGTTGCTGCTCGGCCTCGCGGTTGCGCTGGCGGCCAGGAAGGGTTCGATCGGCCGGACAGAAGCGGATCTCTATCAGCGCATCTTCGCGCTGATCGAGGAAGCGGCGAGCGCTCGCGCGAGCAAGGCCGGACTAACCGATGTCGAGCTCACACGCACAATCGACATAATCGGAAGAATTCTGATCACCAATCCGGCCGAAGCGGCCGAAGCGACCCTCGGTCAGGCCGCCGATATGTTGTGCGGCGAACTCGGTTGCCCCCGACTTGACGCCAGGCGCCGGGTCGAACTGGCGATGCGCTACTGGTGCGAGGTCGGCCTCATCGAGCGCGTATATCACCAGGACCGGCCGATGCTCGCCTTCGTCCACAAGACTTTCGGCGAATTTGCCTGCGCGCGGTACATCCGGGACTCAGCGCCCGCCGAACGACGAGCGATGCTTGTTCGCGCGGTGGCGTTGCAAGCCGACCCGGTGATCGACTTCGCGGCCGCGCTCGGACTCGGCCGTGACGCATTCGCGGTTTTGCTCCAGGACACCGAGCCTTGGTCGGCTGAGAAAATCGTTCGCGCGCTCGCTCTCGCCAACCATACGCCTCCAGCAGACATGGCCGGCCTGCTCCAGCCGATTATCGAGCGAGCGTTCGAACTGTTGCGCGAGGCGAAAGCAGACTTCGCGAAGAGCATCGGCGAGGCCATCGCCGCGCTTCACGTCGACCATCGACTTGGCGCACGCACGATAGCGCTCGATTATCTCGAGGCCGGCATACCGAGTCTCAGGCTGGCAGCCTGGAGCCTCATTCTCGGTTCGGATTTCGATACCAAGCTCCGTCCGCGGCTGCTCGATGCGGTCATCGCGTTCACCGTCGAGCCCGTAGCGGCTCCTGGAAGGCGTTCACTGCTCGGCGGCATGATCGCGCGAAACCCCGCTTCACAGCTCCTCCAAGGGTTTGCTGTGAGAGCAGCGGACCATCTTCTGGGCGAACGAGACGCCGACAGCGACAATGCCATGATCGCCCTTCTTCGAAGCCCGAGCCTGTCCAGCTGGGGCTTCTTGCAGGCACTCGAACCGATCATCGCCCGGCATGGACGCGCCGACATCAACGCGGCGATGCGGGAGCATTGGTATGGGCGCGCTAAGGATCGGCTCGCGAGCATCGAGCAAGTGGACCTCAGCGGATATGAGGATGCGGCGGGTATATGCGAAATCGCCCAACTTCAGGCGCTTGCCGGAGAGGCCGCGCCGGATCCGCGGCTGACCCGCGTGACGACCAGTGTCCTCCCTAACCTCAGCGCGTTTGTCGAATACGCCAAGTGGGGCAGTGAGCCGGCCAGCGACATCTGGCACTGGCAGAGGGAGGCTTGGCGGCCGGTCGAGTTTGAGGTGTTACGCGCTGTCGCGCGTCTCGGGATTATCGACCCCGACCAGCTTGCAATCGAAGCCGCGTCCCTGCTCGCGGACCGCGACAAAGTTCGCGCCCACATGACGTTCGCCTGGTTCAATCAAACTGGGCCCGTCGACATTCCGCCATTGGATTGGTCGGCCGCCCGCGCGCTGCCGTGCGACAAGTGGGCGCTCGAGCAGGCCCTTCATCATGGATCAGAGTTTCTGATGGTGCTTGCCGGCAATCTTCTCGACGCAATCCTATCCGAGGACGAACGAAGAGAGTTAGTCGAACGACTGTTCACCAACGGTCGGGGAACTGCGCTCCAAGCAGCCGCCGGCCTCGGCTGCGAGTTACCACGCGATATTGCGTTGGATCTCGCGATGAATCGACTGCTTGGACCCTGCGTCTCAGGGCTGGAGTGTCTGTTCGAAATACTCAGCAAATATGGGCCGCCCTATGACGACCGCGTAAACTCGATTCTCGCCTCGACGCTGATCGCCGCGCGGCCTGAGATTGCGATCGCCGCAGCCGATTTCGCATCGACCCTGGGCGAGGCCAAGGCTCGCCTGCAAACGCTACTCGCCGACGCTATCGATCATTGGACCGCCAACCCGCCGGCGCGGCCCAAGTTCGGAGAGCCGCCTGATCCGCGTGAATCCCTTGCCAATGCGCTCGCGGCGGTAGGCGAGTTGAGCGACGATGCCCTGCTCGATCTGTTGCCCTATCGCTTGGGACGGCGGTCCAGCACCGCTCTCACCGGAGCGCTGATCGGACGCTGGGAATCCGCTCCGAGCTTTCGGGATCGCGTGTTCGACCGCGCCGAGAAGGGCGAGATGTCGCCCCAGGATTTGGCTCATCTGATCAAGGTGCCGACGGAGCTAACCAGCAATCAGCGTGCGGCTGTAATTCGCCTCGCATCCTCCAACAATCCGCGCGTCCGGCGCGCGATCGTCGAAATATTTGCTTGGCCGGGGTTTCTCAACGAGTTGACTAGGCCAGCGTTTCGCGCGTTGCTCAAGGACAGTGAGGATGAAACTCGCGCGGTTGCGCGTAGGATCGCCTCCGAAGAGACGATCTTGGTGTGATGTCGGGATGCGATCTTTCCCAAGCGGCCACTCCACCCATCAGGGTGGAATGAACATGGCCACTTTAGCAATTCGGACAAATGACTAGGACGGTCGAATGAAGATCGCCGACGACACCGCCGACCTGCCCTCCGAGCTAATTACCGAGCAGGAACGCGGCGGCGTCGTCTTCCTGTGTGGCGCGGGCGTGTCGCAGAGGGTGGGCCTTCCCTCTTTCGACAAGCTTACCCGCCGGATCTATGAGCGGCTCAACGAGGTCTGGGAGCCCCATCCGGCCGAAGCGGACGCGATGGAGCGGAGCGCCGGTCAGGCGAAAGCGCTCGACCGTGCGTTGTTCGCGCTCGCGAAACGGCGGGGAGGCCATGACCCAGCCGCTAGGGCGAGAATCGAGCGCGAGATCGTGGCGGCGGTGGAGGCTGAGCTCGCACCGCCCGAGACGGACCTCACGGCCCATCGCGACATCGCCAGGCTCTCCCGCGACGCCGAAATGCGTTCGCGGGTGGTCACCACCAATTTCGACACCTTGTTCGAGCGGGCTTGGCCGGAGGGGGCGGCGCCGAGCCGGGCCGGCCCCGACCTGCCGCCACCGCTGACGACCGATTTCGAAGGCGTCCTCCATCTACACGGCCGGATCGAAGACGCCGATGTGCAGCTGCGGCGAACGCCGCTCGTGCTCAACAGCGCGGAGTTCGGGGAGGCCTATCTGAGATCGGGCTGGGCCGCGCGATACGTCTACGATCTGGCGCGAGCGACGACGATCGTGATCGTCGGCTACGGCGCCGACGATCCGCCGATGCGCTACATCCTCGAGGTCCTAACCGCCGACCGTGAGCGCTATCCCGACCTCAAGCCGATCTACGCCTTCGCGCCGTGCGCCCCCCAGACGGCGGCGCGAAACCGCGCAACGGCGATCTGGGATGCCAAGGGGACGATCCCGATCCTCTATGATAGTGTCCGGAACGACGACCATGACGCGCTCTACCGCACGCTTGCCGCCTGGGCGGGTTACGCGGTCGACCCGCTGGCATGGCGCACAGCCCAGGCCCGGCGGGTTCTGGCGATGGAGCCGGACGTGGTCGGCGAGCACGACTGGGAGCGCCTTCGCTGGCTGTTGCGCGGCGGCAGTGCCTCCAGGCTCCTGGCGGAAGCGAACCCTCATCCCCGCTGGGCAGGCCCACTCGGCAAAGCGGGCCTGCTCGCCGGGGACGATGCTTCGCCCGGCACTTGGATAATGCAACGATTCGAGGATCCGGAAATGCCGTCGAACCTGCTCGAAAGCGTGCCGTTCGAGGTCCGGACCATCGCCACGATAGAGCACGCGCTCCAATATCGAAGCCGGCAGCAAGCCCCGTTGCCACCGCAATTCCGCAAGGCGTGGCAGCTCATCCTCGATACTGCGGCTCGGCAGCAAGACCGCGGCCGGCGTTGGCATGAAGCCACAAGAGCGATCGCCTCGGGCGACGCGCCGCTCTCCGCGCGCCGCGCCATCGTCGCGAGCCTGCGGCCGCGGGCGCGTCCGGAGCGGCCGTTCCAGTGGCCGGGCGTCGAGCGCGACCCGTCGGCCGAACCGAGGCTCCGGGATCTGGTTTGCGTCGACTTCGGCCCGCATCAAATCCACCGGTTGGACGACCTGACTGCCAATCTGCCAGCCGAGCATCGCCGGCGCATGGTGCAGGCCTTGTGCAACGCGCTCGACGACGCGCTCGAGGATGCAATTGAATATGAGTTCATATCGGCCGGGAGCGACGGAGCGAGCTCGGATGTGAGGTCTGTGGCCCGCCACGAACAGGATCGACATCCAAGCGGCTTCTATCCGATCGTCCGGGCGATCATCGACCTCTGGTCCCTGATCGCGACAGAGGACCGGGATTGGGCGAGAGCGATTGCGGCGCCTTGGCGCGAATCGGAGTACCTCCTCCAGCGCAGGATGTGGTTGCACGCGCTCTCCACCTCGGCCTTCGACGCTGCCGAAGTGGCGGCGGGACTTGCAGCGGTCCACGACCGGGATTTCTGGCTCAGCCACGCGCGCCGCGAGTCGATGCGCCTGCTGGCCGAGCGCTGGTCCGAGCTCGACCCGGCCGCGCGCACGGAGATCGAGTGCCGGCTCACTGCCGGAATGCCGACGGCTCTGCTCGCCATGGACGATGCCGCGCAGGCTCAATCCTTCATCGACCACGAGATTTTCACACGACTGCACCGGCTACTCGGAGCCGGACATGAGCTCGGCGAGAGCGCGTCACGCAGGCTCGCCGAGATCGAGGCGGAGCATCCGATCTGGGTTGCCGGCGAAGGGGATCGCGACGATTTCGGGATTTGGTCAACGGGCGTGATGACCTGGGGCCCGCAAGGCGACGTCGAATTGCTTGAAGGCGTAGCGCCGGATCGACTGGTGCGTCGCGCTACCGAGATTGCCGACGAGGATCCGATGCGGCAGGGCGAGATCTGGCGACTTCTCTGCAAGGCCGATCCGCATCGCGCGCTGGCCGGGTTGCTCGCCGCGCTCGAGTCCGGCGAGGCCGAAGTGATGGCGTGGCGCGGCTACCTATGGGCCGCCGCCGAGAGCGAAGACGCGGCGGTCGACGTAGCAGCGCTCGCCGCGGTCGAGCGCAGCGACTTCCCGCGCGGCCTCGTCCATCCGGTGCTCGACTGGGTCATGCGCCGCAGAGAGGTCCTGTCGTTGGATACGGATGGCTTATTGGCACTATGGGATCGGCTGTTCGACGAGCTTGTCGAGCTTGCCAGCCCGGTCGACGACGATATCCGCGAGGATCCCGTCTTTCGCATGTTGAACGAGGCCGAGGGCAAGATCGGAACCCTCCTGCTCAACGAGATCGAGCGCCGCCGAGAGGGTGGAAAGCCGTCGCTCACCCCAAAACTGAAGGAAAGGATCGAGCGGCTCGTGGCCTCCGGTGGCGCTCTCAAAGTGCTCGGCCGGGCCGCCATGATGGACGAACTTCGCGGCCTGTATCGCGAGGACGCCGACTGGACGACGACGACCCTGGTGCCATTGCTCCGCTGGGACGATCCAACCTCGGCTGCGGCATGCTGGGCGGTGCTCCTTTCGTCGGGGCCGCCCGAAGCGGAGCTGTTCGCGTTGCTCAAAGCCGACATGCTGTCGGCGGCACGGCGGCCCTCGATCGGGCGCGCCAGCGAGAATCTCGCAGCCTGGCTCATTTTGCCACTGCTCTGGGCGCAAAAGCCAGTGGGAGAGGTATACGACCTGAATGCGAATGAGACCCGGCTCGCGCTCGCCGACGGCGGCGAAGACCTACGGCGCTCCGCGGCTTTTCTGCTGGTCCGCGTGATGGAACAGTTTGGCGACGACAAGGCCGCGATCTGGCGCGAGCGAATTCAGCCCCTTATCGCAACCGCGTGGCCGCACGAGCCCGATCTCCGTGAGGAGGGAAGCTCGAATTACCTCGTGAGGGCCGCGCTCCTCGCCGGCGACGCCCTCCCCGAGGCCGTTGAGGCCATCGCTCCGCTCCTCGCCAAGTTCGCGTCCTGGGACGTCACGATGTGGCTCGAGTTCGACGACGAGGGCATGCATCGCTTCGATCAGTATCCGGCCGCCATGCTGAAGCTGCTCGATGCCGTGATCGACGAGGCCGCGCCGCCGACCGAGCTTGAGACGATGCTGCGCCGAATCGCGACGGCCTCCGCGACACTTGAAGGGAATCCGGTCTTTCGCAAGCTGCTCGCTTGGTCGCGGCGCCGGTCCTGAGAGGGATGCATCAACGCCGTCGGTCCGGCTTCGGACTAAAGCTTCGCCATCAACTCTCGTATGCCCTCATCGCGGTGGACGACCCGGAACCATCCCTCTGACGGTTCCCCGAAAGGCTCGACCTTGGCTCGGCCCATCCCGCGCCTGACCTGCCCGTCGACATAGAGCTCGGCCCGCAACATGCCCTCGTCGGCCGCGACCTGCGCCAGCAATTCGATCTGCTTCGTGCGAGCCGTTATGCCCTCTCTGCCCTCCTCCACTTCTTCGAGCGCCAGCATGCAGTGATCGAAAGGGCCGAAGATCACGAGATGCGTCCCTGTGGGCATGCACTTGCGTGACGGAGGCGCCAGCCCCATGCCACCCATCTTCACATGCGTCTCCACGTCACGCCGGCTTGGCCGGCGCCTCAGAATCTCGCGGGCGAAATCGAAATCGTCGCTCGCGCCGTAAAGATAGCGAGCGCTCTGGGCGACCTGGAGGCCGTTGAGGCTGAGCACCATGTCGTCGTCGATCTCAATCGGCTGACTGGAGCGGAGCCCGTCGCGGTAGTGCAGCATCCTGGCTTTTTGTTCTGGTTCTGGCTCTGGGTCCGCGCTCTCGATCAGCTCGTAGCGCTGCAGGATGGTCGGGCAGTGGAGCGCAAGGGTCAACTCTGGGGATATGGGCAGAAGGACGAGCACGCCCGGCGAAGCGAGCCCGTTGTCGCCGTATGGGAACGCATTGGTGCGCGTGACCGGATGATCGGAGATGATGAAGCGCCGCTCCCCGCCTGCTGCGTAGAGCGCCGGGACCAGTCGCAGCAAGGCAGCCGCGTGGCCATCGCGCTCGAGGAAGGCCTTCACGGCACCGAGCCGCAGCGCCGCGTCGCTGGGCATTGCCATGTCCGGATCCTGGTCAGGTTCGTAGCCGAAACGGCGCATCATTTCACGCAGCTGCTCGGCCATGCGCTTGGGGGTGGTGCGGCTGAAATGCGTTCGCAAAAGCTGGGTGGCGATAAGGTCCGCGAGCGCCAGGCGATCGCCGATGGTCAGCCAGGCGAGCGAGCGGCGTGAGACGATCTCGGCGACGAGTCGAGCGGAGCGGGCATCAACCTCTTGGAAAAGGTGCTCGAAATTCCACTTGTTGTCGCCGACGGTGACCGTGTTGAAGTCGTTCTCCGACCCGGCGTTGAGGATCGAGGGCCGGAACGTTCGATCATCCTTCTTGTCGAACACGAAGATCGAACGGCGTTCTCCATCCGCGGCGAAGTGCCGCAACTGTGCCTGCGGAACGAAATGATGCTTCTTGGATGGCCGGCTCATCCGACTTAGATAGGCCTCCCCTCCGGAATTTGGAGCTACCTTAGGCCAAGCCGCGCTTGAGCGGGTTGGTAACGAACGTCGCCTTCCCGCGCTTATTGCGATCGCGTTTCGAAAGCTTATCGCGCGCGGCTGGCTTATCCCCGATTGCGGTCAATGACCCCCCTCCGGCCGAGCGGCATTAATCAGTCCTTCGCCTTGCACTCCTAGACCGCCGTCATGCCGGCCGAATCCCAAAAGCTCTATCCCGGCGAACTGGCGACTTCTGGCGAAATTCGCTTGCTCGCCGACGAGTATCGCAACGCCGCGTATCTTCTGCGGCCGCTCGGCCGAGCCGGCGAGCCCTTATCCAGGGCGCCCTTTCGCCTGTCGGCCATCCATGCGATCGAGCTCTACCTGAACGCGCTCCTGCTGCAGCGCGGATATCCGGCGAGCGTGATCCGAGGGATGCAGCACGATCTCGCCGAGCGCACCCAACTCGCCGTAGCCAACGGACTCGGACTGCGATCACGGACGGCGGCCCACCTCCAGGCCCTCGCAGAAAATAGAGAATATCTGGTGACGCGGTACGGGCCGGAGCTGAGCGGAACAATCTCTCCGATCAACCGGCTTGAGGCGACACTCGATGAGGTATCGAAGAAGGTGACCGAGATGCTCGCAGCCAAGCGTTCTGGTATAGGCGCACGTGCGCTAAACGGCGTTGCGCCTCGCCAAGTCTGATACCTATCACCTCTGCTCGCCCAATTTCGCGGTATTGTGCCACGGTTCACTGTGGTTCGCCAGAAGTTGGTCGCGCAATGCGCATCGATGTGACATCTCGGGTCCATGACAAACAACCCATTTGGATTTCCGGAGACCGCCGCGGACCGCTTCTTGCGGGAGGAGCACGAGCGCACCGCGCTCTACCGGAACATGATCGGCGGCGGCACGGTAGGTGAGGCGATCCGCCAAGCAACCCAGCATCAAGAGTTGCTGCGCAGCCTCGACGTCGATCCACCCTATCGCGGCGTGATGGACGCTCTCGGACGGGACCGAAAAGAGCGCGAGGCGTTCAAGAATCTCGCCAGCACGGCCTGGGCGCTGTCGGTCACCGAGACGGCGCGCGGCATTGTCGAGCGGCACCCCGATCTCGTTGCAGAGCAGCGGCGGCTCTCGAGCAGTGTCCTCGACACCGTGAGAACATTTGACGCGAACCGGTCGGCCGTGGATTCGGCCATTGCGGCGGCATCGGCAACCGACAGCTACAAGCGAATGATCGCTGACGCCCTGCCGCGGATGTCGATCTTCGGCGCGATTGCCGAGCAAATGTTGATGGTCGATACGCTGACGCTTCGTGCGAGCGAAGGCGTGGCACGATCGGCGACCGCGATCGCGGCGGAAATGGTGATCGAGGCGCAGCGAATCGCAGAAGCGATCTCGGAAGCGCCGACCGATGACGAGAGTGCTCGCCTCACCGCATCGCTGGTCGACGTCCTCCTGCGATTCTTGACGAACCTCGGTCCGAACACGGTCCCCGAACTGCAGCGTATGGGCCTGGTCAGCTTCATCAGCTTCATCGTGGGCGTTCTGTCACTCTACACGCTCATCCCTCAGCAACCGACTCAGAGTCCTCAGGACAAGGCCGCGTTCGCGCAGCTGAACGAGAAGGTCGATCAGCTTCACGAAGAGGCCCGGCATTATTATGAAGCCGAGGCTCAGAGTGAACAGCGCTATCTTGCGAATCTGACTCGCGCGGAACTGACGCGAGACGCAACCTTCCGCCGAAGGCCGAGTCGCGACGGCGACGTGGTGCTGAAGGCACCAAAAGGCATGGAGGTGGCCATCGCCGAGGCTCATGGACGGTGGCGCCTGATCGTCTTCCGTGATCCGCTTTCGGATCAGCTTGCGCAGGCCTGGGTCTACGCGACAGCAGTGACGCCGCTCGCTCGGCCTCTGTCGATTGGTGAGCGGCGCCCGTAAACGAAGGGGCGCCTATTGCGCTTGGTTACTCAAGCCAGTCGGTCGGCAACCGACCTCGACCACTTGCGGCCAAGTCGTTCCCACCAGCGGGTGTTTGCGGTCAATGAGGAGTGCTGTCAAAATCCCTTAACTTCTGATCGATCAGCCACACGTCACAATGTGGATTCTATATTCACGAGCCTTCGGCGGGTTCGCAAAGGCGCATGCAATTTCGACGTCATGAACAGCGAGGCAAAAATCTGCGCATCGTTCGCGGATACTGATAGACACGCGTGATGACAGACGATTTCGCCCGCGCACGCTCGGAAAAGCTTGCTGCTCTCTATACGCGCTATCGCGGGGCCCTCGACGCGACGCCGGCCGGCGGACGGTGGATGCCCTATCGCTGGTGGACATTTTTAGATCGGCTCAGCGCGGCCTGGATGCCCTTCAGTCAGATGCTCGATGACTATGCGTCGGAGCTTGCCAATATTATCAACGACCTGACGCATCATGTGCACCGACTGCGGGCCTGGGACGGGATCGTCGCCACGCTCGACGACGACGACAAACTCGAGGCGAGCCATGAGTTCATCGACATGCTCGGCACTGTGGCGATGGGCCAGCCTTACGCTATCAAGTCTCGATTCGCGTTCGCGGCCGGCCATCTGTCCCACCAGGCAAACCTGGCTGCCGACGGCGCGGGCTGGAAAGACGAGTTCCCGGCGAAAAACCTCTATTTAAACGACATCGATATCTACTGTTCGCAGTGGAAGCGATACCGCGCATTCAAGCTCAGGGTCGAGCCGATCGCGGGAAGGAAATTCAGGGAGGCGTCGGAAGATTTCCGTAATGCCTATAACCACGGCTTTGCATCGCGATTTTTGATTGGAATGACCGGCACCGTCAAACGCATCGCAAAGGGCGGTTCGGTATCGTACGCGTTCGGCGGCAACGAGCCTCTCGGAATCGGCGAGGTCGCCGATTTGCTGGAGATAGAGCGCGACCATTGCTACCGGGCGTTCGACGCGTTCCAGCAATTGGTCGAGGAGCAGATCGCCGCGATCATCGCCGTCGAGGGAGGCGGCACTGCGGCGAGCGGCGGCCGGGCGCCCGACGCGCTACGGACGGGAGAACTTCTCGAGTTCAACTCATCGAGCGGCGACATCCTGTTCGACGGCAAGAAAATCGGATCGACCGAATATGCCGACGGCCCAACACGGGTCGCGTTCAAAATCGCCTACGAGGCCGATGGCGGCCAATGGGTCTTGCCGCTGTCATGGCTTGGTCATGGCCTGCGCCTAGCGGGGGTCGACCAGCGGCCGCCCACCGTCCTCGAAGTCACCACGGATGCCGAAGATGTTGAGCCGGTAGCGCTGTCCGGGCCGGTACTGCTTGTCGAGAAAACTCTCAAGCTCGGCGGTTATGTCTGGGCATTCCACAAGTCGGACGCAGACCATTGGCCCTCCCCACTTCACGGCCACGATTATGAGCGGGGCTTAGTCATCGACGGTGTCACAGGTCGAATTTACGACAAGGCGACCCGAACCGAAGTTGCCAAGCTCAAGCGCAAGGCCCTCGACACGCTGCACGCTGAAATTCGCGCCGCGAAAGACTTGGCGCCATTGGCGGCGCGGCACTTGCCTTCCCTCCCGCCGCCGCCGCCGGTTACGTAAATCGGACATTCTCGACCAGGTCGAAGGCGTGCCGCGGGACGATAGCCGGCGACACGCCGTCAAATCAGGCGGCGCGCATTCCATCCACGATCGCATCTACGGTGCTTGCGAACCTCGTAGGATCGTTTGCGGTGGCGCGCAGCGTCTCGGCCCAATCCGGATTGTCGTTCATCCAGCGAAACGCGCCCGCAATCGGCACCTCACGATTTCGCGCAATGAACTGATTGAGGATTTTGGCGGGCACCGCATCGCGCAATTCGCGAGCCGAAGCGGGCAGGATCAGGGCGAACACGTTGAGGGCAAGCGCGAACACGTCCAGATCGCCGTCGCGCGCGATTTGACCGAGCACCTCGCGCAATGATCCCGACGCTGCAATGTGTTGTTTGTCACCATAAGCGAGCAGTGCCCTGGCGATGTCCCGCGCGCGGCGCACACCGATCAAGGACAGGGCTTCGTAGACCGGCTCCGCCGCGCTGCCGAGATCGTTGTCGATCCAGTCCTTCGCATTCGAGGCGCGGCTCCAGATGGCGTGCGCCTTGACGGCGTCGATGCCCGGAGACGAGACCCGAACGCTGTCATGGTCGAGCTTGAGAATGCCCGACGCGACCAGCAGATCGAGTTCATGCCGGAAGTCCTTGCGACCTTCGAAGGTGGCAAAAATGTGATTGGCGCGCCCAAGGAAGACGATGTCGAAAGTTATCGGATCGAGCAAAGGCGCGTCGAGGCCCAAGTGCGCCCAGTTGAGCAGCAAATGGTCGATAATGCGAGAACGCAGCCGTTGTCCCGGTCCCGACCCCGGCCTCAAAAGCGGGGTCCGGCGGTGAAGTGCAGCCGTCGCGAGGTAATAAGGCACGGCGTCCAGATACCAGCGCGGTGGGAAGCCCGGCACGACTTCCGGTAAAGGCTCGTCCGACAGCCAGGCATTGATGGGCGGGCGGCACGCAAACGGCACTGCCGCAAGCAGGCGGTCGTGGATCCTTGCCTCGTCTGAAATGTCGGGCCAGCGCTTCGATTGGGTGAGCGCCTGCCAGTTCTCAAAACCGACCGCGCGTGCGGTCGCCTGTTGGCAGGCATGAAGCGGAAAATACAACCCGCTGTCGGCGAGCGTCGACTTGAGTTTCTTGGCGAAGACCTTCGCCTGCTGATGCGTCTTGATCATTACCGACTCCGTCTCGGGCCTGTTCGCGAAGCGCTGCTCTTCCCGGTGGCCGAAGATGGAAAACGGTCGTCCGAAGATTCAGTCCGTGGGCAACGAAGCCCTGCGCCATTGCAGCGGGCACGCCTCGGTGACGGCGTTGACGTCAATATAATGATGCACGCGCATTATATCAACGGCCCCCTGCAGGCGCACCCTGCGACGGTGCGGTTCGAGCCAATTGCCATCTTCAGCTGGGCGCCACTTCGCGCAACCATTCGAATACAGGGGCTGGCCCTATGCCCGTGCCGGCCCGTTGAGCCGGTAAATGCGGTTACTCAGCGGCGCTTCGCTCCAGCTCGTGGAGCCTCGCTAAGCAGACCGTTTCAACAACGTGGCCGAGTTCCTCAACCCGAGCGCTCAGCCAAGTCAGCTCGTCTTCGGCCTCGTTGCCTACCTCATGGAGAATTGCTGCGCAGGCGTCGACACGCCCAGGACATTCTGCACGACCAACTGGACCACAGCCCCCTGAGCAACGGGCTGTGTTAGCGGCTGGCAGGCAGACGCTGGTGATGCCTGTTAGGCGCCAAATCAGCCTTTTCGATGGATCAGCCTCGAGCCAGGGGCAAACGCCGGTGAATCGGGGATTATCAGGATGCGGAGGTCCAGGATCCGACCTGCGCGCACGCCCTTGTGCTAAGCTATAAATTGTTGAAAACTTGCAGCGAGCTCTGGCAAGGGCGCCATGTTAAAGCTAGGAGAGTTGAAGCGCGAGGGGACACGTTGAGTGGATATTCTGACGAGACAAAGACGTTCTGAAGTCATGTCTCGGATCAGGGCACGTGATACGAGGCCCGAAATGCGTGTGAGGCAGACTGCGCACGCCCTTGGTCTACGCTTTCGCCTCCATCGGAAAGATCTTCCAGGAAGTCCGGACCTGGTATTCCCTGGTCGAAGAACTGCACTGTTCGTCCACGGCTGCTTCTGGCATCGTCACGTCGGCTGCCGACTCGCCTACACGCCGAAGTCGAACGAAAGTTTCTGGTCGGCCAAGTTCGCCCGGAATGTCGAGCGCGATCAAGAAGCGATGGACCGGCTCCGCGACGCTGGATGGAAGCCGCTTATCGTCTGGGAGTGCGAGACTCGCCAACCCGATCTCGCCGTCCGGATCGGGCGCTTGTTGGGGCCAACTGCATGAATCCAGCGATCCGCCTCGCGAAGCTAGAACGCATACGCCTCGGCAGCGTCCCCCGCTTGCTCGAGCTTTGTTCGGGATGTGGCGGCATGTCGCTCGGTTTGCGCGCTGCTGGCTTTCAGCTCGTGGCCCACGTCGAAAATGATCCAGTCGCCGCTGAAAGCTATGCGCTCAACTTCTCGCCGCCGGAGGGCATGGACCGCGACCGCTGGGCGCTCTCACGCGACATGGTCAAATGCAGTGCCGCCGATCTTGCAGAGGATCTCGGGCTCGCGGAGACATCCGGTGCGTTCGATATCCTCGCCGCGGGACTACCTTGCCAAGCGTTCGCGCGGATCGGCCGTTCCAAGCTTCGCTCAGTAACCGGGGATGACGATGCGTTCCGCAATGATCCTCGCGCCCAGCTCTATCGCCGCTTTCTCGAATATGTCGAAGCGGTCCAGCCTGTCGCTATCATCATCGAGAATGTCCCGGACATCCTGAACTTTGGCGGTCACAACATCCCCGAGGAGATCTGCGAAACCCTCGACGGCCTCGGCTACGAGACCAGCTACACACTGCTTAATGCAGCCTTCTACGGCGTACCCCAGATGCGCGAGCGGCTGTTCCTGATCGCCTATGATCGCTCCCTCGGGCTTCGCCCTACCTTCCCAGAGCCGACCCACTCAGCGGAGCTGCCATCTGGCTACGAGGGGGCCCGCACGGTTGCTCTTAAGTTCATCCCGGCAGAGGGTTCGCACTTCCACGCCATCCCTGCTCCCGGAGAGGACCTTCCGGGTGCGGTGACGGTCAGAGCGGCGCTTTCCGATCTGCCATTCATCTCGGAACACTTCCGCGATCCCGTCACCATGCGGCGGCGCAAGCTGGCGGACCGGCTACCATACCGGAGTTTCAGCGACCTTCCCGCCTATGCGAAGCACATGCGCGAATGGATCGGCTTTGAGTCCGGCGGCGCAACGGATGGCCATCTGGTGCGGCTTACTCCGCGCGACTTCGCTATCTTTCGACGCATGCGCGCCGGCGCGGACTACCCCCGCGCGCTCCAGATCGCGGAGCAGATCTTCGCCGAACGCCTAGCCCAGGAGAACCCGCGGCCGCGAAGGGGAAGCAAGCGCTGGAAGGAACTGCGCCAGGGCTGCGTACCCCCCTATGATCCGGGCAAGTTTCCGAACAAGTGGTGGAAGCTTGAGCCAACCTCGCCGTCTCGCACGCTGACCGCGCATCTCGGCAAGGACAGCTACTCACATATTCACTGGGACAGCCGCCAGCAGCGCATGATCTCCGTCCGCGAGGCGGCGCGGCTTCAGTCCTTTCCCGATGGCTTCCGCTTCGCCGGCGCGATGAATGCAGGGTTCCGGCAGATCGGCAACGCGGTGCCGCCGTTGCTCGCGCTCGCGATCGGCAAGCATCTGCGCCAGGAACTCCAGCTGGCGCTAGAGCGATCCATTCAGGAGGGTGGCGGCCAGAGTGAAGCCGCCTGATTGGGTGTGGGCATCGGCGCGTAGATCCGTGCCGACCGAATGTTGGCTTGTCCGGAGCGCAGCCGGTCTGCGATGCGCTTCGAGGTAGAGGGGGCGTATGGTTTGAAGACAATCGAAATTGCGCCCCACGCCGGCGCACTTCTGAAGTCTCTCCGCGGATTTGGCTATTCACCCGAGACGGCCCTGGCCGACCTCGTTGACAATTCGATTTCGGCAGGCGCGGGGCGTGTCGAGCTCAGCATCGACTGGAATGACGGCGATCCTCGAATCGGCGTGCTCGATGACGGTCCGGGCATGTCATACGAAGTTCTCGAAGAAGGTATGCGTTTCGGCGGCGACGAGGACATGGAGCGTGGCCCGAACGACCTTGGCCGGTTCGGACTCGGGCTCAAGACCGCGTCTCTGTCACAATGCCAACGCCTGACGGTCGTCAGCAATCATGCCGGAACCAAGGCAAGCATGTGCTGGGATGTTGAACGCGTAATTAGGAGCCGAAGCTGGTGTGCCGAAGCCGACACCTTCCCCGAGCCCTTTGAGCATGTTGCATTGCCATCGGATACGGACGGCACCTTAGTCGCACTTGAGCGCATGGATGAACGTGGCGGGCTGTTCGGCCTGGATAAGGAAGGCTTCTTCGCCAAGGTCCGCGACGTGCGGGAGCATTTCGCGATGGTCTTCCATCGTTTTCTCGACGGCGATGCACGGCGCATTGAGATTACGATCAACGGGCGGGCAGTGGCGGCATGGGACCCGATGCTACGCGTGCACCCTGCTACCCGTCCGCTCGGCGCTGGTCGGATCGGTGTGGGCGCTCAGGCCGTATACGTCGCTCCTTTCGTGCTGCCTCACCGCGACCGCTTCACCAATGAAGCCGAGTTCAGTGCCGCCGGCGGGCCCGGCGGATGGGCGGAGCGCCAGGGCTTCTATGTCTATCGTGCAAAACGGCTCGTCGTCGCCGGCAGCTGGCTCGGCCTAGGTGGCTCACGAGAATGGACCAAAGATGAGAGCAGCCGACTTGCGAGAATCGCAGTCGACCTTCCTCAGAGCGCAGACGCCCTCTGGCGCATAGACGTACGTAAGGCGCGCGCTCGCCCCCCGGCGGCCCTACGCGGCCGCCTTTCTGCGATCGGCGGGCAATGCCGCGATCGTGCCCGCGAGGTATTCGCTTGGCGCGGTGGGCAGGTCAGAGCGACCACTCCTGGAAAGGACCCGCCCTCTCCGGTTTGGAACGAAGAGCATCGTTCAGGAAAGCGCCGCTACCGGATCAACCGCGATCATCCCGTTATTGCGGAACTGCTCGACAGCGATGCTGCGACGCAACGGCTCGCCCGCTCCGCGATCAGCCTGATCGAGCGCTCTGTCCCAGTCGAGCGGATCTGGCTCGACATCTCAGAGAATGTCGAGGCGGAGAGCAGCCCGGAGGCCGTGGACAGCCTTCTGGTCGATGATCTCGTAACGGCTGTCAGCGCCGCGGGGGCTGGCCGTAAGCCGGAGGACGTTCTTGACGGGCTGCTACGCAGCATGCGGATCGAGGCGCCTGCGGTCCGCAGAGCAGTGCTTGAGAAGATCGGAACGAGCAGTGAGTGATGCCGCCGTTCAGACCCTGACCAATATGGCCCGGCAGCTTCTGACCTCGACCGACGAGCGACCTGCTGATCGGGCCGACATCCGCGAGGCGATCGACTCGGTAATGTCGATCGTCGCTCGGCGGACCGGCCACAGCTTCGCCAACAGCGAGATCGATGAGGCAGTCCGCGTGCTTGAGACTGCCTATGTCGTGCAGCAGGGATACGCCGTGGCGGTCATCGACCGCGAGGTGCCGGTTGAATGGTATGTCGGTGAGCGCCGGAGGCCCGGCCCGTTCATGGCGCGCTATCTTCAGAAGCTGCAGGAAGATAACTGGCCCGTCCGATCCGTAGAGGAATTGCGCGACAGCACCGCACGCGTCGTCGAGCTGCTCGACGATCCCCGACGCGAGGGTCCCTGGACTTGGCGCGGGCTTGTCGTGGGGGATGTGCAGTCAGGCAAGACGGCCCATTACGCGGGCGTCATCAACCGCTGCGTCGATGCCGGCTACCGAGTGATTATCGTGCTGGCCGGCATGCATAATCTGCTCCGCCTCCAGACCCAGATCCGCCTTGAGTTCGACTTCCTGGGCTATGACACCAAGCCCGATCAGCAGGACGCTGGACGCATGAAGGCGGTCGGGGTCGGACTGATCCCGCCGGCCCTCACCGCTGGCAGCCTGACTCTTGCATCGCCAACCGGCGACTTCAACATCGCCTTCGCGCGCCAGGCGAACTTCGCGCCGCTCGACCAGCCATGTCTGTTCGTCGTCAAGAAGAATGCCACCATCCTGCGCAATCTCAACGGCTGGATCGGAAAGCTGCCGGAGGAGTTCCGGCGGGCGCCGTTGCTGTTGATCGACGACGAGGCGGATCAGGCGTCGATCGATACCAAGGATCAGCCCACGTTGCCTGACGGTAGCTTCGACGAGGACTACGATCCCACCCGGATTAACGGCGAAATCCGGAGGCTGCTCGGCTCGTTCAAGCGTTCCGCCTATGTGGCATATACGGCAACGCCGTTTGCCAACATCCTGATCCATGACGAGCGGTCCGCCGAGAAGTACGGATCGGACCTGTTCCCATCGACCTTCATCTTCGCGCTGACACCGCCCGATGACTATTTTGGTCCAGCCGCGGTCTTCGGCACCAACAACGACATCGGGAATGTCGGCCTGCCGCTTATCCGCTACGTCGATCAGAGCGACGAAGGCTGGGTTCCCGATCGGCACGACAGATTCCTGCGCCCGCGCTTTCAGGGAGAGAACGAGCCACCTCCTTCGCTCAAGGAAGCAGTCCGCGCGTTTCTGCTTGCCTGCGCGGCCCGGGCCGCACGCGGCCGCCCGACGGCGCACTGCTCGATGCTCATTCACATCTCCCGCTTTGTGGACGTGCACGATCAGGTGCACGCCCAGGTCGAGCGCTATCTGGACGACATCCGAGCGCGGATCTCCGGAGGCGACGCCGAGACCCTTGCGGAGTTAGAAGCACTCTGGCGCGACGACTTCACGCCCACGACCGCGGATCTCGCCGGGACGGTATTCGACCGCGGCACGGTACCGGTGAGCTGGCCCGAGGTACGCGCGGTACTTTCCGATTCGAGCGACAAGATACAGGTAATCGTCGCCAACGGCCGATCCAAGGCCGTGCTTGACTACGACCGCTATCGTGAGACCGGGCTGTCGGTCATCGCGATTGGTGGCGACAAGCTGTCACGTGGGCTGACTCTCGAAGGCCTGATGGTCAGCTACTTCCTGCGCATCGCGAAACAGTATGACAGTCTCCTGCAGATGGGCCGCTGGTTCGGCTACCGCCGCGGCTTCGCCGACCTCTGCCGTCTCTACACCACGCCTGACATGGAAGACTGGTTCCGGCACGTCGCCACCGCCAGTCAGGAGTTGCGCGCCGAGCTGATCCACATGCGGCTGATGCTGCAGACTCCTAAGGATTACGGCCTGCGGGTCGAATCGCACAGCGTCATGAACGTCACTGCACCCAACAAGCAGCGTCATGCGGTCGAGCGTCCGACCGGCTTCGCTGGCGAAGGCAAGATCCAGACAGTCATGTACGCGGAGCAGGGACCACTCGAGCAGAATGCCGCAGTCACCGACACCTTTCTGGAAGCGCTCGACCCTCCCGACAGGGATGTCGCTCGGCCGGCCGGTTCCGGCACGGCGGCAGGTCTCCTGTGGCGCAACGTCCCTGGTGAGCGCGTCGCCGCCTATCTGCGGACTCTCAGCTTCGCGCCAGAGAATCGCGAGATCGAGGCGCATCGGCTTGCTAGCTATGTCGAGGAGCAGCTCCGTCAGGACCCCCCGGAGTTGACGACCTGGACGGTGTTCGTCCCGTCCGGCGACGGTCGGGAGGTGCAGGTCGGCGGTTACCGGCTGAAGAGCACGATCCGCCGGCCGCTTGCGACGCGGCAGGTCGCTGGCCGCTATATCGTCCGGTCGATCCTCAATCCACCCGACGAGGCGCTTGATCTGTCGGACGATGAATATGCTGACGCGCTGGCGGAGACCAACAGCGTCCGAAACGCCGCTGGCCAAGCGCCGGCCGACCGCCCCGCTGGTCCGGAAATCCGACGCGTCCGCGGTCGGCGGCCGCAGAACGGAATGCTGATCCTCTATCCGCTCGATCCCGCGACGCCCGGCACGGTCGAGAGCGACGGCGCAGTGATCGGTGTCGTGATCAGCTTTCCGGAGAGCACGACCGCGCGGCGGAGGATCTATGTCGAGAACACGGTGCTCCAACGGGAAAGGCAGCGATGAGCGTCGCGCCAGACGAACTCGAAACACTGTGGTCGCGCCTTTCAACGGCCGACGGCGTACAACGCCGCTTCGTCAGCCTGCGGATCGACGATGCAGGGACGCTTGACGTCCATGCGGCGCTCCGCACCGCCGACCGCAGCCCATGCCTTCTCTTCGACATGCTCGATCCATCCGCAGTGGGCGACATCGACTTCGAGGTCGGCGGCATGCGTTGCGCGCGGTCAGCAACCGATACCGGCCAGAGCCTCGTACTGTCCCTGGAAGACCCTGCCCGACGTGACCTGTTCGCCACGCTCTGTTCCGACGTGCTCGCCTACGCCGCCACGGAGTCCGCCGTCCGCTCGCTGCCGGCAGTTCTTACGAGGTTGGATGCTTGGCGCCTGTTTCTGCGCTCGCTGAGTGATGGCTTGAGCCGCAGCGAAATCATCGGCCTCATAGGCGAGCTGCGCGTACTCCTTGAATTTCTCGAGAACGACGCGACCCTGCTGAACGTATGGCGCGCTCCGGAAAATGGACTTCATGACTTCGAGAATGACGGCCATGCACTCGAAGTGAAGGCCACGCTGGGACCTGGCACATATGTGACGATCTCTCACCTCCATCAGCTTGATGACGGAGGTCTCGACCGGCTCGATCTGGTGCATGTACGGCTCTATGAGACCCCACAGGGGGATTCCGTGGACGACTTGGTGGGATCAATTTCGTCGCTGCTGCCAGATAGTGACGCGCAGCGGCACTTCTCCAATGCACTCCTGCGCCGTGGGCTCAGCCCCGACGACCGGCGGGCGAGGACTGGATTGCGCACAGCGGTTCAGCAATTTGCCGCCTTCCACGTAACCTCCGAAACACCGCGGATCCTCCGCGCTGACGTTCCGCTCGCGATCACTGAGGTGCGCTATACGCTTGAGCTTGCGCAACTCGCATCATCGGCGGAGCCCTGGTCGCTCGCACGGACGCGTTTCACGGAGCGATCGCACTGATGGAGGATCCTCTCCAAGCCTTCGCCGAAGAGTTCGCATCGGATGTGGAGGAGGCAGTCTCAAGCCCCGATACCCCAACTCTCTTCTCGGGGGAGATGTTCACCAAGCTTGTGCTCGAGCGGCTCGAGGATGCCGAGCGGCTTGAGCAGGCTTTCGATCTCTATCAGGAGGGTCACACCGGCCGAGCCACCTATCGCATCGACGGCTACGCGATCGACGAGGAGCGCGGCGCACTCGAGCTGTTCACCACGATCCATACTGGCGAGATTCCCCCGGTACGGCTGCCGATGGCCGATATCCGCACAGCCTACGAGCGAGCACTACGCTTCGCGCGCGCGTCGATGGAGGGACTGGCCGACCGGCTTGAGCCCTCCAACACCGATGCGAGCGATCTTGCGCGCCATATCGAGCGCGAAGCCGACCGCATTATCTCGATCCGGCTGACTCTGCTCACAGACCAGATGACAGGCCCGACTCTGCCCGACGACAGCGAATGGTCTGGCCGGACAATCGAACATGACGCTTTCGACATCGCCCGGCTTCACCGCATCCTGGGCGAAGGTGAGACGCGGTCGGACATCGCCGTCGATCTGCGCCAAGTCGCCGGTTCTGCGCTCCCCTGCCTGCCGGTGCGCCCTGACGCTGGGGGCTACGAAGCCTACCTGACAGTGCTGCCGGGCGAGGTGCTGTCGCAGATCTACCAGCAGTATGGGGTCCGACTGCTAGAGCTTAACGTGCGGGCATTCCTGGGCGTCCAGGGCCGAAAGAGCGTGAACGCCGAGCTCCGTCGGACAATTGCAGAAAAGCCGTCCATGTTCCTCGCCTACAATAACGGCCTTGTCGCGACGGTCGATGAAATCGAATTCGAGCAGGATCGTCACGGGCGTTCCCTGATCGCCGGACTCAAGGGCCTCCAAATCGTCAACGGCGGCCAGACAACCGCCTCGCTTCATCGCGCGCGTTTCAAGGACCGCCTTGCGCTGGAAGGCGTCGAGGTGCCCGTCAAGATCATCCGCGTGACCAGCGGCGACTTGGCGGAAATGGTCAGCTCCGTATCACGCGCTGCAAACCGCCAGAACACGGTCCAACAGGCCGATTTCTCTTCCAACGATCCATTTCATCAGCAGATCGAGGAGCTGGCAAACAATTGCTGGCTGGAGACTGGGAAGGGCCGCTGGTTCTACGAGCGCGCGCGCGGCTCCTATCTCGCGGCTGAGCAGAAGGCCTCATATCGCGCGCGGGACGATCAGGCGTTCCGCGCACAGACGCCTCGCTCTCGCCGCCTCAGCAAGCTCGATGTTGCACGCTATCTCAACTCTTGGAACGGACTGCCCTACCGGGTCTGCCTGGGGGGCCAGAAGAACTTCCAGCACTTCATGCAGCGGCTCAAGGACCAGCCTCCGCCTGCGCCAGACGAAGCTTGGTTCCGTCGGCTGATCGCGATTGCCCTGATCTACCGTGCAGCAGAGCGGATCATTCGCCAGATGGCGTTTCCCGCCTTCCGTTCGCAGATCGTTGCCTATCTCATCGCGGGCCTCTCGCAGCGCGCCGGAGGTCGGATCGACTTTGAGGGAGTCTGGCGTCGCCAGGCGATCTCACCTGAGCTGGAGACTTTGATGCGCGCTTGGGCGCCTAGGATTGACGAGGTGCTGCGCGCCACGGCCGGGCAGCGAAATCCTGGCGAATGGTTCAAACGCGAGGAATGCTGGAGCACGGTCCGGGATCAGCTCCCGGGACTTGTTGAACCGCTGCCACCGGAACTCGCAAATGCCGCCGCGCCGCCAGCTGCGGCAGATAATGCCGGATCTCGGACGACACCGACGCTCTCCGTCGAGGATTTCGAGCGTATCCAGCTATGCATGGAAATCGACAGTGCCACTTGGCTCAAGGCGGCCGAACTTGGTCAGCGTACTAAGGTGCTGCACTGGAAGACGGCCGGGATTCTTCGGACGTTGGCCGGGTATGCAGCAGGCGCATGGGATCGCCGTCCCTCGGTCAAGCAGGCCAAGTTTGCTCTCGAAGCATTGCAAGCTGTGCGGAATGCCGGGCTTCTCGACACTGCGCCTGAGGAGGATGACGCGGGTAGCGGCGAGGCCCGCAGCTGATGGCCAAACGTGGTGGAAAGCCGACCTGGAAGGATGGGATGCCCAGACGGGATGGCGTCAACTATGATCGCCAATTGATCCCGCGGTCGGCGCCCGGCGGCCTGCCGGCTGCGCTCCCACTGGTGCACGTTACTGCAGCCTGGCCGGCCAAGGAGATCGTGCGGAGCGGAAAGTTCACCACGAAGCACTGCGACGTGTTCCAGACTGAACTGCTCTATTTTTTCGTGCTTCGCCCCGCCTATCGGTCTAAGTTCGGCCAGAAGGAATCGCACCAGCTGTCTCGATTCCCCGTCGTGTTCATTCTGCGGCCCGAGGCCGTTGCCGACCCTCGGCATGTCTATCCGTTCGACACCGGCGGCGCGGCGAAGGGCGCCTTCTCCAAGCAAGCCGACCCCTATGTGCCTCTCGAAGACTATGCCCTCGAGCCAACCCAGGCCGGAGCGGTCGGCCATATCGGCTGGGCGTTCGGAACCCTCGACGCCTATTTCGAAGGCCGGCTGCGCGATGGCCTACTGGACGGCATCCCCGCCGGAGAAAGCGTCACGCGAGGTTTCATCGACGTGGCCCGGATGGGGGTGGAGGGAAGCAACGATCATGACAAGCGCGCCTCGACGGTCGAGCTGGCCGCCAGCCACAACATCGACCTGAAGGGCAACGTGGAGCTGGTGATCTTGCCTAAGCAGTATCTCGAAGGAAATACTGCGCTACTCGACGAACTGACTGACCTGGGCGCCGACATTGAGCTGTATGACTGGCAGCCAAACAGGGCGCCCGATGAGTTCCAGAAGGATATCATGCGCATCAGCCGGGAATGGTATCAGCGAAAGGGGATCATGTGATCTACCCTGCTGACGAACTCGAGCAGATGCGGCTGCTGGGCTATGTAGAACTGACGGCACACGGCTTTGCCCTACCCGCATACGCGGCCGGCGTAGGTGCCAACGCATGGTATTATGCGGTTCCAGCGATCGAAGGCGACCACGCATCAGTCATCGCCGGCTTCGATCTGCTGGAGGAGGAAGATGTCACTCCGCTGCCTGATCCGCAGATCACCGTCGGTCCGGGTGACCCTTGGCAGGACGTATTTCTGTGGGGCGGACAGGTGTTCGCAGGGACGCCGTCTCAGATTCTCGACGCCATCGCTGTCTATCGCGATGGACTGCGAGCCACCGCGCCGCTCTCCTATCTCGACCTCGCAATCGCTGCCGAAGCGCCAAGTGCGGGCGAGCTCGCGGTGGGAGCGCTCGCGTTTCTGGAAAAGCGGCTTGGCGGCGCAAGTGGGGCCGCCTCGTTCAGAGAGCTTGTGCTTCGCCCCGGAGTGCTGATCGAACTCCGGCGCCAGCTGAGAAAGGTCACGCCGGACAGGCTGCCCGACACGCTGCGCGACTTCGTTGTACGGGAGAAGGGGCCCGGCCACTTTGAAGTTGACATGGTCCCGGGCACTGCGGCGATCGTCGGAGGAACCCCAGCGGCGGCGGAACTCAGTGCCTCAATCGCCCGCTTTGGCGACCTGCTCGGCCTGCCGCTTCGAGCCGCCGGCCTCGATCCCAGCCCGTCGCAGTCCGCCCCGGAGATTTTACTAGAGGTGCCGCCGCCGCCGCCAGCAGCACCCGAATATCAGATCGTTGAGAGGGGACTAGTACCAGAGCCGCTGCCGAATATTCTGATCATTGCAGCAGGCGCGCGCGCGGCGCAGATCGCGCGCTATCTCGAGCCGCCGCTGGAGGTGGCTCTTGGCGCAGGCTCCATCTGGGACAGCAGCAACTATCGCATTGAACGGAGTAGAGGTTCTGAAGACCCTCCTGAAAGGCCGCATGACGCGTTGATCCGAATAGTTGACCACATTGATGTCTCCTCGTTGGACAGCTTCGCCCTGATCGTCTGGCTGGCCGATGACGAGGCACTGGCGCAAAAGAGCGTTCATAACATCCTCCGGGCCACAGATGCGATGGGTCCGGACAGACCCTTCCTGATAGCACCGGCGCCTCCGGCCGAGGGGCCTTCAAGCATCCTGAACCCCGGTGTCCACGAACGACTGCTGCGACGGTGCAGTGCAGTAATCGATACTACTCTAGCCCGATCCCCATTCTGGGCGGGCCAGCCGCGACGGTCGGTTGACCGTCGGATGGCGGACATTGTCGCAACCGTAAGCGTCGTCGCAACTCTGGACGAGCGGCTCCGTAAGCGCCTTGCGCAGATGAGGGGAGGGAAACGTCCCAGCGTCCTGTCGTTTCTGGGCGCTTCCGGGAAGTTCAACGTTGATCAGGCGACGGCTTCGGAACTTAACGTGGGATATCCCGACCGGTATCAGGATGATGGTTCCACAAGGTTGCGGATCCCGTTCGAGCTCCGCGACCGCTCCAGCAAGCGCATCCACAACGCCTTTCTAGAGCTCCAGCCGCTGCGCCCCGACTTCGACCGCTTTGCCCAAGCAGCCGTCGTTGAGGCGCTTGGCGGTGGTATCAACTTGCCCGACCGCCTTCACGCAACACAGGAAATCGCTGACGCACTCGGTCGCACCCTCGACGTCCCTTCGCTTGCCACGGCGATCTACGACGAGCGTACGCACAGAACGATGGTCGTCACGGCTGAAACCCCGGACCTTACGGCCGTTCGAGAGGCCGACCGCGTTGGAGCTGCGGTCGTCCGCTATACCGATGTAGAGACGTTGCGAGCGCTGATGAACTCGGATCGCCGGCCCTCACTTCCGATGGAAATCCATCTGCCCACTCTTCATCGCTATCCTCGCAATCGAGGCATTGCGACCCGAGGGGTCGATACCCGGGACGTGCTCAGACTTCCCGAACCCCTCTGGAAGGAGATGCTGGCCGCTTACATGACGTCAGAGCTGGAACGAGAGGTCCGACGTTACTTCGCCGCGATCGACACGCGCGGAGCAGATCCCGACATTGCACTACCAGTTCCCGCGGTCTGGAATGCAATCAACGCTGGTGACCCCCTCGCGGTGGAACTGCTGAAGCGCTTTCCTAGGCTACAAGATGAGCACGTCCTATCTGGCAAGCGAACCGCCGATCTGATCACCGCTTGGTCACGCCCTGCGTCTGGGGCCCAACGCTGGGTTCTGGAGGACGGCCGCGTACCGGCTGAGCTCGCGCAGCTCGAACCGGGATTCGTGCCGGCACAGCGACTGTTCCTCATTGATGGCGATGGAGCCGTGCCGACGTTTCTCGTGTCGCGGCTCTTCAGCGTCTGGGCACGCGCGCTGCTGCCGAGCTCCACCAGTTGGGCATCGCGGTTCCAGGTCAGCAAGACGTTCGACGGGTTCCCATTCCCATGGTGCTTCACCATAATTGCGTCCGACGGTCTAAGCCCGCCCCATCTGCGCTTCCCGAAGAACAGCGCTGAGCCCAATAGGCTCGCTGATCTCGTAGGCGAGGAAGCTCGAGACCTTGCTCAGGTTGTGTACGAGCATGGGTACGATGAGGACGCGCTTCGGCGTCATCCACTGGTGCGCCAGATCGATGCGCTTCTGCTGGAAAGCATTGGGCTGTCGCCCCAGGCGACCGATTTGGACATTCTGGAAACGCTAGTCGAACGCAACCGCGAACGAATTTAGCATCTCCGCGTTACCGCATCGGCTCCTCACGCTGGTGGAACCCGCTATCCAAAAGCGCACCCAGGACACTCGGCCAAGCTGTGTCCCTCAGTAAGGAAGTCGAGATCGCAATTGGCGCAGTGGTGCGCACGGCCGTCCCACTCGCAGTTCCCGCAGACCGCCTTAAGCCAGGGGTTCAGCGACAGGTTGAGATGATCGTAGATCACCGATCGCTCGCGGCAGGACGGACATTTCAGCAGCTGCAGTTCGCCGCCCCAGCCGCACCCCAGACAGACCTCGCCGTCGCGCGAATAGGCCCTGATGAAGCAGATCGGGCACTTCAGCGGAAGGTTCTCGATTTCGCGGCAGCGCGCAGCAATCCGCTCCCGGTAGGGCTCGAAAGACAGCAGGCGTTTGAAGAGCTTCTGGCCCAGGAACGCTTCGCTTCCATGTGCGAAGTCGTATGCGTCCGTCTGCCGCAACGCCGTGATGATCTGGATCAAGACGTGGGTAGCGTCATACTTCAAGTCAAAGCGATCGCCCTCGATAAGCGGTACGTGAAAATGGACGAGCTTGTTTCGGTTGCGTTGCAGCAGGTCGACGATCGACCAGAAGCTCTCGTCGCCCAAGTACTGGGCGGCATTGGGCTTAAGCTCCTCGAACGTGAGCGTCTTTATTGTCCCCGCCTCCCAGCGGGCCTCAGCCTCGGACTCGCTCGGCGGCAAACCTTTCAGCCGCATCACCGAGCCGAGGCCCTCGTGCCTTAGTACCACCGCCGTCGACGCCAGCTCGACCGCCAGCTGAGACAGCACCGTAACGAGAGTTGCTCGGTCGATGTCGAACGCGGCATCTGTCGAGTCGTCGTGGCCGACGATTTCCTCCGCCGCCTTCCGCAGGAACAGGCCGGCATTGTGAAGCATGGCGCTGCTTATGCGCTCAGCCAGCGGAGCCTTGCCGCCCTTATTCTCTTCCTGCTTCGTCATCCCGCAGCCACCGGACCCGCCCGACGCTCATTCTGGAGCGATCGCTGAAATATCAATGTCGACGTCATGAATGTGCCGGCTGATCTGCTCGAGGCCGCGAAGTTCGTCGATGACGATTTCCGCATCTGCGATCGCATAGGCAAACAAAGGATCCCTGCCGAACGTCCCTTCGTGGAAATTCTGTTCCGATACGGTAACAAGCTTCCGCTGCTTTTCCTTGGCGGCGTCGAGAAGTGCCGACCAGCCGGCGCCGTCGTCGCCTGCCGCGTCGCCATAGCGTTCGAAGAGGGCGTGGATCTGTTGCAATGCGACCTTCGCATGAGCTGCCGCCTGCTGGGCGTCCCGGCGAAACCCACGCGCCCGCGCCCGAACGATGCATGGACGCAGATATGTCGCGTAGGCCCGAATGGGATCGGAGAGATCCGTCAATACGCGGCCTGCCTCATTGAGAAAGGCGAGGAAAGTCCGCTCCGAGCATCCGTAACGCAGCAAATCGTCATGGACGGTATCGAGAATGGTCTCGGCGGCACTGGGCAAGCCCATCCTACGGAAGCAACGCGCCAAGACAATCCTGAAGCCCATGGCTTGGTGCTGCAGCCCTTCGGACTGGGCCTGCAACATGGCCTTTAGGCACCGATTGAGGACGATCGGGCCTTCCTCCCCTTTACCGGCGCCTTGACGCTTGTGCATGGCCGCGAGGAGCAGATGGACCTGCTCCGCCTCCAGGATCCGCGCGAAATCGGGGACGAGCACACGGTGGGCGGGATTTTCCTCCTCGCTGGGCCACCGGTCCTCGCGGGTGATCTTTTCGATCAGGCCCAGGGCCGCTTCGTATCCGCCTTCCAGATAGACCAGATGGGCTTCACGGGCGAGGAGGCGCCGGAAGAGTCTTCGAAGCTTGCGATACTCTTCGTAGGATGCCTCCGCCTCCCGGTAGCTGCTATGCAGCGCCTCGATCCGGCCTTGCGCTTCCGTCAGGGTCCGCCGAGCGCTCTTCAGCCGGCCCGCGGTGCAGTCGATCAATATCAGATCGAGGCTCGAGTTGATGATGTCTATGTTCCGTCCGGCGGCATCCGCCTCGTCGCGCGCCCGCTCGAAGCAGCGCTTCGCCTTTTGAAGATCGCCTATGTCGAGCAAGGCGAACCCGCACTCGCGCATGAACTCGAACCGCCGCTCCACCTTCAAGGCGGGGTGGGGCTCTCCGATTTCGTTTCCTTCACTGAGCAGCTCTAGCAGCTCGACGGCGAGCTGATAGGCTCCGTGCCGCTTCGCCAGCGACCGGCCGGCGCGGCGGAGCCCATTGCCGTTCAATTCCCGCTGATAAAGCGTCTCGTAGCAATAATTGATGACCTCGGCCGGGTCCGTTCCGCCGTACGGTCGCTTCGGCGGTTTCGGAAAGTCCAAGCCCGAAGGCGATTCACCGCGGACCTTGGGGCCGGAGTAGGTTTCCGCCGACCTGACCAGATGACGAATGGCTTCCGATATGAAGAACAGCCTGCTGCGGCCCCAATGCGGCTCGTAGGGGAATTCCTTGACCAGATATTCCTTGTTGTTCTCGTTTCTCTTGAGGTGCCCCGCCATTCGGAAATGTGCGAGCGATCTGCCGAAGGGGTCCGACCGTATCCAATGGTCCTGGACGACCGCCTTAACGCCCAGCCCCGCAAAATATCTGGATCTCCTGACGCCGTTCACCGTCTCCGGATCTTCCCTGATAACCGGATTGAGCGTTGCCATCCGCTTTTTCTCGGTCTTCAGGTCCAACTTATGCCGCCGGATCCCTTCGAACTTGTCGAGCAGATCCTTCAGAGCGATGTCGGTCAGCCAATGCTTGGTCGTACTGACATATTGGAGAAGATAATTATGAGAGTCCCGGGCGCCGGTCGACCGGTCCTGGCTGGACCCTAGGAATCCGGCGTATTCAATATAATCGAGTACGTCCTGATAGAAGCAGCCGACGTCCGCATATTCGGCGTACCGGCTGCCCGCCAGCCGGGCAAAGCCCTGGGTGGGATCCAGATAGGCCGAGGTCGAATAGTTCGAAGTGAAAAGGGCTCTCAGCTTGATGCTGATCGGCCACGAGCTCGCCTCCGGATTCTGGTAGCTGTAATAGGTCGCCGCGCGCCGCATCCGGGAACCCGATTCCTCGGAGCGGATATTGTCGCGAAGCGTCGAGAAGCGTTCCCATTGCCGGCGGAATTCGGCAAAGGCGTCCGGATTCTGAATCTTGAGCAACCGCCCGAGCTTGTCGGTGGCCTTTCCCGCCGGCTTACCCGCATGTTTCCCTACCCAAGCCGAATTACCGACCACGAGCATGTTGCTCGACCCCGTCCAGTCGGAGCGCCGGGCGAATTCTCTGACCAGTTGCCTCATCGAATTGTCTTCCTTCACCGTGTCCAGCACGAACGGTGAGAGAACGATTAGCAACAGGCCTTCGGCGATGATCGCGTCGGCGAGCTTGCGCTTCGAGCAGATGCGCAGGCCCGACGGATCGAGGCGGTCCGCAAGCACGCGCAACTCCGCCTCATACGGTCTCGTGAAATCGGAAGGGCGGATGACGACGGCCTGATCGTAGGGCTTACGCTCGCCGAGCTCGGCGACAACATTGTGCGCGACGATGCTCGCACCCGAGTCGAACGGGGCGTCCCAGTGCAATAAAGGCTGCTTGAGCTCGCGCAGTTCCTCCAGAAGAAAGCCTGCCGCCTTCCTCTCCGGTTTGGTCAGACCGAAATCGTCTTCGGCGGAACGGGCAAGGGACACCAAGCGCGGCGAACCTTCGGGCGTCTTATCCACCCTGCGGATCAGCTCTAGGATCTCCATGCGGTTCCTGCAGGAGAACAATCCCTCGAGACCAAGCGCGCTTTCGATGTTGTTTCGTGCGACTTGCGCATGATCGTCATCACCGGAGATCACCCCGAGCAAGCTTCGCTCGTTGCCGCGGGGGCGATCGCTCAGGACGATACTCAGCGCGCTATCGTTCATCATGGATGAGGAAGGCTCGATTCCTGCGTCCGAGCGAAACTGCGCATAAGTATAGGAGACCCGCCCGCCCCAATCGGGCTTACGTTCCGAAAAGACTGTTCTCAGTATCTCAAGCTCGTTCAGCATGAAGCTTTACAGCTCATCCCCCGCCTGCCATTGCTTGCAACCCACGCGAATCCCCCTACCGCAGACGGTACCGGGGTCCATAGAAAACTCCACGCACTTTTTCTCTGCCCGTGAAAAATGCTGCTCGATTTTCACGCCGTGAAGCTGGAAATCAGCCCCCGAGCCCCCAATCGCCAAGTCGCGAATAAAAAAACCGACGTTTATTAGTGACTTCCGCTCGCAGATCGCGCGCGCCCACAAGCGCAACCTCTCGGAGCCCGCATGACCGTGCTCCATCGTGAGGAGGGGAAGATCATGCTGGTTCCAGTGAAGCGTCTCGCCAATCTCAAATATCATGGTTGGCTACTCCCGGGAGCATATGACCGCGCTTGGCTTGAAGAGGAAGTGAATGCGCGGCTCGATCAGGCCAACTCGCTGGTTCGTGACCGTACCAATGGCGCCGCAGAGATCTGCGTCTGGGATGCCCTCAGGTCCTTCGAGGTCCAGCAACATCTGTTCGCCCGCGAGCTTGGACTGGCGAGGCTGAAATATCCCGAGCTGGACGAGGAAAGCCTCCTCGCTCACGTTGCCACATATGTGCGCCCGCCCGACCCGGCGCTGCCGCCGCCGCACACCACGGGCGGCGCCGTCGACGTCACTCTGCTGTGGCGCGGAGACGAGGGCGGGCTCGGCGAGTTCGACGACTTCAGCGATTACGGTCGAGCGGATCATTTCGATCTCCGGCCGCCGACCAACGATGCGGAACAGACGGTCGCCGATCGCCGCGGCCTCTTGCGAATGGCGATGCTGGAGTGCGGCTTCGTCGGGATCGAGGAGGAGTGGTGGCACTACGAATATGGCACTCGCACCTGGGCGCAGGCGACCCAGGCCCAGGTACTGTACGATCGGATCCAAAAGCCGCCGGCGGAGCCGTTCCTGGCACACGGGCGGTCTCCGATCTCGCCCCGGCAAGTCGTCGACGTCCACGGCGTCGCCCACGAATTCGGTTCCGCCCGTAGCCGGGCCGAAGCGCTCCAGGGCAAGTCGCGCGCCTTTTATTATGCGCGGACTCGGCACCCGAACGAACGCGATGCGGCGGAATTGCTCGCCGAGCTGACCGGCATGCCCGACGCCCTCCTGCTTCCGTCCGGCCTCAGCGCCTCCGTGTCCGCGGTCGCCGCCAACGTCGATCGCGGATCCAAGGTTCTGGTCGATTCGACCGTCTATTACGAGACCCGCAACGCCTTCGAGGCCCTCGCCGAACGGGAGGGGTGGCGGGTCGGATATGCCGATTTCAATGCGCTGCAGGAGGATCGCCAGACGTGGGAGGCGGTCCAGGCGACGTTCTGCGATCATCCTCGGAACTGGCTGCTCACCTTGCCCGACCTTCAGTTTGTCAGGCGGCTGGCGGCCGTCTGGGGAAGCAAGGTGATTGTCGACACGTCTGTTCAGCCCTTGCAGCCGCTGAGGCGCCACCGGCTCGCGGACATCATCGTCATGTCGCTTTCTAAATATCCTACCCTGGGCGAAACCATGGGCGGGGCAGTCCTCGGGTCGGAGCTAGAGCTCGAGCCAATCCGCCGCTGGACCCGCGATCGCGGCATGGTTCTGCCGCCCGAAGCCTGCGCCACTCTTTCGCGGCACCTGAGGACTCTGCCCGACCGGATGGCGTCGGTGAGCCTCAAGGCAGAGGCCATCGCGGACTTCCTCAGCCGGCAGGATGAGATTATCGAGGTCCGCCTCCCCGACCTCCGATGGCTCAAGGCCGATCGCGGCGGACAGATCGCCATGCGCTTTGACAACTCCGAATCGGCTCAGGCCGTCGAATCGGTCGTGGGTTGGAATGCCAATCTCGGGCGTCGCTTCCCGCTCGCCCTGGCCTGCACCTTCGGAGCGTCGTTCACTACCTTCGAAAACTTCGGCTCGAGGTCCACCTCTACGGGACCGAAAATGCCCGGATCCGACTATATCGACTGCGCCTGGGTCCGGCTCGGCATCGGGCACGAATCGCTCGACAGCATCATCTCGGCCCTGCAGTTTTCTCTCAACGCGGCCCGCGATAATCGGAAGGCGGCCTGATGCCGTCCATTCCGTTCGTTCGGAAACGCCCTGCAGGCCCGAATCCCTGGATCATTTTCGGCTCGACTGAAGCGGCTTATGCCCGCTGGGTTTCCCATGTGTGCGCGATGGCTTGCTGCAGATCCCTGATTCTCGCTTCTCGCGGGGAGGCACCGACCCTTTGGGAGCTGACGAAGAGGGGAATCGAGCTCGGAGTTTATCGCGAAACTTCGGGAGGCATTTCAGGAGCGTTCCACGATCCCCTCGCCGAGTTGCTTCGAGAGTTCGGAATTGGAGCAGAGCGGTTCGGCCATATTGCGGAGCCTGAGCTTCGGCGCCTTGCTGGCCGCTACCCCATCATGCTCAGCGTTGACTTGGCGAAGGTATGTTCGACCGACGCAGGCTCTCACCTAGTCCTCATCGCTTGCCGGACGGCGGCCGCCTACCAAGTGCTCGACAATGCGTGCATCCTCAACATCTCAGGCATAGCTTGGCTCGAACACAAAGAGCTTTGCAGAATTTCCAACGGCAAGGGCCTGATCATCAAAAGAATGCCTCATAGCCGCTAAGCCCGGCCGCAATCGGCGCCAGGGGTCGCCGCTGTCAAAACTTTATTGTCGATGTCAGAACTTTATTGTCCTTGTCAGGACTTTATTGTCGCCCAACACTTGCCGACCTTCGCGCGCAACCGCTCGGGCACCGCCATGCGGAACCAAAGATTCTTCGACAGCGGATGGGTGGTCGGCCCCGGCAATCGTAACCTCATTTTGTACCAGCCCTTTGTACCAGCGGGCGGCTATGAAGCTACTGATTTCGGCCAACTTTCTGGAAAGGCTTGCCTTTTCAGCGCCTTGGTGACCCCAACGGGAATCGAACCCGTGTTTTCGCCGTGAAAGGGCGACGTCCTGGACCGCTAGACGATGGGGCCGAGCGGGGAAGGGCGGGCATTAGGAGGCGGCGGCGGGCGCGTCAATCCGCCCAGGCGGCGTCTTCCAGATGGAGCTCGGCGGACACCCGGTCGCCCCATTCGTCGCGCCGGATCCGGCCGGCGAGCCACAATTTGCGGTGCGGAGGCGCGGCGAGAAGGGCCTCGCCGAGCGGGCTGTCGGCCATCCGGAAGGCGATCGCCTTGAGCCGGCGTCCGTCGTCGCCGGCGACCACCAGGCGGAGGTGGCCGTTGCCGACCACGTCGGCCTTGACGATTCGAAGCGGTCCGGCGGCGACCCGCGGCGCCGGCCAGCCGACTCCATAGGGTCCGCCCGCCTCGAGCGCGTCGCACAGGTCCGGGCAGACGCCGCCCGGAGAGACCAGCGCGTCGAGCAGCAGGGCGCGCCCGTCGCGGCTCCTGGCGACGTCGTCGGCAAGCCGCGCCTCGAGGAAATCGGCGAGGGCGTCGCAGCCGCCGGGCGCGACGGTCACGCCCGCCGCCATGGCATGGCCTCCGCCGGCGAGAAGCAGCCCGCTATCCTTGGCGGCGAGGATGGCGGCACCGAGATCCACCCCGGCGATCGAACGGCCCGATCCCTTGCCGATCCCGTCCTCGCCGATCGCGACGACCAGGGTGGGACGTCCGCTCTTCTCCTTGAGCCGGCCGGCGACGATTCCGATCACGCCCGGATGCCAGCCTTCGGAGGCGACGACGGCGACGGCGCGGTTGGCCTGGCGCGTCGAGATCGCCTCGGCCGCCTCGCACACCGCCGTCTCGATCGCCCGCCTTTCCTCGTTCAGCCGGTCGAGCTCGGCGGCGATCGCCGCCGCCTCGGCGGGATCCTCGCTGGTCAGGAGCCGAACCCCGAGGTCGGACTTGCCGACCCGGCCGCCGGCGTTGATCCGCGGGCCGAGCGCGAAGCCGAGATCGTGGCAGGTCGGCGCGCGGCTGAGGCGGGCCGAATCGGCGAGCGCGGCGAGGCCGGTGTTGCGGCGCTGCGCCATCACCTTCAGCCCCTGGGTGACGAAGGCGCGGTTGAGGCCGCGAAGCTGGGCGACGTCGGCGACGGTCCCGAGCGCGACGAGGTCGAGCAGCTCGACCAGCTTCGGCTCCCCGCCCGCCGCGAAACGGCCGCGATTGCGAAGCGTCCGGAGCAGAGCCGCGCCGAGCAGGAAGCACATTCCGACGGCGGCGAGATGGCCGTGCGACGCCGCCTCGTCATCCTCGTCGAGCCGGTTGGGATTGACCAGGGCGTGCGCCGGCGGAAGCGCGCTGGCGCATTTGTGATGGTCGACCACGACGACGTCGACTCCCGCCGCCCGCGCCATCTCCAGCGCCTCGAAGGCCTGGGCGCCGCAGTCGACGGTGACGATCAGCTTCGCGCCTTCCCCCGCCAGGCGCACCAGAGCCTCGCCGGACGGCCCATAGCCCTCCATCAGCCGGTCCGGGATATAGGCGCTTGGGCTGGCGCCGAGGTCGCGCAAAAGCCGGACGAGCAAAGCCGCCGAAGTCGCCCCGTCGACGTCATAGTCGCCGAAGACGGTGATCGCCTCGCCCCGCTCGACGGCGTCGGCAAGCCGCTCGGCCGCCTTGTCCATGTCGCGGAACAGCGAGGGATCGGGCATGAAGCCGCGAAGCGTCGGCCGCCGGTGCCGATCGAGCTCCTCGCGCGCCACGCCGCGCGCCATCAACAGCTGGTCCACCAGATCGTCGGGCTGGAACCCGGCATCGACCCCATCGGCCGCCGAGCCCCGCCAGCGCCAGGGCTGGCCGAGGATCGAGCGGGAAACGCCGCAGACATGGGCGGTGGCGAGCATCGGGCCACCCTAGGCGCGCGCGGAGTCGCGGGGAATCCCTCGCCGGCGATTTCTGTGGAAAAGCCGGCGACGATGGAGCGGTAGCGGTTGAAGCCCGGGATCGCTTCCCGGCGAAGGCCGGGACCCAGTTCGTTCGGCGGCGCCGCCGGGCCCCGGCTTTCACCGGGGAACAGGCCCGCATTGGCAAGATCCCCAGTGCGGAGCGGTGGGAACGGCTAGGCCAGGCCCGGCTCGTTGCGGTGCAGCCCCTTCACCCGGCGAACCGTGCCGGTCGAGGCGCGCATCACGATGCTCTCCGTCGTGATCGAGCCGGGGCGCCTTTTCACCCCCTCGAGCAGCGAGCCGTCGGTCACTCCGGTGGCCGCGAAGATGCAGTCGCCCTTGGCGAGGTCCTCGAGCTGGTAGATCCGGTCGAGGTCGGTCACGCCCCATTTGTCCGCCCGGGCCCGCTCGTCGTCGTTGCGGAAGATCAGGCGGCCCTGGAACTGGCCGCCGACGCAGCGCAGGGCGGCCGCCGCGAGAACGCCTTCAGGCGCTCCGCCCGAGCCCATGTAGATGTCGATCACCGTGTCCGGATCGGTCACCGCGATGACGCCCGCGACGTCGCCGTCGGGGATCAGCTGGATTCCGCAGCCGAGCCCGCGAAGCTCGGCGATCAGCGCCTCGTGGCGCGGCCGGTCGAGGACGCAGGCGATGATCTCGGACGGGTCGACTCCCTTGGCCTTCGCGATCGCGCGGATATTGTCGGTCGGCGAGGCGGCGAGGTCGATGATCCCGGCCGGATAGCCGGGGCCGACGGCGAGCTTCTCCATGTAGACGTCGGGCGCGTTGAGAAGCCCGCCCTGCTCCGCCACCGCGAGCACGGCGAGCGCGTTCGGGCCGGCCTTGGCGGTGATCGTCGTGCCTTCCAGGGGATCGAGCGCGATGTCGATCCTCGGTCCCGAGCCCTGGGCGGCGCCGACCTTCTCGCCGATATAGAGCATCGGCGCCTCGTCGCGCTCGCCCTCGCCGATCACCACCGTTCCGTCCATCTCGAGCGTGTTGAGCGCGGCGCGCATCGCCTCGACCGCGGCATGGTCGGCCGCCTTCTCGTCGCCCCGTCCGATCAGCTTCGAGGCGGCGACCGCCGCCGCCTCGGTGACCCGCACCATTTCGAGCACCAGGACGCGGTCGAGCACATGGCTGGTCGCCACCATCGTCATTCTTCCCCTGTGTTGGTTTCGCGCGGTCGATAGGCGAGCCGGGCCGCGACCGCAACGCCGCTCGCCGCCCCTTCCCGGCCGCGGCGCGCGGGCCGCGACAACGGTCCCGAAACGTTTTAGGATTAGGCGCGACAGGGGACGGGGGGAAAAGATGCAGGCAGTGGAAGACAGCGCCCGGGACGGATGGACTCGCGCCCGCGCCTGGGCGGATTGGCTCGCGCGGGCGGCCGTGGCGGTCGCCGTCACCTACGTCTTCATCGTCGTGCTGCTCGTCGCCACCGCCCAGCAGAAGGTCGACGACGCCCTCACCAAGGAAGCGGTCGGCTACGATTACAGCGTTGCCGTGCGCTATTATTTCGGCAAGGAGAGCCTTCGCAACGTCGTCGTCGAGAACAGCAAGGCGATCAAGCAGGCGACCGAGCAGCTGCGCGGCGCCAACGACCGCCTCCAGGCCGCCGGGCAGGCGCTGTCGGGCCATTCCGACGATCTTCGCGACGACCTCCAGCGCCTCGCCGCCGCCGGCTGCGCCCGGGCCGCACTCCCCGCCGGAGACACCGCTCCGAGCCCGGCCGAGCTGGTCGCCGTCGCGGTGACCACCCAGCATTGCGGAAGCGACGGCGACGCCCCCAACCCGGCGATGGCGCCGATCGCCGCCAACGTCCTCGCCGGCCAGCGCGCCGTCCAGAAGTCGCTCGACGACAGCGCCGGGCTGAAGCGCGACGCCCAGGACATCCAGGACCGGCTCGACCTTCTCCAGACCGAGCGCAACAATATCGACAAGCAGCTCGAGACCGCAGCCCGCTCCGGCGACATCATCGCCGTCCTCAAGGTGTTCGAGGACAGCAAGTGGCCGCTCGCCTCCAAGCTGGTCTACGTCCCCCCGGCGCTCACCGGAATCATCCTCGCCTCGGTCGCCGGGACCTTCGGGGCCTTGCTCATCACCCTCATCCTGTTCGTCTACCCGGACAATCGCTACAAGTTCACCCGGACCAAATCCTATTACGGCCGGATCCTCTTGGGCGGGCTGATCGCGCTCGGAGTCTTCGTCCTGATGTTCAGCGGAGTCGCCGTCCTCGCCGGCCCCAACGCCAGCGGAAGCGCCCAGAACCTCATCGCTTATGGCGGAATCGGGATCCTCGCCGGAATGTTCTCCGACCAGGCCGCCGGCTGGCTCTCCGACCGCTCCGTCTTCAAGCCCGACGCCGATCTTGTAGCGCCGGTGGAGCCGCCGGCGCCTTGAACCCCCTCTCCCCGGCGGGGAGAGGTTTGGGGCGAGGGGGCACTGCCTCCGCGAGATTCCTCCGGCTATCGAACTTGCCAGCGGCCCGTTTCACCCAAAGCACGAATTCGCCTGAGCGCAACAACCGGCCCCGCGAAGGCACGCGCTCGAACCTTTCCCCGCCTCCGCGCATTCCCTAGTTAGGCGCGCGACAGGAGAGACTCATGGCCGATCAGGACACCCAGGCTCCCGAGACCGGCGCCCCGCCGCTTCCCAGCCTCGAGGAGATGCAGCACTGGACCTTCGTCATGGGCCGGGCGCAGCAGATGATGCTCGAGCATGTCGCCCGATCGGTCGGCGACGCGCCCGCGCCCGACCCCAAGGCCTGGCAGCAGCTTCCCTGGATGAGCGCGTTCGGCGATCCCGCCGCCCTCGCCCGCCAGCAGGTCGATCTGTGGACCGAGGGGGTGAACATCTGGCAGCGCGCGCTCGGCCTCGACGCCCCCCGCGCCGAGATCGCCGACAAGGCCGACCGCGACCGCCGCTTCTCCGCCCCGGCGTGGAAGGAGAACCCGCTCTTCGACATGATCCGCCAATCCTATTTGCTCGTCTCCGAGCGGCTGCTCGGAAGCGTCGAGGCGGTCGAGGGGGTGGACGACAGGCAGCGCGAGAAGCTTCGCTTCATGACCAAGAGCTTCGTCGACGCGATGAGCCCGTCCAACTTCGCCCTCACCAACCCGCAGGTGCTTCAGCGGGCGATGGAGACCAAGGGCGAGAGCCTCCTGAAGGGCCTCGAGCACATGCTCGGCGACCTCCAGAAGGGCCAGCTCACCCACACCGATCCCAACGCCTTCGAGGTCGGCCGGAACATCGCGACCACGCCCGGCAAGGTGGTGAAGCGCACGGAGCTCTACGAGCTCATCCAATACGGCCCGACCACCGACGAGGTGCACGAGACTCCGCTGGTCATCTTCCCGCCCTGGATCAACCGCTTCTACATCCTCGATCTGAATCCGAAGAAGAGCTTCATCCGCTGGGCGGTGGAGCAGGGCCTCACCGTCTTCATGGTCAGCTGGAAGTCCGCGGACGAGGCGATGAAGGACACCGTCCTCGACGATTATGTCCTCAAGGGCCAGGTCGACGCGATCGACACGATCCGCGACCTTCTCGGCGTGAAGAGCGTCCACGCCATCGGCTATTGCGTCGCCGGAACCACGCTCGCCGCCACCCTCTCGCTGCTCGAGGCGCGCGGCCAATCGGACAAGGTCGCCAGCGCCACCTTCTTCACCGCCCAGGTTGATTTCTCGGAAGCCGGCGACTTGAACCTGTTCGTCGCCGACGACACCCTCCAGATGATCGACCAGATGTCGGCCGAGAAAGGCTATATGGACGGCCGCTACATGGCCGCGACCTTCAACCTGCTTCGCGGCCGCGACCTCATCTGGAACTACGTCACCAACAATTACCTGCTGGGCGAGGACTACCCGCCCTTCGACCTCCTCCACTGGAACGGCGACACCACCAACCTGCCGTCCAAATGGCACCAGGCCTACCTCAAGGACTTCTACAAGGAGAACAAGCTGGTCCGGGCCGGCGGGATCACCGTCGACAACACCCCCATCGACCTCCACCGGGTCAGGACCCCCACCTACGTCCAGGCCGGCCGCGAGGACCACATCGCCCCGGCGCGAAGCGTCTGGAAGATCACCCACTATTTCCAGGGCCCCCTGCGCTTCGTCCTCGCCGGAAGCGGCCACATAGCCGGCGTGGTGAACCCGCCCGAAGCCCAGAAATACGGCTACTGGACCAACGAAGCGAAGGTCGCGACGCTGGACGAATTCGTCGCCGGCGCGACGGAGCACAAGGGAAGCTGGTGGCCGGATTGGATCCAGTGGATCGGCGCCTTGGCCGGGAAGAAGGTCCCGGCGAAGGGCGCGCGGGTCCCGGGCAAGGGCAAGCTGAAGGCGATCGAGGATGCGCCCGGGCGCTATGTGAAGGCGCGGTAGGGGAATTCGGGCCTGTAGTCGCGCTCGGCGATCGGCGCTTCCGCCGCCGCAACCTTGCGCAGGCCCGGGCGTTTCGTTCGGATGGCTCAGCGCAACCCTGCGAAGACCCATGGTGCCGAGCGCGGCCTCAACCGGTTCGAAGGGTTCAGCGACGCGGTCTTCGCGATCGCCCTGACTCTCCTCATCGTCGAGATCAAGGTTCCCGGCTCTCCGGAGGGGCCGCACGGCTACGGCGACCTCGCGAAGGCGGTCGCCGAGCAGTGGCGCGAACATCTCGCGCTGGTCCTCTGCTACGGCGTGATCGGCGCCTATTGGCTTCAGCACCATTATTCGGGCCGGATCTACGCGAAGAGCGATCACTGGTTCGGCGCGCTCAACCTCCTTTTCCTCCTCGCGATCGTCTTCATTCCCTATCCGATCCGCGCCTGGTGCTTCCACATCGGCACGCGCTTCGAGCCCACCGGCGCGCTGATGCTGGTCGCCGGCCTCGCCGTCACGGCCTGCACGTGGATGGGCAAATGGTTCTACGGAATGTCGGGCCGGCGGGTGATGGACGAGCGGCTCGCCCCCGATTTCCTCGCCCAGATGACTCGCCGCTACGGCTTGGCGGCCTTGCTCCAGATCGCCGCCGTCCCCCTCGCGGTCGCCGTCCCGCGCGCCGGCGTCGCCCTCGCCCTCCTCTGCGTCGCCTTCTTCCTCCTCCCCCAACCCAAGCCCCGCTACAAACCCGGCGAGGAACCCGACGAGGAAGAGACACTTAGCGACTAGCTGCCCGCTTGCGCCGCGGCGTGTGGAAGGCTCCACCTCTTTCTCCGTCATGCTGAGCTTGTTCAGCATCCAGCGACGAACCCCTTCGAGGGTGGAGAACTGGACCCTGAAACAAGACTAGGGTGACGGCGACCTGATCCAGTGAATCGGCGCCCGGTCGGAGAAAAAGGTCCCGGCGAAGGGCGCGCGGGTCCCGGGCAAGGGCAGGCTCAAGGCGATCGAGGACGCGCCGGGAAGCTATGTGAAGGCGCGGTGACCATATCCTCTCCTCGATTTCGAGGGGAGGGGGACCGCGCGTAACGCGGTGGAGGGGCCCCTTCCACTAGCCCCATCGCGCTTGCAATAACTACGTCAATGACGTATGCCGAGCCATGCATACCGTCGTCGAAACTCCCGAATTCCTCCGGGCGGCGAAGAAGGCGGGGATGACCGAGGCGGAGCGGGAAGTGGCAATCCTCTTCCTGGCCGAACATCCCGAGGCCGGCGAGGTGATCGAAGGCTCGGGCGGCGCGCGCAAGGTCCGCATCGCCCGGGAAGGCGGAGGCAAGAGCGGCGGCTACCGAGTCATCACCTATTACCGGGACACAGACACGCCGGTCTTCCTCCTGACGGTGATCAGCAAGGGCCAGCGGGCCGATCTCACGGCCGGGCAGAAGAAGCAGGTGAAGGGCTCCACGCGAGAGGAGAAAAGGAAGCCGCGATGAAGAAGGAAGATTTCGAGAGCCTCCAGCGCGGAATGGCCGAAGCCGCCGCCTTCATCGACGGCGAGCGCGAAGGCTTCGTCGTCCACGCCCCCATCGACGTGCGCGCGATCCGCGCCCGCACCGACCTCAAGCGCCGCGACTTCGCCGAACGCTACCACCTAGACGCCCGCGCCGTCGAACAATGGGAACAAGGCCGCCGCCGCCCCGAACGCGGCACCGAAATGTACCTCCGCCTGATCGGCCAGGATCCGGAGGGCGTGGCGCGGATGGTGTCGCAGGCGGTGAGGGAGGAGCCGGCGGGGTACTGGCCCCACGGGACAGAGACGCGTGGAAGTCGAGGGGACGAATAGTGCTTCGAGGGCAGGAAGAAGACGCGCCGCCTTTAAACAAAGTCAGCTCTTTTGCATCTTGATACACTAAACGGAGTAGCGTTCGGCTATCGTGCGTGGAGGTAGAGCGGCATGATCGTTACAGTTGCGTTCGATGTGAAAAATCACTTTGAAGTGATGGAGAGTTGGCCGATCAAAACTGGAGACATGACTTTCTTTTTGGAACGTGAACAAAACGTTGTGAAAAAAGTTTGCCTTGCGTTCTCCAACGTTGGAGTAGAGCATGCACCGAGCGTGACGGAAAACACCGGCGAAGCTAGCCCGCACATAGAAATAAGAGGTGGTGGCTACGCTGCTTTGGCCAGAGAGAAGGTGGCAAACTGGCAAGCCGTCGTGAGTGGATTACAGATTGTAGACTTAGACTACGATAATTATGAACTGAGATTTCGCGCAGAAAACATAGATGAAGAGCCACACATCCATGTGACGTCTTTCAAACCTTATTCTGATCAAGCCTTAAATTCTGCGTGCGATTTCGAGCAAATCGGAAGAGCGTTTTGTGCCGGCACAATTTCAGATGATCGGATAGAATCAACGTCTCATTTTCGGGAAGGTCGCCTCGCGTTCAAAGCTGGGCGGTATGTGGACGCTTACAACGATATGTTCTTATTTTTAGAGACACGATACTGTGATGGGAAGACAGGCAACGAGAGGCAGACTGACCTACTTTCAAAGCGTCAGGAGCTCTGTGAAATTGTCGAGCGGACTGCTGCGGAATTTTCGAATCAAGATGGACCTCTCGGAGAGGGCCAGTTCGACCTCTTCAAGCGAGGTGACGGGACTCGCGAAAAGATTAGAACCCTCGTGCTCCTTCGCGGAAAACTACGACATCACTCGCTCAAGAGCCCCCATCGGTGGGACCCCAATAAGCAGGATGAGTATGAAAGCGCGGCACGTTTTTTGGGCGCTGTCGTGGGTGATGTCGTCATCAAGGAGTCTCTTAGCGACATTTATGCGCCCACGGCGCTGAATAAATTTAGAGAGATCTCAGTCAGTACGGGCTTTGAAACCAAAATCAAATTGGAGACACATCGCCTAGAAAAGAGGCGGACCCTTGTGTTGGACATGAGCTACCCGACTACAGTGGTTTCTAGCCAATTATGTATCGCTACTGTGCGGAACGGGGTCGAGGCTTGTAGGAAAGAGGGGCAGCTTGACGACACGGTTAAGTTTGAGGCAACGCAAAGCCAGGCCGGCCTCGAGTTGTTCTCCTTAGATTTCGATGTTTGGGCGTACACTCAGGCTAGGGCTATCAAGACTGAGAAGGCAATTGGATCTCTCCGTTGCAGCTTTGAGCACTTTCGCGCGGACATAATTATGAAACACGAATTCCGCATACCATTTCAAGGTCACAAACTTACTATTCCAGATGTGTGGAAGCTGTTGGAATTCAGCTTCAATCACATCGAGCAACGAGACCCGACGACACGTATCATGAGCCTCAAGCTCTATCTGAACGACAGCACAAAGGCCATTGTCGCGTACCGCGTCGGTGCCCAAGTCAAAAATTGATTTGGCTCCATTGCAATTTGCGGTCGCAAGTTCGCTACGACCGGTCTGCTTCCAGCCCCTTCTCCACCAGCCGCCGCAGCGCGTCCGAACGCGAAGGCTTCGGCTCCGGCTGCCGTTCGATCCACGCGTTCAGCGCCGCTTCCTGCGTGGCGTAGAGGCGAATGGAGATCACCGAGCCAACGCCGGTGCCGGGACGACCTCGCGGCCTTTTCTCTTTTTCGGCTATTGACCCGCCCCAATCTTTTTGTGTACAAAATTATGGCCGCAGCAAGGCTGGCACCTTGCGCCCGGCTCTGACCCGCAAACGCCTTTTCCGCGGAAGGAGGCGATCGATGGCTGACGGCGACCTTAATCTGTCGCGGCGGGCGCTGCTAGGCGCTGCGTTCGTGGCGCCGGTCCTTAACCGTCACCCCGGACTTGATCCGGGGTCCACCTTCTTGCCTTCCTCCTCTCCCGCCGCAGAAGAAAGGTGGATGCCGGATCAAGTCCGGCATGACGCCGCTGGGGACGAGGCAAGACGGGTCCGCTGGTCCCGCGCCCTCGCCCGCTTCCGCCGCGCCGAGGCCGCATTCGCCGCCGCGACGAGCGTTCCCGACGAAGCGCTCTACGACCGGTTCGGCGAGCGCTGCGACCGCGCCCTGACCCGCCTCCTCCACACCCCCGCCCCCGACGTCGCCGCGCTCGCCCTGAAGCTCGACCTCACCCTCTACGAGCGGTTCGGCGAGTTCCTCGGCGACTCCGCCGACATGAGGGCCCTCAAACAGGACGCCCGGCGCCTCGCCGCCGCAAGCGCGTAGGATCGGTTCACGCGAAGGCGGGAGGCGCGGGTGTGCCGGCCACCTTCGTCCCTCCGCGTCTCCCCCTCCTTCTTCGCGGCTCCGCGTGAAAAACAACTTTCCTACAGCGCCGGTTTCTGATCGAACGAAGGAATGGGACAAAGCAGGAACTCGCCCGACTCGCGGTCCCGGCCAGACGCGGTGACCCTGTCGCGCGCCGCGGCCCCTTCGGTGCCTTCGGTGCTTCGCGTGAAAAGCGACCTCCGCACCGGGACGCTCCCCGAGCGCCATACGACTTTTGTCCCTCGCGCCATTCGCGCCATTCGCGCACCTCAACGCACCGCCGCCGGCTTCCTGGTGTGACCGGAGTGTGACCTTCCATCCGCCACGATCGGAACACCTTCTGCTGCAGTGCAACATTTTTGCTTGAACCGCGTTGACGGGGCTCCTATGTTGCATTGCAGCAAGAACCCAAGGGGTAACATCATGGCCGACCAGAACAACAGCACGACCACCGCCCCGAAGGCGGACGCTCCGGCCCACAAGGCCGACACCCACACCGCCGCTCCGGCCGCCGCCAAGGCCGCCGAGGCTCCGGCCAAGGCCGCTTCGGACGCGACCAAGTCCGTCGCCCAGGCCGCGACCCGCGCCGCCGCTCCGGCCCGCGGCCGCAAGGCCGCCACGGCGAAGGCTTCGGCCCGCGCCGCCAAGCCGGCCCGCAAGGCTCCGGCCCGCCGCACCGCCGCCCAGAAGGCCGCGCCGCAGAAGGCCGCCGTCACCCGCAGCGTCAACAAGATCAACGACACCGTGAACGAGGGAACCCGCACCATGAAGAACGAGACCAAGCAGATCGCCGACCGCGCCCAGGCCGTCTTCGGCGACATCAACCAGCGCGCCCGCACCCAGATCGAGCGCAACAGCCGCATCGCCGAGGAGCTGACCGAGCTCCAGAAGGGCAATATGGAAGCGATGGTCGCCTCGACCAAGGTCGCCGCCAAGGGCCTCGAGACGATCGGCCAGGAAGTCGCCGAATATAGCCGCAAGAGCTTCGAGGACGCCTCGGCGGCCCTCAAGGGCTTCGCGGAAGTGAAGTCGGCCACCGACTTCTTCCGCCTTCAGAGCGACTTCGCCCGCACCCAGTTCGACAGCCTCGTCGCCGAGTCCAGCCGTCTCTCCGAGACCATGCTGAAGCTCGCCGGCGACGTCGCCCAGCCGCTCACCAACCGCGCGTCGGTTGCCGCGGACAAGGTGAAGAGCGCCGTCGCTTTCTAAGCGCCCGCGCCTCGAGAGAAGAAGGGCGGCCTCCCACCGGGACGGCCGCCCTTTTCGCGTTCGGGGATGGGATTGGAAATTCGGTTTCGCAACATCCTCACCCCGGACTTGATCCGGGGTCCACCTTCTTCCCGCTTCCAACGCCGGCGCGGGGAAAAGAAGGTGGATGCCGGATCAAGTCCGGCATGACGGACCGTTCGACGAAATACCGCGAGCGCAACCGCCCGCGCACCAACCGAAACCCTTGCCCGCCAAGGCCGGCTTGCCATATTGGACAAGGATCATGGGACGGGACGATTATCTGATCTTCGCCGCCGGCGAGCGGCGCGGCGACGACGAGGGGACCGGCCTCGGGGTCGCGACCCGCACGCGCACCCGCACCAAGACGCCCTCGCCCTACAAGGTGCTGATGCTGAACGACGACTACACGCCGATGGAGTTCGTCGTCGAGGTCCTCCAGAGCATCTTCAAGATGGGGATAGAGGACGCGACCCGGGTCATGCTCCACGTCCATCAGCGCGGGGTCGGCGTGTGCGGCGTGTTCAGCTACGAGGTCGCCGAGACCAAGGTCGCCCAGGTCATCGAATATGCCCGGCAGAACCAGCACCCCCTCCAATGCACGCTGGAGAAAGCGTGACGGGCCAGCGTCATCCCGCCCTAACCCGTCGTCCCGCCCTAACCCGCTATCCCGCCCTAGCCCGTCGTCCCGCCCTAACCCGTCGTCCCGCCCTAACCCGTCGTCCCGCCCTAAACCGTCATCCCGGCCAAGGCCGGGATCTCCACGAGACCCGCCGCGACCTCGCGACTCGAGGCCCCCGCCTCCGCCAGGGCGACGGGCCGCTCGCCGCCATCTTGCCTCCCCCCGCAAATCCCCTAAGACCCCGAACATGGACCGTATCATCATCCGGGGCGGCAAACCGCTGACCGGCCGAATCCCCATTTCCGGCGCCAAGAACGCGGCTCTGACCCTGCTGCCCTGCGCGCTCCTCACCGACGAGCCGCTGACGCTTCGCAACCTGCCGCGCCTCGCCGACGTCGACAGCTTCGGCCACCTCCTCAACCAGCTCGGAGTCTCGACCACGGTCGAGGGCGCGAGGCCGGACGAGTTCGGCCGGGTGATGACCCTTCGCGCCTCCAACCTCACCTCCACCGTCGCGCCCTACGACATCGTCCGCAAGATGCGCGCCTCGATCCTCGTCCTCGGCCCGCTCGTCGCCCGCTCGGGCGAGGCGACGGTGTCGCTTCCCGGCGGCTGCGCGATCGGAATGCGTCCTGTCGACCTCCACCTGAAGGCGCTCGAGGCGCTCGGCGCGGAGCTCGAGATCGCCGCCGGCTACGTCAAGGCGATCGCGCCCAAGGGCGGCCTCCGGGGCGGGACGATCCAATTCCCCTTCGTCTCGGTGGGAGCGACCGAGAACGCGCTGATGGCCGCCGTCCTCGCCCGAGGCACGAGCGTGATCGAGAATGCGGCGCGCGAGCCGGAGATCACCGACCTCGCCAAATGCCTGATCGCGATGGGCGCGAAGATCGAGGGGCTTCGAACCGACACGCTGACGATCGAGGGCGTCGACCGCCTACACGGCGCCACTTATTCGGTGATGCCGGACCGCATCGAGGCGGGCAGCTATGCCTGCGCGGCCGCGATCACCGGCGGCTCGCTCGAGCTGGCCGGAGCCCGCAAGGAGACAATGCCGTCCATCCTCTCCGGCCTTTCCGACGCCGGACTGATCGTCGAGGACGTTCCGGGCGGGATCAAGGTCAGCGCCGACGGCGGGTTGAAGCCGCTCTCCCTGTCGACCGCGCCCTATCCGGCCTTCCCGACCGACATGCAGGCGCAGTTCATGGCGATGCTGACTCTGGCGCGGGGCACCAGCCTGCTGACCGAGACGATCTTCGAGAATCGCTACATGCACGTCCCGGAGCTCAACCGAATGGGCGCCGACATCGAGGTGCGCGGCCGCTCGGCGGTGGTTCGCGGGGTCGAGCGGCTGGCCGGGGCCCCGGTCATGGCGACCGACCTTCGCGCCTCGATGAGCCTCGTCCTCGCCGGCCTCGCCGCCGAAGGCGAGACCCAGGTCCACCGAGTCTACCACCTCGACCGCGGCTACGAACGGCTCGAGGAGAAGCTCCAGGCGGTCGGCGCCGACATCGAGCGGGCCGGCGGCGACTGACGCTTCGACGAAGAGCGGAGATAACCGTCATCCCGGCGGAGGCCGGGATTCCGTAAGGTGAAGAACACCCCCGTCATCCCGGCGAAGGCCGTCATCCCGGCGGGTGAAGCACTCGGCGCCTCTCACCCCCCGGGGTCCCGGCCTCCGCCGGGAAGACGGCTAGAAGAACAACGCCCCTAACGACCCCGGCCTGCCCTTGACCAGCCGAGAGCCGGCCTCGCCCGCCAGGGCGCCCAGCCTCTCCTCGAGGCTCAAGTCCACATCTCCACCACATGGATGGCGAGGCCGACGAGGCCGCCGACCAGGGTCCCGTTGACCCGGATATATTGAAGATCCCGCCCGACGGCATTTTCGAGCCGGCCGGTGATCGTCCGGGCATCCCAGCCGCGCACCGTCTCGGACACCAGGGTGACGATTCCGCCGCCGTAGGTCGCAACGCCCCCGACCACCGCCCGGCGGGCGAACTGGTTGATCGCGCGCTTCAGCCGAAGGTCCTGCTGAAGCGTGTCGCCGAGCTGGCGCAGCGCCTCGCCGAAGCGGCCGGCCATCGCCGCGTCCGGGTCGCGCGCGGCGCGCAGAAGCCCGGCTCGGCTATTCTCCCAAAGCCCTCCCACCCAGTCGGTGACCGCCTTGTTGGCGATGATCTCGCTCTTCACGCCCTCCACCTTCGAGCGCATCTCGGAATCGTACTGCATGTCCCAGGCGAGGGCGGCGAGCGCCTCCTCGGCCTTGGCCCGGAGCGGATGCTTCGGGTCGACGGCCATGTCGATGGTGAGCTTTCGAAGCCCGTCGACGATCGCGTCGGCGAGCTTCTCGTCGAGCCCGGCGAGGCGCATGATCCATCCCGCCCGCTGGTGGATCATGCCGCGGATCAAATCCTCGTTGGCGTCCAGCGTCCGCCCGGTCCAGGTGACGATCGAATCGAGGATCGGGATGTGGCGGTCGTCGGTCATCGCCGCCTCGAGGCTCTGACCGATCAGCGGCGCCACCTGGAGCGCCTGGAGGCGGGAGGCGACCGCGCTCTTCACCATCCCGCCGAGACGCTCCTGGTCGAGCGATTCGAGCAGGTTGGCGAACAGCCGCGAGGCGCCCTCGCGCATCCGGCCCTCGGGCGGGGGATTGGCGAGGAAACGGCCGATCGCGCCCGCGACGTCGACGCTGCGCATCCGCCGGGCGACCACCGAGGGAGTCAGGAAATTGTCGCGCAGGAAGGCGGCGAGCGTTTCCCCGATCCGGTCCTTGTTGCGCGGGATGATCGCGGTGTGGGGAATAGGCAGGCCGAGCGGCCGGCGGAACAGGGCGGTGACCGCGAACCAGTCGGCAAGCCCGCCGACCATCGCCGCCTCGGCGAAGGCCTTGACGAAGCCGAGCCAGGGATGCGCCTCGTCATAGGCGTTGGCGCCGAGGAACAGGGCGGCCATCGCCACCAGCATGGCGGTGGCGAAGGCCCGCATCCGTCGAGCGCCGTTGGGCGCCGGACCAGGGCCGGAAGCGGGACCTCTGAAGGGGCTCATCCCCCGCTCAACCGGCCCGGCTTCCTTTGGTTCACTCCGCGGGCTGCGGGACGGGCTCGTGACCCTGCGGCCCCTTGTAGGTGATGATCCGGCCGAACTTGGGCGCGAGCCACTTCTCGAAACCGTCGGCGAGGCTGAACGAGGCCGGGACGAGCACCAGGGTCAGGAGGGTCGAGAGGATCAGGCCCCCGATCACCACCACCGCCATCGGCGCGCGCCAGCTCGAATCGCCTTCCAGCGAAAGCGCCGTCGGAACCATTCCCGCGACCATCGCCATCGTCGTCATGATGATCGGCTGGGCGCGCTTGTGGCCGGCGTCGACGATCGCCTCGTCCTTCGGCACGCCCTTGGCCATCTCGACGATGGTGAAGTCGAGCAGGAGGATCGAGTTCTTGGCGACGATCCCGAACAGCATCAGGATTCCGATCAGGACCGGCATCGACACGGCCAGGCCGGTGGCCCAGAGGGCGAGGAAGCCGCCCAGCGGCGCGAGCAGAAGCGAGCCCATGTTCACGAACGGCGCCATCAGCCGCTTGTAGAGCAGCACCAGCACCGCGAAGACGAGGAAGGTGCCGGACATCAGGGCGCCCATGAACTCGGACATGAGCTTGGCCTCCTCCCGCTGCTGCCCGGAGCGGGCGCGCTCGACGCCTTCGGGCAGGTTGTGGAGGATCGGCAGCGACTCGATGATCGCCTCCTTGTCGACGACCCCGGGGATGAGGTCGGCGCCGACGAGGACCCGGCGTTCCTGGTTGAAGCGCTGGATCTGCGCCGGACCGGCTCCGAAGCTGATCGACGCGACGACCTTGAGCGGCACCGAGCCGCCCGTCGTGGTCGGCACCGGCATGTTCTCGATGGTCGAAAGGCTGCGCCGCGAATCTTCCTGAAGCGCGACGCGGATCGGCACCTGCCGGTCGGAAAGCGAGAAGCGGGCGCTGGCCTGGTCGATCTCGCCCTGGGTGGCGGTGCGGATCGCCTGGCTCATCGCCGAGGTGGTCACGCCCATGTCCGCCATCAGGTTGAGGCGCGGGGTAATGGTGATTTCCGGGCGTCGAAGGTCGCCGGCGATCCTCGGCGCCACCAGCTCGGGGCGATGACGCATCTCGTCGACCAGCTTGAGCGCGGTCTGCTGCAGCTTGACCGGGTCGGAGCTCGACAGGAGCACCGCGATCGGCCGGCCGCCAACGCTGTTCTGGGCCCGGAAGGTCACCCGAGCGTCCGCGATGCCCTGCAGCAGCGGGCCGACCTGCCGCTCGAAGTCGGTACTGGTCCGCTCGCGTCCGTCACCCCGGTCCTTCAGCGACACATAGATGGTCGAGCTGCCCGCGCGCACCGATTCGAAGGCGGAAGCGACGTCCCCTTGGGCGCGGACCAGCCCCGCGGCCCGATCGGAGACGGAACGGGTCTGGTCGAGCGTCGAGCCGGGCGGCATTTCGATGGCGACCTGTACCGTATCCTCGTCGGTTTCCGGCTGGAATGCCTTAGGCAGCATCATGAACACGCCGATCTGCGCGACGAAGCACAGGGCGCCGATCATCACGCCCTTCCAGCGGTTGCGAAGCGTCCAGCGAAGCAGGGCGATATATTTGTCCATCAGCCAGCCTTCGCCATGCTTGGCCTGGCCGTGCGCCTTCAGGAAATAGGCGGCGATCATCGGAGTGATCATGCGCGCGACGGCGAGGCTGATCAGGACGGCGATCACGATGGTGAGGCCGAAGCTGATGAAATATTGGCCGATGATCCCGCCCATCATCGCCACCGGAAGGAAGACCGCGACGATCGAGAAGGTCGTCGCGACGACCGGGAGCCCGATCTCGTCGGCGGCGTCGATCGAGGCCTGATAGGCCGATTTGCCCATCCTCATGTGCCGGACGATATTCTCGATCTCGACGATCGCATCGTCGACCAGAACGCCCGCGACGAGACTGAGCGACAGCAGGGTCACCTGGTTGAGGGTGAAGCCCATCATCTTCATGAACCAGAAGGCCGGAATCGCCGAGAGCGGAATGGCGATGGCCGAGATCAACGTCGCCCGCCAGTCGCGAAGGAAGAGCAGGACGACCACGACTGCGAGCAGGGCGCCCTCGACGAGGGCCCTCATCGAGCTCTCATACTGGCCCGCGATATATTTCACCGGGGTGAAGAGCAGGGTGTAGCTGACCCTCGGATCCTCCTTCTGGAGGTCCGCCAGCTGCTTCATCACGTCGTTGTAGACGGCAAGGTCGGAATAGCCTTTGGCCTTCTGGACCATGAAGCTGACGACCTGGCGGCCGTTCTGGACTCCGTAGCTGGTCTGCTCGGCCCACTGGTCCCGGACGCTGGCGATCGAGTTCAGGCGGATGTTGCGCCCGCCGCCGATCGACAATTGGGTCTCGGCCAGGTCGTGGGCGGTGAGCGCGCTTCCGAGCACCCGGACGGACTGTTCGGACCCGGCGATCTCCGCCCGTCCTCCGGCCGCGTTGACGTTGATCGCGCGCAGCTGCTGGTTGACCTGGGCGGCGCTGATCCCCTGCGCCTGCATGCGGAGGGGATCGAGCTCGACCCGGATTTCGCGGCTGACCCCGCCGGTCCGGCTGACGATCGAGACTCCCTCGACGGACATCAGGCGACGGTTGATCGTGTCGTCGATGAACCAGGAGAGCTGCTCGACGGTCATCGCCGTGCTCTCGGCCGACATATAGACGACGGGATAGTCGTCGTTCCTTTCGCGCTGGACCTGGGGCTCCAGGATTCCGTCGGGAAGGTCGCCGCGGATGCGGGCGATCGCGTCGCGCACGTCGGTGACGGCGCGATCGATCGGGGTCCCGATCTCGAACATTATGAAGGTGTTGCTGTTGCCTTCGCGGATGGAGGAATTGATCTCGGTGACGCCTTCGATACCGCGAACGGCCGCTTCCACCCGGCGGGTGATCTGGATCTCAAGCTCCGGAGGCGCCGCACCGGGCTGGCTGATCGACACGCTCGCCGCCGGGACGCTGACGTCCGGAGTGAGGTTCACGTCCATCCGCATGAAGGCGAGAAGCCCCATCGCGAGAAGGAAGGTGAACAGCACGATGGGGATGACGGGATGCCGGATCGCCCAGGCGGAGATGTTGCGCATCGTTCGTCGACTCCAAAACCGGCCTGGTATCTAGCGGGCGACGGCGCGTTGCGGGCGCACCTTCTCGCCCGGGTTGAGGAAGGCGCCCGCCGACTGGACGACGCGCTCGGTGCCGTCGAGGCCCTCGGCGATGACGACGCCCTTGTCGGTCACCGTCCCGATCTTTACGGCGCGCCGCTGAACGGTGTTGTTCGGCATCACGATGAGCACATAGGTCCCCGCATCGTCGGTGAGGACGGCGGATTCCGGAAGCAGCGGAGCCACCGTCGCTCCGGCCTTGATCGAGGCCGAGGCGAAGCCGCCCGGCCGCAGCTCGCGATTGTAGGGGATCGAGATGCGCGCGACGCCCTGGCGGGTCTGGGGGTCGATCATCGGCGAGATCTGCCAGACGGAACCCTGGTAGGTCTGGCTCGAGCCGACCGGAGTGACCGTGACCGGCACTCCGACCCCGAGGGTGGCGAGGTCCGCCTGCGGAAGCCGGGCGAGCAGCTCCATCTGCCCGCCCTCGGCAATGTGGAAGAGCGCGCCCGATCCGGCGCTCACCACCTGGCCCGCTTCGACGTTGCGGCCGAGGACGAGGCCGGCGGCGGGGGCGCGGACGTCGAGCCGGCCGATCCTGGCGCGGGTCTCGCCGAGCTGCGCCTGGGCGACCCGGACCCGGGCCGTGGCGGCGTCGCGCGTCGCCCGCTTGCGCTCGACGTCGGCCTGGGAGACGAAGCCGCGCGAGACGAGCTTCATCGCCCGGTCCAGCTCGGACTGGGCGACGCGGGCGTCGGCCTGGGCGACCTGGATCTGGGCGGCGAGCTGCGAAGCCTGCTGCGACTGGACGGAACGTTCGATGATCGCGAGCGGCTGGCCGGCTCCGACCCACTGGCCGGGCTCTACGAGGACTCGGGCGATCGCCCCGCCCTCGCCCGACACTCCAACCGGCATGTCGCGGCGCGCGGCGAGGCTGCCGGTGGCGGAGATGGTCCGGGCGACCTGCTGGCGGCCGGGAACGATGACGGTGACCTGGGGAACGGTCTCCCCGCCTTTGTCTCCGCCGGCAGCGGCTCCGGGCGCGCCTGCGGCCCCGGCCTTCTGCTTCTTGCCGCCGCCCATCGCCGCGAAGGCGACGACCAGGATCAGGACGATCGCGGCGATGGCCGCGACGAGGATGATCCGGCGGCGGCGGCGAGCCGCGCCGTCATCGACCACGTCGACTTCCAGCGCGCTGCGGCGCCATTTGGGCGACTCGATATTCATAGCGTCCATCTTCCCCACACCCGCTGGCGGTCCGGCTACTGTATTAGCCAAACAACTCACCTGCCTCAAGCTGTTTCTGCCGGGCGCCCCTCTGCGCGGCGGAACCCGGCTGTACAGCGATTGTTGGGCGATTGCCACCACTTCAGTGGCGGCGCATACCCCGGGGCGCCCGAAAAAGGGCAAGGAGGGCAAGAATGAACATGCTGGCTGACCACGGCTGGATCGCCTGGATCATCATCGGCGCCATCGCCGGCGCCATCGCCAAGGCGATCATGCCAGGCCGCGACCCGGGCGGATGCCTCGTCACCATCGCTCTCGGCATCGGCGGCGCGGTCGTCGCCGGCTTCATCGGCAACTCGCTGGGCTGGTACCGCAACGGCCAGGGCGCCGGCTTCATCGCCGCGATCCTCGGAGCGATCCTGATCCTCTTCGTCTGGCGGCTGATCGCCGGCCGGCGGTAGGCAACTTCACCTCCCCGTGCGAAGCGCGGGGAGGGCCATCAGCGCGTCGCCGCCTTCATCCCGGCCGCGAAGCGCCGCACCGAATCCCTATCCGCGCCCAAGGTGACGATCGCCGACCCCGATATCGCTCCGGCCGCGCCCGCGTCGAGCGCCTTGCGGACATGTTCGGGCCGCGAGATCCCGAAGCCGAGCACCGGCGGAGCGGCGCCCAGCGCCCGAAGCCTCCCGAGCAGGGCGGAGTCGAACCTCACCTCCGAATCCGCCCCGGTCACTCCGGCCCGGGCGACGCAATAAGTATAGCCCCGGCCCGCGCGCGCGATCCGCTCCAGCGTCGAGTCCGGCGTGTTCGGCGCCGCGATGAGCACCGGATCGACCCCCTGCCCCGCCGCGGCGGCGAGGAAGGGCGCCGCTTCGGCGACCGGCACGTCCGCGACCAGGACGCTGTCCACCCCCGCCGCGGCCGCGGCCGCGTAGAAGGCCTCGCGGCCCCGGGCCACGACCAGATTGGCGTAGGTCAGGATCCCGACCGGAACGTCCGGCTGGCGGGCTCGGAAGGCGGCGAGAAGCTCGAAGCAGCGCGCCGGAGTCGCGCCGGCCGCGATCGCCCGAACCGCCGCCGCCTGGATCACCGGCCCGTCCGCCACCGGATCGGAAAAGGGTATCCCGACCTCGATCATGTCGCATCCGCCGTCGACCAGCGAGTCGAGCAGCGCCGCGCTCGTCTCGAAATCGGGATCGCCGAGCATCAGGAAGCCGCCGAACGCGCCCTCGCCGCGGCCCGCAAGGCCTTCGAACATCCTTTCGTACCGGCTCATGCGCTCGGCCCCAGAAGGCCCTGCGCCTGGACCATGTCCTTGTCGCCGCGCCCCGAAAGGTTGACCACGATCACCGTCTCCTCCGTCGCCGCCTCGGCCATCTTGAGGGCGTGAGCGAGCGCGTGCGCGGATTCGAACGCGCCGATGATCCCCTCCCGCCGCGCCAGAAGCCCGAAGGCGTCGAGCGCTTCGCGGTCGGTCGCGCCGACATATTCCGCCCGGCCGCTGTCCTTCAGGAAGGCATGCTCCGGGCCGACCGCGGGATAATCGAGGCCCGCGGAGACCGACCAGCTCTCGGCGATCTGCCCGTCCTCGTCCTGAAGCACGTAGGTTTCCGAGCCGTGCAATATCCCGGGCCGCCCGCGAAGCAGGGTGGCGCCATGCTCCGCCCCATCCAGCCCGCGGCCCGCCGCCTCCACGCCGATCAGCCGGACGCCCTCGTCCGCGACGAAGTCGGCGAAGACTCCCATCGCGTTCGATCCGCCGCCGACGCAGGCGACCACCGCATCGGGAAGCCGGCCCTCCTCCGCGATCAGCTGGGCCCGCGCCTCCTTGCCGATCACCCGCTGGAACTCGCGAACCATCAGCGGGAAGGGGTGCGGCCCGGCTACGGTGCCGAGCAGGTAATGGGTGTCGGCGAAGCTCGCCGCCCAGTCCCGAAGCGCCTCGTTGATCGCGTCCTTCAAGGTCCGGCTGCCGCTCTCCACCGGAACCACCTCGGCCCCCATCAGCTCCATCCGGAAGACGTTGAGGCGCTGCCGCTCGACGTCGTGGGCGCCCATGTAGATCCGGGTCTCGAGGCCGAACAGGGCGCCCGCCATGGCGGTGGCGACCCCGTGCTGGCCGGCGCCGGTCTCGGCGATGATCCGCCTCTTGCCCATCCGCCGGGCGAGCAAAGCCTGGCCCAGCACCTGGTTGGTCTTGTGCGCTCCGCCGTGGAGCAGGTCCTCGCGCTTGAGGTAGATCCGCGCCTTGCCGCTCTCGAGGTTGCGGCAGCGGGTCAGCGGAGTCGGCCGGCCGGCATATTTGGAGAGCCGCTCGGCAAGCTCGGCGCGGAAGTCCGGATCCTCCCGCGCCGACAGGAAGGCCGCCTCGAGCTCCTCCAGCGCCGGCATCAATATCTCGGGCACATAGGCGCCGCCAAAGGCGCCGAACCGTCCGCTCAACTGCATTGGGTCACTCCGTCGTCCCGGCGCAGCCCGGGACCGCCCGGAGCCCCGCCGCGCCCTTGAGGTTCGAGACCCCGGCCTTCGCCGGGGCGACGAAGGTCTTGCGCCGTCGAGTCGCCGCGCGCCGGCGGCCTTAGCGCCTCGAAGAAGGCGGCGAGCTTTGCCGGGTCCTTTCGGCCGGGCGCCGCCTCGACGCCCGAGCCGACGTCGAGCGCATAGGCGCCGAGCCGGCCCGCCGCCGCCGCGTTCGACGGGTCGAGCCCCCCCGCGACGAGGGCTTCGGAAAGGTCCCTCCCCTCCAGGCGGCGCCAGTCGAAGGCCTTGCCCGTCCCGCCGGATTGGCCGGCCACCTTGCTGTCGTAAAGCGTCCGGTCGGCGCCGGGCCGCGGCTCGGGCAAATCGCGCCCGACCGCCGCGGCCGCCCAGATCTCCGTCTCCTCGGGAAGAAGGGCGCGAAGGCCGCGAATGTAGAGCGCGTCCTCCTCGCCGTGGAGCTGGACCGCGGCGAGCCCGAGCGCCCGCGCGGTCGCGGCGACCTGCATCGGCTTCTCGTTGCGGAAAACGCCGACCAGGGGGATGGAAGCGGCCTCGGCGATCGGCTCGGCCTCCCCCGGCGACACCGCGCGCGGCGTGTTGGGTACGAAGATGATCCCCGCATAGGAGGCGCCCGCCTCGGCCGCCATCGCCACGTCCGAGCGATCGGTGAGGCCGCACACCTTGACCCGCCCGAAGGCCAGCGCCCGGGCGGCGAGGCCGGGGTCGGGCGAGCGCATCAGCGACGAGCCGACCAGGAAGGCGTCGGCATGGGTCGCGAGCCGCTCGACGTCGGCGCGGCTCTCGATCCCCGATTCCGCCACGACGAGGATCCCGGCCGGGACCAGGCCGGAAAGCCGCTCCGTCGTCGCGACGTCGACCTTCAGAGTCTTGAGGTCGCGATTGTTGATCCCGATCGTCTCCGCTCCCAGCGCGACGGCGCGGCGCACTTCCGCCTCGTCATGCGCCTCGACGAGGACGTCCATGGCGAGTCTCTTCGCCTCCGCCATAACCGCCGCCGCCTCTTCGTCGGACAGGACCGACAGCATCGCGAGCACCGCGTCGGCGCCATGCCTGCGAGCTTCCGGAACCTGGCGCGGATCGACGATGAAGTCCTTGGCGAGGATCGGCCCGTCGAAGGCGCGGCGGACGGCGGCGAGGTCCTCCAGCGACCCTCCGAAATAAGGCGTGTCGGTGAGCACGCTGACCGAGTCGGCGGAGCCGCGATAGGCCGTGGCGATCGCCGCCGGATCCACCCCGGTTCGAAGCGCCCCCTGCGAGGGCGAGGCCCGCTTCACCTCCATGATGAACCGCGCGCCCGGCCGGGCCAGGGCCGCCTTCAAGCTTAGCCGCGTCGGCTCCGCCCCGGCCCGAAGCGATTCGAGGCCGGCCGCGCCAAGCCGGGCCGCCACGTCGATCTTCTTGCGCTCGACGATCTCGCCGAGAACGCCCGTCGCTTCAGCCATGCGACGCCTCCACGAAAAGCTTGAGCCGGCGATAGGCCTCGCCCGACAGGAGCGCCTCCGCCGCCCGCTCCGTTCCTTCGCGAAGGTCGGCGGCGAGCCCCGCCGTCATCAGCAGGGCGCCGGCGTTGATCGCGACCGTGTCCGTCTCGGCGGGAAGGCCGTAGCCCATCAGCAGCGACTTCATCCGCTCGGCATTCTCTTCCGGCCCTCCGCCCGTCAGCGCGCTCGCCGGCCGCCGCTCGAGTCCCGCCTGCTCGGGGCTCAGCATCGCCGCCTCGGTCCCGCCGTTCCGGACCCGGACGGCGGCCGTCTCGGAATGAAGGGCGACCTCGTCCATTCCGCCGCCATGAACGACCAGGGCCTGCTCGACCCCGAGCGCGATCAGCGTCCGGGCGATCGGCTCGAGCAGGTTGGGATCGGCGACTCCGAGCAGCTGCACCTTCGGCTCCGCCGGGTTGAGGCATGGGCCGAGCAGGTTCATGATCGTCCTCACCTTGAGGGCCCGGCGGACCGGGCCGGCATGGCGCAGGCCGGGGTGATATTTGGGCGCGAAGAGAAAGCAGAAGCCGGTCTCGTCGAGCGCCCTTCGCGACACTTCGGCGCTTGCGTCGAGCTTCGCCCCGAGCCGCTCCAGGACGTCGGCCGAGCCGCAGCGCGAGGTCACCGAACGGTTGCCGTGCTTCGCCACCGGAAGGCCGGCCGCCGCCGCCGCGAGCGCCGCGGCGGTCGAGACGTTGATCGATCCGGAACCGTCCCCGCCGGTGCCGCAGCTGTCGGCGAAAAGATAATCCGGCCGCTCGAAGGGCGAGTCCGCGGCGCGCAGCGCCCGAGCCGCGCCGATCAGCTCCTCGACCGTCTCGCCCTTGAGGCGAAGGGCGATCAGCATCGCCGCGATCGACGGCTCGGCCAGCTGCCCGTCGACCAGGGCTCCGAACAGGTGGCTGGCGGCCTCGGAGTCGAGCGACCCGCCGGTGTAGAGGCGGGTGAGCGCGTCCTCCGCGCGCTCTTCCTCGGAAGGCTCCGGCGGCGGCGCTGCGTGGGCGAGGCTGGAAACGGCGTTCATGTCTGGCTTCCCATGGGATCGGCGCAAAAGAAAAGGCCCGCCGGAGCGGCGGGCCTTCGAAGGGATCGGACTTAGCGTGTCCTCTTCACCATCGATGGGCGCGCGCCGCGGCGTGATCCTCGTCCCACCGCCAGAGCCAGGCATGGGCGGCGGCCGGCGCCGAAACGGCGCGCGCGGACTCCAGGCTGGCGAGACGGTCGCTCATCGGGCTCGCAACTTCCAGCTAAACGCCTCGTCGTCAACCCTTCTTTTCCCCACCCCCGCACCCACCCGGACCTTGGCGCGCCCTCCCCCCGGACCTGCCGCGCGGAATCGGCACCGCTTCGGATGAGATCGCCCGCGCGGTCGCGGCGGCGAAGCGATAGCAAGCCCGTCAGGGAACCCGAACCGTGGAGGAAATGCCCCAATGCCCGTCATGCCGAACCTGCGCAGCAGCGAGCCCAATCCGCTTCAGGAGGAAGCGCCGCCCGTCCCCTTCACCTACGTCGACACGCCCGACATGGATTATGTCGACTGGCTCGGGAGCGAGGGCGATGCGATCGCGACGATCCCCGACGTCGGCCGATATCGGGTGGCGGTGATCGGGTCGGGCGGCGGCGGCCTTTCGGCGGCGCTCGAGCTTCTGCGCTGCGGCGTCGACGTCACGGTCTTCGAGGCGACCGACCGTATCGGCGGCCGCCTCTACACCCTCCCGGCGGGGAGCGGCGACGGCAACCTCTTCGAGATGGGGGCGATGCGCTTCACCCCCTCGGAGCGCGTGCTTCACAATTACTGCGCCCAGTTCAACGCTTCGGGCGCCTCGAAGATCGACTTTTCGAGCGATCCGTTCCCCGATCCGGGCGACCAGGACATCACCTACATCGCCTTCCAGGGGCAGACCTATCATTACATTCCAGGCGGCGGCAGCGCCGGCTTCCCGCCGAGCTACGACAAGGTCCAGAACGGCTGGAAGGCGTTCACCGGCAAAGGCTTCAAGAGCGCCGACGGGACGATCGACCTGCTCCCGACGGACGAGCTCACCAAGATCCTCGCCCGCAAGATCGACTGCGCGCCGCCGATCCGAGAGGCATGGCAGGCCTATATCGACGCCTTCGGCCACTCCAGCCTCTACGACGCGATGGTTCGGATCTTCACCGATCCGAACGCGCCGGGCGGAGCGGTCTGGGATCCGATCGACTTCGAATTCTTCGGAGCGCTGGGGACCGGCTTCGGCGGCTTCGGACCGCTCTTCCCGATCGGCTTCCTCGACATCGTCCGGTTCGTCGTCAACGCCGTCGATTCCGACCAGCACGAGCTTCTGACCGGAGTCGAATCGATCGTTCAGGGCTTCCTCAACCAGCCGGTCCCCTTCGGCGGCGGAACCGACACCCTCGCCTCGCGGGTGCGGAGATCGACTCCGGTCTCGGCGCTCGCCGTTCAGGGCAACCAGGTGAATGTCTCCTTCGCCGACGGAAGCAGCGAGACGTTCGACCGGGTCGTGGTCGCCACCTCGCACCGTTCGATGGAGCTGACCATGGGCCTCGGCTACAGCAGCTCCGGCGCGCCCTTGTCGGAGACGATCGCCGACGCCATCCGCCGCCTCCACCTCGAAAATTCCTCGAAGGTGTTCGCCGAAAGCGGCGCCTTCTGGGAAGAGATGCGACCGGGAAGCAATTACGAATGGCCCCGCAACGTCGTCGGCGACACGATCCTTAGGAACCTCTACGCCCTCACCTATCCGGCTGCTCCGCAGAGCACCGGAGCCTTGCTGTTCAGCTACACCTGGGCCGAGGACAGCGTGAAGCAGCAGGCGTTCCGCGACCCGAAGGCGCGGCTCGACCTGCTCTTGAGGGATCTCGCCACGATCGACCCGGACCTCGCGGCGACGGTGGGGAGCGCGATCGCGCCGGGGAGCACCGCGATCATCGACTGGCAGCTCGAGCCTTATTATTACGGCGCCTTCAAGCTCAACCTGCCGGGCCAGGACCCCTACGTCCAAGCGCTTTTCTACGACTTCCAGAAGGCGTCCGGAGTGGGGCCGGGAGAAGTGCCGCCCGACGCGCTCGTCTATCTCGCCGGCGACAGCATCGGCTATCTTGGCGGATGGGTCGAAAACGCGCTTCAGACCGGCGTCAACGCGGCCGCCGGAGTCGCCGTCTCGCTCGGCGGAACCCTCGCCAATCCGTCGGCGGGGCCGTTCGAGAAGCTTCATCCCACCGCCTACGATTACGGCACCGTCGCCTCGGTCAAGGCACTTGCGGCGGCGGCGGGATAGGCTGCGTCGACGCTCCGCCTAAGCCCCCTCTCACCGCCGGGGAGAGGGTAGGTCGCCGCTGGCGCGCCTGAAGGTCGAACCAGTCTCGCCGTTCAGCAAAGGTGCAGCCGCATTTGGGTTGGGAAGGACCGGGGCCGAAACGGCTCCGGTCCATTTCCTTATCGGAGCCCAAATATGCGCAAGCTCTTCCTCCTGGCGCTGCTCGCCGCCGCGCCGCTGGCGCCCGCTTTCGCCCAGCCGCCCGAGCCGGCGCTTCGCGGCACCCGCCTCGATGTGGTCGCCACCGGCGAGGTCAACCGGGTGCCGGACATCGCCCGGATCAGCGCCGGAGTGGTGACCAGCGCGCCCACCGCCACCGCCGCGCTCGAGCAGAACGCCGCGCGGATGGCCACCGTCCGGGCCGCCCTCAAGCGCTCCGGGATCGCCGACCGCGACATCCAGACCAGCTCGATCAACCTTTATCCCGACTACCGACAGGACCCGCAGGGCAACAATCCCCAGCTGATCGGCTACCGCGCCTCGAACGAGGTCACCGTCCGCTTCCGCGACATCGCCAATACCGGCAAGATCCTCGACACGCTGGTCGCGCAGGGCGCCAACCAGATCAACGGACCCAGCCTCTCGATCGACAAGCCCGAGGCCGGGCTGGACGAGGCGCGCGCCCGAGCGCTCAATGTCGCCCGAGCCCGCGCCGACCTCTACGCCCGGGCGCTGGGCAAGCATGTCGGCCGGGTGCTCGCGGTCAGCGAGGCCGGGCCGACCTTCGCGCCCTACGGAAAGGTCGCCGTGCAGGCGATGGCGCGCGATTCCGCGTCGACCTCGATCGACCCGGGCGAGCAGACTTTGTCGGTGACCCTCAACGTCAGCTACGAGCTCGAATGAGAAAAAGGGGGACAGTCACGAGTGACTGTCCCCCTCTAGGTGCCGGGAGGGTCACGAGTGACCGCCCCATTCTTCTTTAGCCGCTTACCGAACGCTGCGGCGGGTGAAGAGATTGACGATCGCGAGCAGGATCACCGCTCCGACCAGCGAGACCAGGAACGAGGTGACGCTGATGTCGGTGTTGATGTTGCCGCGGCCGAAGATGAAGCCGGCGATGGCGGCGCCGACGATTCCGACGACGACGTTGAGGATGATGCCCTGCTGGGCGTCGCGGCGCATGATGATGCTCGCCAGCCAGCCGACGACGCCGCCTACGATGAGCCAGATGATGATACCCATGTTGTTCCTCCTGTTGGGACGCCGCCAGAGTTTCGCTCGCGCGGCGGTCGGACGGAATACGCCCGAACCGGCGAGGTTGTTCCTCAGGCGAAATGCTTTTGAAACCCCCCTGTACTTGACGGCGCGGCGCTCCCATATCGTCCGCTCCCGCGGTCGGAGCCGGTGATGCGCATTTTATCCTTCCTTTTCATGGCCCTCGCGCCTGTGGCGACGGCCTCGGCGGCGCCGGACGACCTCGGCAAGCGGACCGCTCCGCCGGAAACGCTCTTTTCCGGAATCGGCGAGGGAACGTCCGACTCGGCGCTCGAGGCCGCCTTCGCCGCGGCCGCGGCCTTTCCGCTCGGGACGCTCCGGAACCCGGTGCGGGTCGGCGGCCCGGAGGGCGAGCAGGCCTATGTCGCCCGGCTCCGCTGCTCCGACGGCAAGGCGCCCAGGCTCGCTCCGAAACGGCCCGGCGGGATCGGCGCCTTCGGAAGCCTGGTCGAGGCCTTCCCGCTCGATTGCGGCGCCGCCGCCCCTGGCAAGGTCGACCTGATGATGGACATGTATTTCGAAGAGCATTCCGAGACCCGCCCGCCGCCGGGCTTTTCACTGGCGGCGCGCTGAGGCGGCCGGGAAGGATGCGGATCCTCGCTCGGCGCCTCGGCACCGCCCTTCTCTTCCTCGTCGTCGCCTTGTGCTTCGCTCCGGCGCTCGTCCCGCCCTTCCTCGACCGGATCTATTATCGCGGCCCGGCCAGCGATCATTTCGACGGGAACCGCTTCTTCAATCCCGAGGACCGCGCCCGACCGCCGAGGCCGGTCAACCCGAGCCGCTTCTTCAACCGCTGGGCGGCCGGCGAGGGCCGCGCGAAATGGCCCGATCGTGTCGAGGTCCGTCCCACCGTTCCGGCGGCGCGGGTCGACGGGCAGGCGATGCGGGTCACCTGGATCGGCCACGCCACCGTGCTGGTCCAGACCCGGGGCCTCAACATCCTCACCGATCCGATTTGGTCGGACCGCGCCTCGCCTTTCTCCTTCGTCGGGCCGAAACGGGTGAGAGCCCCGGGGGTCCGCTTCGAGGACCTGCCGAAGATCGACCTCGTCCTCGTCAGCCACAATCACTACGACCATATGGATCTTCCGACCCTGAAGCGCCTGTGGGACCGCGACCGGCCGCTCGTCGTCACCAGCCTCGGCAACGACAAGGTGCTTCGCCACGCCGGAATCCCCGCCGCCGCGCTCGACTGGGGCGGGACTCGGCCGCTCGCGCCCGGGATCGCCGTCACCGTCGAGCGGGTCCATCACTGGGGGTCGCGCTGGGGAACGGACCGCAACCGGGCCTTATGGTCCGGCTTCACCGTCCGGCTGCCCGGCGGCAACCTGTTCTTCGCCGGGGACACCGGCTTCGGCGGCGGCGCCTGGGCGAGCGAGGATTCGAAGGACGGGCCCTATCGCCTCGCCATCCTGCCGATCGGCGCCTATTCGCCCCGCGACGTGATGAGCGGCAACCACATGGATCCCGATGAAGCGGTCGAGGTCTTCCGCCGCCTCGGCGCCCGAAGCGCGCTCGGAGTTCACTGGGGCACCTTCCAGCTCACCTTCGAAAGCATCGGCGACCCGCCCCGGCGACTTCGCGCGGCGCTCGCGAAGAGCGGCATTCCGGCGAACCGCTTCGTCGCGACGGAAGTCGGAAAGACGATTGAGATTCCTTGATCCCCCTCTCCTTTCCCCGCGCGCAGGGAGGAGGATCAAGGAACGAAGAGCTTCAGCGCGCCCGCCCGCAGCTTGTACTTGAGAGGGGTCTCCATCGACTGCGCCTCGCCGTCGGTCGCCACCATCAGCCGCGCATATTTCGACCGTATCTCCACCGCCTGGAAGCCGTCGAGCATGACGAAATCGTCGACCTCGTCCTCGCGGCCGAACACCGCCCGCATCGAGATCCAGACGAACCGCGCCGCCGACCGCGCGAGCGGGGCGTAGAGGCACAGCTCGCCCTGGTCGATCGACTCCCGCTTGCCGAGGCTCATCAGCCCCATTTCGTAGCGGTTGTTGCCGACGAACAGCAGGGGGGTCTCGATGGCGGCCTCGCGGCCTTCGACCCGGATCGTCAGCCGGTGGTGCGAGAAGCGCCACAGGGTGCGCAGCGCCGCCACCGCCATCGCCCTCTTCTTGGGCCGGCCGAGATGGCGCTGCTGGGCCTCGCGGTCGCGCACCAGCCGCGGATAGAGGCCGACCGCGCTGTTGTTGATGAACAACCGGCCGTTGACCTCGGCGACGTCGACCTGGCGGGTCGCGCCCCCCGCGATCGCCGCCACCGCTTGCTCCAGCTCGAGCGGAATTCCGGCGTCGCGGGCGAAATGGTTGAGAGTTCCGAGCGGCAGGATCCCGAGCGGCATCGCCGTTCCCGCCACCGCGGCGGCGGCCGTACCGATCGTCCCGTCGCCCCCGGCCGCGACCAGCGCGTCGACTCCGTGCGCCTTGGCCGCCTCGCCGCAATGGCGGTCAAGCTCGCCCGGCTCGACCGCCATGATCTCGGCGTCGATTCCGCGCGCCTTGAACAATCCCTCCAGCCGCGACGCCTTGTCGTCGCCGAAGGATCCCCCGCCGCGGTTGATGACGACCCTGATCTTGCGAGGCGGCGCGGAGCTCATCGCGGGGGGACGCAGGGAGGACCCCGCCGGTTCCGCCTCATCCGTCCGAGCCGGCCTTGCACTCGCCGATCCGGTGGGCGCTCGCCCGCATCTCCATCGTCATCGAGGCTTCCTTGCTTCCGGTCGTCATGCTCATCGCCGCCTGGTAGCTTCGGGCGCTGAACTGGCCGTTCATCGTCATCGACACCGTCGCGCCGTCGCCCTTGTCGCTCCTGCAGGTGATCGTTCCGTCCATCCGGCCGCCGCCCATCGCGAACTTCGAATAGTCGCAATCCTTCCTGGCGTCGCCCGACATGTCGAGCGGGTGGCTCGCCTGCTCCGGAGTGATGCACTGGCGCGTGGTCTGCTTGTGGCCCTGCATCGCCGCCAGCACCGCCGGCGGTACGCCGGTTCCGCTCACCTTGGTCATTTCGGAAGTGACCTCCCACTCGCCGGGATCGAGCTTCACCGCGCCCGCGGCGGCTTCCGCCCGGCCCTTCGCCGACGGCTTGTCCTCGCCCGCGCCCGCCGCGGCGGCGTTTCCGGCGCTCTTGTCTCCACCGCCGCAGCCCGCCAGAGCGAGCAAAGCGGCCACGGCCGTCAAACTGGTCCTGCGCATCGTCGTGCCTCCCTGTTGCGGAGCCGTTCTAATCCGCCCTTCCCGCTTAGGCGAGGTGGCGGATCAGGCGCTCCACGTCGCCTTCCGAATTATAGAGGTGGGCGGTGATCCGCATCCGCTCGCCCCGGACGCTGACATGGACGTTCGCCGCCGCAAGCCGCGCCTCGACCCCGTCCGAAATCCCGTCCGGGAAGCGCACCGCGAGGAAATGCGGCGCCCGCCCCGGCGCGGCGACTATGTCCCGCTCCGCCAGCCGCGCCTCGATCCGGGCGTTCATCTCCCCCAGCGTCTCGGCGATGCTCGCCACCCCCCAGTCGAGCAATTGCGCGATTCCCGCCCCGGCCACGGGAAGAAGCGCGAAATTGGACCGCTCGCCCATGTCGAACCGCCGGGCGTTGGGCTCCAGCGCCTCCTCGTAGGCGGCGAGGGTCCTGAAATCCTCGGCGCCCTTGCGGGTCACCCAGCCCTCCTCCAGCGGCCGCCCCTGCTGGTGGCGCGGAGCGACGTAGAGGAATCCCAGCGAATAGGGACCCATCATCCATTTGTAGGAGGCGGCGACGAGATAGTCCGGGTCGACCGCCGCGAGGTCGAGCGGAAGGGCGCCGATCGACTGGGTGAGATCGACGACCAGGGTCGCGCCGACCGAGCGGCAGCGCCGAGCCACCGCTTCGAGGTCGATGGTCGTTCCGCACGCCCAGTGGACGTTCGGCGCGCAGACCAGGGCGGTTCCGCCGTCGATCGCCTCGAGCAGGGCCGCGGTCCAATCGCCCTCCAGCGGCCGCTCCACGGTCAGAAGCCGGGCCTCCTCGCGCGCCACGAGGGCCCGGCAGGCATAGACCGTCGAGGGAAAGTCCTCGGCGAGCGTGACCACCGTCTGGCCGGCGGCGACCCGGACGTTGCGCATCGCCGTCGCCATTCCGTAGCTGACCGAAGGGACGATCGCGACGTCGCCGGCCGAGGCGCCGAGCAGCCGCGCCGCGAGCGCCCTCACCCGTTCGGATTCGTCGAACCAATGCTCGGCGCGAAGCTCCCACGGATGCGCCTTGCGCATCAGCCCGGCGCGCCCCGCCTCGCCCGCCGACTTGAGCAGCGGCGACATCTTGGCGCAGTCGAAATAGGCGACCTCCTCGGGAATTTCGAAGAGGATACGCTGGCAGGGCAGGATCGCCATCAGGCGCCCGCTTTGGCCTTTCCGCCCTTGCCGGCCGCGCCCGGTGCCGAAGCCGCCGGCTGGCAGGCGCCAGGGCTGAGCTTGCCCTCGACCTTGCGGCTCATCCGGAAATCGCCCGGGCCCGGCAGGTAGCTCGTCCCGTCGACCTGAGCTTCGAAGCTGTCCGAGTCGTAACTTCCGGAGACGGTCATGTTGATCTGCCCCTTGAGCTCCGGGCGCGTGCAGGTCAGCGAGGCGTTGATCATCCCGCCGCGGATGTAGCTGTTGGCGTAGGTGCACTGATAGCCGTTGCCGGCGAACAGCTCCGGCGCCGGCTTGGCGCGGTCCGCCTCGGTCACGCAGGCGCCGGCTTCCTCCTTGTCGCCCACCTTGGCCTTGAGGCCAGGCGTGGTCTTGTCGATCGAGGTGAAGCTCTTGACTTCGAACCTGGTCTGCCAGGTGCCGGCGGGAAGGGTCTGCGGCGCCTCCGCGGAAGCCTGCTTGTTTTCCCCTTCGTCCCCCGAGCAGGCGGCGACCGCCAGGCACAAAGGCACGATCATCGAAGCGCGCATGTCCATCCCCCGTCTTGTTGTGTCGGCAAGCTAGCGCGCGGGCGCGGCAATGACCATATGGAAGCCATGCCGATAACGATCAGGACCGGCCTCGAAGAGCCGGAGACCGGACGGGATTTCGTCCCCCACCGCCCGCAACGCCCGGCGAAGTCCGAAGGCGGCAAGGCCTTTCGGATCGTCTCCGACTATTCGCCGGCCGGCGACCAGCCGGGGGCGATACGCGAGCTCGTCGGCTCGGCGCTCCAGGGGGAGCAGACCCAGGTGCTGCTCGGAGTCACCGGCTCCGGCAAGACGTTCACCATGGCCAAGATGATCGAGGAGCTTCAGCGCCCCGCCCTCGTCCTCGCCCCGAACAAGATCCTCGCCGCCCAGCTCTACGGCGAGTTCAAGAGCTTCTTCCCCGACAATGCGGTCGAGTATTTCGTCTCCTACTACGATTATTACCAGCCGGAGGCCTATGTGCCCCGGTCCGACACCTACATCGAGAAGGAAAGCTCGGTGAACGAGGCGATCGACCGGATGCGCCACTCGGCCACCCGCTCGCTGCTCGAGCGCGACGACGTCATCATCGTCGCCTCCGTCTCCTGCCTCTACGGAATCGGCTCGGTTGAAACCTATTCGGCGATGGTCTTCTCGCTGAAGAAGGGCGAGACGGTCGACCAGCGCGAGATCATCCGCAAGCTCGTCGCCCTCCAGTACAAGCGCAACGACCAGGCCTTCGCCCGCGGCAATTTCCGGGTGCGCGGCGACAATCTGGAGATCTTCCCCTCGCACTACGAGGACACCGCCTGGCGGATTAACTTCTTCGGCGACGAGATCGAGGAGATCGTCGAGTTCGATCCGCTGACCGGCAAGAAGGTGGCCAGCCTCGACAGCGTCAAGGTCTACGCCAATTCGCACTACGTGACCCCTGGGCCCACCCTCAAGCAGGCGATGGAGGCGATCCGCCACGAGCTTACCGAGCGTCTCAAGGAGCTCCACATCGAAGGCAAGTTGCTCGAGGCCCAGCGCCTGGAGCAGCGCACCAATTTCGACCTGGAGATGATCGCCGCCACCGGCTCGTGCGCGGGGATCGAGAATTACTCGCGCTTCCTCACCGGACGCCTTCCGGGCGAGCCGCCGCCCACTTTGTTCGAATATCTTCCCGAAAACGCCCTCCTCTTCGTCGACGAGAGCCACCAGACGGTGCCGCAGATCGGAGCGATGGCGCGCGGCGACCACCGCCGCAAGATCACCCTCGCCGAATATGGCTTCCGGCTTCCCTCCTGCATCGACAACCGGCCGCTCCGCTTCAACGAATGGGACGCGATGCGCCCGCAGACCGTCGCCGTCTCGGCCACGCCCGGCGGCTGGGAGATGGAGCAGACCGGCGGAGTGTTCGCCGAGCAGGTCATCCGCCCGACCGGGCTGATCGACCCGCCGGTCGAGATCAAGCCGGTCGAGGACCAGGTCGACGACCTGATCAACGAGGCCCGGATCACCGCCAGGAAGGGCTACCGCACCCTCGTCACGACGCTCACCAAGCGGATGGCCGAGGATCTTACCGAGTTCATGCACGAGGCGGGGCTTCGGGTCCGCTACATGCATTCCGACGTCGAGACCCTGGAGCGGATCGAGCTGATCCGCGACCTTCGGCTCGGGGTCTACGACGTCCTCGTCGGGATCAACCTGCTTCGCGAGGGGCTCGACATCCCGGAATGCGGCCTGGTCGCCATCCTCGACGCCGACAAGGAAGGCTTCCTCCGCTCCGAGACCTCGCTGATCCAGACGATCGGACGCGCCGCCCGCAACGTCGAGGGCCGGGTCATCCTCTACGCCGACCGGATCACCGGCTCGATGGAGCGCGCGCTCAACGAGACCAGCCGCCGCCGCGAGAAGCAGGTCGCCTATAACGAGGCGCACGGGATCACCCCGACCACCATCAAGCGCAACATCGCCGACATCCTCTCCGACGTGTCGCAGCGCGACGGGGTCGTCGTCGATACCGGCGACGACGACCGTCCCCACCTCGTCGGCCACAACCTCAAGGCCTATATCGCCGACCTCGAGCAGCGCATGCGCAAGGCGGCGTCCGATCTCGAATTCGAGGAAGCCGGGCGCCTGCGCGACGAGATCCGCCGGCTCGAAGCCGACGAGCTCGGAATCCCCGACCACGAGAAGAAAGCCCCCCTCCTCGGCAACTCCACCGAAGGCAAGCCCGGCACCCGCAAGACCCGCTACGGCAAGCAGCAGGCGATCAGGATGGGGAAGAGGATGGGGGGACGGCGGTAAATCGGACTTGCCGAAACCGACGAGTTCGTGTAGACGTTTCCACGTAAAAGGAATCTACACCGGCTCGTCCAGACGCAGGTTTCGACGTCGTCTCCGATCCGCTGTCCATGGGAATGACGGTGGTCAAGGCATCCATATTGCACGGCCGCCTGGTTTCGAACCCGTCGCAGGTTGTCTCGTTTCGCGATCTGGAGCGGCTGCTTAGCGCCGCGGGCTTCAGGCTGGACCGAATTACCGGCAGCCATCGGCACTACGTTCACCCTCTTGTACCACAGGTGTTGACGGTGCAGCCTGACGGCAAGGAGGCGAAGCGCTACCAAGTGCGCCGCCTGCTTGGTATAATCGCGCAATACAAGCTGGACATGAACGAATGACCGACCCGCACTACCACATCAATGTATTCTGGTCGGATGAAGATGGCTGCTGGATCGCGGACGTCCCTGACCTTCGATACTGCTCTGCCCATGGCGACACCCCGGTAGAGGCTGTCGATGAAGTGCGTGTTGCGATGCAGGGATGGCTCGAAGCGGCGCGCGACAACGGCATGGCCATACCCGGACCTACATACCGGCCTGCCGCTGGTCCGGAGCGGGAAGCAGCCTAGAGGATCGTATCGTCGACTGTGCCGGACCGTCCCGTGATCCGACGCAGTCCCCGCGCGAGGAAAGGCGGCTCAACGACCGGTCACCGCCCGCGCTGCAGCGCCGCGACGCAGCTGGCGCGGTCGAAGTCGGTTCCGTCGGGGCGGCGGGCGTCGACCCAGGTGACGATCGGCTCCCCGCCGCCCTTGGGCGGATAGAGGTAGAGGTCGAGGACGCAGGCGGCGCCGGAATATTGCAGCTTTCGGCCCGGGCCCTCGCGCACGTCGAGGCCGGGACGGCCGAAGCCGCTCTCGAGGAATCCGGCGGTCCGGCCGATCACCCCTTCCAGTCCGACGGGATTGTAGCGCGGCGCGGCCGGGAGCGGGGCGGCGACTCGCCGGTTGACCGGGTCGGCGGCCTCCGACGAGGCGCAGCCCGCCGCGAGCGTCGCCAGCGCCAGCGCCGCCAGCCTTCCCGTCGTCATCGCCTTCTCTCCCCCTGCCCGCCCGCACAGTGCCAAACGCCGGCGCCCGCCGCCAGCCGTCCGCGACCGCACGGCGCGCTCCGCGCTCACCTCGCCGCACGCATTGACCTGTCGCGGCGGCGGCGGCTAGGGGCGCGCCTTCCCCGAAGCTTCGAAAGACCCATCGTGACCGACACCCGCCTCGACGTGCTCTGCATCGGCAACGCCATCGTCGACGTCATCGCCGCCGCCGACGACGGCTTCCTCGCCGCCGAGGGGCTCGACAAGGGCGCGATGCGGCTGATCGACGCCGACGAGGCGACCCGGCTTTACGGCAAGATGGGTCCGGGACGGGAGATAAGCGGCGGCTCGGCCGGCAACACCGCCGCGGGCGTCGCGACGCTCGGCGGCCGGGCCGGCTTCGTCGGACAGGTGGCCAGGGACCAGCTCGGCGAGGTCTATCGCCACGACATCGCCTCGCTCGGCATAGAGTTCACCACGCCCGCCTCGGAGGGCGGCGTTCCGACCGCCCGCTCGCTCGTCCTCGTCACCCCCGACGCTCAGCGGACGATGAACACCTTCCTCGGCGCCGCCCAGCTCCTCACCCCCGACTCGATCGACCCCGCTCAGGTGCGGGACTCGGCGATCCTCTATCTCGAAGGCTATCTCTGGGACCCGGAGACTCCGCGCGCCGCGATGGAGCGCGCCATCGACATCGCCCGCGAGGCGGGACGGAAGGTCGCCTTCACCCTCTCGGACAGCTTCTGCGTCGGCCGCCACCGCGACGGCTTCAACGCGCTGATCGACAGCGGCCGGCTCGACATCCTCTTCGCCAACGAGGCGGAGATCGTCTCGCTGACCGGCGAGGCGGATTTCGACTCCGCGGTGGCGAGCGCCGCCGGGAGGGTGCCGATCCTGGTCGTGACCCGCGGCGAGCGGGGCGCGGTGGCGGTCGAGGGCGGCGAGCGGGCCGAGGTGCCGGCCGAGCCGGTCGACCAGATCGTCGACACCACCGGCGCCGGCGACCTCTTCGCCGCCGGCTTCCTGACCGGCCACGCCCAGGGCCGCCCGAACGCCGAGGCGCTGCGAATGGGCGCGATCGCGGCCGCGGAAGTCATCTCCCATTACGGCGCCCGCCCCGAGGCGGACCTGAAGGCGCTCGTCGCCAAGGCGCTGGGCTAAAGTCGGCACTGCCGAGGTTAGAACCGTTCCCCGGCGAAGGCCGGGCCCCAGACGTCCGCTTGTGCCGCTGGGCCCCGGCCTTCGCCGGGGAACAGACGGCTGGAACGGGGAAGACCAGGCCCCAATAAGGAAGAGGCCGGGATCGCTCCCGGCCTCTTTGCTTCGTCAGTGGGTGCCCGGGACCGGGGGATCCGTCTCCTCATAGGCCTCGTGCTCCGAGGACTCGACGATCCCGCGGCCGACATGGCTCTTCCGATATCCGTAGAGGAAGTAGAAGAAGAGGCCGATGACCGCCCAGACCAGGAAGACCATCTTCGACGCGATGTTGAGGCTGGCGAAGAGCACGACGCAGCCGATGATCGACAGCGGCGCGATCACCCAGATCGCCGGAGTGCGGAACGGCCGGGTCCGGTTCGGATCCTTCACTCGAAGGATCAGGACTCCGAGCGACACCGCCGCGAAGGCGAACAGGGTTCCCGAGTTGGAATAGTCCGCCAGCGTCCCGACCGGAAGGAAGGCGGCGCAGATCGCCACCGCGACTCCGGTGACGACGGTCACCACCCACGGGGTGCGGAACTTCGGATGGACCGTGGCGAGCTTCTGCGGGAGGAGGCCGTCGCGCGCCATGACGAAGAAGATGCGGGTCTGGCCGTACATCATCAGAAGCACGACCGAGGGCAAAGCGATGGTCGCGGCAAGCCCGACCAGCCAGCCGGTCCATGGCGAGGAGACCTCGCGAAGAACGTAGGCCAGAGCCTCCTTCGAGCAGACCAGGGGCGCGTGAGCGGCGCTGCAGGCCGCGCTTCCGTAGAGCTCCGGCGAGCCTTCGACGAAATATTTGCCGGTCGCCGGGTCGAGCAGCGGCTGGGCGCCGAACGATCCGATCACGCCGCCCGCCACCAGCAGGTAGAAGATGGTGCAGATGAGAAGCGAGGCGATGAGGCCGATCGGAACGTTGCGCTGCGGGTTCTTGGTCTCCTCCGCCGCGGTGGAGACCGCGTCGAAGCCGACATAGGCGAAGAAGATCGACGCCGCGGCGCCGAGCACTCCGACTCCTTCCGACGACAGCGGGTTGCCCCAGCCGCGCGGGACGAAAGGCTGGAAGTTCGGCGTGTGGCCGGCGATCATCGGAACGGTGATGATCACGAACAGGGTCAGGGCCGCGACCTTGATCGCGACGAGCACGGCGTTGACGGTCGCGCTCTCCTTGGTCCCGACGACGAGCAGCCAGGTGACCAGGGCGGTGATGATCACCGCCGGAAGGTTGACCACGCCGCCGGCCTCGCCGCCCTTCAATATGCCCCATTCGATCTTTGGACCGACGGTGAGGGCGTGGGGAAGGTGGACTCCGACCGAGTCCAGGAAGCCGACGATATGGCCCGACCAGCCGACCGCCACCGCGCTCGCTCCAAGCGCATATTCGAGGATCAGGGCCCAGCCGACCATCCAGGCGAGTAGCTCGCCCATCACCGCATAGCTGTAGGTGTAGGCGGAGCCCGCCACCGGGACCATCGAGGCCAGCTCGGAATAGCAGAGCGCGGCGAGCGCGCAGACCACGCCGGCGATGATGAACGAGATCATCATGCCCGGCCCGGCCTTCTGGGCCGCCGTGGCGGTGAGGACGAAGATGCCGGTGCCGATCACCGCTCCGATCCCCAGCATGGTCAGCTGGAAGGCGCCGAGTGATCGCTTGAGACTCTTCTTCTCGGCCGTCGCCAAAATGGCGTCGAGTGGCTTAACGCGCCCGAAAATCATGTGCTTCCCCTTGTATCGGCGGCGCGGAGCCGCTCTCTATGCACCTCGTTACGGCGGATTTTCACCGGATGCCAGCGGGCTCCTCGCCGACGCCCGGAATTGGCGGCTCGATATCGTTCGCCTCCCCCTCGTGCACCTCGACGATCCCTTGGCCCAGATGGCTGTTGCGGCGGCCGTAGGCGAAATAGAGGAGCAGCCCGAGGAGCGCCCAGGCCGGCAGGACGAGGATCGCCATCAGCGGAAGCTGGAGATAGAGGGCCAGGGTACCGGCCATGGTCAGCGGCGCGACGATCCAGATAGCCGGGGTCCGGAAGGCGCGCTTCCGCCCCGGATCGCGAAGCCGGAGCAGGAGCACCGCCAGGGCGACCATGAAGAAGGCGTAGAGGGTGCCGGCATTGGCGACGTCGGCGAGCCTTCCGACCGGAAGCAGGGCGGCCGCCACCGCCACCGCGGCGCCGGTCGCCAGGGTGACGAAATAAGGAGTCCGCCACTTCGGGTGAACCTTGGACAGCGCCTCCGGCAACAGCCCGTCCCGGGACATGACGAAGAAGATGCGGGTCTGGCCGAACAGCATGATGAGGATGACCGACGGCAGGGCGATGAAGGCGGCATAGCCCATCCAGTTGCCGATCCTGGAATAGCCGATGGCGCGAAGCACGTGCGCGAGCGCCTCGTTCGAGCAGACCAGCGCCTCCTTATACTGCGGCAGCGCGCATTGGCGGGCGAGCTCGGGCGAGCCGGTGGCGAGCGGCGTTCCGGCGGCGTCCACGATCGGCTGGCCGCCCATCGTCCCGATCGCCCCGCCGGCCACCAGCATGTAGAAGATCGTGCAGACGAGAAGCGAGCCGAGCAGGCCGATCGGCACGTTGCGCTGCGGATTTCGGGTTTCCTCGGCGGCCGTCGAGACGGCGTCGAAGCCGAGATAGGCGAAGAAGATGGTCGCCGCCGCGCCGCCGACTCCGACTCCGCCGGAGCCGAGGAAGCCCGCCGGCATGAACGGGCTGAAATTGGCCTGGTCGACATGGGGAAGGGTGAGCGCGACGAAGATGGTGAGCGCCGTCACCTTGACCGCGACGAGGGCGGCGTTGAAGCGCGCGCTCTCCCGGGTTCCGACGACGAGGAGGGCGGTGACCAGCAGGGCGATCGCCGCCGCGGGCAGGTTGACCAGTCCGCCGGGCTCGCCGCCCAGATATTCAGGACCGGCCCGAAGCGCCGCGGGAAGATGGATCCCGAGCGTCTTGTCGAGGATGGTGCCGGTGAAATAGCCCGACCAGCCGACCGACACCGCGCTCGCTCCGATCGAATATTCGACGATCAGGGCCCAGCCGACGGTCCAGGCGAGAAGCTCGCCCATCACCGCATAGGTATAGGTGTAGGCGGAGCCCGAGACCGGGATCATCGAGGCGATCTCGGCATAGCAGAGCGCGGCCAGGGCGCAGACCGCCCCGGCGATGACGAAGGAGACGATCAGGCCCGGTCCGGCTTTCTGGGCGCCGGCGGCGGTCAGGACGAAGATCCCGGTGCCGATGACGCAGCCGACTCCGAACAGGGTCAGCTGAAGGGCGCCGAGCGAGCGATGGAGCGACTTCCTTTCCGCCGTCGCGAGGATCGCGTCGAGGGGCTTAACGCGCCCGAAGATCATTCCAATCCCTCCACGAGGTCGAACCGCCGCCCCAGGACGGGCAGCCTAGCGCGGGATGGAGGGGGCGCAAGCGGCTTTCAGCGGCTTAGCATCGGCCCGAGTGGCGACCCGCCGAACAGGTGGACGTGGAGGTGCGGGACCTCCTGCCCCCCGTTCGGGCCGACGTTGGCGAGCAGGCGATAGCCCGGCTCGACCAGTCCCTGCTCTCGCGCCACATGCCCCACCGTCCGGACGAAGCCGGCAATCTCCTCCGCCGATCCGCGCGCCGAGAAATCGTCCCAGGAGACGTAGGGCCCCTTCGGGATCACCAATATGTGGACGCTCGCCTGCGGATTGACGTCGTGGAAGGCGAGCGCATGCTCGTCGTCGTGGACGATGCGCGCGGGTATCTCTCCCCGCAGGATCCGGGCGAAGATGTTGGAATCGTCGTAGGGGCGCGTGGCGTCGATCGGCATGGTCACCTCCGTCGCTAACTCATCAACATGGGATAGGGCGCGGCGCAAGCGGGTTGACCCCGGGCGAGCCCGCGCTACCACAGTAAACGATGCAGCCCGAGACTCCCGACAGCCTGATTCCGTATGACGAGATCGTCCAGGAGGCGCTTCGCGCCGTCGTCGGACGGGTGCTGGGCGAGATCGAGACCACTGGGCGCCTGCCAGGCGAGCATCACTTCTACATCACGTTCAAGACCCAGGCCGCGGGAGTCGACATCCCCAGGCACCTCACCGAACGTTTCCCGGACGAGATGACGATCGTCATCCAGAATCGCTTCTGGGACTTGAAGGTTGGCGAGGACGGCTTCGAGGTGGGCTTGAGCTTCAACCAGGCGCCGGCGCGGCTGGTCATTCCCTTCTCGGCGATCACCGGCTTCGTCGATCCCGCCGTCAACTTCGCCCTCCAGTTCCAGGCGCAGGTGGACGAATCCGGGCTTCAGTCGCACGAGGAAGCCGAAAACGACCACCCGCTCGAGGACGGGTCCAACGTCGTCTCGGTGGATTTCAGCCGCAAGAAGTGACGGCCCGTGGGCCGTCATCCCGGCGAAGGCCGGGATCTCGTCGAGACATGCCGAGACCTCGACCGGTAGACCCCCGCCTTCGCCGGGGTGACGAGGCGGATTCGGCACGCTAAGGGCGCCTCCATGACCTCCCTCACCACCACCCGCACCGAAACCGACAGCTTCGGGCCGATCGAAGTCCCGTCCGATTGCTATTGGGGCGCCCAGACCCAGCGCTCGATCCAGAACTTCCCGTTCGGCCCGCGCGAGACGATGCCGGTCGAGATCGTCCACGCCCTCGGCTTCGTGAAGCAGGCGGCGGCGCGGGTGAACGCCAAGATCGGCGGTCTCGACGCCGAGATCGCCGAGGCGGTCCAGCAGGCCGCCGGCGAGGTCGCGGGCGGGATCCACGACGATCAATTTCCGCTGGTCATCTGGCAGACCGGGTCGGGCACCCAATCCAACATGAATGCGAACGAGGTGATCGCCGGGCGGGCCAACGAGATCCTCACCGGAACCCGCGGCGGCAAGAGCCCGGTCCACCCCAACGACCACGTCAACAAGGGCCAGTCGTCCAACGACAGCTTCCCGACCGCGATGCACATCGCCTCGGCCAGGGCGGCCGAGACGAGGCTCCTGCCCGCGCTCCAGGCCCTTCATCGGCGCCTCGCCGCCCAGGCCTCGGCGTGGGACGGAATCGTCAAGATCGGCCGGACCCACCTCCAGGACGCCACGCCGCTTTCGCTCGGGCAGGAATTTTCCGGCTATGCGGCGCAGATCGAGCTGGCGATCGAGCGCGTCCGGTCGGTGCTTCCGAGGGTCCGGCTCCTGGCCCAGGGTGGAACCGCCGTCGGCACCGGCCTCAACGCGCCGGCGGGCTTCGCCGAGGCGTTCGCCGAGGAAGTCGCGCGGCTGACCAGGATCGACTTCCGGACCGCGCCCAACAAGTTCGAGGGCCTCGCGAGCCACGACACGCTGGTCGAGCTTTCCGGAGCGCTCAACGTCGCCGCGGTCTCGCTCACCAAGATCGCCAACGACATAAGGCTGCTCGGGTCGGGCCCGCGTTGCGGCCTTGGCGAGCTCAAGCTTCCCGAGAACGAGCCGGGAAGCTCGATCATGCCGGGGAAGGTCAATCCGACCCAGGCGGAGATGCTCACCATGGTCGCGGCGCAGGTGATGGGCAATCACGTCGCCGTCACCGTGGGCGGGCTCCAGGGCCATCTCGAGCTCAACGTCTTCAAGCCTCTGATCGCCGCCAACGTGCTTCGCTCGATCGACCTCCTCTCCACAGGAGTCGAGAGCTTCCTCGAGCGGGCGCTGGACGGGCTCGAGCCGGACGAGCGGCGGATCGCCGAGCTGATGAACCGCTCGCTCATGCTGGTGACGGCGCTCGCGCCGGAGATCGGCTACGACAATGCGGCCGCCATCGCCAAGCACGCCCACAAGAACGGCCAGACGCTGAAGGAAGCGGGGCTCGAGCTCGGCCTGGTCGACGAAGAGACCTTCGACCGGGTGGTCAGGCCGGAGAGCATGCTGGGCCGCTAGTCCGTCGGTTCGTCCGGCGGGCGCAACGCTCCACCTTTCACGGGCGGCGCCGGCCGCGATCCGCTGTTAGCCGTTCATCGGGGGGACATGCGGAACGACAAGATTGAGCGCAATATCCGGGATGGGGCGATTTCATGGCTATGTATGTCTACGGCACCGCGGGTGAGCCGCGGGGCTTCCTGTTCGAAACGACGATCTACCACTTGAACGGGACGCCGCTCGGCCGCCTTTCGGGGTCGCGGGTTCACCGCTTCGACGGCTCCTATGTCGGCGAGTGGGCGCACCAGATGGTCGTTGCCCGCAGCGACGCCCGGCCGCGGCGCATTCCCCCGACCGCGGTGCCGGGGAGGCTCCCGCCCGTCGCCACCGGCTCTTCGCGCCGGCCCGTCGCCGAGTACCGGAACTTCGCGGACGCTTTTGATCTTTTGCTGGAAAGCCCTTCCTCCGAAGGGCAGTTACCGGAAGCGGCGGAATGAGCGCAGGGTTGAGCAAGGCGGAATTGCCATGATTCTCGTTGTCGACGACGAACCGGCGGTCCGCGCGATGATCGTCCGGGCGATCACGGAACTGGGCTACCGGGTGCGCGAAGCCGGCGGAGGCGAGGAGGCCTTGCGCCTGATCGAGGAGGAACGGCCCGAGCTGGTCATCCTCGACTATGTCATGCCGGACCTGGACGGCGCCGAGGTCGCTCGGCGGATCGCCGCTCTGGACCCCGATCTGCCGGTCGTCTTCTCCACCGGCCACGGGGCGCTTCGGGCGCTTCGCGATTCGGCCGGCGAGGACGCTTCGGTGCTCGAGAAACCCTTCACCCTCTCGCAGCTCGACGAGCTGATCGCGTCCACCCTCGCGGGCCGGGCCCGGGTGAGGCTCGCCGACCGAGCCTAGTAGACGCACACCTTGAAGTCGCTGCCCTGCCAGCAGGCGGGGTCGCGGCGGGAGCGGCGCGCCTCGCCCCAGCGCGAATTGACGCCGTCACCGGTCAGGCCGCGAACCTCGGCCGAGCCGCCGCCGGTCACGTAGACGCTGACGCTGGTCACGTCGCCCATGAAGGTCCGGCGGCCGGCGGGAATGATCGTGAAGGAGCCCCCCTTCTCCGCCGCGAACAGGCAGGGGCCGGAATAAGGCGTCTCGGCGCCGCCGGAGAGGGCGCAGCGCGCCGCGCGCGGCTTGGCCGGGGCCGCGGCGGCGAGGAGGCAGAGCGCGGCGGCGGCGCCGGCGGCGGCGATACGAACAACGCTCATCGCCTCACCGCAGCTTGTAGCTTAGCCGGACGCCGAGATTGTCGATCCCGGGATTCTGGTGGGAGAGGATCGTCGCGTTGCTCATATGCACCCAGCTCGCCTCCAGCGTCACCCGCTCGCTCACCCGGAAGCCGAGGCCGAGCTCGGGCTCGAACAGGACCCGCGAGCCGAGGCTTCGGCGCGGCTCGGCCGGATCGACCCGAAGCGAGCCGGTGTGGAGGGCAAGGCCGATCCCCGGCCGCAGATAGACGTCGCCGCCGATTTTCCAGCTAAGCCCCGCCGCCGCATAATGGACGTCGTCGGCGCTGTTCGCCGCGACGAAGGCGTAGGGCGAGGGCGAGCCGATCGCGCTCAATCCGTCCAGCCGCGCGCCCCGGTAGCCAAGCTGCACGTCGACTCCGCCGGCGATCCCCCGAAGATCGAGCGGAGTCTTGACGTCGTGCGCGTAGAGGCCTGCGACCACCTCCTGGGCAAGCGCCGGCGATCCGGCGCAGAGCGCGGCCAGGGCGGCCGCCGGAGGAAGGAGGTTCCAGGCCTTCATGTCGCTTCATCCTCTCGCGATGGCTCCGTGTGGCGGAACTCGCGGAGCCTTATTCCGGTTCATGCCGTCATGAGCAACACTCCTTCCGCGCCCGGCGACGAAGCGCCGCCGGGAACGCCGGGCACCGGCGAGAACATCTGCCCCCATTGCGGCGGCAGCGGCGAGCATGACGGCATTCCCTGCCCGGTCTGCGACGGCACCGGAAAGGTGATCGAGGGCCTCGCCGGCGGCTAAGTCCCCGGAAAAACGCACTGATTGAAATCAGGACCGGGATCCGGCGGGGAACCGGCGCGGGCAGGAGCGGCTTTCACTCGCGACATCCGCCCGTGAAGGAACCGCCGCCATGAACCGTCCCCTGCTGCTCGCCGCCGCCGTCTCTTCCCTCGCCCTCGCCGGCTGCGCCGCGAACGAGGCCGCGATGCAGTCCGCCCAGTCGGGCGAGATGACCCCGACCGCGCGCGACGCCTATGTCGGAATGGCCGCCGCGAGCGACATGTTCGAGATCCAGTCCTCCCAGCTCGCCCGCACCCGCGGCCAGGGCCAGGCGGTGAAGGATTTCGCCCAGATGATGATCGACCATCACAGCCAGACGACCGCCCAGCTCACCGCCGCCGCCCGCGCCGCGGGGGTGACTCCGCCGATGCCGGCCCTCCTCCCGATGCAGAGCCGGATGATGAACGATCTCCAGTCCGCCTCCGGCGCCGATTTCGACCGGGTCTACCTCTCGCAGCAGGTCCAGGCCCACGAAATGGCCCTCTCCCTCCATTCGAATTACGCCCGCGGCGGCGACGCGCCCGCCCTCCGAGCCGTCGCCGGCGCCGCCGTCCCGATCGTCCAGCAGCATCTCGACCGCGCCCGCCAGCTCGCCGGCGGCTGAGCTCGACACCTCATCGTCAGGCCGGACTTGATCGGGCAGCCACCTTCTCGCGGCGTCGGCAAAAGAAGGTGGACCCCGGATCGCGTCCGGGGTGACGGGAAAGCGCACAACGCTCCTACGCCGCGGCCTGCCAGGCGCGGATGGCGTCGCTGGGATGGACCAGCATGAGGACGTTCAGGGTCAGGTTGTCGCGGATCATGGCCAGAGCGAGAAGCTCCAGCCCGACCGCCAGCGCCACCGTCGCCCACACCGGCAGCCGCCGGGCGATGGCGAAGCCGAGCATCATCCAGCAGATGTCGGACACGGAGTTGATCACGCTGTCGCCGCTATAGCCGAGCGCCATCGTCGCCTGCCGGTAGCGGTCGATGATCAGCGGGCTGTTCTCGAGCAGCTCCCACCCGGCCTCGATCAGCACCGCCAGGATCAGCCGGTCGCCCGGTGGGTTGCGCCGAAGGCACAGCCAGCCGAGGCCGTAGAAGAGGAAGCCGTGGACGATGTGGCTGGTCGTGTACCAATCGGCGATATGCTGGCTGTTGTCCGGACCGTTCACCGTCCCGACCCACAGCTTGACCGTCCCGCACGTGCAGATCGGCGGCCGCCCCATCCACAGCAGGATCCCCGCCGCCGTGGCGACGAGGGCGAGGGCGATCGCCCAGTAGCGGCGCGGAATGAGGGGGGCCGAAGTCATAACACCGTCGGTTGCCTTCCCACTCATCCCCGCAACATCTCCTTCAGCTTGATCACCGTCCGCCAGTTTCGCCCGGTCGTCGGAGACCCGGCGGCCTTATCGATCAGAGCGGGGGTGAGCTTCGACCCCGCGACACCCGCGGGAAAGTGGAACCACAGCGCGCCGCCCGCCTCTTCGACGATCTCGCCGTCCCGCGCCCGCTCCATCAGCCGTTCGGCGGCGCCGTCGGCGAGCGGCTTCTTCGAGACCAGCAGCTGCACCCGGTTCGGCTCCCGTTCCGCCGCCTCGCCCAGCGGATTGTCGGCGGCGAGCCGCGACCATTGCGCGGCGGTTCGAACGACGGCGGGAACCTCCAGCCGGAAATGGTCGCGGATCGCCGCTTCCAGCGTCTCCTCCAGCTCGGCGCCCTTCCCCTCCGCGGCGAATACGACATTGCCGCTCTGGATATAAGTCTGCACCTCGTTCCATCCGAGACGCGCGCACAGCGCCCGCAGGTCCGCCATCGGCACCTTGCGTCCGCCGACGTTCACCGCGCGCAGCAGGGCAAGGAGCTTCGCCATGCCCCAACCTGCTTGACGGAGCGGCGGGTGGCAAGGCAGTAGCGCGCATGGCGACCCACAACCCCCTGCTCCGCCGCGGGCTCCTGTTCGTCCTCTCAAGCCCGAGCGGCGCGGGCAAGACGACGATTTCGCACATGCTGCTGGAGCGGGACGACGGGATCGGCCTCTCGGTCTCCGCGACGACTCGGCCGATCCGGCCCGGCGAAGTGGACGGCAAGGACTATCACTTCGTCTCCGACGACGAGTTCCAGCGGCGGGTCGAGGCCGGCGAGTTCCTCGAATGGGCGCACGTCTTCGGCCACCGCTACGGCACCTTGAAGCAGGAGGTGGTCAAGCAGATCGAGGGCGGGCGCGACGTCCTCCTCGACATCGACTGGCAGGGCACCCAGCAATTGAAGCAGGTCGATCCGGACATCGTCCGGGTCTTCATCCTCCCGCCGTCGCTGGAGGAGCTGGAGCGGCGGCTGCGCTCGCGCAAGACCGACAGCGACGAGGTGATCGACCGCCGCATGGCCCGCTCCACGGTGGAGATCAGCCACTGGGCCGAATATGACTACGTCCTCATCAACGACGACGCCCAGCATTGCCTGAAGCTCGTCCACACCATCCTGAAGGCCGAGCGGCTCAAGGCCTCGCGCCGGGTCTTCCTCCACGATTTCGTGAGGAGCCTGATCGGGTAGCCATCTCCCCTCCCTGCACGCAGGGAGGGGCCGGGGGTGGGTGGGTATCCGGAGAAGGCGCCGCCCGTCATCGACGCACCCACCCCTAACCCCTCCCTGCGTGCAGGGAGGGGGATTACGCGCGCCGCTCCTTTGCAGTAAGCTCGCCCCCACAACAGGGGGAGCACGGCCATGGCACGGACATTCATCGGCGGCCTCGTCGGCGGCATCATCCTGTTCGTCGTCGGCTTCATCTTCTGGGCGACGCCGCTCTCGCAGATCGCCTATTCGAGCGCCGACCAGGCCCAGAACGCCGCCCTGCAGACCTCGCTCGCGCAGAACCTGACCCCCTCGGGCACCGGCACCTACGTCGTCCCGGCCTACACCCAGGCCGAAGGCGCGGTCCTCTACGCCAAGGGGCCGGTCGCGACGGTCCACTTCAACACCGCCGGTTATTCGCCGGACGATTTCAGCATGCTTCTTCCGGGCTTCATCTTCGCGCTCGTCTCCGGGGTGCTGATGGCGTTCGGGCTCGCCGCCGTCGGCGGCGGCCGAAGCTTCGCCGACGTCGGGCGGCTGGTGGTGCTCTTCTCGGTCGGCGTGACGGTCTGGACGATCCTCGCCATGCCGATCTTCAATCATTACGGCTGGGGCTATTGGGTCTACAGCTTCGTCGCGGAGACGGCGGCGCTGGTCGCGGCCGGACTGGTCATCGCGCGCTGGTTCCTGCCGAGCCGCCTGCCCCACCACGCCACGGCCGCCGCGGCGGACGTGGATGAGCCGCGCGCTACAGAAGCGTAAGGAAGCGATAGGCCGAATCGAAGTCGCGGCGCCGGGCGTCGTGGGCGGCGGCGGCGAGCGGGTCGTGACCCCATTGCTCCGCCTGCCACGCCTCGTCGAGAGTCGCCGCCGACCAGGCGTCCTCGAGCCCGATCTCGCCGTCGGCCAGAGCGAGGGCGATCAGAACCGATCCTGAAACGGTGACCAAGGGGGAGAGCGCGGCGAGGCGGAACGCATCGCGCGCCGCGACCGCCTCGGCGACCCGCGCCACGCCCGCCTCCGGCTGAGGGTGATGCATCACTCCACACGCCACTTCGAACTCGGCCCCGAATCGGCGACTCGCCCAAACAAGCAGCGGATCCCAAAGCCGCGCCTGCCGCTCGACCAGTGGGCGCGGCCCCTCGGCGCGGTAGCAGAGGAGGTCGCTTTCGGCGTAGCGCGACAGGCTTGCGGCGAAGGCCGCCGGATCGGGCGCGACCCGGTCGATCGCCGCGTTGGCGAGGCCGGTGAGCGGCATCGAGCGCGGCTCGATCGTCTCGCCTTGCGCGTTCCACTCGTCCGCTATTTCCCCGGCCAGAGCCGCGGTCGGAACGCGCAGCGGACGGCGCAGCGGGGTCATCACCGCGCGCCCGTCCAGCCGGACGGCGAAGCCGTCCTCCTCGGGCTCGACCGACGCCTCCTTGTAGAAGCGCTTCACCGTCCGTCGCGCCGCTTCCAGTGGCGGGAAAGGGCGATCGGCCCCCAGAAGCTCGCGGCCAGGCCGATGAGCGCCAGCGGCAGTCCGACCGCCGGGATTCCGCCCGGTCGAAGCAGGTTCGTCTGCCAGACGGCGAGTCCGATCAGGACCACGATCGTACCCCCGATCCGCACGAGGTTCACCGCGATGAAGCGGTTGCGCCAGAGATCGTCATTGTCGTTGGGAGTCATTCGAAACCTTCACCCGCTTTGGCTTTCCGCTTTTCCAATCCGCTCCTCCGCCGAGAAGTTCCTGATCCCTCAGCGTCTCCGGACATGCTCGATCGCCTCGCGAGCGAGGGCGGTCAAATCCTCGTCCGGTTCGCGCAGGCGGAAGGATGCGTCCCCGGCCGCCGGATCCTCGAAGAAGGCACCGCCGCCCTTCCGGCCGCCGCCCCGTCCGCCTCGGAACACGGCGCTCAAAAATTCCGCCTGCGCCTCGAAATTGAAATCCCGCCACTCCGCCTTGGACCGGCTCTCCGCCCGCCAGTCGTAGGCGTTCTTGCCCTTCACCTGATAGCTCCACTGCGCCCACAGGGCGTCGGCGATGTAGCGCGGCCCGAGATGCTGGTGCTGCCAGACATGGCCGCATTCGTGTACGAGCACGTCCACCTCCCGAACCGTGTCGACCGCCTGCATGTAGAGCCGGTTGCCGAGCGTGAAGGGGCGCGCGGTCGCGCTGAACAAGCCGGCCCGTCCGGCGACGATCCTCACGTTGCCGAGTCGGACGGACGTCCCGTAGACCCGGCGGAGCACGTCGCGCTCCCGCTCGTCGAGCGGACGGTCGACCGGCTGCAGGAACAAAGCGGTCTGAATCAGTCCGACGACGCTCCCGGCGACTGCCAAGGCGCCACCCGCCCAGGAGGCGGCGATGTCCCCCAGTCCGCGAAGCGCCAGCCGCCGGTCGAGCCGGGGCAAGGCGGCGAGGAGGCGAAGCAGCCCGACCGACGTTCCGGCGAGGAGGCCGGCGGCCGCCCGAACGATCATCGAAAGCAGGAACAGCAAGGCGGAAACGGTCGCGCCGAGGCGCCCTCGCGCCCCGCTGCCGACGGCCTCGACGGGGTCGCCGATCCTTCGTGCCGCGGCGGCGACGGCCGCTTCGATGCTCTCCAGCCCGGTCACCGGGAGCCTAGGCCGGAGGCGGACGACGCATCCACGCCGCCATCTCGCCTTCGCCCCGCGCGTCGAGGGCGGAGGCGATTCGCTCGCGCACCGCGGGCGGCTTATCCTGGTCCACCTTCGCGGTGCCGCGCCACGCCGCCACATTCATCTCGAAGCCGCCGATCGCCTTGACCAGGCCGTCGAACCGCCCGGGGCTCATCTTGTCCCGGGTCCAGGCGGGCTTGGGCGCGAGCCGGCGCTCGTGCTCCTGGGAAAGATCGTCGAGAAGCCGCACCAGCGCGCCGTCGTCGAGCGGCCGGACCGGACCCTCGGCCTCGACCGCGACGTAATTCCAGGTCGGCACGCGATCCTCGAGCCCGTACCAGTCGGGGCTGACATAGGCGTGCGGGCCGTCGACGACGATCAGCGCGTCGCGGCCGCCGGCGAGGGACGCGTGGACGGAATTGCCGCGCGAGACGTGGAAGCGAAGCCGGCCGTCGTCCACCAGCAGCGGCACGTGCACCGCCCGGAGCCCCTCGGCCGCCTGGACGACGAGCAGGCCGAAACCGATCTGCCGGACCAGCTCCGCCATCGCTACCGCGTCGCTCAGGTGGAACTTGCGGTTGGGATGCATCAGCCCCGGCTCCGGCTTCGCCGCTCGCCCTTGCGTTCCTTGCGCCGCGACTTGGCCGCCGCCGCCGTGGCCCGCTTCTTCCCTTCCGCGGTCTCGGAGAATTTCACCTCGTCGAGCGGAAGGTCGCCCGCCGCCGGGTCGAAGCCGAGATTGGCCATCGATTCGGCGAGATGCTCGGGAAGCTCGGCGGTGACGTCGATCCGGCCCTCGTCGGGATGGTCGATCCGAAGGCGCCGGGCGTGGAGGTGGAGCTTGCGGCTGATCGTTCCGGTCAGGAACGCGTCCTGGCCGCCATATTTGCCGTCGCCGACGATCGGGTGGCCGATCGCCGCCATGTGGACCCTAAGCTGGTGGGTTCGACCGGTCAGCGGCTGGAGCTCGACCCAGGCGGCGCGCGACCCGGCCCGGTCGATCACCCGGTAGCGGGTGCGGGCGGGAAGCCCCTCCTCGCCCTCCTCGACGTGCATCTTCTCGCCGCCGGTTCCCGGCTGCTTGGCGAGCGGCAGGTCGATATAGCCGTCCCGCACCTCCGGCACTCCGACCACCAGCGCCCAATAGACCTTGCGGGCGGTGCGGCCCGAAAACGACTTGGAGAAAAAGGCGGCCGCCCGAGCGGTCCGGGCGAGGAGGAGGACTCCCGACGTGTCCTTGTCCAGCCGGTGGACCAGCTTGGGCCTCTGCCCGGCCTCGTCCGCGAGGCCGTCGAGAAGGCCGTCGAGATGGGTCCGGGTTTTCGTCCCGCCCTGGGTGGCGAGGCCCGGCGGCTTGTTGACGACGATCGCCTGGGCGTCGCGGTGGATGACGATCTCGTTGACGAAGGCGATCTCGTCGTCGCTCAAGGTCGGGCGGTGGACCTTCGGCTTGGGCGCCGCCGGCGGCTCGGCCGGGGGGACTCGGATCGTCTGTCCCGCCTCGATCCGGTCGCCGGGCGCGGCGCGCTTGCCGTCGATCCGAAGCTGGCCGGTCCGCGACCAGCGCGAGACCATGTTGAAGCTCGCGTCCGGCAGGTGGCGCTTGAACCAGCGGTCGAGGCGGATTCCGTCGTCGTCCGGAGCGACGGTGAACTGGCGCACCTCGCTCATGCCACCGCCCTCGCCGCCCACCAGCCGAGGAACAGCAGGCCGAGCGCTCCGAGCACGGAGGCCAGGGCGTAGAGCGCCGCGACTCCCGCCTCGCCGCGCTCGAGCATCCCGAACAGGTCCAGGCTGAAGGCCGAGAAGGTGGTGAAGCCGCCGAGCACCCCCACTCCGAGCAGGAGCCAGAGCGGACGGCCCGTCATCCCCTCGCCCGCGAGGACGCCGGCGAGAAGGCCCATCAGGAGCCCTCCGGCGAGGTTCACGACCAGCGTTCCCCACGGAAATCCGGGCCCGGCGATCCGAAGCGCCGCCCGGCCCGCCTCGTAGCGAAGCCCCGCCCCGGCCGCTCCGCCGATCAGCACGTATAAGAGGTTGGGCATGGCGTCCGTCTAGCCTCGCCGGTCCGTGCGCGCCACCCCTCCAACGGATGGGGTGACGCCGCGCCCTTCACCCCCTATCTCGCCCGCATCATGGCCGCTCCCGTCCTCGCCTTCGAAAATCTCGGCCTCGTCCAGGGCAATGGCTGGCTGTTCCGGGGAATCGACCTGTTCGTCGGCGCCCGCGACCGGCTGGCGCTGATCGGTCGCAACGGCGCCGGCAAGACGACCCTGCTCAAATGCCTCGCGGGCACCATCGACACCGACGAAGGCCGCCGGACGATCCAGCCCGGAACGCGGGTCGTCCTGCTCGAGCAGGACCCGAAGGTGGAGGCGTTCGCGACGCTCCGAGACTTCGCCCTCCACGGCCCCGAGGCCCCCGCCCCGCACGAGGTGGACTCCATCGCCGATCAGCTTGGCATCGACCTCGACCGGCCGGCCGCGACCGCGTCCGGAGGAGAGCGGCGCCGGGCCGCGATCGCCCGGGCCCTCGCGCAGGACCCCGACGTGCTCCTCCTCGACGAGCCGACCAACCATCTCGACCTCGCCGCGATCGAGTGGCTCGAGGATTGGCTCGGCCGCTACACCGGCGCCTTCATCGTCATCAGCCACGACCGCACCTTCCTCAAGCGCCTCACCCGCTCCTCGCTGTGGCTGGAGCGCGGAAGCCTTCGCCGCGCGGAGATCGGCTTCGGCGGCTTCGATGCCTGGACCGAGGCGGTCTACGCCGAGGAAGCGCGCGCCGCGGAGAAGCTCGACGCCCGGCTGAAGCTCGAGCTTCACTGGCTCCAGCGCGGGGTCACCGCCCGGCGCAAGCGCAACCAGGGCCGCCTCGCCAAGCTCGGCGAGATGCGCGCCGCCCGAGCCGCGATGATCGGGCCGGCCGGGGCGGCCAAGCTCGGCCTCGAGAATGACGACGTGAAGACCAAGATGGTCATCGACGCCGAGAAGGTGACGAAGCGCTTTGGCGATCGCACCATCATCCGCGACTTCACCCTGCGCGTGCAGCGCGGCGACCGGATCGGCGTGGTCGGCGCCAACGGGGCCGGCAAGACGACGCTTCTGAAGCTCCTCACCGGCGAGCTCGATCCGGACGAGGGGCGCATCCGCCGCGCCAAGACCCTGGAAGGGATCATGATCGACCAGCAGCGCCGCCTGCTCGATCCCGACAAGAGGATCCGCGACGTCCTCGCCGACGGCGGCGACTGGATCGAGGTGCTCGGCCACAAGAAGCACATCCAGGGCTATCTGAAGGAATTCCTGTTCGAGCCGGGCTTGGTCGACGCCAAGGTCGGCACGCTGTCCGGCGGAGAGCGCTCGCGCCTTCTCCTCGCCCGCGAGTTCGCCCGGCGCTCCAACCTTCTCGTCCTCGACGAGCCGACCAACGATCTCGATCTCGAGACCCTCGACCTCCTCCAGGAGGTGATCGCCGACTATGACGGAACCGTCCTCATCGTAAGCCACGACCGCGACTTTCTCGACCGAACGGTGACGATCACGCTCGGCCTCGACGGCTCGGGCAAGGTCGACATCGTCGCCGGCGGCTACGAGGATTGGGAGAAAAGGCGGCGGCAGGCTCCCCTCCCGCGAGCGGGAGGGGCCGGGGGAGGGAAGGTCGGCAAGCCGGCCGCCTCGAACGGCCCCTCCCCTGCCCCCTCCCGCAAGCGGGAGGGGAATAAGCTCACCTACAAGGACCAGCGCGACTTCGACCTGCTCCCCAGCCGAATCGAGGAGATCGAGGCGCAGATCGCCCGCGACGAGGCGGCACTGTCGGACCCGGACCTCTACACGCGCGACCCGAAGCGCTTCGCCGCGCTGACGGCCGCGATCGACAAGGCGCGGACGGAGCGCGAGGCGGCCGAGGAACGCTGGCTGGAGCTGGCCGAGAAGGTCGAAACGCTGGCCGGCTAAATCCTCCCCGGAACGGGGAGGAGGACCATGCGAAGCATGGTGGAGGGGCTGGCACGGAGGCCGAAGCAGCCCCTCCACCACCGCCTCCGGCGGCGGTCCCCCTTCCCGTTGCCGGGGAGGATCGAACTAGCGCATCCGCTCCCAGCCCGCGGGGCAGGTGGTGCCCGGCCCTTCGTCCAGATCCAGGCAGCGGCCGTCGATCTTCGTCAGGTCCAGCGGCACTCCGATCAGCGCCGCCAGGGTCGGCAGGATGTCCGTCGTCTCGACTGGAAGCGGCTGCTCGTAGGGGGTCATGCCCTTGCGCCAGAACAGGATCGGCACCCGCCGATCGTAATCCCACGGGCTTCCGTGAGTCGCGACGTAGCCGCGGCTCGTATCGAAGATCGGGGTGACCCGCGGCTTCAGGAGGACGACGAAATCGCCCGACCGCTCCGGGTCGAAGCTCGCCTTGGCGCGGTCCAGCAGGCTCCACGTATCCGGCGTTCCCCTGGGGGCCGGAGCGGCCATCAGGTCGGCGTGGGTGAAGACGGCGGCGACCTGGGGGTGGGCGCGGTAGGCGGCGACCGCCGCGGCGGCGGCTCGGGTCCGCTGGGCGGGCTTCAGCGCCGAGTCGATATACATGTCGCCGAACGCGCCGTCGCCGAACAGCACCGGACCCTTGAGCTTGAGCTTCTGGGCGAGCGTCTTGCCCATATTGTCGGCGTTGAGCGCCGGATCGACCCGCGCTGCCTCGGGCAGGCCGTGCTGGCGGTGGCGCTCGGGGATGTCGCTTCCGCCATGGTCGGCGGTCAGCATCACGACATAGTCGATCCCGGTCGCGTCCAGCCCGCGGAAGAATTCGCCGAGCGCCTTGTCGAGCGCCATCAGCTGGATGCACATCTCGCTGCCCTGGGTGCCGTAGGTGTGGCCGACATAATCGGTCGCCGACATTCCGAGGATCAGGAGGTCGGTCGACTCGCCCTCGCCGAGCTTCATCTCGCGGCGCAGCCCCTCGCCGAGCGACAGGGTCGCCCGATCGAAGTCCGGAGAGGCGCGGAAGGCGGTGCGGTCGCCGGCTTCCCGGGCGAACCGGCCGTCGCCGACCGTCCGGGTGGTGCCGACGACGGGCAATGCGCGGCTGTGCGCCTCGCACACGCCGGGCAGCGAGCGCGGCTCGCGGGCGCGGGTCAGGGCGTCGGCGACGTCGCGGTTCGCCGCCGTCACCGCGGCCGGCGTGGTCGCCCCGGTGCCGGTATATTCCTTGCCGTTCCAGTACCAGCGCTGGTCCGGCCCATAGCCGCCCATCATGATCGCCGCCCGGTCCTTGCCCGACGCGACGGCGACCCGGCTGCGCGGATCGGCGCGCTTCATATAGTCGCCCAGCGCCGGCACCTTCAGGTGCCAGGTCGAGACGGTATATTTGTCGTGGGTGGTTCCGGCGATCCGCTCGTCCTCGGAGCAATAGACGTTCTTGTCCTCGCGCGGCGCCTTCATGTTGAACCAGTTGTTGGCGATGATCCCGGTGCGCGCCGGATGCGATCCGGTGAGGATGGTCGAATGGCCGGGGCAGGTCTCCGTGGCGTTGTGCGACTGATAGCCCATCGGGAACACCACGCCTTCCGAGAGGCGCTGGAGGCCGCCGTCGAAATGCTGGCGATACTGGTTGAACAGGTCGGCGGAGAACTGGTCGACGGAAATCACGACGACGAGCTTGGGCTTCTTCGGCGGCTGCGCTGCGGCGGGCGCGACGGCGAACGCGGAAAGGGCGAGAAAGGCGGCGAGGCGGCGCAATTTCATTAGGAACGGTCCCCCTTTGGAACGGCGCCCTGATCTACAGCAGAAGCGGCGCGGGGCAAGCCGTTCGCCCTCTCGACAGCGCCGAAAATCTTTGCGAGCCAAGCGCCGTCAACCGAGGGGAATGAGCACGCATGGATTCGACCGACGCCGCCGACCTGATCGCCGAGATTCACGAGGAGCGGAAGGAGAACGAAGCGGACGACCGCTTCCGCAACCGCGCCGCTTTGCTGATCGCCTTCCTCGCCGCGGTGCTCGCCGTCGGCGGCCTGGGCGGGGGCAACGCCACCGACGACATGGTCGGCAACAACATCAAGGCGTCCGACAGCTGGGCCTTCTATCAGGCCAAGAACGTCCGCCAGACGATGTACGAGATCGCCGTCGACGACCTCGAGCAGCAGCTCGCCACCGGCGCGCTCACCCCGGCGGGAAAGGCCGCCGCCGAGCAGCGCCTGGCCAAGTACAGGGAGACGGTCACCCGCTACGACAGCGAGCCCGATCCCAAGGCGCCGGGCGATCCGCTGAAGGGCGATGGCAAGAAGCAGATCAAGGCGCGCGCCCAGGCCTATGAGGCGGGGTTCGACCAGGCCTCGCGGCGGGACAATAATTTCGACCTGGCCGAGGTCTTCCTGCAGCTCGCGCTCGTGCTCGGCTCGGTCGCGATCCTCGCCGTCAGCCGCTGGATCCTGATCCTCTCGGCCGCGACCGGCGCCCTCGGCGCGCTTCTGACCCTCAACGGATTTCTGCTTCTGGTCTGATAGGGGACAGTTACTTTTCAGCGCCGCCGGGCGGCGTTCGCACTTCTCGGCGAAAAAGTAAGCGTCCCCTCACGCGCCGTCCCCTCACGCGCTGCTCCTCACGCGCCGGGGCTCGCCGCCTGCTGAAGCAACGCTAGGCCTCTCGCCCGATCCCGCTTGCTCTTGAACAGAAGCCAGCCGTAGGTGTCGGCGGTCGCCGGGTTGCGCGGATCGAGCGTCCAGGCTTTGCCGGCTAGCGGCAGCGCCCGTTCGTAATCGCCCTTCGCGGCATAAGCCCAGGCAAGGTTGTTGAGCAGGGTCGAATCGCGGTCGCCAAGCCGGGCCCGAAGCCGCTCCAGAAGAGCGATCGCTTCGTCCCACCGGCGCGCCTGGAGGAGCGAGTCGGCGGCGAGCAGCTGGCCTGGGACGCTCTGCGGATTCTGGGCGAGGAACAGAGCCAGCACCTGCCCCGCCCCGGCGGCGTCGCCGCCGCGCCGAAGCGCCTCGACCAGGCGAAGCGCCACGGGTTCGCTGAAGGCGATGTTCGCGGCGCGCCGATAGGCTTCGGCCGCCCCCCGCGTGTCGCCGGCCAGGCCGAGCGCATCGCCGGCGAGCACATGGGCTTCCGGAGCGCCGGGATTGGCCTGCTCCAGCCGCCGGGCGCGTTCCACCGCCTCGGGCGTGAAACCCCGGCCGAGCAACGCCCGGATCAGCGCTACCTGGGCGGACGCGTCGGGCCGCGCCTCCGCCTCGCGGCGAAGCACCGCCAGAGTGTCGTCGTCGACCCAAGTCGCGATCAGGCCGGCTTCGTTGCGGCTCTGCGGCCGGGCGGCGCGGGCGCGATAGGCGGCCGCCGCGCGCGGATCTCCGACCCCGGCACAGGCGTCCGCCATCAGGCGCAGCGAATAAGAGTCGGCGTCGGGCCGATCGACGAGCAGTCGGAGCGCGTCGATGACGGCCCGGGAATCGCCCCGCCGCCACTGCGCCGCGGCAAGCAGCCGCCGCGCCTTGATATTATCGGGCTGAAGCGAAACCAGCCGGGTGAGGCGCTCGGCGGCGAGGTCGGCATGACCCGTCTCCAGCTCGACCGAGCCGGCGAGCAGCATTCCGGCCGGGCTGTCGTCGAAGGCGCCGCCGGTTCGGCGGTAAAGGTCTCGGGCCAGGTCGAACTTGCCGGCGCGGGCGGCGAGCAGGGCGTCGAGGAACCAGGCGCGCGGATTGGCGGGCTCGGCGGCGAGCACCTGGCGCGTGTCGGCAAGCATGTCACGGGTGCGGCCGAGCTCGAGCAGGGTCGCCGCGCGCTCCAGACGGACGACGACATTGTCGGGCTCGACGTCGAGCGCCCGGTCCAGCCAGGGCATGGCGGCGGCGAGGCCGTACTGGCTGCGGGTCAGCTCGCCCCTTAGGCCGACCGCCTCGGAATTGGCCGAATCGAGCGCCACCGCCCGGTCGGCGGCGGCGATGGCTCCGGCGAGATCGCCGCTGCCTCGGCGGAAGCGGGCGACGTCGGTCCAGATCCGGCTGTCGCGGGGGTCGGCGGCGAGCGCGGCGGCAAATGCCGCTCCGGCGCCGGCCTTATCGCCGGAAGCATCGAGCGCGAGTCCGCGGATCCGTGCGCCATAGCCCGCGAAGCGGGCAGGCACCTGCCCGGCTTCCGCGACGGCGCGGTCATAATCCCCCTGCAGGAACAGCGCGTGCGCCATCAGGTGGCGAGTGTCCGAGAGCGGAGCGCCGAGCTGGCGGGCTCGGTCGATCTCCGCCCCGGCGGCGGCGCCGTCGCCCAGCCGAAGGCAGGTCCGGGCGAGCGCGAGGCGGACGGTCGGGCTTGCCGGCGCGGTCTTGACCGCGTTCAGGAAGTCGATGCGCGCGGTGCGCAGCTCACCCGCCTGGAGCGCTGCCAGGCCTTTTCGATAATCGCCCTCGGCCGAACCTGCCGGCGCATTGGCGCAGGCCGCGACTCCGAGAAGCAGTCCGGCCAGGAGCAGCCGCTTCACGGCTGGAGCTCATATTGCTTGAGGAGGTCGTAGAGGGTCGGCCTGCTGATCCCGAGCAGCTTGGCGGCGCTGGAGATATTGTTGTCGGCGCGCGCCAAGGCCTGGCGGATGGCGCGGCGGTCCGCCTCTTCGCGGACCGTTTTCAGGTTGACCGGAAGCCTTTCCTCCTCCGCTCCGTCGAGATCGAGATCCTCCGCGGTGATGAGCTTGCCGTCGGCCATGATGACGGCGCGCTTCATCCGGTTCTCGAGCTCGCGGACGTTGCCGGCCCAGGGCCAGGCGTCGATGGCCGCGAGCGCCGAGACGGAGAGCCCTTTGACCTGCGAGTTCATCTGCCGGGCGAAGATGTGGAGGAAGTGCCGGGCGAGGAGCGCGGCGTCGCCGGGCCGCTCCGCGAGGCTCGGGATCCGCACGACGATCTCGGCGAGCCGGTAGTAGAGATCCTCGCGAAATCCGCCGGACTGGATCATCGCCGGAAGGTCCTGATGGGTCGCGCAGACGATCCGAGTGTCGACAGGGATCGCCTTTCGACCGCCGATCCGCTCGATCACCCGCTCCTGGAGGAAGCGCAGGAGCTTGACCTGGAGCGGAAGCGGGATGTCGCCGACCTCGTCGAGGAAAAGCGTGCCTCGATGGGCAAGCTCGATCTTTCCTTCGGTCGTCTTGATCGCCCCGGTGAAGGCGCCCTTCTCGTAGCCGAACAGCTCCGCTTCGAGCAGGTTCTCCGGGATCGCGGCGCAGTTGATCGCCACGAACGCTCCGCCGGACCGGTTGCTCGCCTGGTGAAGTCCGCGGGCGAGCAGTTCCTTGCCGGTTCCGCTGGCGCCGAGAAGCATCACCGAAACGCCCGTATTCGCCACCCGCTCGATTGTCCGGGCGACCTTGAGCATCTCCGGCGAGGCGGTGATCATCGTCCCGAGCACCGTCTTGTCGTCGCCCGCTTTCTCTTCGAGGCGGCGATTCTCGGTCTCGATGCCGTGAAGCTGGAAGGCGCGTCGGACGATCAGGCCGAGCTGGTCGATGTCGACCGGCTTCTGGTAGAAATCGTAGGCGCCCGAAGCGATCGCCCGGAGCGCGCTTTCGCGGGCTCCGTGGCCGGAGGCGACGATCACCTTCGTTTCCGGCTTGAGCGACAGGATCGTCTCGAGGGTCGCGAAGCCCTCGCTTACGCCGTTGGGATCCGGCGGCAGGCCGAGGTCGAGGGTGACGACGGGCGGCTCCTGCGCCCGAAGCAGGTTGATCGCCGAATCGCGGTCGGAGGCGACGATCACCTCGTAATCGTCATAGGCCCAGCGCAGCTGGCGCTGGAGCCCTTCGTCGTCCTCGACGACCAGCAGCCTGGGCTTCGTCACCGCGTTCATGCGCACATCCGTTCGTCTCGAATTGCCGCTTCGGCGAGCGGCATGAGCAAGGTGAAGCGGGTCCCGGCGCCTTCCCGGCTGTCGACCTCGATCCGGCCGCCCATCGCCTCGATGAGTGTCTTGGCTTCGAAGGCGCCGACTCCGAAGCCCATGTCCTTGGTGGAGGCGAAGGGCTGGAACAGGCGGGTTCGGACGAAGTCGGCGGACATGCCCGAGCCTCGGTCGATCACCTCGATCGACGCATTCGCACCCCGCCGCGCGAGGACGATCCGGACCGCCGCGCCCGGGGGGCTGGCGTCGATCGCGTTCTGCACGAGGTGCATCAGAGCCTGCTCGAGGCGCGCCGGATCGGCGAGGACGGCGATCCCCTCGTCTCCCTCGACCTCGACCGGATGCACACGCCGCTTGATCCGCGCCACCGCCGCGGCGGGCTGGACCGCCGGGACGGCGCGCACCGGCTCGGCCTCGACATTGGCATTGCCCCGGCTCAGCCGCGCCAGCAGGTCGTTCATCTTGCGCACCGAGCTTTCCAGGGTGGCGATCATGTCCTGCCGGAATTCGGGCTTGTCGGCGTGCCGCTCGGCATTTCGGACGACGAGGCTCAGCTGGCTGACCAGATTCTTGATGTCGTGCATGATGAAGGCGAAGCGGCGGTTGAATTCGTCGAACCGCTGGGCGTTGGCGAGCGCCTCCTGGCTTCGCGCCTCGGCGAGGTAGCTTGCCGCCTGGATTCCCGCCGTCCGGAAAAGGTCGAAATCCTCCCAGTCGAGAGGCCGTCGGACGATCGGGTGGGCGAGGATGACGAGCCCGGCCAGCCGGTCGTTGTGGAGCAGCGGAACGCCCGCCCAGGCCTCATCCAATCCGGCGAGCCAAGCCGGAGCGGCCAGGCTTGCGGCGGCGCTTTGAAGGAGCCCGCCGCGCGCCGCCTCGAAATCCAGGATGAACGAATGCGCCTCGATGAACTCGACCAGCCTCCGGGCGTCGCCGAATTGCGGCAGGTCGGAATCCCATTTCCAGCGCGCCGCCACTCCGAGTCGGTCCGGCCCCTCGGGGACGAGCAAAAGGCCGGCCGGGCTTCCGGCCACGTCGGCGACCGCCTTGACGATCCGCTCGCCGAGACCCGCTTCGTCCTCTCCGGCCGCTCCGATCGCCCGGGTGAATCGAAGCCACTCCTCGCGATAGTCGTAGCGGTGCTGGAAGAAATGCTTGGCGAGGACGACCCGCCACCACGCCCGCATCCGCCCCGAGGGCAGCAGGACGACGGCGACCAGGGTCATCGCGAAGATGATCGCCACCTGCCCGACCCGCACCCACTCGCCGCCGACCAGCTCGAGCGCCCGGGTCGCGGTCATCATCAGGATCAGGTAGCCGAGGATCGCCATCACCGAGAGCGACTGGAAGGTCGCGGTGCGCGAGATGCTGACCCGCCACTGGGCGTTGCGCCGGCTGGCGAGGGCGAACAGCGGGACCAGCGCCGACAGGATCGCGCCGCGCATCGCGGTAAGGTCCTCGACCGGGCCTCGAGTCAGGTAGGCGACGGTATAGAGGTGGAGATCGTAGGCCCACATCGCGGCCAGGGCGATCATCGGAAGCCGGATCCCCCAGCGGCTGTCGGGCGCCGCCTGGGCGTAGAGATTGTGGACCAGGACGAGCGAGCCCGCGGCGACGATCAGCCCGATCATCTGGCCGCTCGACAGGAGCGCGTGGTAGACGACGGGCTTGTCGAGGAATTGCGGAGCCACTCCGGCGATGGTCAGCTGAAGGCCGATCACTCCCGCGACCACCGTATAGACGAGCTTCAACGCCCGCTGCCGCTCGTCCTCGTGGGCGGCTCCGGCGAGGCCGTACATGAAGGCGAGGAAGCCGAAATTGCGCCCGCTCTCGGCAAGCCCGGCCGCCATGCTGGCGGGGCCGGCGAGGGCTGTGAACACCCCCCACAGCGAAGTCACCGCGAAGGCGGCGACGAGCGGCCGGTTGCGCGCGTCCTGCTTCCAGTGGCGAAGCTGCCAAAGCGCCAGCACGGCGTAGAGGATCGCCGCCAGCGCGTGGCTCCAGAACAGGATCAAGGCGCTCATCGCCCGCTCACCGGGCGCCTTCCGGCCAAAGCACGACCCGAACCGTCTGGAGAAGGATGAGGAGATCGAGGAAGGGCGTGTAGTTCTTAGCGTAATAGAGGTCGAACTCGAGCTTCTCGCGCGCATCCTCGACGCTAGCGCCATAGGGCAGGTTGATCTGCGCCCAGCCGGTGATCCCCGGCTTCACGACATGCCGCTCGCCGTAATAAGGCAGCCGCGCCTCGAGGTCGGAGACGAATTGCGGCCGCTCGGGGCGCGGCCCGACCAGGCTCATCTCGCCCTTCAGCACCGTCCAGGCCTGGGGAAGCTCGTCGATCCGCAGCTTGCGGATCACCGAGCCGACCCGGGTCACGCGAGGATCGTCCTTCTGCGCCCAGACCGCCTTTCCGCCGACCTCGGCATCCTCGCGCATCGAGCGGATCTTGAGGATCTCGAATGGCGTCCCGTAGAGGCCGACGCGCTTCTGCCGGAAGAAGGCCGGCCCCTTGCTCTCCATCTTCACGAGCAGGGCGGTGAGCAGCATCACCGGTCCGAAGAGGATCAGGATCGTGCCCGAGACGAGGATGTCGAACAGCCTCTTGCCCGCCGCCGAGATCCGCCGGCCGGACGAGAAGCCGTCGGAGAAGATCAGCCAGGACGGGTTCAAGCTGTCGAGGTCGACCCGCCCCGTCTCCCGCTCGAGGAAGGACGAGATTTCGTTGACATGGACTCCGGTGGTCTTGATCCGGAGCAGGTCGGCGAGCGGCAGGGCGTTGCGCCGCTCCTCCAGCGCCAGCACCACCTCGCTCGCCGCCAGGCGGACGACATGCTCGCCGAGGTTCGGAATGTCGGCGCGGTTGACGGCGCCGGCGACGGCCACCGGTCCGTCGTTCATCGCGACGAAGCCGGCGATCGCGAAGCCGGCTTCCTCCTTCCTCGCGAGCGCCTGGAGCCGGGCCGCGCGCGGCCCCGCGCCGAGCACCAGGACTCGGCGGCGGAACGCCTCGCCGCCGAGCGTCCGCTCGAACACCAGCCGGGCGGCGAACACCGCTCCGATGGCGAGCGCCATGGCGTAGAGCAGGTTGGAGCGCCAGAAGCCGACCGCCGGCATCAGGAAGAAGATCAGGCTGAGCAGAAGCACGCCGAGTGAAACCGCCACCACCAGGCGCGCCGCGGCGATCCGCATCGAGCGGAGCGCGTCGACGCCGTAGGCGCCGACCCCGACCATGGCGAGCTGAAGCGTCGCCGCGAAGACGAGAAGGTGGGGGAGCCGGCCGGGATCGAAATCGCCGTCGATCCCGATCTGCCAGGCCCGAAGGGTCCACCCCGCCTCTCCCGCGAGCAGAAGCAGGACGAAGTCCACGAGGCCCAGGAAGAGCACCGTGTGCGGGACATAATGCTTGAACAGGCGGATCATGGCCGCTCCGTCCCTTGCGCTGTAAGCTTTTCCGACACTCCGACGCTGTCGCAGAAATTGACAAACAAAGGGTGAAAGACGTGCGCCCGTGACCGTCGCCCCAGCGGAGGCTGGGGCCCCGGCGGGTGAAGAGCGCGGACGTTCGTCGAGGGCGCGGGCTCAAACGCTCGAGCCCTTCACCCCCTGGGGTCCCAGCCTTCGCTGGGACGACGTGGCCGTCTGGACTTCCCGAGCGGCGCCGCGCAGTCTCGGCCCCGGGGGACGGGCCATGACCGAGGAAGCGCGCCATCACGTGAAGCTCGCCGAGGGCGAGAAGAAGCTGCTCGCCGAGCTTCGGGCGAAGCGGCGGCAACAGCGCGAGCGCGGGCCGGTGACGGCGCCGGCGGTGGCGACTCGCGGCCAGCGCATCGCCGACGCGGTCGCCTCGACGATGGGCTCCTGGCGGTTCATCATCATCCAGACGACCCTCCTGACCGCCTGGGTGGCGCTGAACGTCACCGCCTGGGTCCGACACTGGGACCCTTATCCGTTCATCCTTCTCAACCTCGCTCTGTCGTTCCAGGCCGCCTACGCCGCGCCCTTCATCATGATGAGCCAGAACCGCCAGGCCGACGTCGATCGGCGAAAGGCCGAGGACGATTACCGGATCAACGCCAAGGCCGAGCTCGAGATCGAGCTTCTCCACCAGAAGGTCGACGAGCTTCGCGAGCGCGAGCTCGCCGCCCTCGCCGCCTCGGTCGAGCGGCTGACCGCCTTGCTCGAGAAGGCCGGGGGAAGCGGAAAGTAGCTCGGTGCCGCGATTTGCCCCTTCTCCCGCCCGCGGGAGAGGGGAGAGAAAAGGGTCTTCGCCCGCGAAGGCTGGCGTGGCCCGTGGGCAGACCCTAAAGCCGCCCGATGAGCGCCGACCGAATAACGCCCGTCATCCTTTCCGGCGGCTCGGGGACTCGCCTCTGGCCGCTGTCGCGGCTCGGCCGGCCCAAGCCGCTCGTCGCTCCGGCCGGCGGCGCCACTCTGGTTCAGCAGACCGTCCTGCGGGTGCGCGACCCGGCGCTGTTCGCTCCGCCCGTCGTCGTCGCCGGCCCCGAGCATGCCGACGCGATCGCCGCCCAGATCGGCGAGGCCGGAGTGCCGGCGGGCTCCTTCATCGTCGAGCCGGCGGCGCGCGGCACGGCACCCGCCATCGCCCTCGCCGCGCTCGCGCTTGCCGACGACGACCTGCTCCTCGTTCTTCCGAGCGATCACGTCATCCGGGACGAGGAGGCTTTCCGGGCCGCGGTGGAGACCGGGCGCGCCGCGGCGGAGGCGGGCCGGCTGGTCGCCTTCGGGATCGAGCCGGAGCGGGCGGAGACCGGCTACGGCTACATGCGGATCGGCGCCTCCCTGGGAAGCGGCGCCTACGGCGTCGCGCGGTTCGCCGAAAAGCCCGACCGTGCGACCGCGGAAGCCTGGCTCGCCGAGGGCGGCTGGCTTTGGAATGCGGGGCTGTTCCTGATGCGCGCGCGCGATTGCCTCGCCGCGCTCGAGGCGGAGGCGCCCGTGCTGCTGGCGGCGGCGCGAGCGGCGATGGACGGCGCCGAACGCGAGGGAGACCGGCTGCGCCCCGCCGCCGCCGCCTTCGCCGCCTCGCCCGCCCAATCCTTCGATCGGGCGGTGATGGAAAGCAGCGCTCTGGCCGCCGTCGTCCCGGTTCGGATGGGCTGGTCCGACGTCGGCAGCTGGGAGGCGCTGCACGCGCTGGGCCCGCTCGATCCTGACGGCAACCTGCTGGCCGGCGACGTGGTCGCGCCCGGCAGTCGCGGCTGCCTCGTGCGCTCGGACGGCCCGGTCGTGGTCGCACTGGGCGTTTCCGACCTCGTCATCGTCGCCACCGAGCGCGCGGTCCTGGTCGTGCCGCGCGGCGAGACCCAGCGGGTCCAGGAGGCGATTGAAGCGTTGGAGGCGAGGGTCCGTACTCCGACACCGGGGCGGGGGCGAGAAGAGGAAGACGAATGACTCCCGAAATCAGGACTCTCGGAACGACGGGCATGGCGACACCGCGCCTCGTTCTGGGCGGCAACGTGTTCGGCTGGAACGCCACCGGCGACGAGGCTTTCCGGATCCTCGACCGGTTCGCCGAGGCGGGCGGGACGATGATCGATACGGCCGACGTCTATTCGGCATGGGTGCCGGGCCATCGCGGCGGCGAATCGGAAAGCCTGATCGGCGACTGGCTGCGCCGCCGACGCGGCGGCAAGGACGGAATCCTGATCGCGACCAAGGTGGGGATGCTTCCCGGCGAAGGCGGCGCCAAGCTCGAGCCGGCGCGGATCGCCGCCGCGGCGGAAGCCTCGCTCCGCCGCCTCGGGATCGAGACGATCGACCTTTATTATGCCCACCAGGACGATCCCGAGACGCCGATCGAGGAAAGCCTCGCCGCGTTCGGACGGCTGGTTCAAGAGGGAAAGGTGCGCTCTCTGGGCGCCTCGAACTTCTCGGCCGAGCGGCTGGCGGCGGCGCTGGCGGCGTCCGAGCGTGATGGCCTGCCGCGCTACGAGGTGCTCCAGAACGAGTTCAACCTTATGGCCCGCTCGGCGTTCGAAGGAAGTGTTCAGGACCTCTGCGTCGAGCGCGGCATCGCCGTCCTTCCCTATTACGGCCTCGCCTCGGGCTTCCTCACCGGCAAGTATCGCTCCTCCGCCGACCAGGGAAAGAGCGTCCGCGGCGACCGCATGGCGAAATATCTGAACGCCCGCGGCTTCGCCGTTCTGGACGCGCTCGACGACGTCGCGGGCGAGACCGGCGCGACCCCGTCGCAGGTCGCCCTCGCCTGGCTTGCCGCCCAGCCCGCGGTGGCCGCTCCGATCGCCAGCGCGCGAACGCCGGAACAGATGGAGGAGCTGATCGGCGCGATGACGCTGGAGCTCGGCGAAGACCAGCTGGCGAGGCTCGATTCGGCCTCCCGCGCGGAGGAATGAACATGCTGCGCCGGCTGCTTCCGCTCCTGGCGGCCGCGGCGCTCGCCGGCTGCTCGCCCGATTACCAACCCGATCTGCCCGGCGGGCGGACCGGAGAAGCCCAGGCCCAGGGGCCGAGGGCGACGGCGGTCTTCGCCGGCGGCTGCTTCTGGTGCACCGAAAGCGATTTCGAGAAGGTCCCCGGAGTGATCTCCGCCGTCTCGGGCTTCAGCGGCGGGCGCCTTCGCAACCCGACCTACAAGCAGGTCTCGGCGGGCGGGACCGGCCATTACGAGTCGGTCCGGGTCACCTACGATCCGAACCGGGTGAGCTACCGCCAGCTCGCGCATTATTTCTTCCGCACCGTCGATCCGACCGACTCCGGCGGGCAGTTCTGCGACCGGGGCGACAGCTACCGGACCGCGATCTTCGTCGGCGACGGCCCGCAGCGCGAAGCGGCCGAGGCCGAAAGGTCGGCGGCGGCGGCGACCCTGCGAAGGCCGATCGCCACCGCCATCCTTCCGGCCGGCCCATTCTGGCCGGCCGAGGCCTACCACCAGGATTTCTACCGCAACCACAGCCTCAAATATCATTATTACCGGAGCCGCTGCGGGCGCGATTCGCGGCTTCGGCAATTGTGGGGCGGAACGGCGAGCTGACCCGACCTGCCCCTTCTCCCGCCCGCGGGAGAGGGGGGAGAAGGGCTCTAATCGGCGATGACCGGAGGCCCTCCGCCGCCCTGCGGCTTCGCCTTGCGGAGCAGCCAGACCAGCGGAAGCGCGGCCAGGCTGAGCAGCATCATCAGGTGGAAATCGTCGAGATAGGAGATCATCAGGGCCTGGCGGGTGATCTCGGCGTTCAGCATCGCCATGGCGCTGTCGCCCAACGTCCCTAGCTGCCCGACCACGGCGGGCGAGGCGGCCGGGAGGTTCGCCGCGGTGACGGTGGAGGCGAGGTCGGCGTGGCTGACCTGGACGTTGCGCGCGAGGAGGAACGTCACGACCGAGATGCCGATCGATCCGCCGATGTTGCGCGACAGGTTGAGAAGGCTCGCCCCCGTCGTCCGGTAGCTGGGCGCGAGCGAGGCGAAGGCGAGCGCCTGCAGCGGGACGAAGATGAGGCCCAGCCCCAGCCCCTGGATGATCCCGGAGAGGATGATCGGACGGGAATCCATGACCAGCGTGAAGCCCGACATCTGCCACAGCGACAGAGCCATCAGGGAAATGCCGGCGAAGATGAGCAGGCGCGCGTCAACCTTGCCGGTCAGCCGGCCCGCGATCATCATCGAGATCAGGGTTCCGACGCCCCTCGGGGTGGTGAGGAAGCCGGACTGGAGCACCGAATAGCCGTAGAGCTGCTGGAGGAGCGGCGGCAGGAGCGCGAGGCCGGCAAGCAGGAGCACGCCCGTCACCGCCATGAACAGGATCGCGAAGCTGAAATTGCTGTCGGCGAACATCTTGGGGTCGAACAGCGGCTGCCGGCCGGTGGCGAGGTGGACGACGAACATCCACGCACAGGACAAGGCGAGGCCGGCTTCGATGCAGACCTCCCAGCTGTCGAACCAGTCGAGCTGCTCGCCGCGGTCGAGCATCATCTGGAGCCCTCCGAGGGCCAGCGCCAGCAGCGCGAAGCCGAACAGGTCGAAGCGCCGCTTCTTCACCGCGCCCGAGGGCATGAAGCGGATGAGGAGCAGGGTGCAGACGACCCCGACCGGAAGGTTGACCAGGAACACCCAGCGCCAGGAGAAATTGTCGGTCAGCCAGCCGCCGAGCACGGGCCCGAGGATCGGCCCGATCATCACGCCCATTCCGAACATCGCCATCGCCCGGGCGTGCTTCGAGGGCGGGTTGATGTCGAACATCACCGCCTGAGCGATCGGGACGAGGAACGCTCCGGACACGCCCTGGAGGGCGCGGAAGACGACCATCTCCGGCAGGTTCTGAGCCATGGCGCACATCACCGAGGCGGCGGTGAAGGCGATCACCGACCAGACGAACAGCCGCTTGCGCCCGACCCGGTCGGCGAGCCAGCCGGTGATCGGAATGGCGATGGCGGAAGCGACGATATAGCTGGTCAGGACCCAGTTGATCGTCTCGCGGGTGGCCGACATCGACGCCATCATGTGCGGCAGGGCGACGTTGGCGATGGTGGTGTCGAGCACCTGAAGAAGCACCGCCATCATGATCGCGACGGTGAGGATTCCGTGCTCGACTCCGTCGAGCTTCAGGGTCGCCTGGTGCGGATTGAGAGCGGCGGTGGCCATCAGCGCCGCTCCCTCGACCGGCGGAAGGCAGACAAGACGCCATCGCCCCGCTCCGTTCGCCGCGAGCGAAGTCGCTGGGCGCCGCCGAGCGAAGCTCGAGGCAAGCGGGTTTGGATCCGTAGGCTCACGATTCTTCCTATGCCCGGATCACCGCTGCGCCGTCCGCTGGGGCTGGGCGGGCCTCGGCGGAAGCGGCTGCTCCTTGGTGTCGACCTTCACCTCCGCCGAAAGCCCGGCGAGGAGCGGCCGGCCCGGCGACTCGTCGAGCGCGATGCGCACCGGCACGCGCTGGGTGACCTTGACCCAGTTGCCGGTCGCGTTCTGCGCCGGAAGGACCGAGAATTCGGAGCCCGTGCCGCGGCCTATCGACGCGACGTGGCCGCGCAGCTTGTGCGACGGATACGCGTCGAGCTTCACCTCCGCCGGTTGGCCAGGGGCCATGTTGCGAAGGTCGGTCTCCTTGTAATTGGCTTCGATCCAGGTTTCGGCGCTGCGCACCACCGTCACCATCGCCAGGCCCTGGACGGCCATCGCGCCGAGCTGGAGCCGATCGGTCTGGCTTACATAGCCGTCCACCGGCGCCCGCACTTCGGTGCGCTTCAGGTCGAGCAGGGCGCGGTCGCGCGCCGCCATCGCCGCGGCGATCGCCGGCTGCGCGTCGGCCGGTCCCTGGCGGAGCTGAGCGGCGGTGACCTGCGCCTGGTTGCGGGCATTGGCGAGCCGCTGCTTGGCCTCCTGGACGCTGTGAAGCGCCTGGTCGTACTGGACCCGGGTGGTGAAGCCGCGCCTCATCAGCTCGGCGTAGCGGCCGAAATCGCGCTGCGCGATGAGGAGATTGTCCTGAGCCGCCTGGATGTCCGCGCCGGTGCCCGCATTCTCCGCCTGGAGCTTGCTCACCGAGACCTGCGCCGAGGCGATCTGAGCCTCCGCCTGCTCGAGCGCGATCTGGTAGGGCCGCGGGTCGATCCGGAAGAGCAGGTCGCCCTTCTTCACCGGCTGGTTTTCCTTCACCCGCACCTCCGCGACCGGACCGGTCACCTGGGCCGAGACCGCGAACTTGTCCTGCTGCACATAGGCGTTGTCGGTCGATACGAACCGGCCGGACGTCAGGTAGAAATAGGCCCCGACCGCGAGCACGATCAGAGGCAGCGACAGCATCAGGATCAGCCGCAGCCGCTTCTTCTTCGGCGGCGCGGCCTCGACTCCCGCGGCCGCCGCTTCGTCCTGGGCGGCCGTGATGGCGCCTTCCTTCATGATGCTCTCCGTTTAGCTGCAGCCGCGGGGGCGACGTTCGCCCGAACCCGCGCCAATATGCCGCGCACGCCCGCCTGCTCCTCGTCGGAGACGCCGGCCAGCGCTTCGCCGATCAAATTCTCGGCGATGCGGCGAAGTTCCTCGATAATCGGTCTCGCCTTTTCGGTCAGATAGATGCGCCGGGCGCGCCGGTCGGATTCGTCCGCCCGCCGCTCGACCAGCCCCGCCTCCTCGAGACGGTCGACCATCCGGCACAGCGTGATCGGCTCGACGTCGAGATGATCGGCAAGCGCGACCTGACGAAGCCCGTCCTCGCGCTTCAGGAACGACAGCACCCGCCATTGCGCCCGGGTGACGCCCTGCTCGGCCGCCCGCCGATCGAACGCGCGGCGAAGCGCGAGCGCCGTCTCGCTCACCTCGAAAGCGAAATTGGTATCCATGGCATGGATATAATAAGGAGGCTTATCAGTTGCAACCAGCAACGTTGTAGGGCGTCACCCGCCGCGGGCGAGATCCGCCATGAACGCTCGAACCCGCGCCGCGTTCACTCCAAGATCGCTCTGGCCGACCCGGCTGACCGAGCGCATGTCGACCAGCGAGCCCCCGCCGGGCGCCGGACGCACCCGGATGACGACGTCGTCCTTGAACCGGAAGAAGCGGCTCGTCGCCGTCGCCTCGACCCGGCCGGCGGCCGGATCGACCAGGGCGAGCGTCCAGCCGCGCTCGCGCGCCAGGGCGGCGGCGCGGCGGACGGCGGTCGGCGGGTCCGCGTTGAGCCGAAGGCTTCCAAGGTCGGCATAATGAAGCCGGTGGACCGCCTTCCAGCGCGCCTCGGGCGCCAGTCGCTTGAGGTCCGCTCGACCCTCGTCCGGAATCTTCTCGAGATTGTCGGCGCGCACCGCGAGCCGCTCGAACTTCGGAACGTCGGCGAGGTCGGTCGTCGCGTCGTGGATCGCCGGCACCGCCTTCGCCGTTCGGAGCAGGCTTGCGACATAGAGGAGGAAGCCGGCCGCGACGACGATCGCGACGAGGTTGGCGAGCATCCGTCTCGGCCGCCCGCGGGTCAGGGCCAGCCCGGCGAGCCCCAGCACCGCGCCCAGCGCCGCGGCCCAGAAGGCGAAGTGAAGCACCTCGAAGCCGATCCGGAAATGCCACAGCCCGCGCCCGGCGCCGACCGCCCCGATCAGCGCCGCGGCGACGGCGCCCAACGCAAGCACCAGAGCGAGCCAGGTGACCCCGCGCGCCCAATCCGACTTCCCGCTTTCGGCCATGCTCGCCTCCCTTGGCGCCCCACCAGCGCGCGGCTGTAGCGCAACCGCCGGTGGAACGCTTTCCTATTCGGCGCCCGCCCCGCTCGACGGCGGCTCAGTCGGAGCCTCGGACGGCGCTTAGGAACGCCCGGCATTGCGGCGTGGAGCGGCCGCTGCGCGCGCAGAACTGGCGCATGACCCTCGAATTCCTCGGCGAATAGCGCTTGGCGGGGCCTTGCGGGTCCGGCCGCGGCCGACGGACCGCGGGCCGCGGCGGGCTCGGCCTGGCCGCGGATTCGGCGGAGCGCGCCGTCGCCGGCGGTGAGGGAGGCGCGGCGGTGGCGACCGGCGCCGATTCCCGCGGCGCCGGCGGCGGCGGCGGCGGCGGCACAGTCGAGGGCGCGGGCGCGGGCGCGGGCACAGGCTCGGGCTCGGGCCCGGGCTGGGGGAGCGCTTGAGGGGTGGGGCTCGCCTCCACGGCCTGCTGGCGGGGCCGCTCGGCGGGTGCGCTCCTGCCGAGCCAGCTCGCCCCGCCGACCGCCGCGACGACGAGCAGGGCCGCGGCCGCGACTCCGGCGATCAGTCCGGCGCGGGCGGGCGGGCGGCCTCCGGCGGCGGACGAAGCCGCCGGCGCGGCGCGGCGCGGCGCTTCCACCGCGCCCTTGCGCGCCCCGCACAGGCGCTTGAGGTCGAGCTGGATCCGCTGCCATCCGGGATGGAAGGGCTGGCCCCGCCAGCCGGAAATGAGCACCACCCGGCCCTCGCCGCCGCTGGCGGGAGGCTCGATCCCGTCCGCGGAGACCTCGACCACGTCGCGGCTCTGGCGGATCCTCGCCACCTCGCCGGTCAGGAGGGCGTGGGCGACCAGCGGCCTCGACCAGATCAAGATCCGGGCATCCGCCGCGGCCGAACCCAAGGCTTCGGCGAGCCGCTCGGGCGGCTCCACCTCGACGGCCCCGACGGCATAGCCCGCGGCCGTGATCGCCTCCGCGAGCCGAGCCGCGGCGGCCGCCTTGTCGGGCGCGTGGAGGATTGCAACTTCGGCCATGTCGGGTCCTTTTGAGAGGCCGCCTAGCAAAATCCCGGCCCGAGCACAGTCGGTTTAGCCTTATCGCCTCGACAATCCCCGCCCGTTTTTCTAGATACGGGCGGCGCATGCGGGTGTAGCTCAATGGCAGAGCAGAAGCTTCCCAAGCTTACGACGAGGGTTCGATTCCCTTCACCCGCTCCAGACCGGGGCCGTCCGGGGGACGGTCCCGGTCTGGAGCGCATGCGCGGCGAAGCCGATCGGGGCGCCCCGTCGTCGTCATAGCCTTTCTCCCGTCATGCCCAGTTCGGAGGCGCTGTTGAGCGGTCGCTTGCGCCGTATGTTACGCGCGGGACGCCGGGCCTTCGACGAGACGAGGCTGCTCGCGGTCGTGCTTCCGCGCCGGCTCGCGCACGCCGGACGCCGGCCGACCCGCCACGCTCTTCCGGGCACGCTGGTCGTCTCCCTCACCTCCTGGCCGCCGCGCTTCCCCTTCCTTCACAGGAGCCTGGGCGCGTTGCTCCGCCAGAGCGTGCGCCCCGACCGGATCGTGCTGTGGATCGCCGAGGCCGACGCGCCGCTCCTGCCGGCCAGGGTCCTTCGTCTCGCCGGCTCGGGAGTGGAAATCCGGACGACCGCCGATACCGGGCCGTTTAAGAAGCTCCTGCCGTCGATCGAGGCGTTCCCGGACGCCTTCGTGGTCACCGCCGACGACGACGTCCACTACGGCCCGGATTGGCTGAAGGCGCTCGTCGACGGCTTTCTCGGCTGCGACGAACCGGCCATCGTCTGCCACCGCGCCCATCGGCCCAGGCTCCGGCGCGACGGAGGGCTGGCGCCCTATGCGCGGTGGCAGCGCGACGTGCAGGACGGCGCCGCCCGCCGCCCCTCGGGCGCGATCGTCCCGACCGGAGTCGGCGGAATCCTCTACCCGCCCGCAAGCCTCGACCCGCTCGTCGCCGACGGCGCGCTCGCCGCCCGCCTCTGCCCGACCTGCGACGATTTCTGGTTCTTCTGGATGGCGAGCCGGCGGGGAACGCCGGCGCGCAAGGTCGGCGGGCGCTTCCCCTACCGCGAATGGCCGGGCTCGCAGCGCCGCGCCCTCCACCCGGTCAACCTCGCCGGCGAATATGACCGCCAGCTCGCCGCTCTGTCGGAGCGCTTCGGGGTGCCGTCCGGCTTGGCCCAGGCCGGGCGGCCATGACCCGCCTTCCCGACTTCTACATCGCGGGCGCGCCGAAATGCGGCACGTCGGCCTTGTACGCCTATCTCAAGACGCATCCGGGAACCGCCATGTCCCGCCGCAAGGAGCCGTCTTATTGGTCTCCCGACATCAGTAAGCGCGAAGCCTGCCAAAGCCTCGAGACCTATCTCGCTCAGTGGGACGGCGCGGCGCCGGAAGCGCTGCGCGGCGAAGCCTCGCCCAACTATCTCCGCTCCGCGACCGCCATTCCCCGGATCCGGGAGGCGACACCGGACGCGCGCTTCATCCTCATCCTGCGCAATCCCGTCGAGATGGCGCGGGCTTGGCATTCGCAGCTGATCCGGACCTTCGACGAGGACGTCGCCGATTTCGAAAAGGCCTGGAGCCTCCAGGCGACGCGGTCGGCGGGCGCACGGCTCCCGCCGGAGTGCGTCGAGCCCGAATATCTGCAATATGAGCGGGTCTGCGCGCTCGGAGACCAGCTCGAACGGTTCGTGTCGCTGGTCCCCGAGGAGCGCCGGCTGATCCTCCTGCTCGACGCGTTCGAAAGCGATACGGGGGCGGTATATCGGCGGATCCTCGCCTTCCTCGGCCTTGCCGACGATGGCCGGACCGACTTCCCGGTCGTCAACCGCAACCGCAACCGCCGCGCCGTTTCGCTCGCTCGGCCGTACCGGGGAGCGCTTCGCAAGCTCGGTCCGCTCCTCCCGCCGCTGCGCTCCGCCGCGGCCGCGCTCGCGTTCCATCCTTCCACGCTGGTCGCGCGGTGGGATGTGAAGGACGGGCCGCGCCGACCGCTCCGGCCCGCCTTCCGAGCGGAGCTGCAGAGGGCCTTCGAACCGCAGATCCTCAAGATGGAGGCGATCCTCGGCCGCGACTTCACGGCCTGGCGAACCGCCGGCGAACCGGGCCGGACCGCGCGATGATCGCCTCCTTCTCGCGCAACTTCATCTTCATCAAGCCGAGGAAGGCGGCCGGGACGAGCCTCGAGATCGTGCTCAGCGCCGCCTGCTCCGGGCGCGACGTGTGCACGCCCATCTCCCCGGCCGACGAGCCGCTTCGCGCTTCCCATGGCGGCCGGGCCCGCAACCACCGCGACTGGCTCGGGCGCCGCCGCTTCTACAACCACATGCCCGCCGCCGAGGTCGAAAGGCGGCTTCCGGAACTTTGGCGGAGCGCCTTCAGGTTCACGGTGGAACGGCATCCCTATGAGAAGGTGCTGTCCCTCGCCTGGTTCAGGGCCGGGCCGAACGGCGGGAGCGGGAAGGACATCGCCGCTCGGATAGAGTCGGAGATCGCCCGCCGCGACTATCTCAATCACCCGCTCTACACGATCGGCGGCCGGATCGCCGTCGACGAGGTCTGGGAGTATGACCGGCTGGCGGATCACGTCCGATCGGCGGGGGAGCGGCTCGGCCTCGCCCCCGACATTTCCCTGCCGAGGGCCAAATCGGGGTTCAGGAAAGATCCTCGGCCGGCGGCGGAGGTTCTGACGCAGGGGCAGCGGCGCCGGATACGCGACGATGCCGCCTTTGAATTCGAGCTGATGGGATACGAACCTTAGCGGGAGGTCAGGCCACTTCCGCCACGACCTTCCGCCCCGCCGACTCGAGCCGATGGACCAGATCGGCGCGGCATGCCTCGAGCGTCTCCGCGTCGGTCGAGCGCACCACGAAATTGGCGCCGACCCGCCCCTCGCGGAAGAAGGGATAGGAGCCGATCTGGCAGCCGGGATGGTCCGCCTCGACGGCGCGAAGGATGTCGGCGACCTCGCTTTCGGGCGCCCAGCAGCCGATCGTCGCCGAGAGGAGCGGGCGGCCGCCCTCGATCGTCCCGGCCAGCGCCTCGAGCATGATCGTCGCGATGTGCGGCACCCCGGCGAGGATGAAGATGTTGCCGACCCGGATCCCGGGCGCCCCCGACATCGGATTGTCGATCAGCTCGGCGCCCCGCGGCACCCGGGCCATTCTCAGGCGGGCGTCGGTGATCCCGCCTCGGGTGGCGTAATATTCTTCCAGCGCCGCCTTGGCCTTGGGATGTATCTCCACCGGAACGCCGAGCGCGTGGGCGATCGCGTCGACGGTGATGTCGTCATGGGTCGGCCCGATCCCGCCGGTGGTGAAGAGATAATCGTTCGCGGCGCGAAGCGCGTTCACCGCCTCCGCGATCCGATCGATGACATCGGGCACAACCCTCACCTCGTTGAGCCTCACCCCCTGGACGTTCAGCCAACGCCCGATCTGCGCGACGTTCCTATCCTGGGTCCGCCCCGAGAGGATCTCGTCGCCGATCACCAGCAGCCCGGCCGTCCAGATGCGTTCCTCGCTCACCCGCCCGCCTTAGCGCGTGATTCCGCCGTGCTGAACCTGTTTCGAGAGGACCGCATACCCTTTCCTCTTCGGCGAGAGGCGCTTGGCGGGGTGCAAATCCGGCCGCTTTGACCTATATCGCCGGGATGACCGAATATCTCGCCGTCACCGGAACCGAGCCCGCCGTCGGCCGCTCGGGCGCCATCAAGCTTCATGGGCCGGAGGGCTTCGCCGGAATGCGCCGCGCCGGCCGGGCCGCCGCCGAAGTGCTCGATTCGCTCGCGCCCCACGTCCTCCCCGGGGTCACCACCCAGGAAATCGACGACATCGTCTACCGCGAGATGGTCGCTCGCGGCGGAGTTCCCGCGACTCTCGGCTACCGCGGCTTCACCGGCTCCTGCTGCACCTCGATCAACCATGTCGTCTGCCACGGCATTCCGGGCGATCGGGTGCTGAAGGACGGCGACATCGTCAACATCGACGTCACCATCCTCCTCGACGGCTGGCACGGCGACACCAGCCGCATGTTCCTGGTCGGCGACGTTCCGATCAAGGCGCGCCGTCTGGTCGACATCACCTACGAATGCATGATGCTCGGGATCGAGCAGGCGCGCCCCGGCAACCGGCTCGGCGACATCGGCCACGCCATCCAGACCCATGCCGAGCGGAACCGCTACGGCGTCGTCCGGGACTTTTGCGGCCACGGCCTCGGCCGCGTCTTCCACGACGCTCCGGAGGTCGTCCACGCCGGCCGCCCCGGCACCGGCCCGGAGCTCAAGCCCGGAATGTTCTTCACGATCGAGCCGATGATCAACATCGGCAAGCCCGGCGTGAAGGTCCTCGAGGACGGCTGGACCGCCGTCACCCGCGACCGCACCCTCTCCGCCCAGTTCGAGCATGCCGTCGGAATCACCGAGGACGGCTGCGAGATCTTCACGAAGAGCCCGGCCGGCCGGGATAGGCCGCCTTACTGATCGCGGCGGTGAGGCCGCACCGCCCGGAGACGGTGAGACCAAAAGCGGTGCGGCGGGACCGACTAACTCAGCGGCGCACGGACCTTAGCCGAACAGCCGCTCTCGCCAGCCTCGCGCCTGCTGCTCCAGCTCCTCCGATTTCCTAGCGTGCGCACCGGCTTCGCGTTCCAGACGACGGCCCATTGATATCGTTAACGCCGCCTCTGCGGCGGCACCCACGACAATCAGGAGTACGCCGGCTCCGAACATCCAGAATGTCATCGCAGTGGAAAAGTCGAATATCGGTGCGAGTGCCCGCCCCGTCGCGGAGGCGACTGCCGTGGTCACCAGCCCAAATCCAAAATAGGTGACCCTCTTGAGCGGTCTCATGTCCGCGAACTGACGGGCGGCAGTGGCATACTTGTCTGCCGCACGCGAGGTGGAGTCCGAGAGCTGATGCATTGCGGACAGAAGAGCTTGAGGATCATCCACCATTAGTCAGCTCCTGAAATCGTCTATAAGTAACTCTCGTGGGCCTGATCAACCTCATTGGCCAAACCGCAGTCTCTCGCTTTGACCGCTCCCAATCGTGCTTGAGAAGGAGAGCGAATCGGTCGGCCAGCTCACGACGATCCGCCTGAGTTGTTCTTCCACCGCCCAATGCACGGACCGCATTGACAATTGCGATGTCCTCGGGATCGAAGGGGTTTAAGTTCAGAGCGAGATCAGCCGACAAGGACTCGAAATCAGGATTGGAGTGACGCTCGAACACGCGGGTAGCCAAGCCCCTGACTTTATCTCGCCACTTCTGGCGTTCGGTGGTCACACTCTCGAGCCTGATCCGCCGATGCGCGGCCGAAAGAGCGACAATTGCCCCTGCGACCGCTCCCAAAAGCGCCGTCCAAAGCGCGACCGGTACACCTGCTACCATTGCGGCTGCATTTTCCGATGACACGGCCGCCCTCCGCCTTGTTGTGCCTGAAAAATCGCCACAACTTAATCTATTCTGTCGAAAGGGGGGAGTCCTTATGCATCGATTTTGGCGCCCGGTCCCTCCACGCCGCCTGGAGACGGTCCTTGAGCGTGGCGTCGTCGATCGCCTCCATGCGCACCAGAACCGCGGGCCAGCCGCGGAAATGGTCGGTGTCGTAATAAAGGTCGGGGCGAGCCTCGATCAGCGCCTCCTTGAGCTCGACCGGGCAGTGGACCGCGAGGGCGCCGGGCTCCCGGCACGGACCGGCGAGCGTCTTGCCGCCGACCTTGAGCCAAAGCCGACCGTAATGCGGCGCCGTCTCGACCCCCGGAAGGTCGGCGGCGAGCCGGGCGGCGCGGGCAAGCAGGTCCTCGTCGGTCATTCCCGAAGCCTAGGGCAACCACGGCCCGGGACAAGCTTGGTTCCGCCCATGTTCCTGGCGGCGCGCGGCTTCCCGCTCAAGCGGCGCCCGGACGGAAGATGTTCTCGCCGGCGTTCGCCTTCCAACCGTCGTCCGGCGGCTTGCGCGGCGGCCTCGGTCCGCTATGCTGCGGCGCAGCAGCTGCGAGGAGTGGGCGGGTGAAGAAGATCGAGGCGATCATCAAGCCGTTCAAGCTGGACGAGGTCAAGGAGGCGCTCCACGACGTCGGGGTCTCCGGAATCACGGTCACGGAAGCCAAGGGCTTTGGCCGGCAGAAGGGCCATACCGAGCTCTATCGCGGCGCCGAATATGTCGTCGACTTCCTGCCCAAGGTGAAGCTCGAGGTGGTGGTCGACGACGGCCTGGCGGAACGCGTCGTCGAGGCGATCGCCGCCGCCGCCCGGACCGGCCGGATCGGCGACGGCAAGATCTTCGTCTCGACGATCGAGGAAGCGCTTCGAATCCGCACCGGAGAGCGCGGCAGCGACGCCATCTAGCGGTGGGCGTGAGGTCGTCACCGGAATGACGGATCGGCATCTCATCCGGATCGGCATCTCATCCGGGACGGTCGCCGGGCCTCTTCCCTTCCTTTCAGGCCGAGGCGCCCTCCGACTCCAGGCCGGCTCGGACCATCCGTTCCCAGGTGTCGACGTCGCCCGCCTCGGCCATGGCCGGATCGGGCTCGCGAAGGGTGCGAAGGATCGATCGGGCGTCCTCGGCATAGTCGCGCCAGGTCGAATCGACCCGGTCCGAGGCCGACGGATCCTCTCCCTCGGCGTTGATGCTCGCGACCCGGCCGGCGATGACCCGGGCGATCCGCTCCACGATCGGCGTGTTCGATACGGGCATTGAGGGGCCTCCCTTTCGTTTCGAAGGGATAACTAAGCGGGGGCGTTCCGGTTTCAGCCGGCCGGCCGCGAGGCGGGAATTGAGCGGCGGCGCGAACTGCCGCATCATCCGGCCGCCGACTCGGGGCAGGGCCGGCAAGGAGGGGACATCGCCATGAATCCGAGCGACAGCTGCAACAAGCTCATCCAGCAGTTCGAAGGCTGCGCCAAGAAAGGGGCCGACGGCCGCTTCGCCGCCTATCCCGATCCGGCCAGCGGCGGCGATCCGTGGACGATCGGCTGGGGAAGCACCGGCCCCGACATCAAGAAGGGCGTCGTCTGGACCCAGGCGCAGTGCGACGAGCGGTTCACCAGCCACGTCGCCGAATTCGCCGAGCGGGTCGCCGCCGCGCTCGGCGGGGCTAAGACGACCCAGAACCAGTTCGACGCGATGGTGAGCTTCGCCTACAATCTGGGGGTCGGCAACCTCCAGTCGAGCACGCTCCTGAAGAAGCACAAGGCCGGCGACTATGCCGGGGCCGCGCTCGAATTCGCCAAGTGGAACAAGGCCGGCGGCAAGGTCATGGCCGGATTGACCCGCCGGCGCGCGGCGGAGGCGGCGCTCTACGCGAAAAAATAGCATCGTCGTCCCAGCGTAGGCTGGGACCCCGGCGGGTGAAGAGCTCGGCGCGTTTCACCCCCTGGGGCCCCGGCCTCCGCCGGGGCGACGGTGTCACAAGACCTCGAACAGCCCCGCGGCGCCCATTCCGCCGCCGACGCACATCGTCACCACGACCCACTGCACGCCGCGGCGCTTGCCTTCGATGAGGGCGTGGCCGGTCATCCGCGCGCCGGACATGCCGTAGGGATGGCCGATCGAGATCGAGCCGCCGTCGACGTTAAGCCGGTCCATCGGGATTTCGAGCTGGTCGGCGCAGTAGAGCACCTGGACGGCGAAGGCCTCGTTCAGCTCCCAAAGGCCGATATCGTCGACCGAGAGGCCGAAGCGCTTGAGCAGCTTGGGCACCGCGAAGACCGGGCCGATCCCCATCTCGTCCGGCTCCGTCCCCGCCACCGCCATCCCCACGTAGCGGCCGAGCGGCTTCAGGCCGCGCTCGGCGGCGAGCCCGGCCTCCATCAGCACGCAGGCCGACGCGCCGTCGGAAAGCTGCGAGGCGTTGCCGGCGGTGATCGCGCCTTCCGGCCCCATCACCGGATGAAGCTTCTTGAGGTCCTCCAGAGTGGTCGACGGCCGGTTGCCTTCGTCCTTGGTCAGGGTGACCTCGTTCATGCTGGTCTCGCCCGTCTCCTTGTCCTTCACCATCATCCGGGCGGTGACCGGAACGATCTCGTCGTCGAACCGGCCTTCCGCCTGCGCCTTGGCGGTGAGCTGCTGCGAGCGCAGCGCATATTCGTCCTGTCTGTCGCGGCTGACCGTGTAGCGCTTCCCGACCACCTCGGCGGTCTGGATCATCGGCATGTAGACTCCGTTATGCATCGAGAGCAGCTCCGGATCCGGCCCGACCCGCATCTCCGGGGTCTGGACCATCGAGATGCTCTCCACCCCGCCGGCGACGCAGATCGGCATCCGGTCGACGATGATCTGCTTGGCGGCGGTCGCGATCGCCATCAGCCCGGACGCGCACTGGCGATCGACCGACATGCCCGAGACGGTGACGGGAAGCCCCGAGCGGAGCGCCGCCGTCCGGCCGATCGTCGTCTGGACGCCCTGCTGGAGGGCCGCGCCCATCACCACGTCCTCGACCTCCGCCGGGTCGATCTTCGAGCGCTCGACCGCGGCCTTGATCGCGAAGCTGGCGAGGGTCGGCGACGGAGTCGCGTTGAACGCGCCGCGATACGCCTTTCCGATCGGGGTTCGCGCGGTGGAGACGATGACGGCTTCACGAGTGGACATTGCGGATCCTTTCTAAAACTTATCCCCGGGACGGGGAGGGGGACCAGCCGAAGGCTGGTGGAGGGGCTTCGCCGGAGTCAGTGCCGGCCCCTCCACCGCCGCCGTTCGGCGGCGGTCCCCCTCCCCGTTCCGGGGAGGATTTGCTCATACGAACATCATCCCGATCCAGTCGGCGACGAGGGCGGGCTTCTCCTCCCCCTCGATCTCGACCGTGACGTTGTGGACGAACTGATATTGGCCCGGCCTCTTCTCTTCGAAAGAGGTGAGGACGAAGCGCCCGCGAACCCGCTTGCCGCTTCGCACCGGAGCCATGAAGCGCACCCGCTCGAAACCGTAATTGACGCCCATCTTCATCGTATCGGGGCGAAGCATCACATCGGCCGCCATCCGGCTGAGCAGCGAGAGGGTGAGGAAGCCGTGGGCGACGGTGCCGCCGAACGGAGTCGCCGCCGCCGCTTCGGGGTCGACGTGGATGAACTGATGGTCCTCGGTCACCTCGGCGAAGGAGTCGATCCGGGCCTGGTCGATCTCGATCCAATCGGACAGGCCGATCTCCGCGCCGGCGCGCGCGCGTATTTCGTCTAGGGTGGCGGTGGGCATTCACCGCGTCTAGAGCGGCCTCGCCATGAGACTCAAGCCTGTTGAGAAGCCGGCCGCCGCGGACGCTACGGCATCCGCCCGCGCCGAAATCCGCCTCCTCCATCGAGCGCCCGAACCGGAGGTGCTTAAGCCGCTTCTTCGCGATGCCGCGCTCGACCCCGATTCGCGGCGCTCTGTCGAGAACCGGGCGCTGGCGATGCTCGCCGAGCTTCGCGCGGCGCAATCGTCCGGCTGGGTCAACCAGTTCCTCCAGGAATATCGGCTCAACACCTCGGAAGGAATCGCCCTCCTCTCGCTCGCCGAGGCGTTCCTCCGCGTCCCCGATCCGGAAACGGCCGACCAGCTGATCGCCGACAAGCTCGGCAATGCCGACTGGCGCGCCCACAAGGGCAAGTCGCATTCGACGCTGGTCAATTCCGCCACCTGGGGCCTGGTGATCGGCCGCGCTTTGGTCAGCGAGACCGAGCAGGCGAGCGCTCTGAAACGGCTTTTCGCCCGGATGGGCGAGCCGTTCGTGCGCCAGGCGGTGGGCGCGGCGATGCGGCTGATGGGCGAGATCTTCGTCATGGGGCGGACGATCGACGAAGCCATCAAGCGGATGCAGAAGCGCGAGAATGCCGGCTTCACCGCAAGCTTCGACATGCTCGGCGAGGCGGCGCGCACCTTCCCGGACGCCGAGCGCTACTTCCGCTCCTACGAGAATGCGATCCGGGCGGTCGGCAAGGTGGCGAAAAGAGGCCATTCCATCTCGGTCAAGCTGTCGGCGCTCCACCCCCGCTACGAGGTGGCGCAGTACGAACGCTGCGTTCCCTCCCTCATCGGTCAGGTCGAGGCGCTGGCGCTTCTCGCCAAGAATTCCGACATCGCCTTCACCATCGACGCCGAGGAGAGCGAGCGTCTGGAGATGAGCCTCGACATCATCGAGGCGGTCGCCGGACTCCCCTCGCTCAAGGGTTGGGACGGGCTGGGAATGGCGGTGCAGGCCTATGGCAAGCGCTGCCGCCCGACCATCGCCTGGGCCGATTCGATCGGCGCCGCCACCGGCCGCCGGATCGCCGTTCGGCTGGTCAAGGGCGCCTATTGGGACAGCGAGATCAAGCGCACCCAGGAGCAGGGGCTGCCCGATTATCCCCTGTTCACCCGCAAGGCCTCGACCGACGTCTCCTACCTCGCCTGCGCGAGGGACATGCTGGCGGCGAGGAACATCTACCCCGCCTTCGCCACCCACAACGCGCTGACCGTGGCCACGCTTCTGGAATGGGCCGGGGAGAGCCGCGACTTCGAGTTCCAGCGGCTCCACGGCATGGGCGAAGGCCTCTACGAGAAGCTGGTCCGCGAGCAGGGCTACAGGACCCGGATCTACGCGCCGGTCGGCGGCCACCAGGATCTCCTCGCCTATCTCGTCCGGCGGCTCCTGGAGAACGGCGCCAATTCGAGCTTCGTCCACCAGCTCGCCGACGAGACTCTTTCGGACTCCGACCTGCTCGCCGACCCGGTGGCGCGGATCGCGGCGGTGGGCGGAACCCGGCATCCCTCCATCCCGCTTCCCAAGGACCTCTTCGAACCGACCCGCGGCAACAGCCAGGGCCTCGATCTGGCGGACCGCGCGGAGCTGGAGCGGGTTGCGGAAGCGGTGGGCCAGCCCACGGAGTTCGCCGGCGCGAGCCGGGGCCCGGTTTCTGCCGCCGATCCGGGCCCCGGCCCGCGCCGGGGAACCGCTGGGCCAATCACCTCCACCGGCGAGAATGGCGACGCCTGCAAGTCCGAGGCCCAGTCCATGGTCTCCCGAGCCCTCGCCGCCTTCCCGGCCTGGGATTCCCGCCCGGTGGAAGACCGCGCCGCCTGCCTCGACCGGCTCGCCGATCTGCTCGAGCAGGAGCGGGACGCGCTGATGCGGATCTGTGTGCAGGAGGCGAAGAAGACGATCCCCGATGCGCTCGCCGAAGTGCGCGAAGCGGTCGATTTCTGCCGTTACTACGCCAATCAGGCGCGCTCCGGCCTCCAGCCCGTGGAGCTTCCCGGCCCGACCGGCGAGCGCAACGTGCTTCGAATGGCCGGCCGCGGCGCGTGGGTGTGCATCGCGCCCTGGAACTTCCCGCTCGCCATCTTCCTGGGCCAGGTCACCGCCGCCCTTGTCGCCGGCAACAGCGTCGTCGCCAAGCCGGCGCCGCAGACGCCCGAGATCGCCGCTTATGCCGTCGGACTCGCCCACGGCGCCGGAATTCCCGAGGACGTCCTGATCCTCGCGCCGGGCGGCCCGGACATGGGCGCGGCCCTCGTCGAGGACAGCCGGATCGCCGGCATCGCCTTCACCGGATCGACCGCGACCGCCAAGCGCATCGCCCGCGAGCTCTTGAGCGACGACGAGCGGCCGATCATCCCCTTCATCGCCGAGACCGGCGGGATCAACGCGATGATCGTCGATTCGACGGCGCTTCCCGAGCAGGTGGTGATCGACGTCGTCACCTCCGCCTTCCGCTCCGCCGGCCAGCGCTGCTCGGCGCTTCGACTGCTCCTCCTCCAGGAGGAGATCGCCGAGCGGACGCTCGAGATGCTGACCGGAGCGATGGACACCCTGGTGGTCGGCGACCCGGCCGACCCGGCGACCGACGTCGGCCCGGTGATCGACCAGGGCGCGTACGACCGGCTGATGGCGCATCGCGAGGAAACCCGCGACCGGTGGGTGCATAGCATCGAAGCTCCCGGGCAGGGCCTGTTCGTCCCCCCCACCCTCATCCGCATCGATCGCCTCGAGGATTTGAAGAAGGAATGGTTCGGCCCCCTGCTCCACGTCGCGACCTGGAAGGCGGGGCAGCTCGCCGAGACGGTGGAGCGGGTCAACCGCTCCGGCTTCGGCCTGACCATGGGCCTGCACAGCCGGATCGCCCGCGCGGCGGAGACGGTCGAGGAAACCGCCACCGTCGGCAATCTCTACGTCAACCGCTCGATGATCGGCGCCATCGTCGGCTCCCAGCCGTTCGGCGGCGAAGGCCTTTCCGGCACTGGCCCGAAAGCCGGCGGCCCCCACTACCTCCCCCGCTTCTGCGCCGAGCGCGTGACCAGCACCGACACCACCAGCGCCGGCGGCAACGCGACTTTGTTGAGCCTTGAGGATGTCGGGCTCTGATACCGTCGCCCCAGCGAAGGCTGGGGCCCCAGGGGGTGAAGAACACGGCGCGTCGCCCCAGCGACGTGACGCTCAGAACCGCTTCGCCACCCCGGCGTAGACCTGCACGTCCGGAGCGGCCTCGTTGAGGCCGAAATTGGCGCCGACGTCGAGCTGCAGGTCGTCCTTCGCCATCCAGCCGGCCGAGAGTCCGGCGAGGAGTTCGGTCGAATGGCCGGCCGGGTCCTCGTCGCGAATGGCGCTAAGCTCTACCGTCGCCGATACCGTCTTGGAGAGGTCGGCCGACAGTCCGGCGATTCCGCCAAAAGCGAGATGGCGTCCGTTCCGGTCCTCGTCGGCGGCGGCCTCGACCTGGCCGGTGAAGCCGAGCTGCAGGCCGTGGGGCAGGTCGTAGCTGACCGGGACCAGCAGCCCGGCGCTCCAGTCGCCGGCGCCGAGCACCTGATTGCCGGTCGGAAGCGTCGCGTAAGGCATTAGAGCCAGGGAGAAGCCGGAGCCGTCGGGATTGGTGAGGTTGCGGCGAAGCGCCACCGTCACATCGCCGACCCCGCTGTCGCTGGAGCGTTCAGCGGGGCCGCGCTCGCGGACATGGCCGTAGGCGGTCCAGCCGACCTGGGCCTCCAGATTGTCCGTAAGTCCCACCCGGACGAGAGTCTCGCCGAGCGCGATCGTGTCGCTACGCTGGCCCTGCGACCGCTCCAGGGTCCAGTCGGCGAGGCCGATCTCGACCGCGACATGGCCCGGGTCGATCGTGCAGGGCGGCGTTCCGAGGCCCGGCCGGTCCGGGCAGAAGTCGCGCGGGGTCTGGGCCCGCGCGCCCGTCGAAGCGGCCAGCGCCGCGGCTGCGATCCAGGTCAATCTTGCCATCGCCGCAGAATAACCGCCGCGCCCGGTTGTTCCAGCCTTGCCGAAGCGGCGGCGAGCGGGAATGGTCGGACCATGACCGATCTCGACTCCTTCATCGCCCGCCTTCCCAAGGCCGAGCTCCACATCCACATCGAGGGCAGCCTCGAGCCCGAGCTGATGTTCGCTTTGGCCAGGCGCAACGGCGTCGACATCCCCTTCCGAAGCGTCGAGGAGGTTCGGGCGGCCTACAGCTTCTCGAACCTGCAGGACTTCCTCGACATCTATTACAAGGGCGCCGACGTGCTCCGCGCCGAGGAGGATTTCCGCGACCTCGCCTCCGCCTATTTCGACCGGGCGGCGGCGGATTGCGTGACTCACGCCGAGATCTTCTTCGATCCCCAGACCCACACCGACCGCGGCATTCCCTTTGGAGTGGCCATAGGCGGGCTGCTCGCCGGGATGGACGAGGCGCGCGGGCGGCACGGGCTGACCTCGAAGCTCATCCTCTGCTTCCTTCGCCACCTCGACGAGGAGGCGGCCTTCGCTACCCTTCGCGAGGCGGAGCCGTGGCTGGACCGGATCGAGGCGGTGGGGCTCGACAGCTCGGAGGTCGGCCACCCGCCGTCCAAGTTCGCGCGAGTCTTCGCCGCCGCCGCCGAGCGCGGGCTGAAGCGGGTCGCCCATGCCGGCGAGGAGGGTCCGCCCGAATATGTGCTCGAGGCGCTCGACCTGTTGAAGGTCGACCGGCTGGACCACGGCAACCGCTCGCTGGAGGACCCGGCGCTGGTCGAGCGGCTGGTGCGCGAGGGGATGACGCTCACCGTCTGCCCGCTCTCGAACCTCAAGCTGTGCGGCGTCGGCGACATGGCGGAGCACCCGCTCGACCGGATGCTCGACCTCGGCTTGCGGGCGACGGTCAACTCCGACGACCCGGCCTATTTCGGCGGCTATGTGAACGACAATTACCGGGCGGTGGCGAAGGCTCGGGGGCTTGGGCGGGAGCAGCTCACCACGTTGGCGCGCAACAGCTTCCTGGGCTCGTTCCTCGGCGAGGAGGAGAAGTCGGCGCGGATCGCCCGGCTGGACGATTACGTCGCCGCCTGATCCCCCCGAAGCCGGCCTTCCTCGTCCTCCGCCACCATCTTCACCGGCGGGTACGGCATGATCAGCGTCCCGTCCGGGGCGGCGGTGAAGCTGGTCTGGGTCGGGTAGGCGAGCTGGATATTGTCGCGGTTGAAGCGGTCGAGGATGGCGATGCAGACGTTGCTCCGGGTCCGGTAGACCTCCTCGTAATCGGTCGAGTGGACGTCGAACTGAAGCTCGAAGTCGAGCGTCGAGGCGCCGAAGCCCGTCATCCCCGCTCGGACCAGCGACGTCTTGGGCTGGGCGGCGACGATCTCCTTGAGGATGTCCGGAAGCCGGGCGCAGACCTCGGGCGGAGTCTGGCAGACGAGGCCCAGCGCGAGGACGATCCTGCGATGCTCGAGATGCGCGAAATTATGGATCTGCTGCTCGAGCAATTTGGCGTTGGCGACGACGATCTGCTCGCCCGTGAGGGAGCGGATTCGGGTGGTCTTCAGGCCGATATTCTCGACGCTTCCGTTGACCTCGCCGAAGCGGATGCTCTCGCCGCGGCGGAACGGCTTGTCGAACAGGATCGAAAGCGCCGCGAACAGATCGGAGAAGATGCCCTGGGCGGCGAGGCCGATGGCGATTCCGCCGATGCCGAGGCCGGCCACCAGGCCGGTGACGTTGACGCCGATATTGTCGAGGATCAGGACGATGGCGATGGCGAACAGGGCCACCGTCACCAGCAGCCGGATGATCCCCACCGCCGAGCCCAAGGTCGAATTCTGCTCGTCGCCGCCGACCTTGTGCTCGACATAGCCGAGCACCAGCTCCCGCCCCCAGATCGCCGCCTGGAGGGCGAAGGCGATGACGAACAGGATGTGGATCCCGCTCATCAGGCTGGGCGGAGTCCGGGCATGTTCGGAGACCAGCTCGGCCGAGGCGAGGACGATGAACCAGATCTTGGTCTTGGCGAGGACTCGGGCGAAGATCACCGGCCAGTGCGGCTCGCCGTGCATCCGGCCGATCAGCCGGCAGCCGAGCGAGCGAAGCGCGACCATGGCGAAGGCGATGGCGATTCCGATGACGGCGGCGATGGCGACGTCGACGACGTTTCCCGAGATCCACTGGGTCGCCTCGGCGGCGAGCCGGTAGCTCTTCTGCGATACGTTCATCGCCGCGTCGGTGACGCGCCCGTCCTTCACCTGTGAGAGAAGCATCAGGCCGCGTCCGCCTCGACCCGTTTCTCCGCCTCCGCCGCCATCTCCGCCTCCGCCTGAGCCTTGGTCTTGCCGCGCGCCTTTGCCCGAGACCGGACCTTCTCGTCCAGCTTTCGGGCCTCGTCGGGCAAGGCGTCGAGGAACTCGATCAGCCCGCGCTCTCCGGCGGAGAGATATTTGGAGGGCTTCGGAAGCTTTCGCCCGCCGATCGCCCCGGAATCCTTCGCCGCCTCGATCAGGGCCGGGTGGACGTAGGATTTGCGGCTGATCGCCGGGGTGTTGCCGAGCGCCTCGGCGACCGGCTCCATGACGCTCTTCAGCTTCACCGTGCCGTGCTCGCGCACCCGGCGCTCCATCTCCTCGAAGGCGATCACGCTCGCCCCCCAGGTGCGGAAGTCCTTGGCGGTGAAGTCGTCGCCCATCGCCGACTTGATGTAGGAATTGACGTCGCCGGATGTGACCGGACAGACCCCGCCTTCGTCATTCACATATTCGAACAGGTTCTGGCCCGGCAGGTCCTGGGTCCGCTTGGCGATGCGCACCAAGTTGCGGTCGGAGATGGTCACGGTCCGGCGGATTCCGTGCTTGCCGGTATAGGTGATCTTCAGCCGCCCGCGTTCCACCTTGGCGTGGCGGTTGCGAAGGGTGGTGGCTCCGAAGCTCTTATTCTCCTTGGCATATTCCTCGTTGCCGACCCGCATCCTGGTCTCGTCGATGAGCCGGACGACGGCGGCGAGCACGGTGTCGACCGCGGTCGGCTTGCCCGCCAGATCCTCCTCGACCTTCTTTCGGAGCTTGGGAAGCGCCCGGCCGAAGGCGGCGAGCCGCTCATATTTCGCCGACTCGCGCTGGGCGCGGAAGTCGGGATGGTAGCGATATTGCTTTCGGCCCTTCGAATCGAAGCCGACCGCCTGGATGTGGCCGTCGGGGCGGGGGCAGAACCAGCAGCGCTCATAGGCCGGCGGCATTCCGACCGCGTTCAGCCGGTCGATCTCGTCCCGGTCGGTGACTCGGCTTCCGTCGGCCCGGAAATATTGCCAGTAATGGCCGCGGCGCTTGCGGCTTATGCCGGGCAGGGAATCGTCGACATACTTCAACATGGAAGCCGGTAAAGCGCCGCCACGCCCCGATGGTTCCTATAGCATTGGCTACCAGATTGAGCGGTCATCCCGGCCTTGATCCGGGATCCACCTTCTTCTTCAAGCCACCGCGCCGGAAGGGCAAGGTGGATGCCGGATCAAGTCCGGCATGACGAATTCGGGTTATCCGACTTCCCAATGCGCTACGCGGCCGGGAGCGGCGCCGCCTTGGACCGGAGCAGAGTGCGCTTCGCCTTGGCCGGATGCTTGCGGGCGACATGGGTGTCGAAGCCGATCTGGACCGCGACGAGCATCCAGACGAACGGCTGGAAGGCGATCCCGACGAACAGCGAGCCGACCAGGTAGATGAACTGCGCCGACTGGAGGGCGGTGGCGAGCGGCGCGATCCACGCCTCCCCGGCCTCTTCGGTCCGGCGGAAGCGGCGGCGGACGGCTTCCATGCGCAAGAGGCCGATGGCGTGGATCAGGAGGAACAGGAAGAGTCCGGGGAAGCCCTGCTCGCCAAGCATCTCGAAGTAAGAGCTGTGATAGGCGCGGGCGCGGTCTTCCTGGACCCGCCAGTCGACCTCCTGCACCGGCCCCTTGCCGCCCGGGGCGGCGACGGTGTGGACCTGGAGGTTGTTTTGCCGATAGGCCTCGAAGCCGCCGCCGAGCGGGTGCTGCTTGGCATAGTCCAAGGTCCAGGCCCAGACCGCGAGCCGCGAGGCGGCGGAGCTGTCCGACTGGTAGTTCTGGATCGTCCCCATCCGGTTCGAGAAGCTGTGCGGAAGGAACGGCACCGCCACCGTCACCGAGGCGGCGATGAGGCCGGCATAGACGAAGCGCCGCTTGACGTCGCGGAGCATCAGGACGGCGAGCACGCCGATGCAGATGAGGCCGGTTCGCGCCTCGGTTCCGACCGGGATGAGAAGGCAGGCGAAGACGAGGTTGTAGGCGAACAGCTTCACCCGCCAGTCGGCGGGGAAGACCGTCCCGTGCCGCACGAGCCAGAGGATCACCGGGATCAGCGCGATCGCCACCGTCGAGATGGTGCTCCCCTCGTAGAGGCCCGAATTGCTGGTCACCATCAGGTTCAAGGCGCCGTAGCCGCCGCCCGACGCCGCCGTCTTGATCCCCCCGACGATGACGATCGCCGCCGCCGACAGGGTCATGAACAGGAGGTAGGCCTCGACTCGGAGCCGGGTGCGCAGGGTGAAGGGCAGGAAGATCGCCCAGACCATCGCCTTCCACACCCATTCCCACTTGTCGGGCGCGAATTGGGGAAGGTCGGCGTGGAGGGTGGTGAAGCCGGCCCAGAGCAGAAGCGCCAGCATCAGGCCCTGACGCGGGGCGAAGCGAAGCCCCTTCTTGTCGTCGGCGACCAGCCAACCGCCCAGCGCCAGCGCGAAGACGACGGCGGAGAGCTGGATCGAGTTCAGGAGGAAATAGGAGAGGTGCTGCGGAGCGACGATGTCGACATAGGCGTAGGCGAGCACGAACAGGAACGGCCGGCGGAAGCCGAGGCCGATGAGGGCGATCAGGAAGCCGACGAAGGCGAGGTCACGCACCCGGCCGAGTCCTCCTGAAGCGGCTCGTCGCCTTGGCCGGGGCGCGGACGGGCACGGGCTGCGTGGGATCGTCCAGGTCCTTGCGCATGACCAGCCGCCACGCGGCGAGCAGCATCAGCCCGTGGCTGAGCGCCAGCGCGAAATTGTCGATCATCGGCGGCGCCTCTCTTCCTGGTCCTCACCGTCCGCGAAGCGGATGGGGAGGGGGACCGGCTGAAAGCCGGTGGAGGGGCTTGGGCGCGCATTGCCCCTCCACCCTGCTTCGCAGGGTCCCCCTCCCCATCGCCTGCGGCGACAGGGAGGACTAATTCTTCGTCCCCCTACCCCCGCCTCGGTTGACGGGCCGTTAAACCTCCCGCGCGTAAAGCGGCGCCATGCGCATCCTCCATGTCCTCGACCACGGCCTGCCCCTCCACAGCGGCTATGCCTTCCGTACCCGGGCCATCGTCACCGCCCAGCTCGCCCGAGGGCTCGAGGTGGCGTGCCTGACCGGCGCCCGCCAGGGCGCGGCGGGATCGGATCCCGAGACGATCGACGGGATCACCTTCTACCGAACGCCGGTCCCGCCCGCCGCCGCCTCGCCGCTTCGCGAATGGCAGGAGGTGAAGGCGCTGGAGGCGCGGCTCGACGCCTTGGTGAGCGAATGGCGTCCGGACCAGCTCCACGTCCACTCGCCCGTGCTGAACGCCGTCGCCGCGCTGCGGGTGGCGAAGCGGCGCGGCCTTCCGCTGCTCTACGAGATCCGCGCCTTCTGGGAGGACGCCGCGGTCGGCAACGGCACCGGGCGCGAAGGCTCGGCCCGCTACCGGCTGATCCGTCGGATCGAGACCTGGGCGGCGCGCCGGGCGGACTCCGTCGCGGTGATCTGCGAGGGGCTCCGGCGCGATCTCGTCGCCCGCGGCATCTCCGCCGACAAGATCATCGTCGCTCCGAACGGAGTCGACATGAGCCTGTTCGGAAGCCCGCTTTCCCCCGACAAGCGGCTCGCCCGGAAGCTCGGGCTGGAAGGCGCCGACGTGGTCGGCTTCATCGGCTCCTTCTACGATTATGAAGGATTGGACGATCTCATCGCCGCGCTTCCCCTCCTTCTCGCCGAGCGGCCGAACGCGCATCTGCTGCTCGTCGGCGGAGGTCCGGTCGAGGCGGCGCTCAGGGCCCAGGCCGAGGCTTCGCCGGCGCGCGGGCGGGTCCACTTCATCGGGCGGGTGCCGCACCATGAGGTCGACCGCTATTACGGGTTGATCGACATCCTCGCCTATCCGCGCAAGGCGATGCGGCTGACCGAGCTGGTGACGCCCTTGAAGCCGCTCGAGGCGATGGCGCAGAGGAAGCTCGTCGTCGCCTCCAACGTCGGCGGCCATCGCGAGCTGATCGAGGACGGAGTGACCGGCACATTGTTCCCGGCCGGCGATCCGGCGGCGCTCGCCGCCGCGCTCTCCGGCCTCTTCGCCAACCGGCCGCTTTGGGAGCAGAGGCGCGACGTCGCGCGCCGCTTCGTCGAACGGGATCGTAACTGGTCGTCAAATATTTCCAGTTACATGCCCGCTTACCGAAAGCTGACGGGCAAGGCATCTTGATGGCACATTCACTTCGCAAAAGCCGTTTGTCGGCGACCCTCGACTGGGGCGTCGCGGCACTCGCCTGCGCCTCGGCCGGTTTCCTCCTGATCGCCATGCCGGACGATCTCTTCTCCGGACTGGTGGTTCGAAGCGGGCTTCCGAACCTGGTGGCGGCCGCCCAGCCTCCGCTCGGCGGAACGGCTCGGCTCGCCGCCGCCGCCGCGGCGGCCCTCTTCGCCTTCGCCTTCGTGCTCTCGCTGCTCCGGGCGCTGGAACGCGCTCCGGCCTCCGCCGCTTCCGGGGCGGATCCGGAAGCCGATCGGCTGGAAGGTCACACCGAAGTCACATCTACCGAGGCGGAATTGCCCCGCCTCCGCAAGGCCGACGCCCATCCCGACGCTCCCGCGCGCCGGCCGATCCAGGCCGGCCGGGAGCTTGGCGAGCCGGCCCCGGAGATCGAGACCGCCGAGGACGAGCTCCTGCTCGAATCGCAGGTCGCCGCTCCGGACCCGGCGCCCCAGTCGCTCCCCGCCTTCCTCGTCCCGCAGGACGAGCCGAGCGACACGCCGGTGGAATCCCAGCGCGAGCCGGAACCTGCGGCAATCCTGGAATCGGCGCCCGAAGCCGTGGTGCCCGTCGAGGCCGAGGCCGAGCCGGAGCCGGATTCCCCGGAGGATTTCCACTCTGGACCTTCCGAGCTTTCCACGCTGATGGAGCGGTTCGAAAGCGGCCTGTCGCGCAAGCAGCAGGCGATCGTCCGGCCGGCTCCCCAGGCCGAGCCCGCCGCGCCCCGAGCGCCCGTCGCTCCGGCCGCGTCCGTGGCGCCCCTCGCCGAAGCCGCGCCGGCTGTCGAGGAACCCGCGGATCGCGTCGGCCACCGGCTCAGGAGCGCCATCGCCGAGCTTCAGAAGGTCGCCGGCCAGGCCCGCTAAGGGGGGAGTGGTCGGCACCCGGCCGCGCCGCCGCCCCGGCACTCATTGGTCCTCTACCGTCAGCGCCTCGAGGGCGATCCTCACCCGGCCTGGGCGGCGTTCCTGCGACACCAAAACCACGTCGGCGAGAAGGTGGCCGCGAAGGCTGAATTCCGCCGCGTCCATCTCCGACAGGAAATGGCCCGCCGCCTCCTCGGCGCCTTCGCCGTCGAGACGAAAGGCGAGCTCGTGCCGCGCCCCGGTGAAGGTCACGCTCGCCCAACTGCGGGTTCGAAGCTCCTCGAGCGCGAAGGCGATGCCGCTTTGCGGGAAGCGCCGCCGAACGGCGCGCAGAAGCGCGGTGGCGGCATCGTTCATCGGGGGCTGCATGGCCGGCCCTCCTTCTCCGAATGGCCGGCGGAAAGCCAGGCGACGAGCCGCCGCTCGGTCTCCAGCCGGGGCTTGCGGCCGGCACGAAGGTCGAAGACGATCCTCGGATCTCCCATCGCCTCGCGCCCGAGGCGCGTCGCGGATAGGCCGGTGCGGATCAGATGCGCTTCGATCCGCTTGACGAGCGGGCTGTAGGACATAAGCGAATCTCCGTGTAGATGTTCCTTACCTGTTCTTTTTGTGCTAGGAACAATCCTAGTTGTCTAGGCGAATTCCTACTGATATGGAGATAAAATGGCGGAAGATCCTCGCTTGGCCCTCGACCGGCTCATTCGCGAGCGCGGGGAGGATTATGTCGGCCTCTCCCGGCTGCTCGGACGCAACGCCGCCTACATCCAGCAATATATCAAGCGCGGCACGCCGAGGCGCCTGGCCGAGGACGACCGGCGGCGGCTCGCCCGCTATCTCGCGGTCGAGGAATCGGTGCTGGGCGGCCCTCCGACCCATTCGCCGCTCGAGACCTTCGTTCCGGTTCCAAGGCTCGACGTCCGCGCCTCGGCGGGGGCCGGAGCGCTCGATCCGCAGGAGCGGAGCATCGGCCGGATCGCCTTCGACCCGGGCTGGCTAAGGGCGCTCGGGGTTTCCGACTATGCCCGGTTGTCGATGATCCGGGTTCAGGGCGATTCCATGGCCCCGACCCTGTCCGACGGGGACGAGATCATGGTCGATTCGGGCGATTCCGCGGCCCGGCTTCGCGACGGGCTCTACGTCCTTCGGATCGACGACGTGCTGGTGGTGAAGCGGATCGCCCGCGGCCGCGCCGGCCGCATCTCCGTGCTGAGCGACAATCCCGCTTATCCGGGCTGGCCGGAATGCGAGCCCTCGGCGATCGACCTGATCGGGCGCGTCGTCTGGGTCGGAAGGCGGCTCGGCTGATCGCTGCCTCGACTCCCGGCATGGGGAGGCACGCTTGGTCAGCGCCGGTCGATCAGCCAGACGAGGATGGCGAGCAGGATCCCGGCGCCCGCGCCGGCGAGGAAGCCGATGCTCGATTCGCCCGCCATCACTCCGGCGACCGTCCCCGCCAGGATGCTGACCGCGAGGATGAATCCCCCCGCCCGAGTGAACTTGCCGCCATTAGCCATGGCCCGGCCAATCGCAGAAGGCGGCCGTCACTACAACTCCTCGGCTCCGGGCGCGGCCGTTAACCCTGCCCCTTGAGCAAATGCCAACGCTCGCCTGCTAGGAGAAGCGGAAGGGGCATAAGAAGAGAAACGGGGGAAATCCTTGCGTCACGACGTTCATTTCGCCGGCCGGGAAGCACTGGCCGACGCGGGCCGTCTCATCGAGCAGTTCGGCGAGCATGCCTCGTCCGAAGCGGCGCGCCGCGCCGGAGCGAGCCGGGACCTCGGCAACGTCATCCACTTCTGCCGCTGGCGCCAGGTCGGCCGGATGATCGCGCTGCTCGGCGACCATGCGGTGACGGGGGCGGTCCACTAGGGTGGGCGCTTCCCCCGGATTAATCGCTGGCGGGGGGAAGCTGCGGCCGCTAGATTCCGCGATATGTTCCAAGTCGTTGCGGGGCGGCTTATCGCGGCAGCTTTACCTGCCGTCGCCCTTCTCTGCTGGCCGGCCGCCGCGTCCTCACAGGCGCCCGCGCAGCCGACCGTGCCGCCCGCGCCCGCCCCGCCCGCGCCCGTGGAGCCGGGCGTGCCCGATCCCGCCGCACCGCTCGATCCGATGCCCGACATCGGAGTGGCCTGGCCGGAGCTTCAGCAGGAGGCGCCCGAGGCGATCGCGACGGCTCCGGATTCGGGCATCGCCGAGAGCCGGTCGGAGCGCGCCTACAGCGTCGCCATCACCGGCCTCGATCCGGTTACCGAGACCGCGATCCGCTCGCAGTTCGAACAACTTTCGACCCTCGAGGCGACCCGCAAGGACCCCGCCAACGCCGCCCAGATCGACCGCCGCGCCCGCGAGGACGCCGACCTTCTCGCCGAGCTTCTGCGCGGCCACGGCCATTACGACGCGACCGTGTTCACCCGCGTGGAGGCGGCGCCCGCGGCGGCCGGAAAGGTCACCGTCACGCTCGAAGCGGAGCCCGGGCCGCTCTACCGTTTCGCCGAGGTCCGGCTTCCGGGGCTGGAAGCGGCGGGCGCCGATTCGGAGGCGCTGCGCCAGGCGTTCGGAGTTCATCCCGCCGACCCGGTCGACGCCGAGAAGGTGCGGACCGGCGAGGCGGCGCTGAAGACCGAGCTCGGCCGCCGCGGCTATGCCTTCGCCGACGTCGGCGAGATGTACGTCGCCGTCGACCATGAGACCCGGACGGCGACGCTCATCCTCCCGGTCACGCCGAACGGCGAGCGGCGGTTCGGCCGGATCCTGGTCGAGGGACGGCCCCTGTTCAGCGCCGCCCACCTCCAGACCATCGCCCGATTCAAGCCGGGCCAGCGCTTCGAGGCCGGCCGGGTCGACGATCTTCGCCGGGCGCTGATCGCCACCGGGCTGGTTTCCACCGTCAACGTCCGGGCGGTCCCGGCCAAGGACCCGAAGAGCGTCGACATCGCCGTCGCGCTCGAGCCGGCGCCGATGCGCACCATCGCCGGCCAGGCCGGCTACGGAACCGGCGAGGGAGTGCGCATCGAAGCGAGCTGGCAGCACCGCAACCTCGTCCAGCCCGAAGGCGCCGTGACCTTCCGGGGAGTCGCCGGAACCCAGGAGCAGCTCCTCGGCGGAACGCTTCGGATGAACAATTTCCGCCGCCGCGACCAGGTTCTGACCGGCCAGGCGGTGGTCAGCCACGAGGACCGGCCGGGCTATGACGCGCGGAGCTTCAACCTCGCCGCGGGGATCGAGCGGCAGACCAACATCATCTGGCAGAAGCGCTGGACCTGGTCGGTCGGAGGCGAGCTGATCGCCACCGACGAGCGCGACGTCGACCTCGCCAGCGGGACGACTCGGCGGCGCACCTTCTTCATCGGAGCCCTCCCCGCCACCCTCTCCTACGACGGCTCGAACGACCTGCTCGACCCGACCCGCGGCTACCGCCTGTCCGGCCGCTTCTCGCCCGAGCTGTCGCTCCAGGGCGGCGCCTTCGGCTATTCGCGGGTTCAGATCGACGGCAGCTTCTACCAGCCGGTCACTCCCAAGGTGGTGGTCGCCGGTCGAGTCCGGCTCGGCACCATCGTCGGCGCGAGCCGCGACCAGATCGCCCCGTCGCGGCGTTTCTATGCCGGCGGCGGCGGCTCGGTGCGCGGCTACGGCTACCAGCGCGTCGGGCCGCGCGACCCGGTGTTCAACGATCCGATCGGCGGCCGGAGCCTCGCCGAATTCGCCCTCGAGGCTCGAGTGCGGTTCGGAAACTGGGGGATCGTGCCCTTCCTCGACGCCGGCAACATCTCGACCTCGCCTCTGCCGAGGCTCGACAACCTCCAGGTCGGCGCCGGGATCGGGGTGCGCTACCATACCCGCTTCGGGCCGATCCGCGTCGACGTCGGGACCCCGCTCAACCCCCGCCCCGGGGACGGGCGGGTCGCGGTCTACGTCTCGCTCGGCCAGGCCTTCTGATGACGGAGGAGGCCGAGCCGGCCGAGGCCGACGCGCCGGCGGTCGTCGTCCGGCGGCGGCGGCGGTCGACCCGGCTTGTCTCGCGCCTCGCCAAGATCGTCGTCGGTCTGGCGCTGGCGCTGGCGATCCTCGCCGGGATCGGAGCGGCCCTTCTCGACACCGGCGCCGGGCACCGCTTCATCGCCGACCGGATCGCCGCCATGGCGCCCCGCTCCGGCCTGCGCATCCGGATCGGCCGGATCGAGGGCTCGATCTGGGGCGGAACGCGGCTTCGCGACGTTCGCTTCTACGATCCCAAGGGCCTGTTCGCCGAGAGCCCGCTCGTCCGGGTCGACTGGCAGCCGCTCGGCTGGATCGGCAACCGCCTGATCATCCACGATTTCGAGGCCGAGCTCGCCACTCTCCACCGACTTCCCAAGCTCATCCCGTCCGACAAGCCGGGGCCCGTGCTTCCCGGCTTCGACATCCATGTCGGCCATCTGCGCATCGACCAGCTCCGCCTCGGCAAGGCGATCGCCGGGCGGCCGCGGGTCGCGGCCCTGGTCGGCGAGGCGGACATCCGCTCCGGCCGGGCTCTGGTCCGGCTGCAGGCGGCGGTTCGCGGCGGCGGCGACCGGATCGCGCTCAACCTCGATTCCGAGCCCGACCGAAACCGCTTCGACCTCGACGCCCGGATCGATTCGCCCTCGGGCGGCGTGCTCGGAGCGATGCTCGGGACCACCCGGCCGATCGCGCTCGCGATCGACGGCGACGGAAGCTGGAAGGCGTGGCGCGGAACCGGCCGGGTCCAGCTCTCCGGCCGCCGCCTGGCCGAGCTTTCGCTTCGCGCCGACAGCGGCCGCTACGGCCTCAAGGGCTGGGCCGCCCCGGCGCCGTTCTGGACCGGCAAGAAGCAGCGGCTGACCGCGCCCGTCGTCATCGTCTCCGGCGCCGCCACCCTCGCCGGCCGGCGGATGGAGACCCGGCTGTCGCTTCGCTCTCCGGCTCTGCGAGTGGAGAGCGCCGGGACGATCGACCTCGCCAAGGGCGCCTTCCGGACGTTCCGGGTCGGCGCCGATCTGCTTCGCCCGGCGGCCTTGTTCGGCAACATGACCGGCCAGAAGGTCCGCCTCACCGCCCTGCTCAACGGGCCGTTCGCCCGCGCCGACTTCACCTACCGGCTCGGCGCGCCTCGGATCGCCTTCGACCAGACCGGGTTCGAGGACGTCGCCGCCGAAGGTCGCGGCCGGCTTTCCAAGGCTCCGGTCGCGGTCCCGATCCGCGTCACCGCGCGGCGGGTTACCGGGGTGGGCGACGTCGCCGGCGGGATCCTCGCCAATCTTCGGGTCCAGGGCATCCTCAAGGTCACGCCCGACTTGCTTAGCGGCGAGGGGCTCGACTTGGTCTCCGACAAATTGAAGAGCAAGCTAAGCCTGTTCGTCGACCTCCACACCGGCAAGTATGACGTCGTCCTGACCGGCGGGCTGACCCGCTACTTCATCCCGGGCCTCGGGATCGTCGACGTCACCAGCCAGCTCCGGGTCGTCCCCAATCCGAGCGGCCACGGAACCCTCGTCACCGGCAAGGGCCATGCCTGGGTGCGCCGCTTCGACAACAAGTTCCTCGCCGGGCTCGCCGGCGGGCTGCCGGAGATCGAGACCGACCTGGTGCGCGGCAACGACCTCGTCATCCATTTCGCCAATCTGCGGTTGAAGGCGCCCTCGCTGACCATCGCCGGCGCGGGCTATCGCCGCAAGGACGGCACCTTCTACTTCGAGGGGAAGGGCGGCCAGGCCACTTACGGACCGTTCGCGATGACGCTCGACGGGCCGATCGAGCGGCCGAAGCTGGTCTTCCGCCTCGCCCGGCCGAACCAGGCGCTCGGGCTCAAGGACGTGCTCCTCGACCTCGATCCGACCCAGTCCGGATTCGCCTATCGCGCGGCGGGCGGATCGACGCTCGGCGCGTTCACCTCCAACGGCAACATCCTCCTTCCCCAAGGGCAGGCGGCGCTGATCCAGATCGGCGCGATCAACGTCGGCGCGACCCGCGCGTCGGGGACGTTGCGCTCCGATCCGGGCGGCTTCACCGGAGTGCTCGCCGTCGCCGGCGGAGGGCTCGACGGCAAATTGTCCTTCGATCCGGTCGCAAGCGTCCAGCGGGTCCAGATCGATCTCACCGCCGCCAATGCCCGCTTCGCCGGCCCGCCGCCGATCGCGATCCGGACCGGAAGGCTGCAAGGCGTCGCCCTGCTCGATCCGGCGGGGACCTCGCTCCGGGGCACGCTCAACGCGCGCGGGCTAAGCCGCGGGGCGCTCTCGATCGCCAGCGTCTCCGCCTCGGGCGAGATGCGCGGCGGGACGGGCCGGATCACCGCCCGGATCGCCGGGACGAGGGGACGGAGCTTCGCCTTCGAGACGGTCACCGAAATCGCTCCCGGGCGATTCCAGGTCACCGGCCGAGGCACCGTCGACCGCAGGCCGATCCAGCTTTCGGAGCCCGCGGTCCTGACCCGCGAAGGCGACGGCTGGCGGCTGGCCCCGACCTCGCTCACCTTCGCCGGAGGAAGCGCGCGCGTGTCGGGCCTGTTCGGCGGAAGCACGACCGAGGTGAACGCGCGGATGGATTCGATGCCGCTCTCCGCGCTCGACATAGGCTGGCCGGAGCTGGGGCTCGGCGGCAAGGCGTCGGGAACGCTCAACTATCGCTTCGGCGCGGCGGGAGACCCGAGCGGCGACATGAACCTCACCGTCCGAGGCCTCACCCGCTCCGGGCTCGTCCTCTCCTCGCGCCCGGTCGACATCGGCGTTGCCGCCCGGCTCGCCGGCCGCCAGGCGGGAATCCGCGCGGTGGCCGTCAGCGAGGGCCGGACGATCGGCCGCGCCCAGGCCCGGCTCGCGCCGATCGGCGGCTCCGGCAATATCGGCGATCGGCTCGCGGCGGCGCCGATGCTCGCCCAGATACGCTATAACGGCGCCGCCGACACTCTGTGGCGCCTCACCGGAGTGGAGCTGCTCGACGTCAGCGGACCGGTGGCGATCGGCGCCGACGCCACCGGAACGCTCAACAACCCGCGGATTCGCGGCTCGCTTCGAACCGACAAGGCGCGGATCGAAAGCGCCGTCACCGGGATGGTGATCGACAACGTCCGCGCCTCGGGGCGCTTCGGCGGATCGCAGCTCGTCCTCGACAGCTTCGCCGGAACCACCAAGCGCGGCGGGACGGTGACCGGCACCGGCCGTTTCGATCTCGGCGCGGCCGAAGGCTTCGGGATGAACATCGCGCTCGAGGCGCAGGCGGCCCAGCTGCTCGATCGCGACGACATCAAGGCGCAGGTCACCGGCCCCATCGCGATCCGCTCCGGCGGCGGCTCGGGGACGATCTCGGGCCGGGTCAAGCTGGCGAGCGGAAGCTTCAAGCTCGGCGCCGTCACCGCCTCGACCCAGGTGGCGCGCCTCAACGTGCGCGAGACCAACCTTCCGCCCGACGAGCGCCCGGAGCCCAAGCGCCTGACTCCGTGGAAGCTGGACCTGCAGGTCGACGCTCCGAACCGGCTGACGGTGACCGGGCTCGGCATCAATTCGGAATGGTCGGCCAATCTCGACATCGCCGGGACGGTGACCGAGCCGAGGATCAAGGGCCGCGCCGATCTCGTCCGGGGCAGCTACGACTTCGCCGGCCGCCGCTTCGACCTGGAACGGGGCGTGATCCGCTTCCTCGGCGAATCGCCGGTCAACCCGGTGCTCGACATCACCGCCGAGGGCGGGGTCCAGGGGCTGAACGCGGTGATCCGGGTCACCGGGCGCGGAATGCGGCCGGAAATCGCCTTCACCTCCACACCCGCGCTGCCGCAGGACGAGCTCTTGAGCCGGCTTCTGTTCGGAACCTCGATCACCAACCTCTCGGCGCCCGAGGCGCTCCAGCTCGCCGCCGCGGTGGCCTCGCTCAACAGCAGCGGCGGGATGCTCGATCCGATCAACGCGGTTCGTGCCGCCACCGGCCTCGACCGGTTACGGATCGTCCCGGCGGACATCACCACCGGCCAGGGCACCGCCATCGCGGCGGGAAAATATCTCGGCCGACACGTCTATGTCGAAGTGGTGACCGACGCCCGCGGCTATTCGGCGACCACGGTCGAGTACCGGATCACCCGCTGGCTCGCCCTCCTGTCGAGCATCTCCACGATCGGCCGGGACAGCGTCAACGTGCGCATCTCGAAGGATTATTGAGCGGAAGATGGACAAGAAGAAGACCCTCACCCTGCCCTCTCCCGCAGGCGGGAGAGGGGAAGAAGGGAGACGCCGGACTCGCCCCTTCTCCCGCCCGCGGGAGAAGGTTGGGATGAGGGTCTTCTCCTCCTCCTTCTCCTCCTCCTCCTTTGTCCGACAAAATCTCCCTTGGTCAGTCTTTCGTTAACCCGCTCCCATTAGGTTCGCCGACCGGGCTTCAGGGAGCCGGGAAGAGCATGGGATCGAAGCCGGTCCAGATTGACGATCAGGTGCGCCGCGCGGAGCGGGTGGCGCTCGACCAGTCGGCGCGCCTCCGGCCCAACAGCTGGAGCAGCCTCGAAATCCAGATGATCGACCTTTCGGAGCTCGGCTTCCGCGCCGGCTGCGAGGCTCGGCTGCAATGCGGCGGCTCGGTCACGCTCGACATTCCCGGCCTCGGACCGATCGACGCGCAGGTCGAATGGCAG